>Ga0315906_10000126_pt1 | contig 125383 bp, 110 predicted proteins | sample LakEriMetagenome_4_FD_203526 | JGI IMG/M metagenome (GOLD analysis project Ga0315906, IMG submission 203526) | Freshwater fungal communities from buoy surface, Lake Erie, Ohio, United States - Buoy 2 MA122 | ecosystem: Environmental > Aquatic > Freshwater > Lake > Lake biofilm | place: USA...
ACGAGGAAGGTATGCGAGCAGTTTGCAGTCAACCGAAAGCGCGCCCAGCGGCTCATGCGACTGATGGGCCTCGAGGGCATACACCGCAAGCGATCGACCAGTCGCCCGGCTCCCGGGCACAAGGTTTACCCCTATTTACTGCGGGATATCACGATCACGCGGCCCGACCAGGTCTGGGCGAGCGACATCACCTACATTCCGTTGCAGCACGGCTTCCTCTACTTGGCCGCGGTGATGGATCTCTACAGCCGCAACGTTCTGTCGTGGAGGCTTTCCAACACGCTCACGGGAGACTTTTGTGTCGAAGCCCTCGATGCAGCGATGTCACGCGCCAGGCCCAAGATCTTCAACACGGATCAGGGCGCTCAGTTCACGTCGGCGGCCTTCACGAGCCGATTGGAAAAGGACGGTGTGGCAATCTCCATGGATGGCCGCGGCCGAGCTTTGGACAACGTCTTCGTGGAGCGACTCTGGCGGTCGGTGAAGTACGAGGAGGTCTACCTACGAGACTATGCGGACGGCTGGGAGGCCGAGGACTCGCTGGGCAGGTACTTCGACTTCTATTGCAACGAGCGGATTCACCAAGCCCTGTCCTATCGCACACCTGCCGAGGTCTATGCAGAGGGCTGACGCGACAAAAGTGTTCGCGCTCAAATCTCCGTTGAGACGGACTCAGAACGAAAGAACATCAACAGGAACACAACCCGTAAACCGCCTCGTGGCCGCGCGAGACCCTTAGGAGGGGTCTCGCGGGCCACTGCCCAGTAGCGCTACACCTTAAACAGGGCCCCCGACTGTCCAACAAATGGGGTCCACCTCACGCGCTGACCTGGCTGGGAGTGAATTGAGTCGTGTAGGGCGAACCAAGCAATCCAGCGGACTCGCGATAAAATCTGGCAATCTGGTTCGCGTAAGGTCGCGAGCCGCCGATCGCAGGCGTCCTGCCTACATAAGGAAGCGAGGCGTTAGTCGATGCGAGGAACTCCATACGCGCCACCATCTGTCGGAGATCCTGCTGAAGTCCAGGCCAAGACCGTGAGCCTGGCCGGCTTTGGACGCCGTTTTCTTGCCTTTTGCATCGACGCATTGCCCATCACTCTCGGCGTGTTTGGCGTCTTCTGTCTCTTCCTTGGCTTTGAATAGGCGATCCAGCGCCGTCTTTCCAATCCAACGGATATTGCCGCTCGCATTGACTGAGTGGTCTGCAATGCAGGCGACAATCGGCAAGCGAATCCTGGGTCTCCGGGTTCTGGATGCTCGAGGCATTCGCATGACGATTGGACGGGCTTTGGGCCGAAACCACGCAAAGATCATTTCGTATATCCCTCCGGGGCTTGGGTTCCTATGGGCATTGTGGTCAAAGAGGCGGCAGGGGTGGCACGACCTGATCGCGAAGACCATTGTTGTCCGGTTAGGCGAGGGGCGTTACCCGAACAATGCTTTGCCGATCATGAAAGTCGGCAATAGCTGAGGCGACAGAGCCAGGCGTCGCAGCAGCCTCGAGATAGCGTCTTGTGGTACGGTAAGCTTGTTGGTTGCGAACTGCACAACGCAATCGTTCGGAAGGAATTATGGATCAATTGATCATTGCGATAAAATGCATCATCGCGTTAGCCGCTTCGGCTTATGGCTCGTTTCATATTTTGTGCATAGGGCTGATGGGGCCTGGTGAAACGCCACTTCTAAAATCCTCTCTGCTCGTATTTGGGGTGACATCAGCGGCGGGCATGGTCATTGCCTTGCTTCCCGAAGCACCTTATCGCCCGGTTTTGACGGCAGCCTCAATACCTGCCGGCTTTTTGGCTTTTCTCATGGCTGCCGTATTCCTGGAGAAAAGGAATGTCATGGCTCTATGCTGGCTGGGCTTTCCCATAGGACTTGTGATCCTGACCGTACTGCCTGTGACAATCAGAATGCGTGTGGGTCGAAAACCAAACAGTTCTGAGCCAGCCCTTTGACCGCGACGGCTCGCACGCTCGCCGCCGAGTCAAGGGCAACGCTCGGCGGCAGGGAAGTTCGAGGAGTGGCAACAGGGGGCCGCCACGATGCCGTCGGCCATCGCGTACACAAGTGTCGAGTACGATCGGAGAGGGCATTAGGTGACTGAGGCCAAAGTAGGCTTCGGGGGTCCGCCCACTAGGATCGTGGGCTACGCGCCAACGAAGGGCGAGAAGGTGCTGTCATGCAGCCTGAAAGCGGTCGGCATACTTCCATGACGCCGAACCAACCGATGCAATGGACTCGCGACGACGTCCTGCGGTGTGGATAACCCCTTGGTCGCGAGCCGCTGATCGCGGTCGTTCGGCCACAAACACTCCTGATGATTCGCAGCCTTGTCATCGGTGCGGCGTCCGCTGCCAGATTCGACTCCGCGGCCGCGGGCGAGTTCTGGGCTGAACGCTACAACCCGACGGAGGCAGGCTCGCGGGCCGATGGGACCGGGGAGAAGTTATCCAGCACGCTGCTGCGATTCCGGACGGAGGGGGCCGAACTGAAGACAACGATACAGATGGCATTCTGGCTCGCTCCCGGCGAGAGGACCTTCGGCCGACCGGCACTCGACGCCAAGAAGCTTTCGGATCACCTCATCTCGAAGCGCGTCCGCGTCGGGTACAAGAAGCTCACCCACGTCATCGAGCACGAGGTCGCGTTCACGGTTCCCAAGGGGGAACGGCACACCTACGCCCAGTTCGAGGCGCTGACACGATACATCCACCGGAGTTCGACAGGTTCTGGACTGGAGGAGCTGAGCGACAGCCCCGGCGAGCAGGAGTTCCCGGTCGTTTTCGCGAACGAAGGCATCGCTCACGCCAGGGGCATCTTTTCCCCCGACCAACCGTCGCCCGGTTACAAGAGGGCGGGCGCAGAACCAGGCGTTCGAGCAGACTCGCGATAGCGTCATGCGGCATGACGAGGTCGTGGTTGCGAGCTGCTCACCTTGGTCGTTTGGGGCACGATAGGAACGAGAACGAAAAGAGAAGGACATGGCCCTCGGTAGTCGTCGGGGCAGTTGTTGTGACCCTCGGCCTGGGACTGCTCGGGCTTCCATCCCTGCGGAAGTACGCGGATTATGAACGACCGACCGGACTTCCACGTCTTCGCTGCGTGGACCTTCTGCTCCTCAAACAGGCACTGGGCCTCGTCGCTACGAACTCATTGATCCACGCTGTGGCGATTGCGGGGGGCCCCGGTAAGCAAGTCCAACTCGGTCAATGACTCTTGCGCGATCGGCTTTCTTGCTGCTTGTCGGACTATGCCTGCTTATGAGGCGTGCAGCATCGCTGGGGATCAGACGACGGATAGAATCCAGCGGAGTGGCTGAGCCGATGGCCAGCCGCTGATCAGCTCAACCGCTATCGGAGGAAATCAACATGAAACGCTTTCTCGCCATCTCGCTCGTTGCCGTAAGTGCGACTGGCTGCTTCTTTTCTGGTGGTCCCACCGTGGCTCCGCATGTGACACCCGCTCAGCAACGTAGCGCAAGCGCCTCGATGGGGATTTCGTTCCCTCCCGAAACGCAGTTCCTGCTGTACCACCGTCTTTCAGAAGAGCCGAGCCTGCTGCCCACCCCAGACGATACCGTTCACCTGAAAATCGAACTTCCATCTGCCGTGGCAAAAAAGCTGCTTGAAGAACAGCCTTTTGCCTCAGCCGAGTGGGGGTCAACTCAGCGAAGGATTGAAAATATTCCCACGGGGCCCGCGTGGAGGGAATGGAAGCCTTCGCAAGTCAAGAAGTTCCGATCAACGCAGATCGAACTGCCGCATGGAAGGTATCTGACAGTCTTGATCGATGACGATGGCGAAGAGAAGCTGGTTGCGTATCTCGTCTGGAGCGAGACGTAGCATCGCTCGGCTATGCCCGTGATCGTTGGCAGGAACTGGCGGGCGATCTCTTGGCCGGTTCTGGGCGCCGACTGACGCCCAATCGCCGCGGGCCGCCCGCCGATACACGCCGTGGATCAGCACAGAAAACGAAAAACCCCCGCGAAGGCCGCTGTTGTCGGCCATTCGCAGGGGTCTTCGAAGCAGAGGCTCCGGTCGGAGTCGAACCGACGATGGCGGATTTGCAATCCGCTGCCTTAGCCACTTGGCTACGGAGCCTTGGTATCGGCATGACCGACAACGCTACGGAAACATGGGCGGAGTGGTCAAGGTCTGTGTGTTACGGGGTTTCTGCCGGTCGTGCCACCCATGCCGTTCCTGCCGGCTACGCCTAGCATCGGCCATTCGATGGCTCGGGCTTCAATTCCGTTGTTTCACGGCTGATTCAAGGCTGGTTTGGCCGCTTTCCCGAACGGCCGATAGAGTAACGGGCTTTCCCAGACTTCCATTCCCGCCAGGAGTGTTCCGCGGATGACGACGCAGGCATCGTGTGACATCGGACTCGTCGGCCTCGCCGTGATGGGCGAGAACCTCGCCCTCAATATCGCCAGCCGCGGCTATTCGATCGCCGTCTTCAACCGCACGACCAGTGTCACCGACGCCTTCACGGGCGGCCGCGGCAAACAGCCCACCGTGGTGGGCTGCCACACGCTCCAGGACCTCGTCGCGGCGCTCAAGCCGCCGCGGAAGGTGATGATGATGGTGAAGGCAGGCCCAGCCGTCGACGAGCTCATCAAGACACTGATCCCCCTTCTTTCCAAGGGCGATGTCATCATCGACGGCGGCAACACGCATTACGCCGACACCGAGCGACGCACGAAGGAGGTCGAAGCCGCGGGGCTGCTCTACATCGGCACGGGTGTCTCGGGAGGCGAAGAGGGGGCGCTCAAGGGCCCGAGTCTCATGCCTGGTGGATCCAAAGCCGCCTGGCCGCTCGTGCAACCGATCTTCCAATCGATCGCCGCGAAGGTTGGCCCCAAGGGCGACATCCCATGCTGCGACTGGGTTGGGCCCCGAGGTGCCGGTCACTACGTGAAGATGGTGCACAACGGCATCGAATACGGCGACATGCAGCTGATCTGCGAGGCCTACTGGCTGCTCAAGCAGGGGGCCGGACTCTCGAACGACCAACTCGCGGGCGTGTTCGCGGAGTGGAACAGGGGTGACCTCGACAGCTACCTGATCGAGATCACCCGCGACATCTTCACCGTGAAGGACCCCGACACGGGCGACTTCATGGTCGACCGCATCCTCGACAAGGCCGGCGCGAAAGGCACCGGCAAGTGGATGAGCCAACTCGCCCTCGACCTCGGGGTGCCGAGCACCCTCGTCACCGAGGCCGTGTATGCCCGTTGCCTGTCGGCCCTCAAGGAGGCCCGCGTGCGGGCAAGCAAGGTCCTGAAGGGCCCCGATCTCACGACGCACGACAAGCCGGCGGAATTCATCGAACAGGTGCGGCAGGCGCTCTACGCATCGAAGATCGCGAGCTACGCCCAGGGCTACGTGCAACTGGCCGCCGCCGCCAAGGAACATGACTGGCCCCTCGACTACGGCGCGATCGCAATGATGTGGCGGGGCGGCTGTATCATCCGCGCCCAGTTTTTGGAGCGGATTTACGAGGCCTACAAGGCGCAGCCCGCGCTCGAAAACCTCATGCTGGCCCCCTATTTTGCCGATGCGCTCGGCAAGGCGCAGCAGTCGTGGCGGCACGTCATCGCCACGGCCGCCACGATCGGCGTGCCCGTGCCGGCGTTCATGACGGCGCTCGCCTACTACGACGGCTACCGTCATGCCACGCTGCCGGCCAACCTGCTGCAGGCCCAGCGCGATTACTTCGGCGCCCACACCTACGAGCGCACCGACAAGCCGGGCACATTCCACACCGAGTGGCTCGACCTCCGGCGGCAGGTGGGCTGAAAGCGAGGCACACAATGGCGAATTCATATCTCGAACACCTCTTCAGCCTGCAGGGGCGCACGGCCGTGGTCGTGGGGGGCACGGGCGTTCTCGGCGGTGCGCTGGCGGAGGGCCTCGCCAAGGCCGGGGCCTTCGTCGTCGTGGCCGGCCGCGGCGCCGACCGCGGCACGGCGCGAGTCGAAGCGATCAAGGATGCCGGCGGTGACGGCATTTTCGTGAGCGTCGATGCGGTGGCCCGCGAGAGCGTGCAGGCCCTGCTCGACGCCACGGTGCATGCCCGCGGCAGGGCCGACATCCTCGTCAACTGCGCCGGAGTGAACTCGTCCACCCCCTACTTCGACATTCCCGACGACGACTTCGCCAAAGTGCTCGACACCAACCTCACGAGCACTCACCTCGGCTGCCAAATCTTCGGCGGCCACATGGCGGCTCTCGGCGGGGGGGCGATTCTCAACATCGGCAGCGTGTCGGCTGACAAACCGCTCTCGAAGGTGTTCGCCTACTCCGCCTCGAAGGCCGCCGTGGTGAACTACACCAAAAACGTGGCCCGCGAACTCGCACCCAAGGGCGTGAGGGTCAACGTCCTGTGCCCCGGATTCTTTCCGGCCGAGCAGAACCGCAAGATTCTCTCCCCGGAACGCACCGCCGCGATCATGGCGAAGACGCCCATGAACCGCTTCGGCAATCCGGATGAACTCCTGGGCGCGACGATCCTGCTCTGCGCTCCCGTGGCGGGCAGCTTCATCACGGGGGCGGAAGTCTATGTGGATGGCGGCTTCACCGGCATGAGCATCTGACATGTCTCACACCGTCGTGATCTTTGGAGCGTCGGGCGATCTCACCAGCCGCAAGCTCGTGCCGGCCCTCTACAACCTGATGCGGTCGGGCTCGCTGCCGGCCGACACCCGGATCGTGGGTTTCTCCCGCACGCCGATGTCCGACGAGCAATGGCGGGCGAGCCTCCGCGAAACGACGGCGACGCATTGCGACTGCGGCCCGGTGGACGACGCCTCATGGAGCCAATTTGCCGCCGGCATCCATTACCATCCCGGCGACATCGGACGGCCCGAGGATTTCGCATCCCTCGAGGCCCGTCTCGGGCAGCTCGAAGGGGGCGGCGAGGCGGCCCGGGTCTACTACCTCGCCACGGCGCCCCAGTTCTACGAGCCGATCGTGTCGGCCCTGGGGGCCCACGGCATGGCGACCGAAACGCACGGCCCACGCCGGATCGTGGTCGAAAAGCCCTTCGGCACCGACCTCGCCACGGCCCGCGCCCTCAACCATCACCTGCACACCGTGTTTCGCGAGCGGCAGGTGTTCCGCATCGACCACTACCTCGGCAAGGAGTCGGTGCAGAACATCTTGGCGTTGCGGTTTGCCAACACGATCTTCGAGCCGATCTGGAACCGTCGGTACATCGACCATGTGCAGATCACCGTGGCCGAAGAGGTGGCGGTCGGCCGGCGCGGCGGCTACTACGACACGGCCGGCGTGCTCCGCGACATGTTCCAGAACCACCTGCTGCAGCTGCTGATGGTGACCGCGATGGAGGCTCCGGTGCGGTTCGAGGCGACGGCCGTCCGCAACGAGAAGGTGAAGGTGCTCGATGCGATCCATCCGCTCGCCCTGGCCGAGGTGGCCGCCGCGGGCGTCCGGGGCCAGTACCGTGGGTATCGCGACGAGCCGGGCGTGCCGGCCGGCAGCCAGACGGCCACGTTCGGCGCGATCCGCCTCGAGATCGACAACTGGCGGTGGCAGGGCGTGCCCTTCTACCTCCGCAGCGGCAAGGCGATGAGCTGCCGGACCACGCAGATCGTGATCGGTTTTCGTCAGCCGCCGCTCGAACTCTTCGCCGAGGGACGACGAACCTTCCACCGCGAGGCCAACCGGCTCGTCATCCAAATCCAGCCCGCCGAGGGCATCCAACTCCACTTTCACACGAAGGTCCCCGGAGCCGGCATGAAGCTTCGGCTCACCGACCTGGAGTTCAGCTACTCCCGCGAATTCGCCGGCCGGCTTCCGGAAGCCTACGAACCCCTTCTCCTCGACGTGATGGAGGGGGACGCGAGCCTGTTCGCTCGGGCCGACGAGGTCGAGAAGTCATGGGAGATCATCGACCCGTTCGTGCAGGCGTGGGGGGGCACCACGATGCCCCCGATCGACGCCTACGAGCCGGGCGACTGGGGCCCGATGACGAGCGTCGAATGGATGGCAGCCCAGGGCCGGACGTGGTTCGATCAGTGCCCGGTGCTGACGTGACCCCCACGGGCGTCGCGTCCCGGACGCTGTCGATCGGCGGTGTCCACCTCGACGCGCCGGTCGTGCAGGCGGCGCTCGCCGGCTACAGCGACCGCGCCATGCGGCTGATCGCCCGGCGGCACGGGGCGGCGTATTCGCTGGGCGAGGTGCTGCTCGATCAGTTCGTCGCCAGCGTCGGCACCAACCGCCGCAATCTCGCACGACTGGCGGTGGCCGATGACGAACATCCCGTCGGAGGCCAGTTGATGGGATCCAATCCCGACGACTTTCCCCCGGCGGCCAGGCGACTCGTGGCCGAGGGCTACGACGTCGTCGACATCAACTTCGGCTGCCCCGTCAAGAAGGTGCTCGGCCGCTGCCGGGGAGGGTTTCTACTCTCGCAGCCGCAGACGGCCCTCGAAATCGTCGAGAAGGTGCGGGCCGCTCTGCCGCCACGGGTGCCGGTGACCCTCAAGATGCGGCGCGGGCTCGACGACTCGCCCCAGAGCGCCGACAACTTCTGGGCGATCTTCGACGGGGCATTCGCCCGCGGGGCGGCGGCGATCACCGTGCACGGACGGACCGTGCAGCAGAAATATGTCGGCCCAAGCAATTGGGACTTCCTCGCAGCCGTGAAGCGGCACGCCGGCGGCCGCACCGTGATCGGATCCGGCGACCTGTTCTCGGCGGAGGCCTGCGTTGCCATGCTCGACCGCACGGGCGTCGATGGCGTGAGCGTGGCCCGCGGCGCCATTGGCAACCCGTGGATCTTCGCCCAGACACGGGCCCTGCTCGCCGGCGGCCCCGCGGCCGCATGGCCGACGATCCACGAGCAACGAGAGGCGCTCCGCGACCACTGGCGGCTCGCCGTCGAGCTGCACGGCGAACAGTTGGCGGGCCGCACGATGCGGAAGTTCGCGATCAAGTATGCCCGCGTGCATCCCGATTTCATGTCCGTCCGCGATGCCTTCATCGGCGTCAAGGTGAACGCCGACTGGCAGGCCGTGCTCGACCGCTTTTATTCCGCGGACGGCCCCGGCCGTGACCCGGCAGCCGACGTCGATGAGACGGCCTGACCACTGGCCGCCAGCACCCGCCGCGCCTCGTCCGGCATCACGCCGAGTTCCACCCACCGGCCGAGCGCCCATGCCGCGGCCTCACGCACGACGGCCTCCACGTCGTGCAACGCCGCTGCGAGCGCGGCAAACGCCGGCGGATGCGGCCGATTGCCGAGCGCGATCGCGGCCGACCGCGCCAGTCCGTGCCGCTTGGCCCGCAGGATCGGGGAGCCCTTGAATCGACGGCGGAAGCCCTCGTCATCGAGTTCCAGCAGATCGGCGAGCGGAAGCCCTGCGCCTGCCTGCCGCGGCTGGAAGGCAGGCTCGTCGGAGCCCGGTGCCCGCCGATTCCAGGGACATACCTCCTGGCAGATGTCGCAGCCGAAGATCCAGTCGCCCATGCCGGCCCGGAGGCCGTCAGGCACCCCGCCACGAGTCTCGATCGTCAGGCTGCTGATGCAGCGATTCGCGTCGAGCACCCGTGGCGAGGGAAAGGCCTGGGTCGGGCAGGCGTCGAGACAGGCCGTGCAGGTGCCGCAATGATCGGCGACCGGCATCGAATCAGCGGGCAGTTCGAGGTCCGTCAGGATGGCGGAGAGAAAGAAATAGCTGCCCGCCCGGGGGTCGATGAGCATCGTGTTCTTGCCGACCCAGCCGAGGCCGGCGAGCCAGGCGAAGTCGCGCTCCGCCAGCGGTGCGGAATCGACGACGCCGCGCGTGCGGCAGCCTGGCACCCGCTGCTCCAGCCAGCGGCCCAGTTCGTTGGCCCGTGCGCGAAGCAGGGCATGATAATCGTCCCCCCGGGCATAACGGGCCACGCGGCCTCGTCCCGGCTCCGTCGCGGGCGAATCGTCAACGCCCACGGCATGATCGGTCGCCAGCATGACCAGGCTTTTCGCGGCCTCCAACAGGTTTGTCGGGTCGCTGCGGAGTGACTCGTGACGGGCGAGCCACTCGTGCATCGGACCGGCGAAGCCGGTCATGAGCCAACCTTGAAAAGCCTCATGGTGCGGCGGACGGCCCACCCGAGCGACCCCCAGCCGCGAAAACCCAAGGCCCACGGCGACTGAACGGAGCTCGGAGAGCAGCGTGCCCGGCGGCGTGCGACTGCCCGTGTGCTGCGGTTGTGGATCGGCCACGCTCCGCTCCTGATCGAAGGACGACGCAAACTGCGAAACCAGGGCAGCCTGGGTGAGCCGCCTCCTGCCCAGGCCCCATGGGACCAGGGCCGGAATTGCTCTGGACCCAGACGCCGGGGTCGCTATTGTCCGCCCTATTGTCCTCGACGGCGGAACGTTTCCCAGTCGTCTTCCAGCGGAGTGATTGCCGTGCCCCCAGACCACGACCTCGCATCGGCCGCCGAACACCGCTCCTACCTCTGCCTGGCGACCGCCGCCCTCGCGGCCCTGGCCTTGCTCGGCCTCGCCGGCTGCCAGACGCCCAATACCGCCACCGTTGCTCCGCCGGCCACTGGCATGATCGGCCAGCCGGCCCAGTACGGCAGTTGGGCCACGATGCCGCAGGGGGCGGCCTATCCGGCTTCATCGAGTGCCCCGCCGATGCCGGGGCCGGCCACGCAGTGGCAGGCGACCGCCCCCGCAGCGCCGGCGGCACCGCCCGCCAATTCGTGGTCATGGTCACAGCCGACCGCGCCGCAACAGACCTACGGCGCACCGCTTCAAGCGACCACCCAAAACATGAACGCCCAGGCCCAGCAGTTCGCCAACCAGGTGCAGGCCGCCCCGCAGCAGTACGCCAACCAGATGCAGCAGACGATGGCCAATCAACAGCAGCAACTGACCAACCAGGCCCAGGCCACGGCGAATCAGTATCAGCAGGGTCTCAACAACCAGTGGCAGCAAATGAACAACCAGCTGCAGAATCAGACGCAGCAGGCGTTCAACGGCGCACAACAGCAGACCCAGCAATACACGAACCAGGCCCAGCAGGCCCTCACCAACGCCCAGCAGCAGGTCACGGCGCAGATGCCCCAGCAACCGGCGACGAGCACGACATGGAACCCGTTCGCCACGAGCGCCTCGTCGATGCCCCCGGCCCGCTCCACACCGCTGACGACGGTGCCGCGGTACTGATCCGAGGGTCCGGCGGAATCGCCCGCCGCAGTCCCGTTGATCCGCAACGGGCTGATATCATGCGGGAAGATCATCGTCTTCCCCATGAACCACGGTCCCTGCATGCTTGACTGGCTGAAAGGAATCGCACCGGGCAGGCGGCCCGCCATCACGGCAGCCACCCGTCGCCACGTCCGCCGCATCGAGGAACTCGCCCCCACCATGGAGGCGCTCGACGACGTGTCACTCAAGCGACTCGGGCGGTCGCTTTCGTATCGGGCCAAGGCCGGCGAGCCGGTCGATTCCTTGCTCGTCGACTGCTTCGCCGCGACCCGGGAGGCCGGCCGACGCCGGCTCGGCATGCGGCATTACGACGTACAGCTTCTGGCCGGTGCCGCGCTCGTGCACGGTGCGATCCTCGAAATGCAGACGGGTGAGGGCAAGACACTGGTGGCCACGCTGCCGCTGGCTCTCTATGCACTCGCCGGCAAGGGCGCCCACTTGGCGACGGTGAACGACTATCTCGCCCGCCGCGATGCCGAATGGATGCGACCGATCTTCGAAAGCCTTGGGCTCTCGGTCGGCGTGGTCGAGTCAGAGATGGACTTCGACGCGCGGCGATCGGCCTATGCGTGCGACGTCACCTACGGCACGGCGAAGGAGTTTGGGTTCGACTTCCTCAAGGATCGGCTCATGAACCGTGAGATCGTGGAGGGCCGCGGCGATCTCGGAGCCACCCTCACGGGCGCAGCCGCGGGCTCGGCCGCGAAACTGCTGCAGCGGCCCTACTGGTTCGCGCTCGTCGACGAGGCCGACAACGTGCTCATTGACGAGGCCCGCACCCCTCTCATCATCGCCTCTCCTCCGGGCGAAGCCCAGGCGGTCCAGCAGGCACTGTTCCGCTTCGCCGCCGGCACCGCTGAACTGCTCGAGATCGATCAGGATTTCGAGCAGGACGTGCAGAAGCAGACCTGCGAACTCCTGGGGCGCGGCCGCAGCCGCGTGCGGGCCCTCGATCGCCCGCCCGCACTCGAGGCCACGAGCCTGCTCGAACTCTACGACGCGGTGGAACGCGGCCTCCGGGCCCGGCAGTTCTTCACCCGCGACCGCCAATACGTCGTCCGCGACGGCAAGATCGTGATCGTCGATGAGTTTACCGGCCGCGCCGCGGAGGGCCGCTCCTGGCGGGACGGTCTGCATCAGGCCGTCGAAGCCAAGGAGGGGCTGGAGGCGACGGTGCCATCGGGCCACGCCGCCAGGATCACGATCCAGGATCTCTTCGCCCGCTGGCCGCACCTCGCAGGCATGACGGGCACCATCGCCACGAGCGCCGGTGAAATTTCACGCACCTACGGCGTGGCCGTGGGCGCCGTCCCCACCAACAAGCCCGCCATCCGCAAGCGGCTGTCCACGGTCGTCTGCGGCGACTACCAGGAGAAGCTCGGCCGCATCGTCGCGGAGGTGCAGGAGATGCACGCGATCGGCCGACCGGTGCTGATCGGGACGCGATCGATCGACAAGTCGGAGGGTATCTCGCAGCTGCTCGAGGCGGCCGGGCTCCGCCACACCGTGCTCAACGCCCGTCACATCGAAAAGGAGGCGGACATCGTCGCCCAGGCGGGCCAGATCGGCCAGATCACGGTCTCGACCAACATGGCCGGCCGCGGCACGGACATCAAGCTGGGACCGGGCGTCGAGGAACTCGGCGGCCTGCACGTGATCTGCACGGAACTGCACGACTCGGCCCGCATCGACCGGCAACTCGTCGGCCGCTGCGGACGCCAGGGAGATCCGGGCACCTGGCGGCTGTACGTGGCGAGTGACGACGAAATCCTGATCGCCGGCTACGGCCCCAAACGTGCCGCGCGGATCGCATCTCGGCTGCGGCGCCGGCTCGCTGCCAATCCCGAACGGCTGTTCCGCGTGTTCAAGCATGCCCAACAGCGGGTCGAGGCCAGGCACCGCCGCCAACGCCGGATTCTGGAGTACGTCGAACGTCAGCGTGCCGAGGCCCATGTGCAGATGAGCCAAGACCCGTATCTCGACGCCGCGAGCTGAAGAGGCCGCCCGTGGCCTCGGTGGGCTTGCCGCATGCGGCGGCGCGGGATCCACCGTTGACGCCTCGGGGCCGCCTGTGTGACGCTATCCGGCATGCGAAGCTGCCTGTCTCTCGCCGCGTGCGGCCTGCTTGGTCTGGTGCCACTCCCCCTGATTGGCGCAGACGAAACGCCGCCCCCTCCGCTCGGGCCGGCCGCCGATGGCACGACGTCGGTGGTCGTGCCGAGCGAACCGGCGGCCCGCGCCGGTGACGCTCCTCCACTCGTTGCCCCGCCAGCGACGCCCACCGAGGCTCCTCCCGTCGTTCCACCGGCCAGCGCTGCGGCCGGATTGCTGGCCTCGATGCTCGAGCCGCTCGCGTCACGGCCGGCCAGTCCGGGTGGTGCGGCGATCTATGCCCGTCCGCTGCCGCTTCTCGAGGCGCTCGAGCGATCGGGCGACAGGGCCCGCCGGCTGTGGATCGTGCAGGCGTATTGGAAAGTCTCGGCCGCCTTTGCCGGCGTGCGGGCGGCCGCCGAAGCCATCGAGCGGCTCGAACTGATCGCGCCCGGTAGTGACCCTCACGATCAGGCCACGCTCGACGTCGCAATCGCCGCCGCCCGGGCTGATCTCGCGGAGGCCAAGGCCCAGCTTGGCGTCGCCCAGCAGGAACTCGTCGACCTTGCCCGCCTGCCTCTCGGCGAGCCGCCGCCCTGGCCGGTCGATCGGCCGCTCGCAACCCCGTATGAAACGCATTTCGACGCGATCTTCGCCACCCGCGTGGCCACCGGCCGCGTGCGGGCCATCGCCCGCACGCTCCCTGCTCGCCACGAGGCGATCGAGTCGCGTGCCGCCGCCGTCACGTCAGCGGCCCAGGCGATGGCGATGGCCGAGGCCGACCACGCGAAGGCCAGGCGTCCGATCGAGGCCGTCATCGCCGCCCATGACGCGCTCGTCGATCAGCAACGGGAGTTTCTCCAGGCGACGCGGGCCTACAATCTCGACATCGCCGAGTATGCGATGGCCGTGGCCGACCTCTCGATGCCGGACGATCGGTTCGTATCGATGCTGATCGGCACGCCGATCCAGTGGCGGCCCCCGGCAGCCGGCCAAACGCCGGCCGAATGATGCCGTTCGCGGGCGGTGATACGATATCCGCATGACCGTTTCCTCCGCCGTCACTCCTCCGAGCGCCGCCCCCCCTGCCCCGCTCCACATCGGCCCCGTCGTGGTCGATCCTCCGGTGCTGCAGGCCCCGATGGCCGGTTATACGAACTACGCCTACCGGCAGGTGGTGCGGGAATTCGGTGGCGCGGGACTCCTCGCCACGGAGATGATCGCCGCCCGCAGCGCCCAGTGGCTGGAGACACACCGCGGCGAGCATCCCGACCGGCTCTGGGGCGTTCACGACGAGCCGCGGCCGCTGGCGGTGCAGATGTGGGACAACGACCCCGACAACCTCGCCCAGGTGGGGCGTCGGCTCGCCACCGAGTTTCGCGTGAGCGTGGTCGATCTCAACTTTGGCTGTCCCGTCCGCCAGGTGACGGAGAAGGCCCACAGTGGCTCCTGGCTGCTCCGTGATCCCGACCGCGTGGGCACGATCGTGCGTCGCGTCGTCGAAGCCTGCGACGGCGTGCCCGTGACGGCCAAGATCCGCCTCGGCTGCGCCGAGACGTGCCGGACGGCGATCGAGGTGGCGCAGCGGGTCGAAGAGGCCGGAGCCTCCTGCCTCACGGTGCACGGCCGCGTGGCGGCCCAATTCTTCACGGGCTCGGCCGACTGGGAGGCGATCGCCGCCGTGAAGCGGAGCGTGTCGCGGATGCCCGTCGTGGGCAACGGCGACATCGACTCGGCCGAGACGGCCGTGATGCGACTGCGAACGAGCGGCGTCGACGGCGTGATGATCGCCCGCGAGGCGCTGTCCCGGCCCTGGATCTTCGCACAGGCAGCCGCGCTGCTGCGCGGCGAGACGCCGCCTCCGGACCCCACGCTCGACGAGCAGCGAGAGATCGTGCTGCATCACTACGACCTCGTCTGCCGCCGCTTCGGCGTGGAACAGGGCACGCTCTTGATGCGGAAGTTCGCCTGCTCCTACGCGCAGGGGATGCCGGGCGCACGCGACTTCCGGGGCCGGGTATCGCGGGTCACGACGCGTGAGGAATTCCTGGACGTGATGCGAACCACCTTCCCGCGGCTGCCGGTGAATCAGGCAAGCCCGGGCCAGCGAGCCTGCACGTCCCTGCCGGCGTAGATCGCGCCGTCGCCCAGCGACTCCGCGATCCGCAGCAACTGGTTGTACTTCGCGATCCGGTCGCTTCGTGACGCGGAGCCCGTCTTGATCTGACCGGTCGAGAGCCCCACGGCCAGATCCGCGATGGTGGCGTCTTCCGTTTCGCCGCTGCGATGACTGGCGATCGAGGTGTAGCCCGAGCGATGGGCGAGCGACACGGCGGCGATCGTCTCGGTGAGTGTGCCGATCTGGTTGACCTTCACGAGGATGCTGTTGGCCACGCCCTCGGCGATGCCGCGACCGAGCCGCTCGGAGTTGGTCACGAACAGGTCGTCGCCGACGAGTTGCACCTTGCCGCCGAGTTTCTCGCTGATGAGCTTCCAGCCCTTCCAGTCGTCCTCGGAACAGCCGTCTTCGATCGACACGATCGGGTACTTGCCGGCGAGGTCCGCGAAGAAGTTCACCATTCCGGCCGAATCGAGCGTCTTGCCCTCGATCGTGTAGGTGCCCGCCTTGGCGTCGTAGAGTTCCGTCGCGGCCACGTCGAGCGCGATCGCCATCTGCGCGCCCGGCTTGTACCCCGCGTTCCCGATCGCCGCGAGGATCACCTCCAGCGCCTCGGCGCAGGTGCCGATGTGCGGCGCGAAGCCTCCCTCGTCACCGACGGCCGTGGCGAGCTTCTTGTCCTTGAGCACCTTCTTGAGGGCATGGAACGTCTCCACGCCGGCCCGCAGGGCGTCGTCGAACGTGTCGAAGCCCAGCGGCATGACCATGAATTCCTGCACGTCGAGCGGATTGTCGGCATGGGCTCCGCCATTGATGATGTTCATCATCGGAGCGGGCAGGAGCCGCGCGGTGGCGCCGCCGAGATACCGGTAGAGCGGCAGGCCACAGTGCTCGGCGGCCGCATGGGCCACCGCCATCGACACGCCCAGGATCGCGTTGGCGCCCAGTTCCTTCTTGTTCGGCGTGCCGTCGAGTTCGAGCATCAGCTCGTCGACCGTCGTCTGATCGAGCGCGTCGATGCCCTCGAGTTCCTCGGCGATCCGCGTGTTGACGTTCTCGACCGCCTCCAGCACGCCCTTGCCGAGGTAGACGCCCTTGTCGCCGTCCCGCTTCTCCCAGGCCTCGTGGGCGCCCGTGCTCGCTCCGGATGGCACCGCTGCCCGGCCGAAGGCACCGTCGGCGAGCGTGACGTCGACCTCGATCGTGGGATTACCGCGGCTGTCGAGAATCTGGCGGGCGTGGACGTCGACGATCGTGGACATGCAGGGCCTCGGGGTGCGTGGGAGGGGGAACGGGGATGAGGTTCGTTTGCGGCAGCATCATGCCGCGGCGCGGCGAAAGACGCCAGATCGGCCTCCTTTCGCCCGTCCGCCACGGCCGGTGCACTCCGCCGTCTGCTATCTTGGAGTCGGTCCCTTCCCTCCCGCCCCTCCGGCTTCCGCTGCAGCCCATGTTCACCGGCCTCGTTGAATCGCTTGGACGAGTCGTGGCGACGACGCCGGAATCGCCCGGCCTACGGCTGCGGGTGGAGGCGGCCGCCGTCGCCGCCGACGTGGCGATCGGCGACAGCATCTGCGTGAGCGGCTGCTGCCTGTCGGTCGTCGCCATCGACGGCCCGCGGCTCGACTTTCAGCTCGGCCCGGAGACGCTCGCCCGCACGACGCTCGGCCGCGTTGCGGTGGACGGCCACGTGAACCTGGAGCGGTCCCTGCGGTTCTCCGACCGTCTCGGCGGGCACCTCGTCAGCGGCCACGTCGATGGCGGCGGCACGCTCACCGCGCGGTGGCAGGAGGGAGACTGGGTGACCTGTCGGTTCACCGCCCCTCCCTCCCTCCTCGCCCAGATGGCGCCGAAGGGATCCGTCACGATCGAAGGCGTGAGCCTGACCGTCGTGGACGTGACGGCGACCGACTTCAGCGTCGCCCTGATCCCCCACACGCTAGCCTGCACCACGCTCGGCGGCCTCGCGGTCGGCGATGGCGTGAACCTCGAGACCGACCTCGTGTTCAAGTACGTGGCTCGCTGGATGGAAGCGCGGCCCGCAGCGGGCGGCACGCTCCCGGCGGCCGGCATCATGGAGGGAGTCTGATGCCCGACGACCTGACTCCCGGCCCCCTGCTGCCCGCCGCGCCGCCCCCCCGGCAGACCACCGCCTATCTCAAGAAGTTGTTCGTCGAGGTCGGGTTCACGATCGACGCCCGCCGGGGGCAAAACTTCCTCGTCGATCTCAACCTGATCGATCTGCTCGTCCGCACCGCGGAGTTGCGGCCCGACGACGTGGTGCTGGAGGTCGGCACGGGCACGGGCGTGCTCACCGAGCGACTGTCGGCCTCAGCCGGTCGCGTCGTCACGGCCGAGATCGACCCACGGCTCGCGCAGCTCGCCCGCGACCGGCTCATCGACCGCGACAACGTGACGCTCGTCGAAGGCGATGCGCTCGAAGCCAAGCACCGGTTCACCCCGGAATTGCTCGCCGCGATCGACGCGGCCCGCGCCGCCCACCCCCACGGCCGCTTCCTCCTCGTGGCCAACCTGCCCTACTGCGTCGCCACGCCCGTGATCTCCAATCTGCTCGCCCGGCCGCGGCCGTTCGACGCCGCCGTCGTCACCGTGCAGCGAGAGATGGCGGAACGGATGACGGCCGCGGCCGGCACGTCGGCTTACAACGCGCTCTCCGTATGGGTCGGGGCCCAGTGCCGCGGACAGATCGTGCGGATCCTGCCCCCCAGCGTGTTCTGGCCGCGACCGAAGATCGACTCCGCCATCCTGCGCATCGACCTCGAGCCCGACAGGCGGGCCCGGATCGCCGACCTCGCCCGGTTTCAGGCGTTCGTCCGCGACGTCTTCTGCCATCGCCGCAAGCTGCTACGGGTCGTGCTCCTGCGAATGGCGGGAGGCAAGCGGGAGGCCACGGCCCGGGAGCGGGTCGAGGCGGTGTTCGCCCGGCTCGGCCTGGCCGCCGATGCCCGAGCCGAGGACATCCCTCCCGACCGATTCGTCGAGCTCGAGCAGGCCTTCGCGGCCGACTGAACGGCTGACCGGAGCCGAAAAACCCGACGCGAGCCGCAGGGTCGGCCGCGCCTCCCCCCGTTTGGGCCGCTCACAATCCGCGTTCTCCGCGGGGTACTCCGAAACTTCCGGTTGTCTCGCGCAGGCGGGTAAACTGTGGCCTTCCGGGTGTGCCCGTGCCGAATCCCTTCTGCGGTCACGGCGCGACGCCGGAGCGAGGGTGGAGACGAGTCCAGAGTGAACCCGAATCCTGCCAGCGAAGCCTCCTTCGCTCCGACGATCGTGGACCTGCTCCGGCAGCGGGCCGCCTACCGCCCCCACGACCGGGCGTTCACGTTTCTCGTTGACGGTGAAAACGAGGAATTGAACATCACCTACGCCGAGCTCGACCGCAAGGCGAGGGCCGTCGGTGGCTGGCTGATGGACCGGGGCATGGTCGGGAAGCGGGTGCTGCTCCTCTACCCGTCCGGGCTCGACTTCATCGCCGCCTTCATGGGCTGCCTGTACGGCGGGGCGATCGCCGTGCCGGCCTACCCGCCGCGAAAAAATCGCTCCGTCGAACGGATCGAGGCGATCGCCGCCGATGCCGACGCGGCCGTGGCCCTCACCACCCGCGACGTGCTCGACCGGTTCGACGGCCTCAAGGCGGCCGCCCCGAGCCTCGAGCACCTGATCTGGAAGGTCGACAGTGAGCTGGAGCCCGCGTGGGCCGACCGCTGGGAACGGCCCGACATCGACGGCGACACGCTCGCCTTCCTGCAATACACGAGCGGTTCGACCGGCACGCCCAAGGGGGTGATGCTGTCGCACGAAAACCTGCTGCACAACTCCCTGAGGATCATGCAGGCGTTCGAGATCACCCGCAGCCAGTCGGGCGTGTTCTGGCTGCCGAGCTTCCACGACATGGGGCTCATCGGCGGCATCCTCGTGCCGCTCTACGGCGGGAAGTTCAACGTGTTGATGTCGCCCGTGGCCTTCCTGCAAAAGCCGCTGCGGTGGCTCCAGGCGATCGCGAAGTATCGGGCCACGATCAGCGGCGGCCCCAACTTCGCGTACGAGCTCTGCGTGCGGAAGACGACACCCGAGCAGCGGGCCGCTCTCGACCTCTCCAGCTGGTCGCTGGCATTCAACGGGGCCGAGCCCGTCCGTGCGGAGACGATCGACGCCTTCTGCGAAGCCTTCGCCGTGAGCGGCTTCCGCCGCGAGGCCTTCTATCCGTGCTACGGCCTGGCCGAGAGCACGCTGATGGTGACCGGCGGGATGAAGTTCGAGCCTCCCGTGGTCCGCGGCTTCGACGCCGCCTCGATCGACACGGGCACGGCGATGGCACGACCGGCCACGGCCGCAGGCGCCCGGCGGCTCGTCGGCAGCGGCCGTGAGCTCGACGGCCAGGACGTCCACATCGTCGATCCGCAGACCTGCGAAGCACTGCCGCCGGGCCGCGTCGGTGAGATTTGGGTGAGCGGGCCGAGCGTGGCACAAGGCTATTGGAACCGTCCCGAAGACTCGACCGCGACGTTCGGCGCGATGCTGTCGCAACCGGAGCCGGCCGTGTCGGGACAGGCGGTGTCGAAGTGGCGGCCCAACCCAGGCCCCTACCTCCGCACGGGTGATCTCGGCTTCTTCGACAACGGCGAGTTGTTCGTCACCGGCCGGCTGAAGGACCTGATCATCATCCGCGGCCGCAACCACTACCCGCAGGACATCGAGCACGCGGTCGAACTGGCGAGCCCGCTCGTGCGAGCCGGATCGGTGGCGGCCTTCGCCGTCGACGTGGAGGGGCGTGAACGGGTGGTCGTGACCGCCGAGATCGAACGCGGCCGCCGGGAGCCCGCGGAGGTCGCGACGGCCTTCGAGGCGATTCGCAGCCGTCTCGCCCTCGACCAGGAGGTGGCGGTCGAGGCGATCGTGCTGGTGCGGCCCAACAGCATCCCGAAGACGTCGAGCGGCAAGATCCAGCGACACGCCTGCAAGCGGCAGTTCCTCGACGGCACGCTCGAGGTCGTGGAGCAGCACGTCGGCTGGCTGGCGACGGCCGCGTCGGCCGCCCCCGCATCGGCCGCGCCCAGGCTCGCCCGGCAGCGGCCCGTCGGCGAGAACTCGCGAGCCCATCGACCCGACCGTGAACTGCCTCAGGAGATCGTTCAGACGGTCTTCGACCACGTGCGGCGGATCGCCAAGGAGCGGGCCGGCAGCCTCACGCTCGACACCAACATCGTCGAACTCGGGCTCGACTCGCTCGAGCGGATGGAGATCGTGGCGAGCCTGGAGGAGGCCTTCGGCGGCCGCTTCCCGGAGCAGGTGCTGCCCCAGATCGAGACCTGCCGCGAGGTGACCGAGGCGATCATCGACCACATGCCGCTCGAGGGCCGCACGAAGGTGCAGGCGGCCGCGACATCGGCCGAGATTCCCGCCGACGCCTATCGGATCGCCGAGTTCCCCGAGGTGCGGGCGCTCGAGCAGAATTTCGCGATGGTCCGCGACGCGGGACTCGAGAACCCCTACTTCAGCGTCCACGAGGGACTCACCACCGACCGCACCCGGATCGGCGGCCGCGAGATGGTGAGTTGGGCCACCTACAACTACCTCGGCATGTCGGGTGAGCCAGAGGTGGCCGCGGCGGCCAAGGCGGCGATCGACCAGTTCGGCACGAGCGTGTCGGCGAGCCGGCTCGTATCGGGCGAGAAGACGATTCACCAGGACTTGGAGCGGGAGATCGCCCGATTCGTGGGGGCGGAAGACGCGATCACCTTCGTGGGTGGCCATGCGACCAACGAGACGGTGATCGGCCACATGGTCGGCCCCGGCGACCTCGTGCTGCATGACGCCCTCGCCCACAACAGCCTGCTCCAGGGGGCCGTGCTCTCCGGCGCCCGCCGCCGCCCGTTTCCGCACAACGACTTCCGCGCGGCCGACGACCTGCTCGCGCAGATGCGCGGCCAGTATCGGCGGGTGCTCATCGTGATCGAGGGCATCTACAGCATGGACGGTGACTTCGCCGATCTGCCCCGGTTCATCGAACTGGCGAAGCGGCACAAGTCGCTGCTGATGGTGGACGAGGCCCACTCGATCGGCGTGATGGGCCGCCGCGGCCGCGGCATCGGCGAGCACTTCGGTGTGAATCCCGCCGACGTGGACCTGTGGATGGGCACGCTCTCCAAGGCGCTCGGCAGTTGCGGCGGCTACATCGCGGGCTCGAAGTCGCTCGTGCGGTGGCTCAAATACACCGTGCCCGGCTTCGTCTACTCCGTCGGCCTGCCGCCGGCCGCCGCCGGCGCGGCTCTGGGGGCCCTGCGGCTGCTCGAACGCGAGCCCCAGCGGGTGGAGCCACTCCACGCCAACGCCCGGCTCTTTCTCCAATTGGCCCGTGACGCCGGCCTCGACACCGGGCCGTCAGGCGGATCGGCGATCGTGCCGATCATCCTGGGCAACTCGATCAACAGCCTGCGGCTCTCCCGCGCCCTCTTCGCACGTGGCATCAACGTGCAGCCGATCCTCTATCCGGCCGTCGAGGAACGGGCAGCCCGGCTGCGGTTCTTCATCACGTCGCGGCATACGCCCGACCAGATCCGCAGGACGGTGGCCGCGATGCAGGAAGAGTTGGCGACGATCGATCCGGGCTACGCCCGGCGGTCGGCTTGAGCGGTCGCGAACCCGGCGTATAACCGCTGGCATGCCCGCCCCGGAAACCACGAGCCACCGGCTCGTCCTCCCCGCCGACGCGAACCATCACGGCACGCTCTACGCCGGGAGTCTGCTGCGGTATGCGCTCGAGACGGCCTATGCCGCAGCCTGCCGTGGGGCCGGGCCGGATGCAAATCTCATGCTCCGGCGGGTGCTGTCGCTGGAGTGCCGGCGAAGCGTGCCCGTCGGCACCCTCGTGGAGCTGCGGGGGGCCGTGCTGCAGGTGAGGCAGGGCTCGCTCGTCGTGGGCGTGGTGGGCATGCCGTTCGAGGGACACACGCTCCCGTGGATGGACGGCCTGCTCGGTTTCGTGCAGGTGGATCCGAGTGGACTGCCGGTCGGCCTCCCGGCCGAGGTCGAGACGGCCGACCGGACCGGCTTCTGGCAGCCGCTCCACGAACGACTCGACAAGCTCGCCGCCATCCGCGGCGCCACCGCCGAGTGGATCGCCGCCGGCTGGTGACGCCCCAGGGCCAGGGCGATCAATATCGGATCTCGACACCGAAGTCGACGCCGTTGGTGAACACGACGTCCTGCACGTCGTTGGCTCCCGGTCCGATCCGGTTGTAGACCGGGTTCTCGCGGAAGTAGGGGCTATCAGGATCGGTGTAGATGGAGCCCGGAGTCGGGGTGGTCGGCCGGAGACCGGTGGTCTTCACCACCCACGGGTTGTCGATGCTCGCCGGCTGCTCCGGATCGAGAACCTCGGCATACTGGATCGGCTTGTCGATCGACTTGTAGGCCGTGTTCGACGAGGCCCTGGCGATCGACCCCATCACGAGGCCCGTGTAGCCGGCGTGCAGCGTGACCGCCTGGCTCACGCGGAACTTGCCACCGAACCGCCACTCGCCGATCGGCGTGAACACGAAGTTGTGCTCGACGTCGTTGGTAGCGTTGCTCTGGCCGACGCCGTAGATCTGAAGGAAGAGCGGGGGAGGCGAGAGCTGCACCGTGTTCGCAGCATCCGACACACCGCTACCGGCCGTGTTGGTCACCGATGGATTGAACGTCGAGCGGATGTAGTCGGCTCCGATCGAGTCGGGGAAATTGGCGCCTCGGTAGAGCGTGTTCTGCCAGTTCAGGCCCGCCGTGAACTTGAGCTCGCTGGAGAAGGTCCAGCGGCCCCGGTTCGTCTCGAAGAGCACCGCGAACTCCGGCCCGACGATGTTGTTGTAGGAGGACGTGTTCCATTCGCCGGTCTGGAGCGGCGAGCCCTGGCCCTGGCCGGTCAGCGAATCGACGCCCGAGATGCCCAGCACGTCGCCGGCGGACGTCGAGACGACGGACATGTTGGTGTTGTCGAGGCCACTGCCGAAGCCGCCGCCCGCACCGGCTCCGCCCGTGGCGGCGGTTCCACCCGTGCTGCCCGTGCTGCCCGTCGTGCCCGCGGCTCCGGCTCCGCCCGCGGCGCCCCCCGCTCCGCCGCTGCTGCCGATGTTGATGCCCTGGCCCGAGCCGCTGCCCGTCGGCCCCTGGTTGAAGGCGTATTGATTGCTCTCATACTGCAGGTTGAAGCGATCCTCGAGTTGATAGAACCGCGGGCCGAAGGCGAAGCGGGCGGTCGTGCCGCTGCCGCGACGCCCCAGCTCACGGCGGACGATCATCGCCGCCCCGGCGCTCTGGATCCGCGTCATGTTGTCCTGGACGAACTTCTGGGCGATGAGGTGGTCCGGGGGCGGGCTGTTCGAGATGATCGTCGTCGTCGTGAGCGCCTGGTTGACGTTGCCGACGCCGCCACCGCCGCCCTCTCCGACACCGCCGCCGGCACTCGCCTGCTGCACGAAGATCTGTGTCGGCGACGAGGCCGCGAATTCGCTCATCGTCGTGAACGTCTGATTCTGGTCCCCCGAATCGTAGTAGCTCAACGCCACGCCGCGGTTGTCGTAAATCCAGCCGCCTTCGTACCGGTTGCCCCAGGTCATCGCCGTCCGCATCCAGCTCGTGTTGAGATCGAGCTGCAGCGGATCGGCCCCGAAGATGAACACACCGCCGATCACGCTCGTACCCGTGTTCGAGCCCGAGACCGTGTTGGCCCCCTGAAAGCCGGCATTGTTCAGCTGCACCAGCGTCTGCGGCGAGATCGGTTGCGACGGAATCAGATAGCCGCCGTTCTCCGTCTCACCCACGCCCGTCACGCTCGGCGGCGTGATGCTCCAGTAGAGCCGGTCGTAGGAGAAGAAGATGCCCTCGCTCGGCTCGGGATAGATCTCGTACTCCTGCAGATCGGGCGGGGCGAACAGCTGGAAGTCGTAGAAGTCTTGGTCGGGAAGGAGTGGCATCCAGTCGCCGGCCCGGGCGATCCCGGCCGAAATGGCGACGACCGACGCGGCCGTGAGCCATGCGATGAGAGGTGCCTTGAACCGCCTGAAGCCAAGTGTCGTAGCCATCGCTGTGTGTCCTGGGGAGCAGGAGCCGGTGTTCCGCCACTGCGGATCGCTCCGGTGATATCGGTCGTGCCGGGCGATCGGGTTGACGAAACTTGGCAAACTCTGCCGGTGCGGTGGCAGATGCGGGGGGAGCCGACCGCATGACGCGGATGGAACCCCGCGGTATCCTGCGCCAATTGCCCGCTCGACCGGCGGTTGAACGACCCCCCACAGCCCATCGGAGGACCTTTCATGGCCGCTCCCGGATTCCGGCCCTCCGGCCTCTCCACCCCGACCTCCCGAATCGCCAGCGTTGCCCTGTTTGTGCTGGCTCTGGCCGGCGGGGGGGCCACAGGCCAGGAGGCCGCAGTCGAGGAGCTTTCGTTCCTCCGCGTGGCCCGCGACGCCGACGATCGGCCCGTCTCGCTCGACACCGCGATCGTGTCGTATGCGGAACCACTGGCTGCGGCCCGGCGGGCCGGCCGGCGGGTACCGATCGAGGTCGATCTCGTCGGGGCCGTCCATATCGGCAGCCGGGCCTATTACGACACGCTCAATCGCTCCTTCAGCGACTACGACAGCGTGCTCTATGAATTGGTCGCGCCCCCGAATGCCCGCGTGCCGAAGCAGGGTCACAAGCCCGCGGGCATGATCGGCTCGGCCCAGCAGGGGCTCACGCAACTCCTCGGGCTGGAGTTCCAACTCGAACGCATCGACTACACGGCGGAGAACTTCGTGCACGCCGACCTCTCGCCCGCGGAATTCTCGGCCGCCATGGCCAAGCGGGGAGAGTCGTGGTGGACGATGTTCTCGCGGCTGATGCGGGAGAGCATGGCCCGGGCGGAGGCGGGGGACGGGGCGACGGGGGAGGTCGGCATCGGCGAGATGTTCGGGCTGCTGTTTGGATCCGGCCCGCAGCGGCAGCTGAAGCTCCGCCGACTGATGGCCGAGCAGTTCTCCGACATGGAAGTGCTGTCGGCGGCCTTCGGCGGCGAGGAGGGCTCGACGCTGATCACCGATCGCAACTCCGCCGCGCTCGACGTTCTGCGGCGGCGAATCAGGAGGGGCGACCGGCGGATCGCGATCTTCTACGGGGCCGGTCACATGGAAGACTTCGATCGGCGGCTGCAGGCCGACTTCGGGCTTCAGCCCCGCGAGACGGCCTGGGTGGAGGCCTGGGATCTCCGCGAGCCCGCCCCCGCGCCGCGGCGCTGAACGTCTCGCAGCTGCTGATGCGACTGATCGACGCGGCACAATCTGGCCGGCGTCGCGGCCGCGATGCCAGCGGTCCAGGCGTCGGCCACCCGGCGAATCTCGGAAAACGCGGCGGCGTAGCCCAGCTCCTGCACGGCCTCGCCCACCGGATCGAACTCGAAATCCCCGGCGAACCCCCCTTCGATCAGTTCGTGCACGCGGTCGGCCAGCGGTAGGTCACCCCGCTCGGGAAGCAACCGATCGCCGTCGCCTGTCGGCGGCCCGCACCGATCGGCCACGCGGACGAGGGCGGTCGTGGCGGCCAGCCGGGGCAGGAGAGCCTCGAATTCGGGATCGTCGGCGAACTGCCACAGATCGAGGGCGAGCCGCACATGCGGGTCGGCCATTCCTTCCACGAGCGCGACCGCCTCGTCGAGTCGTGTGAGGAAACTGCTGCCCGCCGACGCCCGTTCGTGCACGGGGAGAACGGCCAACACGACCCCCTCGGCCCGAGCCAGCGGGGCGAGCGACTCCAGCGCGTCGACGAGGAGCCGCACGGCGTGCGACCGGGTGTGGCCGGCGCGACATCCACTCTGGACGACGACGATCGGCCGACGACCGAGGCCGGCCTCGCCGCCCCCGAGGGCGGCGGCCACGGTGATCGCCTCGGCGGCATCGGCCACGCTCTCGGAGAACGTGCGGCCATCGCTCCCCGTGAAGCCGCCGACCGACTGCAGGCTCGACACCCGCACTCCGGCCGTTTCCACCGCCGCGACCACGGCCTCCAGGCCGGCATCCGAGAGCTTGGGCCGCCAGAGCGAGAGTGCCGCAAGGCCGTTCTCCGCGAGGGCCGCAAGCTCCTGGGCCAAATCCCACCGGGGCGTCGTCACCTGGCTGACCGCGACGTCGAACATGCGTGAGAGCGACTCCTGCCCGCCTGCGGGGAAACTGCGTATGATCCAAGTCCCAGAAGAAGGTGCGAAGTATGGAGAGGCCGCGCGGCGACTGTCCAGAGAAGCCGGCAGAGCGGCACTTCACGCCGCACGATGCGGCCTGCGCATCGTTCCCGAAGGGCGCCAGCACGGCGGGGGTTTTCCGCTTGACAAACCTCCACCCCACCCCATCGCCGACGACAGCCCCGACAGGAGGTGCCCGTGGCGGCAGGCGATGACATCGTGATCGACGGCCCCCGGCCGATCCTGATCCCGGCGGCGGCCATCGACTGGCAGTTCGTCCGCTCCAGCGGACCGGGCGGCCAGCACGTGAATCGCACCAGCAGCAAGGCGATCCTGCGGCTCGACCTGCGGCATACGCCCCATCTGCCGGGCGACGTGCGGCAGCGGATGCTCGTGGCCCTGCGGCCGCGGCTGACGAACGACGGCGCGATCCTGATCGCCAGCCAGCGGCACCGCGACCGCGGCCGGAACATCGCCGACTGTCAGGCCAAGCTTGTCGCGCTCATCAAGCGGTCGCTGACGCCGCCCACCGTCCGGCGCCGCACCAAGAAGCCGCGATCCGCCATCGCCAGCCGACTGGAGACGAAAAAACGACGGGGTGTCACGAAGCGACTGCGGCGACTGCCGCCCGACTGACCCGCGGCCGTGCGGCCCACGGACGGCCACGGCCGTGGCGTGGGACCGGCTCCATGCCTCCCTGGTATAATCGAGCGTCGCAGGCAGCCACGCCTGCGTGACCCGAAGGGCACAAGGATTCCCAGATGGCGACGCCCCGTGACATCGACTCCCTCCTCAAGCAGTGGACGTTCCAGCCAGGTGAGGTCAACGCGCGGCTGATCAAGGCCCGCACGGGGCGGGAAGTGCTCCAAATGCGGGTGGACATGGGCGTGCTGCAAATGGAGACGGATCTCCGGCCCGACGGCCAGCGGCCCAATGGCGCCGAGACCTATTACGACTACCTCGTCGGCGAAGCGATCCGCGAGGGAGACTCGTTCCGCCTGTCGAAGGAGCAGTGCGCGGAGGCCGACCGGGAGTTCGTGCAGTATTACCACCGGCGGCTGTGCTGGTTGTCGCTCCGTGAATACCGCCGGGCCGCCCGCGACGCCGATCACAGCCTGGCGTTCATGGACTTCGTGCGGACGCACTCGCCTGACGAGGAATGGACGCTGTCGCACGAGCAATACCGACCGTTCGTCCTCTTCCATCGTGTGCAGGCCGGCGCCCTGGCCGCGTTGGAGGAAGGGGGGCCGGAGGCTGCAATCGGCGAGATCAACGCGGGGCTCGGCCGGTTCCGGGACCTGTTCGCCCGCTACGACGCGGAGGAGCAATTCGCCGACGACGAGCTCGTGCGTCGGCTGCACGAGATGCGGGAAAGCGTCCGGCGCCGCTACGAGATCGGCCCCACGTTGGACGAGCAGCTCGCCGAGGCCGTCCGGGCCGAGAACTACGAGCTGGCCGCGAAGATCCGGGATCGGATCCGCTGCGGCGACGCGCCGGGCACGGCCGGGGCGTCGGCGCCCCACGGCGGCTCCGCCGCCGGAACGGAGCCGTCGAACGGCTGACGCGGCGGGCGAACCCTGCAAGAATTTCAAACCGCCGGCCTCTCGCACCTGCCGAGACCGCGCAGTGTGACGCCACGAGCCGGAAGCTGAATCGACTGCGCGGGTCGCGCCGGCCGTGAGCGGTCGATTCCGCTTTGGCACGCAGTGTGCATCGTATCCCCGCATCACCGGCAACCGCCGGCCCGCCATCGGAGGAACGCACGATGAACACGATCGACATGACGACCGACTCCGCCGATCAGCACCGCGGCCCCGCGAAGGCCGGAGCCTGCACGCTGTTCACGGCGACGATCAACGGCGCGTCCCATCTGGTGCGCGGCCTCGCCGTCTGGCCGATCGACGAGGCCCTGGCGCTGGAGGAGCAGATCGACGGCTCGCTTGCCGACCAGTCGCCGGCGCTGCCTCTCGACGCCGCCCTCATGCACGACCTCACGGCCTCCCGGCTCATCGCCCCGCCGCGGCCGCGCCGCCGCCGGGACCGGGCCGTTGCGTCCCGCGCGGCCCTGTTTCAGGCCACGCGGTAGCCCGCTCCGCTGCTAGACTCCGGGCCCGCACCCGTCCCGGAGTGTTTCCGTGCATCAGCCGCTCACCCTGCCCCCCGGACGCGACATCCGGCTGGCCGACTTCGACCCCGACTTCCACGAGGGTCTCGACCGGGCCGATGCCGAGACCGAGACGAGGCGGCACGCCGACGCCCTCGACGAACTCGCCTCCCGCCTCTACGCGGAAAGCCGACGGGCCGTGGTCGTCGTGCTACAGGGCATCGACACCTCCGGCAAGGATGGCACGATCCGGATGCTGGCCGGCGGCATCAGCCCACAGTGCCTCGACGTTCGCAGCTTCAAGGCGCCGAGCGCCTTGGAGCTGGCCCACGACTTCCTCTGGCGGATCCACGCCGCCGTGCCCGCCCACGGCCGGATCGGCATCTTCAATCGCTCGCACTACGAGGACGTGATCGTCGTGCGGGCGAGGAAGCTCGTGCCACGATCGGTGTGGGAACCGCGGTTCGATCAGATCAACGCGTTCGAGAAGCTGCTGGGCACCGGCGGCCTGACGTTCGTGAAGTGTTTCCTGCACATCAGCAAGCGGGAGCAGCGCGAGCGGCTGGAGGAGCGGCTGCGGGATCCCCGCAAGCAGTGGAAGCTCGGCCCCGACGACCTCGCCGACCGGGCGAGGTGGGACGACTTCCAGCAGGCCTACGACGACGCCCTGACGAGGTGCAACACGCCCGACGCACCGTGGCACATCGTGCCGGCCGACAAGAAGTGGTACCGCAACCTCGTGGTGGCCCGACTCCTGCGGCAGACGCTCGAACGACTCGACCCGCGGTTTCCGGCATTCGATTCCAGCCTGCTCACGAAGCTCGACTGAAGGGTGCACGCATGAACGGAGCCTTCCCCCTGCTCGACCCCGCCGCCTGCCGCACCCGGCAGGCCCGCCTGCTGGCGGCTCTCGCGGGCCACGACGTCGATGCCCTCGTCGTCGTCTCCCCCGAGCACCTCGAATACCTCACGGGACACCGCTGGGATTTCCGGTTCACGCCGCTCGCCGCCTGGCGAACGACCGGCGAGTCGCTGCTCGTCTGTCCCGATAAGCCGGTCGAGCAGGCGGCCGTGACGGAAGTGCGAACCTACGAGGCCAAGTGGCGGAGCACGCTGCGAAACGACCAGCGGGAGGCGGCCGCCGCGGTGCTCGGCGACTGGCTGGGGGCCGGCAAGCCCGTGCGGCGGGTCGCCGTCGAGTTTTCATCCTGCCCGCCGCACGTGACCCGGCAGCTGGGCTCGGCCGCGTTGGTCGACGCCGAGCCCGACCTGCTGCGGGCCAGGCGTCGCAAGGACCCCGACGAGTTGGCCCTGCTCTGCCGCGCGATCGCGGCCGCAGGCGAGATGTATGCCAGGGCCCGCGAGATCGTTCGGCCGGGCGTGAGCGAGCTCGACGTCTTTTCGGCGCTGCAGTCCGCGGCCGTGGCGGCCTGCGGCGAGCCGCTCACGGCCACGGGCAACGACTACGCATCGGGGGTTCGGGGCGGCCCGCCCCGAGAGCGGCCCTGCGTGGCCGGAGAGCTCTACATCCTCGACCTCGGTCCGGCATACCGCGGCTACTTCGCCGACTCCTCTCGCGCGATCGCCGTGAATGGCCGCCCCACCGACGCCCAGCTCGCGGCCTGGGAGCACGTCTGCGCGGCGTTGCAGCTTGTCGAGCGGAAGGCCCGGGCGGGCATCCGCTGCCGCGATCTTTATGCGGAGGCGCAGGCGTGGCTCGCCACGGCCCCGGTCGGGAGCTGGTCGAGCCATCTCGGCCACGGCATCGGCCTCTCCGTTCACGAGGCGCCCCACCTCAACCCGCTGTGGGACGACGTCCTGGAGGAAGGGGACGTGATCGCCGTCGAGCCCGCCCTCTACGCGCCCGAGCTGCAGGCGGGGATTCGGCTGGAGAACGCCTACGTGGTGACGGCCACGGGCCTCGAGCTCTTGAGCCCCTTCCCGCTGGAATTGGCCTGACTGCCGACCGCCGCCGCGCTTTGGCACGCCCGCGGCCGATCGCATACATTCTGGGCCCGGGCGGCATCCGCCCTCCCGTTCGCCCCGCGAGATTCACGCCATGCCGACCGCCTGTGCCCCCGCATCGCCGTCACCAGCTTCCGCCGAGTCAGCCGCCAGTCGTTGGCACGCCCTGGCCGCCCGCGTGCTCGAAGGGGGCCAGATCGAGCGCATCGAGGCCCGGGCCATCCTCGAGTCGTCGGACGACGAGCTGCTCGATCTGCTCGCCGCCGCCTATCGCGTGCGGCACCGGCACTTCGGCTCCACCGTCCAGCTCTTCTTCCTCATGAACGCCAAGAGCGGCCTGTGCCCCGAGGACTGCGGCTATTGCTCGCAGTCGAAGGTCTCCGATGCGGAGATTCCGCGGTACAACCTGCTCTCCGCGCCGAAGCTGCTCGAGGCGGCCAAGCTCGCGGCGGAGCGGCAGTCGAAGACGTTCTGCATCGTGATCTCCGCCCGTGGCCCGACCCAACGGGAGATCGATTTCGTCTGCACGATCACGCCCCAGATCAAGAGCCTCTACGGACTCAACGTCTGCGCCTGCCTCGGCCTGCTCACGCCCGATCAGGCGAAGCAGTTGGCGGCGGCCGGCGTCGACAAGGTGAACCACAACCTCAACACGAGCGAGCGGCACTACGCCGAGGTCTGCTCCACCCACACCTACGCCGACCGTGTCGCCACGCTCGACGCCTGCCGGCAAGCCGGGCTGCAGCTCTGCAGCGGCGGCATCATGGGCATGGGCGAAACCCACGACGACCTCGTCGACATGGCGTTCGAGCTGCGGTCGATGCAGGTCGAATCGATCCCGCTCAACTTCCTCAATGCGATCGACGGCACGCCGCTCGAGGGCGTCAATCGCGTGTCGCCCCGCGACTGCCTGCGGGGCCTGGCCATGATGCGGCTCGTGAACCCAGCCGCCGAAATTCGCATCGCCGGCGGCCGCGAGATTCACCTCGGCAGCCTCCAGCCCCTCGGCCTCTACGCCGCCAACTCGATCTTCGTGGGCGACTACCTCACGACGAAGGGCCAGCTCCCCGAGGCCGACTACAAGATGATCGAGGACCTCGGTTTCACGATCACCCGCGGCGCCGAGTCGGGCGAGCCGATGCCCTGTCTGTAGGCCCGTTGCTCCGCTTGCGCCGTAGTCCGAATGCGGCCCGCGGTTTGAATACCGCAGGCCGGTCGACTCTGCAGCGGGTCAAACTCCTGTGGTGATAGTGAGGGGCTGCCCACGCCCCATCGCCGGACGCTCGCTACGGCATCCATGCCTTCGCTCGCTCGGATGCCGCCTTCGCTTCGCCATCCTGGCTGCGCTCGGCGGCATACACCGGCTCCCGGGGCATGGGCAACCCCTCACGGCGTTTTTGGTTGTGCCTCCGATCAGCCCTTCACTCACCGGCCTCGCCCAGGCTCATGAGCAGTTCCGCCATTTCGCCGGCGGCGTGAGCGTTGCCTTGGCTGCGGGCGACCTCGATGCCCTCGCGGAGCGCCCGCCGGGCATCCTCGGTGCGACCGTGGGCCACGAGGTGCTGGGCGGCCATCTGGAAGGCGGGCACATACGGCGGCTCGGCCCGGGCGAGATCCTGGAGCATGTCGATGCCGGCCTCCCACTCGCCGGCGGCCTCCAGCTCGAGCGCAAGGCTGTAGCGCAGGAAGACGTCGTCGGGATCATCCTTCAGCATCGATTCGATCTTCTCGCGGCGCGACTGGCTCATGGATTCTCCTGCGCTGGGGCTCCGATCACCTGAATCGTCACGACCGAGCGGTCTGGGTTGCCATGGGTGACGACGGCCTCGCGGGGATTGGTGCAGACGAGCGCCCGCGGCTGCGGCAGCTCGGCCACGAGCTGCGGCCGGATCACCTGCCGCCCTTCCCGGGCGGCCGCATCGAGCCGCCAGAGGCCCGCACGCTGACCGGCAGCGGAGGCGGCCACCACATGGAGACTCGAACCGTCCGCGGCGAATCCGATGTCGCGAATCCCGCGCAGGCCTGTCTCGAGGTCGAGCAAACAGCGGCCATCCGTGCCGTAGAGGGCCACGGACTCGACCGCCTGCCCGGCCGTTTCGCTCCCCGTGACAAGCACGAGCTCGTCGTCCGGTCCAACGCTGGCAGCCACCAGCCGCCGTCCCGCGGCAAGCTGCGGACAGAGCCGTGGAGTGGCAGGCCCCACCCGCACGCCGCCGATCGCCGCACGGACCACGGGCGGATCGAGCCCCACCACCGCCAGCCAGCGGCCGCTGCGGCTGACGACCAGATGCACCGCTTCAGGCGGATGCTCGGGGCCGCCGCCGAGGGCCAGCGACTGCAGAGGTGAAGCCGCTTCGACCGGCTGGGCCGGCCGCAGCCGCCACGTGCGCAGCGACCACGCACTGGCTGACCGGCAGACGGCCGCCAGCACCGTATCGTCGATGAAGGCGATGGCCACGGGGCGGGCCCCACCTTCCGCAGGCGGCGTGACCGCCACGCGGCTCGACCGGCCGGTGCCCGGCTCGATCACGACGATCGCTCCGCCGGCCTCGTCGATACAGGCCACGATCTGGCCGTCCGCGGCCATCGCGAGATCACCGGCCCGCGGAAGATCGGCGAACAGCGGCCGCACATCGGCGGCCTCGCTGCCCCGCACGGCGAACAGGGCCATGGCCGCGATCGCCAGCCGGATGGCTCGCATCGTCGTCAGCCCGCCACCGCCGGCAGGCCGTGGGCGGCCTCCCAGGCGGCGATGCGGTCGACATGCCGCAGTGAGAGACCGATGTCATCGAGTCCCTCCAAGAGGCACTGACGGCGGAAGGGATCGACCGTGAACGACCGCGAGAAGCCGGCGTCGTCCGCCACCGTGCAGGCGTTCAGATCGACGTGCATCCGGTACTGGCCGCCCGCTGCCGCCGCTGCGGCGGCCCGCCGAAACAGCTCCGCCACGTCGTCCTCCGCCAGCCGGATCGGAAGCATGCCGTTCTGCAGGCAGTTGTTGAAGAAGATATCGGCGAACGTCGGCGCGATCACCACGCGGAATCCGTAGTCCGCGAGCGCCCACGGGGCGTGCTCGCGACTGGAGCCGCAGCCGAAGTTGCGGCGGGCGAGCAGGATCGTCGCCCCCTTCGCCTCCGGCCGATTGAGCTCGAACTCGGGGTTCGGGCTGCCGTCGGCCAGAAACCGCCAGTCGAAGAAGAGGAACTGGCCGAAACCGGTCCGCTCGATCCGCTTCAGGAACTGCTTGGGGATGATCTGATCGGTATCGACGTTGGCCCGATCGAGGCTGCCGACGACGCCGGTGTGCGTGGTGAAGGGCTGCATTTCACTTGTACTCCCAGCCGCGGATGTCGACGAAGTGGCCCGCCACGGCGGCGGCGGCGGCCATGGCCGGCGACACGAGGTGCGTGCGGCCCCCCTTGCCCTGCCGGCCCTCGAAATTGCGATTGCTCGTGGAGGCACACCGCTGGCCGGGCGAGAGCGTATCGGGATTCATGCCGAGGCACATGCTGCAGCCCGCCTCCCGCCACTCGAATCCCGCCGCGCGGAACACGTGGTCGAGCCCCTCCTCTTCGGCCTGCCGCTTCACGCGGCCGCTGCCCGGCACGACCATCGCGTGCACGTTCGCCGCCACGCGATAGCCCTTCACCACGTCGGCCGCGGCCCGCAGGTCTTCGATGCGGCTATTCGTGCACGAGCCGATGAACACGCGGTCGAGAGGGATGTCGACGATCTTCGTGCCTCGCGAGAGCCCCATGTAATCGAGGGCCCGGGCGGCGCTCGAGCGATCGTTCTGGTCGCTGAAGCCATCCGGATCGGGCACGATCGCATCGACGCCCGTGACCTGCGCGGGGTTCGTGCCCCAGGTCACCTGCGGCACCACGTCGGCCCCTTGAAACACCTCCACACGGTCGTAGACCGCGCCGGCGTCGCTGGGCAGCTTCTCCCAGGCTGCAACCGCCTTGTCGAAGTCCTTGGGCGCGAAGTCGCGGCCCCGCATGTAGTCGAACGTGATCGCGTCGGGCGCGATCATCCCGGCCCGCGCACCGGCCTCGATCGACATGTTGCACACGGTCATCCGCTGCTCCATGCCGAGGCCGCGGATGCACGGCCCCGTGTATTCGATCACGTAGCCCGTGCCCCCCTCGGTCGACAGCCGGCCGATCACGTAGAGCACGAGGTCCTTGGCCGTCACGCCCGGGGCGAGCCGGCCGTCGACCCGCACCTCGAGCGACTTCGGCTTCGCCTGCCGCAGGGTCTGCGTCGCGAGCACGTGCTCCACCTCGCTGGTGCCGATGCCGAAGGCGAGCGAGCCGAGCGCCCCGTGGGTCGCCGTGTGGCTGTCGCCGCACACGATCGTCATCCCGGGCTGCGTGATGCCGAGTTCAGGGCCGATGACGTGCACGATCCCCTGGTCGGCGTCGCCCAGATCGTAGAGCCGGATGCCGAATTCACGGCAGTTCGCCCGCAGCGTGTCGATCTGCTGCTTCGACACCGGATCGGCGATCGGCAGCCGCCGGTCGGTCGTAGGCACGTTGTGATCGGGCGTGGCGAACGTCGCCTCGGGCCGCCGCACCTTTCGCCCCGCCAGCCGCAGCCCCTCGAACGCCTGCGGGCTGGTCACCTCGTGCACGAGATGCCGGTCGATGTAGAGCAGCGGCAGTTCGCCGGGCGGCGTGGAGACGACGTGGTTGTCCCAGATCTTGTCGAGAAGCGTGCGCGGGGCTGACATAGGGGTGAGCAAAGGCGGAAACGGGCTGAATTCCCTGCACTGTAGCCCAGAAACGTCCGGTCTGCCACCGGCCTGAGTCTTGTGGGGGACGGCGTTGCCGGAGGGCAATGTGGCAAGCCCGCATTGGTTCGGCCGGCGGTGACGTGCTCGCCGCCGGCGGATTTTGACGTCGCATGCTTAACTGATGTGGTGCGCCAACTCTGGCAGTCAAAATTGTCCGGACGGCTGCGCGGCGTCCCCGACCGACCTCCTCACGATCCAGAGTCGAGGTTCCACTGCGTCCGCTGCTCACTCGACGATCGCGCAACTGGATATCAGATCGTGAGGAGGACGGTCGGTGAGACCGGAGGAGGGGCGCAGGGATATCCGTAGCTATGTGCGTTCCACCGGAGACAAGGGTGGCGGGAGGAATCCCGAAGCGATGACGGAGCGTCTTACCGCCGGCCGAACCAATCCGGCCCCGATTCGTCACCCCTGCCCACGGACGCAGGCGTTGGTCAGCCCGCGCGGCGGAGGGCGGGCTGGATCGTCTTGGCAGCCAGCTCGTCGACGCGGGCCTTCGTGATCGTCGTCCAGGCGGCCGGCTGGGGCTGCACGAAGATCGTGGTCGTCGGCGTGACGAGCCGCTGGAGGAAGAACCAGCAGCGTTCGAGGTGCCGATCGTCCGAGTCGGCCGACACGAGCACCAGGTCGAACGTGCCGAGGTGGTTGCAGACGCGGGCCAGCGACGTGTCGACATTGCCGGGCACGAGCTGCACCTTCGCCAGCTTGTGCAGCCGCTGGTGAGCCTGCTTCAGCGACACACCCGGCGGATCTCCGGCCGCCCGTCCCTCGAAGCGATCGAGGCCGACGTAATGCACCGGGGTGGCGGTCGCGGGCCGCGATGCGGCGGCCGTGAGCAACCGCTCCGTGCGGACCAGCGTGCCGAGGCCGAGTTCCAGCACGCGGGCCGCGCCCGAGCGGAGCACATGGCGGTGGATGACCCGTTCGCCGGCCGGCTGCGAAAACCGCGTGAGCCAGAGCCTGTGCAGTCGTCCGTACGTCGCCATCGCCCCCTCCGTCCAGACGGGCGGCGCAGGGCCGGAAACGCACTCCCGGCGGCTGCCCGCATCCCTTCGAGCAACGAGAGCATCGGTCCGCCGACCCGACGGGCTGGAGCGACGGCAGCGACGGGCGTCAGACCTTGCCCGACTGGCTCGCGGTGCACGACCGGTCGGCGACCGGTCGTGGCAGGCTCACTGCCCCGGCCGGACCTTGGCCAGGGCCTCGGCGGCGGCGGCCCGCACCTGTCGCGATGCATCCTCTTCCGACACGAGCTCCAGGATCGGAATGGCGCTGGAGGCCTGGGGGCCGATGTCGCCGAGCGCGACGGCGGCCTCCAGCCGGGCCATCTCGTTTTGGCCGCGAAGCGCCTTCCGCAGCAGCGGGATGGCGGCCTCGACCAACGCGGCATCTTGGGGCTCGATCTTCAGCGTCGCCCACGTGGCCACGGTCGCCATAATCTCGTCCGACGATTTCGACAGCTCCAGCAGCCGCGGCACCGCCGGCTTCGCGGCGACACCGATCCGGCCGAGGGCGTAGGTGGCGGCGTACCGGGCATCCGCCGGGCCGTCGTCACCGAGCAGTTTCTGGAGGGCCGGAACAGCCGGAGCCGCCTCGGCGCCGATGGCAGCCAATGCGACGGCCGCCTCGCTCCGAACCAGCGGGTCGGCATCGGCGAGCAACGCGGCCAATTCCGCAACGGCGGGCCGTGCCGCGGGACCGATCGCCGCGAGCACCTCGAGCGCCCGCAGGCGGGTGTCCGCGCCAGCGAGCATGGCCCGCACCGGATCGACGGCGGCGGCCTTCAGCCGCACCAGCGCAGCCCCGGCGGCCGTGCCGACGTCGGCGTCCGCATCGTGCAGCAGCTTCACGAACATGCCCACGAGGTCCTCGCGAGCCGCCTCGTCGACGATCGCGGCCAGGTCCGACAGTCCCGAGACCGACGCCTTGCGGACGCCGGGCACGTCGCTTTCGAGCCCCTTCTTCAGCCGTACCACGGCGGCCGCGGCAAGCGCGGCATCCTGCGGATGGATTTGGGCCCTGCCCCATGCGGCGATCGCGCCGAGGAAGTCATTCGGATCGGCCGCCGCCTTCTCCAGCGGGGCATCGGCGGCGGGAGAAGCGATGCTGCCGAGGGCGAACGCCGCGGCATTCCGCAGCAGCTCCTCGTCGCACTCGAGCGACTTCACGAGCTCCGGCACCGCCGCGGCGGCAGCCGGGCCGATTGCCGCGAGCGCGAGCGTCGCCTGCATGCGTTCGTCGAGTTCGCCCGCGGTCGCCAACTGGGCGAGCGGCTCCACGGCTGCCGCGGCCTCGGGGCCGATCTCCGCCAAGGCGACGGTGGCCCAATACCGCGACTTCGGCTCCTTGAGCGCCTCGAGCAGGAACGGCACGGCCGCGGCGTCCATGTCACCGAGCGTGTGAAGGGCGGGCATCACGACAGCCGGTTCCGAATCCGCAAGCTGGTCGCAGAAGAGCGGCGCGAGCTGGGCCGGATCGGGCACGAGCCGTTGGAGCGCATTCATCGCGGCCCGGCGGGCACGGGGATCGGCGTGGACCGCGGTCTTTGTCAGGGGCGCGACGGCCGCGGCATAGATCGCGGCATCCTGCGGCGGCGTGTCGGTGCGGCCGTCGTCCGCCTTCACCATGCCGATCGCCGCCGCCGCCTGGGTGACCACGATCGGATCGGCGTCTTCCAGAAGATCGACGAGGACCGGCACGGCCGAGATCGAATCCTCGCCGATGAGCCCCAGGGCCCGGGCGGCCCGCCACCGCGTTCGCGGATCGGCATCACGGGCTGCAGTGAGCAGCTGGGGCAGTGCCGACTTCGCCTTCTGGCCGAGAGCCGCGATGTGGTCGATGAGTTCGACGCGGGCATCCGGCGTGGTGGCGGCGGCGAGCGTGGCGGCAAGCTCGGCGGCGTCCATGCCGGAGTGCGGATCGACGGCCGGCGTCGCGGCCACCGGCGCCGCGGGGGCCGCTGCGGTGGCGACGGGCTTGGTCGCGGCCGGCGGCTTGGCACAGCCGGCGATCAACGCGATGACGCACGAAGTGGCAGCCCATGTGAATGAGACGGCAGGCATGAAACGCCCCATGAAACGATGCTCCGAAAAAGCCGGTTATGACGGGTGCACGGCGGCCGTATCCGGCGGCCCCCGCCGCTCGAAATTAGTCGCCGTCTCCCGACAGCCGAAGTATACTTCGGCTGTCGTGGCACGCGGGGCCGTCCTGCGCCCGGCAGGTTTTTCGTTGCCCCGAGGTGACCATGCTCCGCCCGCGGCCCGCTTCTCGTACAGTCCCCGCGTCCGCCCCTGCCCTGCATCACAGCCGGACGACCACTGCAGCCCGGATTCTGACCCTGGCCGGGATCGCCGCGGTGGCGGTCGGCGGGGCGGCCGACGCCCAGTGGGGAGGCGGCTGGGGCTTCAACCGCGGCGGCTATGCCTCGACGGCCCAGCAGGCCGCGGACTACGGCATGTCGGAGGTGCTGCGGGCCCAGGGTACGAAAAACGTGCTCGACGCCCAGGCGGCAAAGGGCTGGGAGGAGGCGAAGACGCTCGAGATTCAAAACAAGCTGCGGTGGACGGAAACCTACTTCGAGATGCGGAAGATCAACAAGGAGGCCCGAGCTGCGGAGGCCGGCCCGCCGGTCACGCAGGAACAGGCGATCCGTATGGCGAAGATGGCCGCACCAGCCCGTCTGGGCTCGACCAAGCTCGATCCCGTCACCGGCCACATCGCCTATCCGATGGTCCTGACGCAGGACGTGTACAAGCCGTATCGCGACCGCCTCGACCACCTGTTCGCCGAGCGGGCCGCTTCCGGCGGCAGCATGCGGTACGAGCAGTTTCAGGACGTCCAGATGACGGTGTCGCAGTTCATCGATGCGCTGACGAAGCGGGTCAACGACTATCCGGCAGGCGACTTCGGCGCCGCCCGTACCTTTCTCGACAGCCTCGCCCACGAGGCCCGGATGCCTGCGGGCTGATTCTACGAGCGGAGACGCAGCAGCAGCGGGAGGGCGGCGAGCCGGATCATGCTCGAGCCGATGAACACGGCCGCATAGGCGGCGTGGCCGCTGCCGAGCCACCGCAGGAGCAGGCCGCCGCAGCAGCCCCCCGCCACCGTCGCCACCGCGAGCCCGACGTTGTAGATCGTCACGGTCGCGGTCCGCTCGCGATCGTCCACGGCCTCGAAGAAGAGCAGCGAGACGGCGAGTTCGTAGGCCGCCCAGCAGCCGCCTGCGATCACCTGCACGGTGACGAGGTAGCCGAGATTCACCGACGGCAGCCAGAGCAGGGAAAGCGGCGTGATCGCCACCGTCGCCCAGCCGATCAGGCGAACGGCGCCGATCTTCGAGGCCAGCCGGCCGAGCAGCGGCGACAGCACCGCCTTCGCGAGAAAGCTCGCGGCCATCACGAGCATGAAGGCGTGGTAGGAGAAGCCGAGTTCGCGGAGCATGTAGGGGGTGAAGTAGGGGCCGGCGAATTGGGCGCCGAACACGAAACTCCACAGCAGCGAGACGACCGCGCCCGACGGCGATGCGAGCATTCCCCGGGCCACGGTGGCCAGCCCGAGCGCGTGCCCCTGCTCCCCACTGCCCGCGCCGCGGCGGCGTGGCGGCGCCGGCTCGCTGCAGACCGCGAGCAGCGCCGTGGAGACGAGCCGGCTCACACCGGCCAGGGCGAAGATCACGGCGAATGCCGTCAGCACCTGGCCGCGGTACTCGCCCCACTGGAGCACCAGGCCACCGATCACGAATCCGACGCAGGTGGCGAACTGGCCCAGGCGGCCCCGCTGGGCGAAGAACGACGTCCGCACCGCCACGGGAATGAGCGTGCCGATCCAGGCATTCCAGGCCGGCGCGCCGGCCATGCCCGCCCCCCAATAGACGCTCGCCGCGGCGAGGAGTTCCCAGAGCTCCGCATGGCCGCGGATCGCCCACCAGATCAAGGGCACGAAGCTCAACGACTGGAGCGTCGTGCAGGCGACGACCCAGCCGCGGTTCGTGCCCAGCCGGGCCACGCCCTTCGGGGTCACGAGCTGGAGCACCGCACCGCAGAGCAGCGGCACCGTCGCCGTGAGCCCTGCCGCCACCGGGCCCAGCCCCAACGCCAGCGCGAATGCCGGAATGTAGGTCTCGCCAAAGCCCACCATCAGGCTGTAGGCGGCGCTGTCCGCGGTCGAGACGAGAACGTCGCGGCGGAGGGAATGGAGGGAGGCCGGAATCCAAGCACCTGTCTATACTTCGCGGTCTCATAGTCTAGACAGCTTTCTTCCGCCATGCAGCGATTTCCCGTCACCGTCCACACAGAAGAGCAGCATTCATGAAGGCATTGGTCACCGGCGCGACAGGCTTCGTAGGTCCTCGTCTGCTGCGGCTACTCGACAAGCCGGTCGTCGTGTCTCGCAATCCCGATCGTGCCCGACAGTCGATCGGACACCTCGCCGGCCGCATCGTTCGCTGGGATCCGCTGGAGGGGCCGCCCCCGCCGGAAGCCTTCGAGGGCATCGACGTCGTCTACCATCTGGCAGGTGAGTCGGTGGCCGGCGCCCGCTGGACGGCGGCGCAGAAGGCGCGGATCCGCGACAGCCGCGTCGTCGGCACGCGACACCTCGTGCAGGGGATCGCCCAGGCCGCCGTGAAGCCGGCCACGCTGGTATCGGCCTCGGCCGTGGGCTACTACGGCAGCCGCGGCGACGAGGAGCTCACCGAGTCGGCCCCGCCGGCCGATGATTTTCTCGCGCGGGTGTGCGTCGAGTGGGAGCGGGAGGCACTGGCCGCGGCCGACCTGGGCGTGCGAGTGGTCACCCCCCGCACCGGCATCGTGCTCGGCTCCGGATCGGGCGGCGCCCTCGCCAAGATGCTCACGCCCTTCAAGCTGGGGGCCGGCGGGCCGCTCGGCAACGGCCGGCAGTGGATGCCCTGGGTGCACGTGGCCGACCTCGCGCGGCTCTATGTCCATGCGGCGGATCATGGCGAGATTCGCGGGGCCATGAACGCCGTCGCACCGCAGCCTGTTCGCAACTCCGAGTTCACGAAGGCGCTGGCCCGGCAGCTGCATCGGCCGGCCTTCATGCCGGCCCCCTACCTCGGCCTGCGGCTCGTGTTCGGCGAGTTCGCGCAGGTGCTCTTCGCCTCGCAGCGGGTGATCCCGAAGGTGGCGATCGACACGGGCTTCGCGTTCCAATACCCCGACATCACGTCGGCGCTGCGGGAGATCCTGGCGACGGCCGCGTGACCGCCCGGGAAAGTCGGTCTCGGATCGCCAGCCAGGCCTCCGTGTCGGGCAGCGGATCGACGACGATTCGCCCGAGTTCCCGCTGGTCGAGGGCGTGGAGCGTGGCGTAGAGCAGCCGGGCATAGTCGGCGGGGGCTTCGGGCATCGGCACGATCACGAGTTCCCGGGCGGTGGCCAGCCGCCGCACAAGCGGCTCGGCAGCGGCTCGCGTCAGCCAGCCGACCCGGGCGCCGGAATCGAGGAGTGCGGCCACCCGAGCCGCCGGATCGGCGGGCATGTCGAGCGGCGTCCGCGGTGCGTAATGCTTCGGCTGCAGGCCGGGCGAACGCAGGGGCGCGGTGCCGACGACGACATCGTCCGGCCATACGACCGCGCCGCCGACCACGGCCGCCAGTCGCTCGCGATCCAGAGGACCGGGCCGCAGGATCCGCGGCGGATCGGACGTGCAATCGACCACGGTCGATTCGATGCCCTGGCCGCATGGGCCGCCGTCGAGAATCAGATCGACACGGCTGCCGAGGCTCGCCAGCACGTGGGCGGCCGTCGTGGGCGACACCGCTTCCGAGCGATTGGCACTCGGCGCAGCCAGTGGCCGGCCCACCTTCTCGATCAGTCGGCGGGCGAGGCGATGGTCGGGACAACGTAGGGCGACGGTCGGTCCGCCGGCCGTGATGCCATCGGGAATCGAGGGCCCGCGAGGCACGACCACCGTCACCGGCCCGGGCCACAGAGTCGTGGCGATTGCATCGGCAGCCCGCGGCCAGCTCCCGGCAAGCCCGCGGGCCATCGCCACGTCGCTCACGTGCACGATCAGCGGGTTGGAGGCCGGCCGCCCCTTGGCGCGAAAGATGCCCATGACCGCATCCGGATCGAGGGCGTCGGCGGCCAGGCCATAGACGGTTTCGGTCGGGATCGCGACGAGTCCGCCATTCCGGAGGATGCCGGCGGCGCGGTCGAGCGCGGCCTCCGTGTCGGCCGGCGGGCTGGCGGCGGCCTCGGGCCACTGAATCTTCAGGACGTCGGGAAGCGGGCGGGCCATGCGGTCAGGTTGCATCGCCGGGCAGGCCGGAGCAAGATGCAGCGAGGAAGCGGGCCGATGGCCGCGTTTCCGAACATCCGCGTCGTCCCTCGTCACCCGGTGGTGCCCCAGTGCCAGCGTCAGCCTCGCCCGCCCCGCTCGTCGGCGTCGTGATGGGAAGCCGATCCGACTGGGCCACGCTCCAGCGGGCCGCGGCGGTGCTCGACCAGTTCGGCGTGCCGCATGCCGCCGAGGTGGTGTCGGCGCATCGCACGCCCGAGAAGCTGGCCGCGTATGCCACGTCGGCCGCCGACCGGGGGCTGAAGGTGATCATCGCCGGCGCCGGCGGCGCGGCCCACCTGCCCGGCATGCTCGCCGCCCAAACCCATCTGCCCGTGCTCGGTGTGCCCGTCGAATCGGCCGTGCTCCGGGGGGTCGATTCCCTGCTCTCGATCGTGCAAATGCCCGCCGGCATTCCCGTGGGCACGCTCGCCATCGGCCCCGCCGGCGCGACCAACGCGGCACTCCTCGCCGTGGCGATCCTCGCGCTCGAGGATCCTGCGATCCGCGGCCGGCTCCTCGCCTACCGGGCGGAGCAGACGGCCCGCGTGCTGCAGGAGGATCTCAACGGCGAGTCGAGTGCGTGGTCCGAACGGCCGTCGGAGCGGTAAGACGTGCCGCAGTCCTCCGTACCGCCGATCCTGCCCGGCGCCACGCTCGGCATCCTCGGCGGCGGCCAGCTCGGCGCGATGTTCGCCCAGGCCGCCAGGCGAATGGGCTACCGGGTCGAGTCGATCAGCGACGTGGCCGACTGCCCGGCCGCCCGATTCTGCGATCGCGTGCACGTGGGCGACTACGCCGACGCCGAGTGGCTGGCGGCCGTGGCGAAATCGCTGGCCGTGGTGACGTTCGAGTTCGAGAACGTGCCGGCCGCGGCGGCCCGGGCGCTCGCCGCCTCCGCCGTGCCCGTGCGGCCACATCCCGACGTGCTCTTCATCACCCAGGACCGGGCCCGCGAGAAGGCGTTCCTCACGGAACACGGCTTCGCCTGCGCTCCGCACCGCGCCGTTCGGAGCCGGGAGGAATTGCATGCGGCCGTCGCCGACCTCGGTCTGCCGGCCGTCGTGAAGACGGCGGCCTTCGGCTACGACGGTAAGGGGCAGCGGAAGCTCACGTGTGCGGCCGACATCGACCCGGCCTGGGAGGTGCTCGGCACCGGGACAAACGGGCCACATGAGCTGGTGCTCGAGGCCTGGATCGATTTCGACTGCGAGATCTCCGTCGTCGCCGCCCGCGGCGTCGATGGCGTCACGACGGCCTTCGCCCCGTCGCGCAACGCCCACGCCCACCACATCCTCGACGTGGCGAGCGCACACGCGGGACTGCCGGAACCGGTGCTCGCCACGGCTGTCGATACCACCCGCCGGATCCTCGCCGCCCTCGACGTGGTCGGGGTGGCCTGCGTGGAATATTTCGTCACCCGTTCGGGCGAGGTGCTCGTCAACGAGATCGCGCCGCGGACGCACAATTCAGGGCACCTCACGATCGAGGCCTGCGAGACGAGTCAGTTCGCCCAGCAGGTGCGGGCGATCTGCGGCCTTCCGCTCGGCTCCACGCGGCAGGTCGCCCCGGCTGCGATGGCCAATCTGCTCGGCGATTGCTGGGAGCATGGCGAACCCGACTGGGCCGCGGCCCTGGCCGTGCCCGGCGTGAGCCTGCATCTCTACGGCAAGTCGGAGGCCCGGCCCGGCCGCAAGATGGGCCACCTCACCGCCCTCGCCGACACGGTCGAAGAGGCCGTCGCCCGCGTCGTCCGCGGCCGCGCGCTACTGCGGCGCGAGTGAGCGGCCGCGCCACGACGTCTCGAGGCCGAGCGCGCGGCGAACGAGGGCCCACCACTGGATCGCGAGAAAGACGGCGACGCCCAGCGGATGCGCGATCGCGCTGGCCCAGCTCTGACGAAACCGCGGTGCCTCGAGCAGCCGCGGCAGAAATGAAAGCCCAGTGGCCGCCACCGCGCAGGCGATCCCCCACCCTGGCCAGCCCCGCCAGCCGGTGGCGAGTCCGACCATGACGAGCCCGACGGGCAGAATCTGGCCGCCGGCCAACAGCAGCGTGAACGGAATGATCGTGGCGGGACTGCCGATGCCCTCGGTGGCGTTCTTGCCGAGCCCGCGCCAGACGTCGATGCTCCGGGTGTACATCCGGCAGGCGGCGATGTCGCTGGCGTCGAACACATCGGTTTTCAGTCCCGCATTGCGATAGGCCCGCGGCAGCTTGATGCCATCGTGGAGCGAGGCGCGAATGGCGGCGTGGCCGCCGGATCGCTCGTAGTCGGCCCGGCGGGTGACGAAGAACTGGCCGCAGCCGGCAGCGAGTCCTGGAGAGTTGTCGCGGCGGGCGCGGGCCAGCGGCAGGAATCCGAGCAGAATGAACTGAATGAGTGGCAGCAGCAGCCACTCGAGCGGGGAGCCGGTGAGCTGCCGCGGGAAGCCGCCGGCGAGCGCCGCACCGGAGGCGTCGAGAAAGGCGACGGCCCGGGCGACCGCATCCGGTGTCGGCGAGACGTCGACGTCGAGAAACACCCACGTGTCGTACCGTGCGGCCTGGGCCAGTTGCCAGCAGGCATGCTGCTTGCCGCACCAGCCCGCGGGCAGCGGCCGGCCCTGGACGAGCCGCACGCGGGGATCGGCGGCGGCGATCTCGTTCACGATCGCCGCGGTGTCGTCGCGGCTGTCGTCATCGAGGATCACCAACTCGAGATCGACACCGGTGCTCGCGAGCACTCCGCGACAGAGCCGGCCGATCGCAGCCTCCTCATTGCGGGCCGGCACGAGCACCGACACGGCCGACGCCGGCGTGGCTCCCGTCGGCTGCGGCGTGCGGGCAAAGGCCCGGAGGTTGGCCAGCGTGAGCAGCGTGGGCAGAGCGGCCATCGCCACGGCGACCGCGGCGAGGATGCCGATAGCGAGTGGGCTCATGAGTCGCTCCCGCCGTGCGCCGCGTCGAAGCGCTCGCCACGGAACAAGGCCCGCACACGACGCACGCTGTCGTAGACGAACCCGACGCCCACGCGGCCCGAGAGGAGCGTGCGAAAGGCCGTAGGATCCCGCCGTCGCGCCGCAGCGGCGAGCCGATCCTGGGCGGCCTCCAGTTCCCGAGCCAGGATCGCGGTCCACTCGTCGGCCGAACGGCTTGGTCCGTCCGCAGGCCGCAGCACCGGGCCGAAGGCCACGAGCGCCTCGGGAAACCGCTCGTTCCAAAACGGATACTCGACCGCCATCGGCACGACCACGCCCCCGCGCGCCGCGGCCACGGCATGGCCGACGCCCGGCCTGATCTCGACCGGCCGGTCCCGCGGGTCGGCGAATTCTCCCTGGGCCGTCGTCCAGAAGATGACGTCGCTCCGTCGCAGCGCAGCCCGCGCCATCCGCAGAAACCGGGCCGAGCCCCGCCACGTGCCTGGCTCGATGCCGATGAACCCGATGCGTTCGAGGAACCGATATTTGCCCAGGGCCCGGGCGTCGATCGGCCCGTAGCTCATGCGGTTGGGATAGACCACTTCGCCCACGAACAGAAAGATCAGCGGATCCCACCAGCCAGGATGATTCGTGTAGATCAGGACCGGCTCACCACGGAGATCGGGCACCCCACCCCCCTCGCCTTCCTTCAACATCCGCACCGCATGAAAGTGCCGCCGCAGGTAGCGGCGCACGTAGAACATGAACCAGCCGTTGAGCCACCGCGAGAACGGCGGCAGGTCCGCATCTCGTCCCGCATCGGCTGGATCACGATTCACAGTGGTCATTGATTGCGAGTGGCTGAAGGCACGGTCGAGTCCAAAGATCGTAGCCGGAGTGCAGGCAGCCCGTCACGGAGTGACGGGCCTACGGTTGCGAACCAAAACGCCGTGAGGGGCTGCCCATGCCCCGAGAGCCGGCGTATGCCGCCGAGCGCAGGCAGGATGCCGAAGCGAAGGCGGCATCCGAGCGAGCGAAGGACAGGATGTCCGAAGCGAGCGTCCGGCTCTCGGGGCATGGGCAGCCCCTCACTATCACCACAGGACGTCGCCCCGCCGAGAAATAGCCCGACGGCCAAGACCGTCACACGGCTACGGAAGCAGCAGTGGCAGGACTCGCCCGGGCCACGAGTTTGTCCTGATCCACGCAGTCAGCCGCGATCCAGCCCGACATCATCACCATGGGCATGCCCGGCCCGGGATGGGCCGAGCCTCCCGCGAGGTAGAGGCCCTCGATGTCGGGCGAGCGATTCGCCGGCTTGAAGGCGCCCAGATACTTGCCGTGGCTGGCCAGGCCGTAGATCGCGCCGTCGAGCACGTGGTAGCGATCGTTGATGTCCTGCGGCGTAAGTGCCTTCTCGAACACGATGTGCTTCTCAAGATCCTTCAGGCCGGCCGTCCGCTCGAGTTTGCGGATGATCGTGTTGCGATACTCCGGCAGCATCTTTTTCCAGTCGTGGTGCGGCCGCAGGTAGGGCGTATGCACGAGCACATAGAGCGCCTCGCCGCCGGGGATCGCCACCTCCGGCTCGGTCACGGCCGGGGCGCAGACGTAGCAGGTCGGATCGGGGGCAGGCTCGCCGCGGCGGTAGATCGCCTCGAACTCGGCGTGGGGATCGTCCGAGAAGACGAAGTTGTGGTGGATCAGTTGCTCGTAGCGCTTGTCGAGGCCGAGGTAGAGCACCACGCCCGAGCAGGCCGGCTCGTACTTGCGGCGGCCGAGGAACTTCTTTCGCGGCTGACCATCCACGAGTTCGCGGTGGGTACGGACGCTGTCGGAGTTGCTGACGACCGCGGCCGCGGCGATCGTCTCACCCGCGGCCGTCTCCACGCCCCGCACGCGGCCCCCCTCCACGATGATCCGCCGAATCGGCGTCTTCGTGCGGACGTCGACGCCGAGGTCGACCGCGAGGCTCGCCAGGGCCCGCGGCACGGCGCCGGTGCCGCCGCGGGGATACCAGACGCCGTCGTTCGACTGCATGTGGGCGATGCTGCAGAGCACCGCCGGCGACTGCTCGGGGCAGCTGCCGACGTACTGCGTGTAGTGGTCGAACATCTGCGCGGCCCGCTCGTCGGGCACGTACGACCGAACCGTGCCGGCGACACTGTGTCCCGGCCGCATGCCGATCAGTTCCTTGATGAAGCCGACGGAGAGGCTCTTGCGGACGTCGATCATGTCCCGCATGCCACCGACGCTGCGCCAGAAGAAGAATTCGTCGGAAAGCCGGTGGAGCCGCCGCGACAGGTCCATGAACCGGCCGTAGCCGTCGCCCGCTCCCGAGCCGGGGGCGAAGGTGTCGAGGTTGGCCCGCATCGCTGGCACATCGGCGACAAGGTCAAGCGTGCTACCGTCGGTGAAGAAGCTCCGCCACTGCGGATCGAGCGGCACGAGATCAAGGGCCGACTCGAGGTCGCGGCCCGCCTCGGCGTAGATCCGCTTGAGCACCCGCGGGATCGTGAGGATCGTGGGCCCCATGTCGAACCGGAAGCCCTGCTCCGACAACACGGCCGCCTTGCCGCCGACCCACGGATTCTTGTCGCAGAGGGTGACGCGATAGCCGCGGGCCGCGAGCGTGCAGGCCGCCGCGAGACCGCCGAGCCCGGCGCCGATAACCACCACCCTGTCGTCACCAGCTGCCTTGGTCATATGCGTCCTGCTGTGCGTGCCCGAGAGTCCGTGTGCTGCCTGTCCCGCCGGTTTCCGCCCCGGTCAGACGGCGCCGGCCGCCGCCCGGCCCCGCCGGCCAGGCTCCCGCCCCGCCACCCGTGTCGGAGGCGGCCCCGCCGCACAGCCGAGATCCTCGAGCAGCAAATCGGTGGTGATCCGGGCCGACGAATAGATCACGGGCAGGCCACTGCCCGGATGCGTGCCGCCGCCGACGAGGTACATGCGGTCAACGTCCTCGAACCGGTTGTGGGGCCGCATGTGGAGCATCTGGCCGAGGTCGTGCGAGAGGTTGAACGTCGCCCCCCGGTAGATCTCGTAGCCATCCTGCCAGTCGTCGGGCGTGAGCATCTTCTCGTAACGGATCCGCTCGCGGATCCCGCGAATGCCGACCCGCTCCATTTGGTCGAGCGCCACCTCGCGAAACCGCGGCGCCTCCCGCCGCCAGTCGACGTTGGGGTGGCGGTGCGTGACGGGGATGAGCAGGTAGAGCGTGCTCATTCCGCGGGGCGCGAGCGTGGGATCGGTGATACAGGCGTTTTGCACGTACATCGACGGGTCGCCGCTCAACCGATGACGATGCTCGATGTCGGCGAGGTTGTCCCGGTAGTTCTCCGAGAGATAGATGTTGTGGTGGGCGACGTCGTCGTAGCGGCCGTCGATCCCGAGATAGAGCATGAAGGTCGAGCACGAGAACCGCCGCGACGCGATCTTGCGGTCGCTCCAGCGGCGGCGGAGACCATCCGGCACGAGCCGCGTCATGCTGCGGGCAAAGTCGGCATTCACGACCGTCGCATCGGCCGCATATCGGCCTTGGGATGTCCGCACCGCGGTGATCCGCCGCCCCTCGAATTCGAGCGCCTCGACCGGCTCTTCGTAGTGGATCTCGACGCCCATCTCCTGGGCGAGCCTTGCCATCGCCGTCGACACGGCGCCGCAACCGCCGATCGGATGGTAGACACCGTGCTCGTATTCCAGAAACGACAGGATCGAGAACAGGCTCGGGCAGCGGAACGGCGACATGCCGAGGTATTTCGACTGGAACGTGAAGGCCAGTCGGATCCGCTCGTCGCTGAAGAACGTGCCCAGTTCGGCATCGAGGCTCTTCCACGGTTTGAGGATCGGCATCAGCTTGAAGAGATCCGGCGTCGCGAGATCCATCCAGCTCTCGAACGGTTGCTCGAGGAACGGTGCGAAGCGGGTGAACTTCTCGCGGGTGGCGGTCATGAACCGCGTAAACGACCCGGCATCGGCTGGAGACAGCCGCGACACTTCCGCCTCCATTCGCGTCACGTCGGGCGTGGCGAGCAGTTCGCCGCCGGCGCCGAATATGAGCCGATACTGCGGATCGAGCCGCACCATCTCGACCTCGCGGCGGAGGTCATATCCGCAGGTGGAGAAGATTTCCTCGAGCACCCGGGGATAGAGAAAGAACGTGGGGCCGAGGTCGAACTTGAAGCCCTCAGGGGTGGAGATCGTGCTCGTGCGGCCGCCGGGCACGGCCATTCGCTCGAGCACCCGCACCCGCAGGCCGGCCTTGGCGAGCAGCATCGCGGACGCGAGCCCGCCGGGACCGGCTCCGATGATCGTGACGGTCCGCGTCATCCACGCCCTTCCAGAACCGTGCCGGCCCCGGAGATCCATATTCGGGACGCCAAGCCACGGTGAAACAGCCGTAGTGTAGGACTGGCGGTGGCGCGGTCAAGAAAACCGGGCGATTCGCGGGATGCAGGCCAACTGGTGGAAGCCGCCGATCTTTTGCCGGCAATACGCAGTGAGGGGCTGCCCACGCCCCGTCGCCGGCGTATGCCGCCAAGCGCAGCCAGGATGGCGAAGCGAGGGCGGCATCCGAGCGAGCGAAGGACAGGATGTCCGAAGCGAGCGTCCGGCGACGGGGCACGGGCAGCCCCGAACCCACGCCACAAGAGGTCGCCCCGCTCCTGGCTCGCCCGCAGCGCGCGTCAGTAGGGGAGCATGTACGCCGTGCGGACCGGACGATAGGCGCCGAAGAGGCCGCGGCGGTAGAGGGGCACGGCGACCGCGGCTGGAGCGTAGTAGGCCGTGACGGGCGCGGCCACGACGGGCGATGCGACGACGGTTTCGGTGACTGCAGGAGCGTAGTAGCTCACCGTGGGTGCCGGTGCGTAGTACGAGGTCACGGCGACCGGGGCGGCAGCCACGACCGGCGAGAACGACGTCCGCACGGCGACCTCCGCCGGGGCCGCGACAACCGGCGGCGAGAAGGCCGTCACGGCGGCGTAGTTGCCCGCCGGCACGTAATTCGAAACGTAGGCCGGAGCCGCGACCACGGGCGCCGCCACGACCGGCGCGACGACGACGGGCCGCATCGCGCCGTAGTAGACCACTTGGGCCTGGGCGGCCGACGACGAGACGAGCAGGCCGCCGCCGATCACGAGAGCGACCGTGAGGCGACGAAGCGAGGCGTGCATGGCATCCTTTCGAAACAGCCGCTGGACTGGGGCGGCTGGGTGGTGGGGGACATCCGACTCTCCAATACGGAGACAGACGAGGATACGTTCGCCCCTGGGGGGCTGGCAAACTGCCCGCAAACTCTGACAATTCCCGGCTCACTCTGGGCAACCTGCCGTCGACCGGGGCACGCCTTCCCGAGTTCGACCGCCCCCGTTCACCACGCACTGAAAGCGACACCTTGGACGCCCTCCCCCGCCCTGCTGTCTTTGCAACGCCGGAAGCCGGCGGCCGAGGCTTTGCCCCCCTGCTTGCGCTGCGGGTGCTCACGGTCCTCAACGACAACCTGCTCCGCTGGCTGGCGATCGGCCTCGGCAAGCGGGCGGTCGGAACTGCCGGCACGGCGCTGGTGCTCACGATCGGCACGGCGGGATTCGTGCTGCCGTTCGTCGTCCTCGCATGGCTGGCCGGCTGGCTGGCCGACCGATTTCCAAAGCGCTCGGTGATCGTGTGGGCGAAGTTCGCCGAGATCGGGATCGCCGCCGGCGCCGCGGTCGTCATCGGCAGGGGAATCGGCGGCGACGCCGGCTGGGCGGGCCTGCCGGTCGGCCTCTGGCTGCTGTTGGGCACGGTGATCGCCATCGGTGTGCAGGCCGCGCTGATGGCGCCGAGCATCATCGGGGCGATTCCGGAGACAGTGCCCGCCTCGAAGCTGGCCGGCGCCAACGGCGTGTTCGCGCTCCTCACGCTCGGGGCCACGTTGGCGGGCATGGCGGGGGGCAATTGGCTGGCCGACGTGACGCCGCTCGCCAGTGCCGAGGCAGCCGCGGCCGCGGTGCCGTTCTCAATCGCCGCGCCCGCCACGGCGGCGCTCGTCGGCGTGGCGGTCGCCGGCTGGCTGGCCGCCCTGCGGCTCGGACGTGCGCCCGCGGCCGATCCGCAGGCGCCGGCGCCGGTCAATGCACTGGCCAGCACGGGACGCGACCTCGGGGAGCTGTTCAGTTCCCGCACGCTTCTGGCCACGGCGGCCGGAATCGTGTTCTTCTGGGCGCTGGCCGCCATCGCCCAACTCAACGTCGATCAGTTCGCGTTCGAGTCCGGGGCGACGAGTCAGACGCAGATCGTGCCGCTCTTGGTGGCTCTCGTCGGCGGCATCGGGCTCGGCAGCCTGCTCGCCGGCAAGCTGTCGCGGCGGGGCATCGACGAGGGCTCCGCGGTCGATCTCGGCTTCGTGCCACTGGGCGGGATCGTGATGACGATCGGGTGTTTCGCCCTCGCCCTCTGTGGCACCGGCATCTTCCCGGTCGCCGGCGTCGCGGCCCCGGCCGGATTCCCGTGGCGGCTCGTCGCCCCGATTGTCTGGCTAGCAGTGCTCGGTATCGGTGCCGGCATGTTCGACGTGCCGCTCGAGGCCTACCTGCAGGAGCAGAGCCCGCCGGCCCGCCGCGGCTCGATCCTCGCCTCGGTCAACCTGCTCGTGTTCGCCGGCATGTTCCTGGCCTCACTCGTCTATGGTGGCCTGCGGACCCAGGTCGGCGCCGCCTCCGCCGCCCCGCTGGTGTCGGCCCGCGGACTGTTCGCGATCTTCGGCGTGGCGTCGCTCGCGGCCACCGTGGCGGCCGTCGTCTGCGCCCCGCGGTCGTCGCTGCGGATGTTCGTGCGGTCGATCGTGCAGACAGGCTGGCGGTTTCGCGCGGTGGACGAGACCAACGTGCCGGCCACGGGCCCGGTCGTCGTCGTGGCCAACCATCTCTCGTGGCTCGATGGCTTTCTCCTGCCGCTCGCCTCGCCGCGGCCGATCCGGATGGTGGTCTATGGTCCGAACATCCAGGGAAAGTTCCTGCGGATGCTGGCCGACCAGTGGCGGTTCATCCTCTTCGACCCGCGGCCCAAGTCGATCGGCACGGCGCTCAAGACGATTCAGTCGGGCCTCGCGGCGGGGGACGTGATCGGCATCTTCTGCGAAGGGGGCATCTCGCGGACCGGGCAACTCCTCGGCTTCAAACGCGGCCTCGAGTGGCTGCTGGAAAAGGTCGAGGCTCCGATCGTCCCGCTCTCGGTCGATGGGCTCTGGGGCAGCCTGCTCACGTTTTCCGAAGGGAAGTACTTCTCGAAACGTCCCCGGCTCTGGCGCCGGCCGATCACGCTCACCTTCGGGCCGCCCCTCCCCGTGGGCACGCATCCCGATCAGGCCCGCCTCGCCCTGCAGGAGGTGACCGCCTCGGCCGTTGCCCGCAGGCTCGACCCTCACGCTGCCACGGCCGAAGCCTTCGACGGCTGCTGCCTCGTCCGCCGCGATGATCGGCTCGTGACCTCGCTCGCCGCCGGCGATCCGCTCCACGATTCCTTGGGTCTGCACGCCGGCCGGCTGCTCGGCATCCGAGCCACCGTCGTCGATCCGTCATCCTCCACCCCGCACCTCGCTGCCGCCCTCGCTCGCGAACGGGCCACGCTCTGGCTCGCCCGCGCGGAGCAGGTGCTGGCCCTCGCCGCGGAGCCGGCCTCTGCCGCCGGACTGGCCGACCATCTCGCCGTCGTCGTCATCCCGATCGCGCACGCCACCGAACTGCCGCGAGCCCGCGAGGCGATCGCTCGATTCCGCGACGTGTTCGGTATCGAGCCCGTCGTGGCCTACGCGCCGCCGGAGGTCGGCGGCCTCGTGGCCATGAACACGCCGCCGTCCCGCATCGCCTGGGACCACGAAGTGATCACGAAGCCCGATACGGTCGGCCGCGTCGTGAACGGTGTGGTTGTCTGGCCACGTGCCAGCCAACGATCGGCTCTCGGCCTCCCCTCCCTCGCCGGATCAGGCATCGCCGATGCGGCCGGCACCACGCTCGCAATCGCCGCCACCGCCCCCCGAAACGGTCGGTCCCAGCCCGGAGCCGCCCTGCTGTCCGACGCCTGCGACGTGGACAAAGACGGCTTTCTCGTGCCCCGAACCGACTGAAAACGCCCGCCAACGGCGGCTCCGGCAACGAATCTGGAAGCAAATGCCCGCGTCCGGTATCGTTGCTCGCACGGGCACCCCTAGCTCAATTGGATAGAGCATCGGTCTACGGAACCGAAGGTTGCTGGTTCGAGCCCAGCGGGGTGTATTTTGCGAGAAGCGCCGCGTAGGCCCGTCACTCCGTGACGGGCAACGCGTTGCGGCACAACGTGCCTACATCTCGCTCATACGGCCGTGAGGGGCTGCCCATGCCCCAGGAGCCGGCGTATGGCGGCAAGCGAAGGCAGGATGCCGAGAGCGGAGCCGCCATCGAGCGAGCGGAGGACAGGATGTCCGTAGCGAGCGTCCGGCTCTCGGGGCGTGGGCAGCCCGGAATCCACCAGAGTTGAGCCCAGCACGCCGTTTGCTCCTGTCCTGTTTGGTCTTGGGCCGTTCCCCCTGCGGCCTGTAGGCTGCTGGGCATGGAACGCCCGTCCACCATTGCCGCGACCACTTTTCGCGTCGTCGGCTTCGACCCCGGCCTGAACATCACCGGCTATGGCGTGATCGAGTGCCACGGGGCGACAGTGAGGCTGGTCGAGGCCGGCACGGTGCGGTCGCGTGGCGAGTCGCTCGAGGAGCGGTTGCACACGATCCACACCGGCGTCCGCGAGGTGATCGAGGCCTTCAAGCCGGGGGCGATGGCGATCGAGCAGGTGTTCGCCCATGCCAAGTTTCCCAAGGCGGCCCTGCTTTTGGCCCATGCTCGGGGCGTGATCTGTCTGGCGGGCGTGCAGGCGGGCCTTGCAGTCCACCACTATCTGCCCAATCGCGTGAAGGGCACGCTCGTGGGCAGCGGCCATGCGGGCAAGGAGCAGATGCAGGCGGCCGTGCAGCGGGAACTGGCGCTGGCCCAGCGGCCGCAGCCGGCCGATGCCGCCGATGCCCTCGCCGTGGCCCTCACCGACTACCATCTGCGGCTGCGTCCCCTCCTCTTCGGGACGAGTATCGTGAGAATCAGGAGCAGCCGGGCATGATCACACGGATTTCTGGCACCCTGGAACGAGTCGAGCCGACGGCGGTGGAGATCGCGGTCGGACCGGTGGTGCACGAGGTCCTCGTCACCGAGCTCGTCCGCCGCACCTGCCAGCAGAAGCTGGGCCAGCCGGTCGTGCTGCACACACTGGAATACCTCGAGGGCAACCCGACGCGAGGCAACCTCGTGCCGCGGCTGGTGGGCTTTCTCTCCGAGGTGGAGCGGGAGTTCTTCGAGTTGATCTGCGAGGTGGACGGCGTGGGTGTTCGCAAGGCGCTGCGGGCGATCATCCGCCCGGTCGGCGAGATCGCCTCGGCCATCGAGGAGCAGGACACGAAGTCGCTCTCCGGACTGCCCGGCATCGGCGCGGCGACGGCCGAGCGGATGATCGCCAAGCTCCGCCGCCGGATGCCGAAGTTCGCCCTGCTCGTGGCCCGCGACACCCCGAGCGAGGCGGGCGGCGCCGCCGACGTGCTCGTCGAGACGTTCGACGTGCTCCGGTCGCTCGGCCATTCCGACTCCGACGCCCGCCGCCTCGTGGACGCCCTCCGGGCCGAGAAGAAGAAGCCCAAGGATGTGCAGGAAGCCCTCGAGTCGATCTACCGCCACATGCACAAGCCCCGATCATGACCCTAGGTTTTCCCGTGCCACCTGCTTGCTTCCGAATGCCCCTCGCTGAATCCGAACTTTCACCACAGGTGGTCGCCCCTCTGCGGAATAGCCCGGGCCTACGGTGTTCATACCGTGTGCCGCACACGGAGTGTGCGGACTACGGGGCCGCGACCGATAGGGCGCGGTACGATCGTTGCAGGTGAACGCCATGGAATCCTTCCGTCAACCCAGCGTGCAGGCAGCCGACGAGCCCGTCGCTGAAGATCGCGCCCTGCGACCGCAGCGGATGCAGGACATGGTGGGACAGCGAGCCGTCTATGAACGGCTCGAGATCGCGATCGACGCCGCGCGGAAGCGGGGCGAGACGCTCGGCCACATCCTGCTCGACGGCCCCCCCGGCCTCGGGAAGACGACGTTCGCCACGTGCATTCCCCGGGAACTCGGCACGTCGCTCCAGATCGCGAGCGGTGCGGCGTTGGCGGCGCCGAAGGATCTGCTGCCCTATCTGACGAACGTGTCGGAAGGCTCCGTACTCTTCATCGACGAGATCCACCGGCTGCCGATCGCGGTCGAGGAGTTTCTCTATCCGGCGATGGAGGACTTTCGCATCGACATCACGCTCGGCGACGGCGTGGCCGCCCGCACGATCAACATGCCGCTGCGGCCGTTCACGCTGATCGGGGCGACGACCCGGGCCGGACTCATCTCGGCGCCGCTCCGCGACCGGTTCGTGATCCGCGAGCACCTCGACTACTACTCACCGGCCGAGCTGGCCGAGATCGTGCGGCGGTCGGCGGCGAAGCTCGACATGCCGATGGACGATGCCACGGCCGACGAGATCGCCCGCCGCAGCCGGGGGACGCCGCGGCTGGCCAACAACCGGCTCCGCTGGATTCGCGACTATTCGACGAGCCGGGCCGACAGCCAGATGGACATCGATATCGCCCGCACGGCGCTCGAGATGCAGGGCATCGACGAACTCGGCCTCGACGGCTTCGACCGCCGATATCTGGAGACGATCCAGCGGGTGTTCGCCGGCGGGCCGGTCGGCATCGAGGCGATCGCCCATACGATGAGTTCGGCTCCTGATACGCTCGAAGACGACGTCGAGCCGTTCCTGCTCCGGTGCGAGCTGGTCGTCCGCACACCCCGCGGCCGGCGGCTGACGGCGAAGGGGGAAGAGCACCTCGGCGCACCGCCCAAGACAGGGCCCCAGGCCCGGCTGTTTTAGAGGCGGATTGACCACCCCCCGTGGTTCTGGCTACCCTACGCGGCTCGCACCGCACAATTCAGGTGATTCCATGGCCGTTCCGAAGCGACGTCAATCCAACCAGAAGACCCGATCCCGGCGGGCCCACGATTTCCTCGTGCCCAGGCAGCTGACGTTCTGCTCGAACTGCGGCAAGGCGGTGCCCACGCACCGGATCTGCGGCACCTGCGGCCACTACATGGGTCGGGCCGTCATCAAGTCCGAGGAATAAGCCTTGGACAGCCAGCCGGCAATCGTCTTTCCCGGGCAGGGAGCGCAGACGGTCGGCATGGCCGGCGACTGGGTCGATGCCAATCCGGAGGCTACCGCGCTCTTTGACCGTGCGGCCGGCATTCTCGGCTACGACCTGCTCGGCCTGTGCCGTGAGGGCCCCGCCGAGAAGCTCAATGCCACGTCCGTCAGTCAGCCGGCGATCCTCGTGACGAGCCTGGCAGCGCTCGAGGTGCTGCGCGGTCGCGAAGGAAACCCACTCGCCGCCACGGGAATCACCGCCGGTCTCTCGCTCGGTGAGTACACGTCGCTCGTGTTCGCTGGCGCCCTCGAGTTCGACGAAGCCGTGCGGCTGGTGGACGTGCGGGGCCGCGCGATGCAGGAGTGCGCGGAACAGCGGCCCGGCGCGATGGTCGCCGTGCTCGGCATGGAACGGGAGCCGCTCACGGCACTCTGCGACCAGCACCGCGGCGGCGACGTGCTCGAGGTTGCCAACGTCCTCTGCCCAGGCAACATCGTGGTGTCGGGCTCGGCCGCGGCCTGCCGCCGCCTCGAGACTGCGGCCCTCGCCGCAGGGGCGATGAAGTGCGTGCCGCTGGAAGTGGCCGGCGCGTTCCATACCTCGCTCATGCAGCCGGCCGTCGAGCGGCTCTCCGCCGCCCTCGCGGAGACGTCGTTCCGCCCGCCGCGGATCCCCGTGGTGAGCAATGTCGATGCCCGGCCCCACACCGACCCTGACGAGATCCGTGGGCTGTTGGCCCGCCAGGTGGTCGGCGTCGTCGAGTGGAACGCCTCGATGGCCTACCTGCTCTCGACCGGCGTCCGCAGCGTGTGGGAAGTGGGCCCCGGCCGCGTGCTCCGGGGCCTGATGAGGCGGATCGACCGCAGCGTCGCCTGCTCGGGCGTCTTCGACTGATTGTTTTCGACTGATTGTTTCTGTTCAGAGTGGTGCCTTCCGGAGGATTCCGCCCATGGCCGATAGCGACGCCAAGACCTCGACACCCAAGCGGCTGCACGTCGACCTGACGGGCCAGGTGGCCATCGTCACCGGCGCCTCCCAGGGCCTCGGCCGCGCGATCGCCGAGACGCTCGCCGCGAGCGGCGCGACCGTCGCCCTCGTGGCCCGATCGGTCACCAAGCTGGCCGACGTGGCGGCGGCGATCCGCGCCGCGGGGGGCAATGCCGAGGAGTTTCCCTGCGACGTCACGAAGGGCGAGGACATCCAGCGGGTGGTCGATGCCGTCATCGAGAAGCTCGGCCGTCTCGACGTCCTCGTCAACAACGCCGGCGTCACCCGCGACACGCTGCTGCCGCGGATGAGCGACGAGGAGTGGGACGAGGTGCTCACGACCAATCTCCGGGCGCCGTTCCTCTTCATGCGGGCCGCGAGCCGCCCGATGATGCAGCAGCGGTACGGCCGGATCATCAACGTCTCGAGCGTGTCGGGCATGATCGGCAATCCGGGCCAGGCGAATTACTCGTCGTCGAAGGCGGGCCTGATCGGCCTCACGAAGACGGTGGCCAAGGAGCTGGCCGGCCGGAAGATCACGGTCAATGCGGTGTCGCCGGGCTTCATCGCCAGCGACATGACGGCGGCCCTCGGCCCCCTCGTGCTCGACGAAGTGAAGAAGCGGGTGCCGGCCAAGCGGCTGGGCGAAGCCTGGGAGATCGCGGAGGCGGTCCTCTTTCTGGCCGCCCCCTCGTCGGGCTACATCACGGCCCAGACCCTCGTCGTGGACGGCGGCCTGATCGGCTGAGCGGACGTTCGCCAACCCGCGAAAACCGCTTCTTGTAGGCCCGTCACTCCGTGAGGGGCTGCCCGTGCCCCGAGAGCCGGCGTTTGCTGACCAGCGCAGGAAGGATGCCGAAGCGCAGTCAGCATCGAGCGAGCGAAGGACAGGATGTCCGGAGCGAGCGTCCGGCGACGGGGCACGGGCAGCCCCGAACCTTCACCACAGGGGGTGCAGACCGGCGAGAATTCGCGAAATCGCCCTGGGCTGGACACGTTTGGTCGGGAGCCGGTATACCTTCGCGAGAACGCGGGCAAAATGCGCGGCCTCGGACGGCTGCGGCAGGCTCGCGGTCGTTGCGATGACTTCAGGAGGATTCTTACGGTGGCTTCAGTTCAAGACCGGGTGATCGACATTGTCGCTTCCCAGCTGGGGGTGGCCAAGGATCAGATCACTCCCGAGACGTCGTTCATCAACGACCTGGGTGCCGACTCGCTCGATACGGTCGAGTTGGTCATGGAACTCGAGGAGGAGTTCGAGATCAACATTCCGGACGACGCCGCCGAAAAGATCCAGACCGTCGGTCAGGCGGTCGAGTTCATCGAGAAGCACCAGGCCTGAACCCGCGGATGACGTCAGGGATGAAGCGACGCGTTGTCGTGACGGGACTCGGTGTCGTCACGCCGCTAGGCCGGGCGATCGACGGCTTTTGGGACCGGATCGTCCGCAGCGAGAGCGGCGTGGGGCCGATCACGCTGTTCGACGTGGCCGGCTACCGTGTTCAATTCGGCGGCCAGGTTCACTGGGAGCCGGAAAACGAAGATATTGCGAATCCGAAGGAGCTGAAGCGGCTCGACCGGTTCACCCAGTTTGCAATCGGGTCGGCCAAGGACGCCGTCGCCGACTCCGGGATCGACTTCTCGAAGGAAGACCCCTACCGCTGCGGTGTCGTCATCGGCTCCGGCATCGGCGGTCTGTGGGAATTCGAGGTTCAGGAGGAGCGACTGCTCCACAAGGGAATCGACAAGGTCTCCCCGTTCACGATCCCGAAGCTGATGGTCAATTCGGCCAGCGGCCACGTGTCGAGCATCTACGGCATCAAGGGGCCGAACTTCGCGGTCGCCACGGCCTGTGCCAGCGCCGCCAACTCGATCGGCGACGCCCTGCGGGCGATCCAATACGGCGACGCCGACGTGATGGTGACGGGGGGCAGCGAGGCGGCCCTCACGCCGATCGGCCTGGCCGGCTTCCAGAACATGCGGGCCCTGTCGTTCCGCAGCGACGCGCCGCAGCAGGCGAGTCGTCCGTTCGACGTCGACCGCGACGGCTTCGTGCTCGCCGAGGGCGCCGGCGTGGTCGTGATCGAGGAGCTCGAGCACGCCCGGAAGCGGGGCGCCCGGATCTACGGCGAGCTCAAGGGCTACGGCGCCAGCGGCGATGCGGGCCACATCACGCAGCCGGACGACGAAGGCCGCGGCGCGGCCCACGCGATGACCATGGCGCTCAAGGACGCGGGCCTCAACCCCGACGCCGTGCAGTACATCAACGCGCACGGCACCAGCACGCCTTTGGGCGACAAGGCCGAGACGAAGGCGATCAAGCGGGTGTTCGGCGACCATGCCAAGCGGCTGGCGGTGTCGAGCACGAAGAGCCAACTGGGCCACACGCTGGGCGCCAGCGGCGGCATCGAACTGGCCGTATGCGCCCTGATCATGTCACGGGGCACGATCTCCCCCACGATCAACCTCGACACGCCCGACCCCGAGTGCGACCTCGACTACGTGCCCAAGGTGGCCCGCGACGCCACGGTCGATGTGGCGATGAGCAACAGCTTCGGGTTCGGTGGCCACAACGCCTCGCTCGTCTTGGCTCGCGTGTGACCGCATGCGGAGGGTGCCGGCGGCAGGCCGGCAGAAGTCTCGTCGCGGTGGGCCGCGGCGGCCCAAATGCTCCTCGAGCTTCCGCCGATCTCGCCGCCTCCCGCATGGAGGTTGATGTGATGGTTTCCGCCTTCCATTCGCTTCGCATTGTGGTGATAGGGCTCGGTGTTTGGATATCCGGCCTCACGGCCTTGGCCCAGGTGCCGGCGGACGTCGGGCAGGTGTGGAAGACCTACGACATCGGCCCGTTCGTGAAGCAGGCGGGGGCGGGGAGCGAAAAGCACGTCGTGGATTGGGTACTCCAGGAGACGGGCTATGCGGCCTGGCACGGGGCGAGTCCGGCGTCGCTGTCGGCCACGGCGGAAACGCTCTCTTGTTTCCACACGCCGGAGATGCAGGCGCGGGTCGAGGAGATCGCGAGCCGATTCGTGGCCGATGCCGACACGCCCCACCGGTTCAGTGTGCGGGTGTTGAGCTTCGCCAGCCCCACCTGGCGGGCCGATGCGCGGCCGGTGCTGCGGCCCATTCCGGCCGCCACGCCGGGCGTGCAGGCCTGGATGCTCTCCCGGGAGGATGCCGCGGTGCTCCTCGGCCGACTGCGGGCCCGGAGCGATTGCCAGGAACTGCCCACGGGAGCCGTGCTCGCCGGCAATGGGCTGCCTGCCGTGCTCGCCGGAGGCCGAACGCTGCCCTACGTGCAGGACGTGGCGATGCGACCCGACGCCTGGCCGGGCTGGCAGATGCAAAACGCGGCCTGCGACGAGGGCTTCCTGCTCGACGTGCATCCCCTGCTCTCCCGCGATGGCAGCCTGGTCGATGCGGTGCTGCGGTGCCGGATCGATCTGGTCGAGAAAATGGCCGCCGTTCCGCTGCCTGCCCCGGCTGCGGGGGCGGGCCGGGTGCAGGTGGAGGTGCCCCAGGTGGCGGCCGTTCGGATCGGCGAACGGTTTCGCTGGCCGGCAACGCAGACGCTGCTCGTGGGAATCGGTTTGGTTCCCTGGCCGGTGCCCGCGCAGAATACGCCCGCTGCGGCATTGGTGCCCGACGCCCGGCGACGTGACGTCGCCGTCGTCGTGGAGCCGCGGCTGCGTGGCGGCCCCTGAAGGGGGACGCGGGCATGGTGTCGCAGGGTTTCGGGTCCGACAGGACCGAGTCTGACAGGAAGTTGGGTGACCGATGAGTGGTGCAGGGCGGCGGGTGGTGATCACGGGGATGGGCGTCGTCTGCCCGCTGGGCCTTTCGACCGACGAGGTCTGGGCGGGGCTCACGGCCGGTGCCAGTGCGGTGCGGCCGATCGAGTCGTTCCCATCCGCAGGCCTGCCGCTGCACCATGCGGCGGAGGCCCGCTGCTTCACCGGCGAGATCGACAACTTCGGCCCCCTGGAAAGCGAGCGAAAAAAGGCGATTCGCAAGGGACTGAAGGTGATGTGCCGCGAGAGCCAGATGGCCGTCGCCGCCGCCCAGCGTGCCCTGCACGACGCGGCCGCCCGCGAGCATCATGCCCCGGAGCGGTTTGGCTGCGTGTTCGGCTCCGACTACATGCTGACGCTTCCGGACGATTTCACGGCGAGCGTGGCCCGCTGCCGCGGCGCCGACGGCCGCTTCGAATTCGACCGCTGGGCGAGCGACGGCATGCCGCAGCTCACGCCGCTGTGGCTGCTCAAGTATCTGCCCAACATGCCCGCCAGCCACATCGCGATCTACAACGACCTCCGTGGACCGAGCAATTCGCTCACGGTCCGCGAGGCCAGCGGCCATCTCGCCGTGGGCGAGGCCACCGTCACGATCCAGCGTGGCGCGGCCGACGTGATGGTCGCCGGCGCGACGGGCACCCGCGTGCATCCGATGAAGACCGTCCATGCCCTGCAAACTGAACAGGTGGCCTATGGTGACGGCGACCCGACCCGGTGGAGCCGTCCCTTCGACGCCGGCCGCTCTGGCATGGTGCTCGGCGAAGGCGCGGCCGTGCTGATCCTGGAGGAGTTGTCTCACGCCGAGCGGCGCGGCGCTCGCATCTACGGAGAAGTGGTCGGGCATGCCGCTCGGTGCGCGACCGAGCCCGGCGGTGCGGGGCGACGCCGGCAGGCGCTGGCTCATGCCATCGGGCATGCGGTCGAGATGGCCGGCGTGGAACCCGGCGCGGTCGGCCACGTGCATGCCCACGGGGCCAGCACGCGAGTCGGCGACCGCGACGAGGCGGCGGCATGGCGAGACGTGCTCGGAGAGGCCGTCGGCCGTGTGCCGACGGTTGCGGCGAAGAGCCACTTCGGCAATCTCGGCGCCGGGAGCGGCCTCACGGAATGCATCGCCAGCCTGCTGGCCCTCGGCCGCGGTGAGTTGTTTCCGCTGCTGAACTACGAAACGCCCGACGCCGAGTGCCCGATCCGACCGGCGCGGGCCGGTGATCCCGCCGGTGACCTGTTCGTGTCGGCTTCGGTGACGCCCCAGGGCCAATCGGGCGCGGTCGCGATCCGGGCATGGCGGTGAGAGCCGGGGCTCCTTGACAATCCCGCCTCAGGCCCGTACTTTTGCGGTTTGCGTCGGGATTCCCGGCTGCTGGTGTGCGGATTCTGTTCCAAACGCGTCGTGTGGATTCGAGCCCGAGGCTCGGATGTCCGCCCGGGGTGTTTCGGCGTCCATTTCGTGATGTGGCGTCGGCTGTGCCGGCAGCACCATCCTGAAGCGTCCGCCGAGAACACCATGAAGCCCGAAGAAATTCTTCGCATCGTCGACGCGATCCACCGGGATAAGAACATCGACAAGGAGATCGTGTTCCAGGCGATCGAGGCGGCACTTGCGACGGCCCTGGCGAGGCAATACGGCGAGGAAGCCGACATCCGCATCGAAATCGACCGTGATAACGGTCGTGTGACCGGGCAGCACGACGGTCAGACGATCGACACAGCCGAACTCTCCGGCCGCATTGGCGCCCAGACGGCCAAGCAGGTCATCATTCAGAAAATCCGCGAGGCCGAGCGCGACGCGATTCACGACGAGTTCGAGGAGCAGATCGGCCAGATGGTGTCGGGTGTCGTCAGTCGCTTCGAGGGGGCGACCGCCACCGTCACGCTGGGCGCGACCGAGGCCATTCTGCCTCGGAGCGAGCAGATTCCGGGCGAGAGCTATCACCCCAACGAGCGGATCCGAGCCACCATCTTCGAGGTGCGAAAGGTCGGCAGCAGGGTGAAGATCATCCTCTCGCGGATTCGTCCGCAGCTGGTGCAGCGGCTCTTCGAGCAGGAGATTCCGGAGATCGCCGACGGCGTGATCGAGATTCGGGCGATCGCCCGCGAGCCCGGCTACCGCAGCAAGGTGGCGGTGATCAGCTCCGACAATCGGATCGACTGCGTCGGCGCCTGCGTCGGCGTGCGGGGAAATCGCATCAAGAACATCGTCGAGGAGCTCGGTGGCGAGCGGATCGACATCGTCCGCTGGAGCGACGACCTCCAGGTGCTCGTGCCGAATGCCCTGCAGCCGGCGGAGGTCGACGAGGTGATCCTCTGTCAGATGCTCGGCCGGGGCATCGTGCTGGTGCGCGAGGACCAACTGTCGCTCGCGATCGGCCGCCGCGGCCAGAACGTGCGGCTCGCGAGCAAGCTCTGTGGCTGGGACATCGAGATCATGACCCGCGAGGAGCTCGATCAGCAGATCGAACGGGCGATCGCGGGCTATTCGTCGATCGAGGGTCTGGACGAGTCGGTGGCCGAAAGGCTCGTCGGCGAGGGCTTCTTGTCGTACGACGACCTGTCGGTGATCGAGCCCGAGGATCTCATGGAAATGGGCGGCTTGTCCGCCGAGGCGGTCGATGCGATCGTAGCGGAGGCGGAGCAGCGGGCGACCATGGCCGAAGTCGCCGCAGCCGACGAACGCCGCAAGCAGCGAGAGCAGGAGCGGATCGCGAAGGCGACGGCCGACGCCGATGCCGCCGACGCCCTGGCCGCCAGCCAGGTCGCGGGCCCCGAGGCAACCACCTCGGACGACGCGTCTGCCGGCGAATCGTGATGATCGGTCAACGTGACATGAGGTGGGTGCGAACACCTTCCGAAACGGGTGATACAAGCCGGCACGGGCCGGCGGAGCGATGCAGCCGGCACCAGCCGGCAGTAAAGAGAGGGTTGCGTGGCGGTTCGGATCTACACGCTGGCGAAAGAACTGAAGATCGACAGCAAAGAGCTGGTCGAACTGTGCACCCGCGCCGGCATCCAGGACAAGGGTTCTGCGCTCGCCAGCATGACCGACGAGGAGGTCGCGAAGCTGCGAGAATTTCTCGCAAACCGTTCGCGTCCCGCTGAAAAGCCCGCTGCCGCGCCGGTGCGGCCCACGGCCCCGACGCCCGCACCGAAGCCTGCTGTCCCTGCGGCCCCCGCGACGCTCCGCAAGGAGGATTACATCGCGCCGGGTGGTGTCGCCGGCAAGCCGAAGCCCCCGGAGATGGCGCCCCCCAAGCCGGCAGAGCCCCGACCGCGTCCCGCCGTGCGGCCTGGTGGTGGCGACGGCCCGAAGCCGGTCCCGCGTCCCGCGTTCAAGCTCGCGCCGATGCCGGCCGCCGCCCGGCCCCCGGTCGCCCGCGGGCCGCAGGAACCCGTGGCGCAGAAGCCCGACGTGAAACTCCCGCTCGACGCGATCCGCAGCGCCAAGGCCGGCGGCGCCAAGCCGCTCGCCGATCACATGCGGAAGCATGAGCAGCAGCGGCAGCAGGAGGGCCTCCGGGCCCGCACCGGCGGCCTCTTGCGAGGTGGTGCCGGGGCTGCCCCCGTGCCGCCGCCGATGGAGCCTGGCGTTCGGCCCCGCCGCACGCCCGGCAAGCCAGGCGGAGCCGGCAAGGACGACGTGCTCGGCGGTCGCGAATTGCGGCAGTTGAGCCGCAAGCGGGTGCCCGACGGCCGCGGCATGGGCGACGACGACGGTGGTCTGCGCCGCCGGCGCGGCGCCCGTCCGCGCAAGGGCAGCGGCGTCTCGACCGCGGCCCCGCGAAAAACCAACGCGGCGATCCAGGTGCCCTGCAACGTTCGCACCTTTTCCGAGGCGATCGGGCTCTCGGCCAGCGAGGTGCTCAAGAAGCTGCTGACGTTCGGCACGGACTCGATGCCGAGCATGGCCACGATGCTCGACCGCGACACGGTCGAACTGCTGGCCGCCGAGTTCGGCGTGCAACTCGACATCAAGACGGCCGAGGATCTCGAAAAGGAGCTGCTCGCCGGCTTCGACGCCGTGGACGAGGATCCGTCCGTGCGACTCCCGCGGCCGCCGGTCGTGACGTTCCTCGGTCACGTGGACCATGGCAAGACGTCGCTTCTCGACCGGATTCTCGGCATCGACGTGGCGGCCCGCGAGAGCGGCGGCATCACGCAGCACATCCGGGCGTACTCGGTCGACCGCAACGGCAAGTCGATCACCTTCGTCGACACGCCAGGCCACGAGGCCTTCACGCAGATGCGGGCCCGCGGTGCCAACGTCACCGATTGCGCGGTGATCGTCGTGGCGGCCGACGACGGCATCATGCCCCAGACGGAAGAGGCGATCAGCCATGCCCGTGCGGCCGGCGTCCCGATCGTCGCCTGCATCAACAAGATCGACCTGCCCGGCGCCGACGTGCAGCGGGTCTATCAGCAGCTGGCGGCCAACGAGTTGCTCCCCACCGAGTGGGGCGGCGAGACGGAGGTCGTGAAGACCAGCGCGGTGACGGGCGAAGGCATGGAGCAGTTGCTCGACACGCTGCTCACCATCGCCGAACTCCACGACCTCCGTGCCAATCCGGACCGCGGCGCGGCGGGCGTGTGCCTCGATGCGTCGATCCACGAGGGCCGTGGTGTCGTGGCCACGCTCCTGGTGCAGAAGGGCACGCTGAACGTCGGCGATGCGGTGGTCTGTGGTGAAGCCACCGGCCACGTCAAGGCGATGATGAACACGCTGACCCGCCGCAAGGTGACGGAAGCGGGCCCCGGCACGCCCGTGTTCGTGACGGGGCTCGACGTCGCCCCCGGCGCCGGCGCCCGATTCCAGGAGGTCGATACGATCGCCAAGGCTCGCGAGGTCGCGGCGAAGCGGATGGATATCAGCCGGCACAGCACGCTCTCGAGCGCCCCGGTGCACGTGACCCTCGAGAATCTCGCCGACCGGCTCGGCACCCAAAAGGCTCCCACGCTGAACCTGATCCTGCGGGCCGACGTCCGCGGCTCGATCGAGGCGATCCTCAAGGAACTGCAGAAGCTCGAGCACCCCGAAGTCAAGATCCGGGTGCTGCAGGCCACGGTCGGTGGCATCACTGAGGCCGACGTCCAGTTGGCCGACGCGTCCGACGCCGTGATCATCGGCTTCAACGTGGTGCCCGACGAGCGGGCCCGGTCGCTGGCCGAGGATCGAGGCGTGCAGGTGCGCCGCTACGACATCATCTATCAGGTGACCGACGACCTGAAGAAGGCGCTCGAGGGCATGCTCGCTCCCGAGAAGCGGGAGACTGACCTTGGCCGTGCGGTCGTCCAGCGCACCTTCAGCATCAGCCGCATCGGCGTCATCGCCGGCTGCCGGGTGATCGCCGGCATCATCGCCCGCAACGGCAGGATGCGGGTGATCCGCGACAGCCGCGTGATCGGCGAGTACGGCATCGAGTCGCTCAAGCGTGAGAAGGACGACGCCCGTGAGGTGCGCGACGGCCTGGAGTGCGGCATCAAGCTGGCGGGATTCAACGATATCAAGGAGGGCGACATCCTCGAGTGCTACCGGATCGAGGAAGTCGCACGTACGCTCTCGTGAGCTCACGCCGACTGCTCAAGGCTGCCGCCGCGGTGCGGGAGGTTGTCAGCATGGCAATCCTCGCGCAGGTGCGTGATCCGCGGGTTCGCGGCGTGACGGTGACCCGTGTCGAAATGGCCCCCGACATGCGAAATGCCACGGTTCACGTGTCGGTGATGGGCACACCCGCACAACAGCAACTGGCCATTCGCGGCCTGGCGAACAGCGCCGGCTTTCTCCAGTCCCAGATCGCCGACAAGATCGAAACCCGCTACACGCCCCGACTGCGGTTCGAACTCGACGGCGGCGTGAAGCACTCGCTGGAAATCGCCCGTGTGCTCGGCAGCGTGCTGCCGAACCATATGGAACCAGATCAAGCGGATCAGGCGGATCAGGCGGACACAGACCTCCCTCCCGACCAGGAAGACGAACGGAACGACTCATGAGCGCAGCGAAGCGCCCGCATGCGGGCAAATCAGGTTCGGGCAAGTCTTCTCCCGCCAAGGCGTCCGCGACGAAGCCAGCGGCCAAACCCGTCGCGAAGCCCGTTGCCAAATCGACCGCGAAGCCCGCGGCCGCTGCCAAGCCGGCTCCGCCCGCCCCTCCGGCCGTGAAGCAGCCGGCTCGTTCGGTGCTCGTGCCGAAGCTCATCAAGGCGCTCAAGGCGCAGTACAAGCCCGTCGCACCGGTGACCACGCGGCCGGTGCTCGACCAGGTGCTCTTCGCCTGCTGCCTGGAAAACGCGCCGGCCGCCGTTGCCGAGAAGGCGGTCACCAGGCTGGTCGAACGGGCGTTCGATCTCAACGAGATCCGCGTCACCACGGTCGCCGAGCTGGCCGAGGTGCTTCACGACCTTCCCGATCCGCCCCGTGCCGCACTCGCCCTCCGCCGCGCCCTCCAGAGCGTGTTCGAGTCGACCTACACGTTTTCGCTGGATCACGCCAAGAAGCACTCCCTGGCCCACGGCCTCAAGACGCTCGAATCGCTGCACGGCATCTCGCCGTTCGTCGTTCACTACGTGGCCTCGGCCTCGCTCGGCGCCCACATGATCCCGCTCGATCAGGGTGCCCTGGCAGCGCTCTACCTCTGCGGCATCATCACGCTGCCCGAATATGATTCCGGCAAGGTGACGGGCCTCGAAAAGCTGATCCCGAAGAAGGCGGCCGCCGAATTCAGCTCGCTGCTCCACCAGTTCGGCATCGAGTGCCTCACGAATCTGCACGGCGCGACCGTCAAGAAAATCCTGCAGGCCGTCAATCCGGCGGCGAAGGATCGATTCCCGAAGCGGGGTGAGCCGCTTCCGGCCCCCAATCCGCCCGCTCCGCCGGCGACGAAGGAGGGCCAGAAGGCCGTCGAGGCCGCCCGAGCCTCCGCCGAGGCCAACCGACCTGCCGGTCCACAGGCCGCCGCGCGGCCGGCGGGCAAAACGCCGCTGCCTCCTCCGGGCTCGGGCCCGAAGCGCACCGCCGATGGCAAACCGGCCGGCGGCAAGCCAGGTCCCAAGCCGTTCGTCGTCAAACCGAACATGGGCAAGCCGCTCACGATCAAGCCGGAGGCGGCCTCGCCCCCTCCTCCCGCGAAGCCAGCGGCTTCGGCCAAGGCGGCGAAGCCGGCCGACGCAAAGCGGCATTCGCAGGAACTGACCAAGAAAAAGCCCCGCTGATTCCACACCCATGGCCGGACACTCCCATTGGGCGAATATCGCCCGCAAGAAGTCGCTGATCGATGCCAAGCGGGGCAAGCTCTGGAGCAAGCTCGCCAAGGCGATCATCGTGGCTGCCAAGCACGGCGGGGCCGATCCCGACGCCAACCTGCGGCTCCGGTACGCCATCGACGCGGCCAAGGCCGTGAGCATGCCCAAGGACAACATCCAGCGGGCGATCAAGACGGGCACCGGCGAGTTCAAGGGGGGCGACCTCGAGGAGTCCCTCTACGAGGGCTACGGCGCCGGCGGCGTGGCGGTGCTCTGCGAGATCCTCACCGACAACAAGAACCGCACCGCCCCCGAGATCCGCAAGATCTTCGAGATGTGCGGCGGCAAGCTCGGTGGCACCGGCTGCGTGGCCTACCTGTTCCAGCGCAAAGGCCTCGTCCGCGTGCCGCAGCCGGCCTGCGAAGAGGATCGGCTCATGGAGATCGCCCTCGAAGCCGGCGCCGACGACGTGAAGCTCGCCGGCGACCGCTGGGAAATCACCTGTGAGCCGACCGTCATGGCGGCGGTGATCGACGCCCTTGGCCAGGCCGGGATCGCGGTCGATTCGAACGAGCTCGTGCGAATTCCGACCAACTCGGTGGACGTGGAAGACGTCGACGCCGCTCGCAAGGTGCTCGACCTGATGGAGCGGCTCGACGACCACGACGACGTCCAGTCGGTGGCCGCGAACTTCAACATCCCCGACGCGGCCATGGCCCAGCTGGGCTGACGCCCTCTGCGGCGTTAGTAGCGGCGGTGACGCGCTCGCGGGGGCGACGAATCGGGACCGCATTGGTTCGGCCGGCGGCAAGACGCTCCGTCGTCGCTTCGGGATTCCTCCCGCCACCCGTGTACCCGATGGCACGCACAGAGCTACGGATATCCCTGCGCTCCTCCTCCGGTCTCACCGACCGTCCTCCTCACGATCGAAAGTCGAGGTTCCACACGGCCGAATCAATGCGGGTTGAGCCCGACGCCCGACAGACTCACGGCGCCGTGACCGCTGCCTTCGTGTCCGTGACGGCGGCGGGCTTCTCGGGGTCGTTGTGCTCGACCTGGGGCCAGTAGTCGTCGAACTCGAACTGCGGACTGTTGTCGAGGTCGTGGCACTCGAGGCAGTTGTTGATCGCCTTCTGCTTGCCTTCGGGGGTGGCCAGGGTGAGCACGAGCTCCTGGCGGAGGCGGTCGCGTTCGATGACGCTGGCACGCACGTCGCCGCGCTCGACGGCGGTATGGGCCGCCGCCGGGCCGTGGCAGTTTTCGCAGCCCTGATGGGCGAGGTGTGGCGTCGTGGCCATGCCCGCGAAGCCTCCCTCGAACGGCTCGAACCGCTGCGGCGCCCAGCCCACCACGTGGCAGGAGAGGCATTCCGGGTCGCTGTCCCGGCGCGGTTTCTGCTCCTCGAGCGTCGTCAGCGCCGTCGCGTGCGGCGTGTTTTCCCAGACCTCGTAGGCATGCTTGTGGCAGTCGGCGCAGGCGGCGCTGCCCGCGAACCGACGCCCCGTGGGATGGCGAATCGGCGTGAGGCCGAGCCCTTGGAACCCGAGGGTCTCGAGCTTCGTCTGATAGGTGGCCAGGAGCGCGATCATGTCTTCCGACTCGCCCCAGCGGGCGTCGAGCGGCACCCGCTGCGTCCGCACGGGCCGCTTCGTGTCGGCGAAGAAGCCGACGGCCACCGCAAACATGCCCTTGTGGCCGAGCTCGACCAGCAGGCTGCCGCCGGGCAGTCGCCGGGGCTCGAGGGGCGGTTCGTCGGCGCCGCCGTGCGTCACCACGATGTCGAATTGCGGATGGGCCGCGGCGAGAGCGGCCGACTCCTCGGGGGACATCCATGCCAGCAGGATCTGGTGGTCGCACTTTTCGACGGCGAGCTTCGGGGCGAGCTCCGCCAGCGCCGTGGCGGCGGGCACGACTTCGATGTCGGGGTTGCGGAACTGTGAGGCCTCCTTGTCGCCGAGGATGCTCGTCACGCCGATCTTCAGGCCGCCCAGCTCCGTGACTCGGAATCGTGGCGTGATGCCGGCGTCAATGCCGAGCAGGCCGACGTTGCCGCCGACGAACGGCGTCGGCTCGTCTCCCACCTGGGCGACAGCGGCAACGAGCTCCTCCGCGGGCAGACGCAGATCGCCCGGGCCGAAGCCGACCGCGGCATACTTCATGGCCCGCAGGCCGTCGACGATCGACTGGAACTTCGCCTCGGTCTGACGGCCGAACCGCTTCACCTGGCCTCCGAGGTCCACCGCCATCAGGGGCCAGCCGGCGGCCGAGATCGCCCGCAGGAAGTTCTGCCGACGGCTCAAACCTCCTTTCTGGTTTTCCTTGCCCGTGCAGCCGCAGGGCTCGATGTAGCCGTCGAGTTCGCCCGTGATCACGAGCACGGCCTTCGGTGAATCCCAGTCGGTGAAGATCCGGCCGTTCCGCTCTTGAAACTTCGTCACGACCGCGTCGTCCACTCCGGCGCCACGTTCAGGAGAGGCGGCACGGCAGACGACGGGCAACACCATGGCGACCATGGCGACCATGGCGACCATGGCGACGGCGTGGGCCCGTGGACGGGCGTGACGGGAAACGATGATTGGCATGATGTCAGGGACCGATGGCCACACACACGGGTATGTCGAGCGTCGGAGAGTCGGGATGGCCTGTGTCGAGCACGATCCTGCCCGCCGGCCCCTGCTCGGAGCAGAGATGATTCGCGGCGCGGCTGCCGGCCGGGATCACCACCGACACAGGAATCCGCACGGCACCACCTTCGCCAATCGGCACGGGCTCTCCGATCGAGACATCCAAGGAATCGGGCACGACCTCACGCACGACGGGCTTCACGCTGTCGCGGTGGGAGCCGCGAGCGGTAATGAACAGCTGCGTGCGCAGACCCTTCCTGCCGGAGACCGTCCCCAGCAGGAGCGACTGCCGTGAGGAATCCCATGCCGCGCCCGCAAGCACAAGATCGCCTCCGACCGTGGCCTCCACCGGCACCGTCACGGCGACCGCGTCGGGCAGCCGGAGCACCGCCTCGATCGACGTCCGCAGCGTGCCCAGCGGCAATCCTGGGCGGATGGTGAGCGCGAGCAGCAGGCCACCTGTCGCCCCGGGCTCGGCTGCCAGGTCCGCGGCAGCGAGGGGCGACTGGGCGAGCGAGAAAAACTGGCCGGCCTGGGCATGGTCGACCACCAGCCGCTCGGCCACCGGCGGCTGCGTGCCGAACGTGAACAGTCTGACCTCCGCGTGTTCCCCCGTGGCTGACGACACCCTGGGCAGCAGCACCGCCTCCGGCACCGCCTTCCACTTCGGCACGACCGTGCCCTCCACCACGAACACGACCTCGGGCCGGTGGGGATCATCCGTGAGGATCGTGGCCTGCTGTCGAAAAGGCCCCCCCGCCCCCTTGCCCTTCCATTCCAGCGTCACCTTCGTGCTGCCGCCTGGCTGCACCACCTTCTCGTACGCTGATGCCTCGCCGTCGGCAGCCTCGAAGCCGGAGATCGTGCAGGTGCAACTCGTCGCGCCGCGGCGGAGCGTCAGCGGCCCGGTGCCGGCGTTCCGGATCACGAAGTCGTGCGAGCCCGAGCCACCGGTGCCGACCGTGCCGAAGGCATGGACGGTTTCCCCGACCTCGACGGCTCCCGCCGGTCCACCGGCTCGCGCCGCCGCACCCGGACGAAAGTCACCGACCTGCCACGGCCGCGAAACCGACTGCAGCACCGCACCGCCAGCCCCGACCACGGCGCCGCAGACGACGGCCACCGCGGCCACGGCCCATGGATTCGGAATGCGAACGGGAGTCATGGGTACGGCAGTGGGCTGGGTGGCACGCGGAACCGACGCGTTCCATCATAGGGATTTGGAGCGGCTCTTGAACGCCACCTCCGCCGTAGTCCGCACACTCCGTGTGCGGCCCCCGGTCAGAACACCGCAGCCCCGTCTAGTCCTCCACGGGGCGACCTCCTGTGGCACAAACTCGGGGGCGGTACAAGTCTCGTCGCGGGACCTCGAAGACTCGGTCCAAATGCTCCTCGAGCTTGCACCAACCCCCTCGTTATCCTGCCTGCGCTTTGTCAGCAACGCCGGCTCCCGGGGCACGGTCAGCCCCTCACGGCGTTTTAACCGCTTCCGCCCCGTCAGTACGCCCGCGCCAGCACGCTGCGGCGGGCCACCGGCTGGCCGGTCACGACGCATGTGCCCGGCTCGTCGGCCCCCTCCATCGGGATGCACCGCACCGTCACCTTGAGCGGATCGAGCAGGGCCGTGACCGCCGGATCGTCTGCGACATGCACGTGGGCGAACCCCGCCGGCCGCTGCGCCTTGCCCTTGCCGTCGGCCTCGCTGGAACCGAAGAAGTCGAGCACCTCCGCCTGGCTCGCGAGCGTCACCGACCGCTCCGCCCGGAACGCCTTCGCCCGCTCGAAGAGCCCGCGCTGAATCTCCTCGAGCAGCGCCGGCGCACGCTTCGCGAACTCGCCGAGCGGCACGGCCTCCCGCTCCTTCGGGCCGCGATCACGCCGCGACACGCTCACGGTGCCGGCGGCGAGGTCACGCGGGCCGATCTCCACCCGCACCGGCACCCCCTGCTTCACGTGCTGCCACACCTTGTCGCCACCGCGGATGTCGCGGGCGTCGATCTTCGAGCGGATCGGCTCGCCGCCATACGAGAGCGCGGCGAGCTCCCGCTCGATCGACCGACAGGCGTCGAGCACCGCCGCCCGCTCCTCGTCGGTGCGGCTGATCGGCAGGAGCACGATCTGCGCAGGAGCGATCCGCGGCGGCAGGACGAGGCCGTCGTCGTCGGAGTGGGTCATGATCACCGCACCGATGAGCCGCGTCGAGACGCCCCACGAGGTCGTCCAGCAAAACTCCTCTGCGCCGCTCTGGCCCGCGAACTTGATGTTCTGGCCGCGGGCGAAGTTCTGGCCGAGGAAGTGCGACGTACCGGCCTGCAGGGCCTTGCCGTCCTGCATCATGGCCTCGATCGAGTAGGTCTCGACGGCGCCGGGGAACCGTTCGCCGGCAGGCTTCGGTCCCTTGATCACGGGCATCGCCAGGTCACGCTCGGCGAACGTGGCGTAGACGTCGAGCATTCGCAGCGTCTCTTCCACCGCCTCCTCGCTCGTGGCGTGGGCCGTATGCCCCTCCTGCCAGAGGAACTCCGCCGTCCGCAGGAAGACCCGGGGCCGCATCTCCCAGCGAACCACGTTGGCCCACTGGTTGATGAGCACCGGCAGGTCACGCCACGACTGGATCCACTTGGCGTACATCGCGCCGATGATCGTCTCGCTCGTGGGACGGACGACGAGCGGCTCCTCCAGTTTGCCGGTGGGAATGAGTTTGCCGTCGGGCCCGAGCTCGAGCCGATGGTGCGTCACGACCGCGCACTCCTTGGCGAAGCCCTCGACGTGCTTCGCCTCCTGCTCGAGGTAGGAGAGCGGAATGAAGAGCGGGAAGTAGGCGTTCTGATGCCCCGTCGCCTTGAACTCACGGTCGAGGATGCCCTGCATCCGCTCCCATACGGCATAGCCGTGGGGCTTGATCACCATGCAGCCGCGGACGGGCGATTGCTCGGCCAGGTCGGCCGCGCGGACCACCTGCTGATACCACTCGGGATAATCCTGGGCACGGGTTGGGGAAATGGCATGATCGGGCATGGAACGCTCCACGGGGACGGCGAATCGGGGCGGATTGTAGCCGTTGGGTGTGAATCACGGCACTCCGCCCCTACACTCGCCCGTATGCCACGCCGTCTCATCACCGAACTTCAGCCGCAGGTCCAGGTCGACCAGGTCTTCCTCGCCACCCACAAACAGCTGCGACCAAACCGCAACGGTCAGCTCTACCTGCAGGTCGATCTCGCCGACAAGAGCGGCGCGATCACGGGCCGGCTCTGGAACGCCTCCGACGACGACTTCAACGCGTTCGAGGATGGTGACTACGTGCGGGTCGAGGGGCATACGCAGCTCTACTCCGGCAGCCTCCAGCTGATCGTCACCGCGATCGAACGGGTCGACTCGCGGACGGTCGATGAGTCGGAGTTTCGCGTGCTCGCCGAGGCCGACGTCGACAGACTGTGGGCCGAGCTGCGGTCGATCACCGATACGATCCGCTCGGCCCCGCTGCGGGCGCTCGTCGGCGAACTGATCGCCGACGAGAAGCTCTGCGCCGCCTTCTGCCGCTGTCCCGCGGGCGTCAAGCATCATCACGCCTACGCGGGCGGCCTGCTCGACCATGTGGTGAACCTGCTCCGCCTGGCCGACCGCATCGCCCCGCTCTATCCGCCCCTCGACCGGGATCTGCTGCTCGCCGGCGTGCTCGTCCACGACATCGGCAAAACCGTCGAGCTCGAGAGCGAGAAGGGCTTCTCCTACACCGACTCCGGCCAGCTGCTCGGCCACGTGCTCCTGGGCCTCGAGATCGTGGACGAGAAGATCCGCGCGATCGAGGAGCGAACCGGAACGGCGTTCGACGCCGAGACGGCCGTCCGCATCAAGCACATGATCGCCAGCCACCACGGCCAGCTCGACTTCGGCGCCGCGAAGGTGCCGATGACGCTCGAGGCCGTGGCGCTCCACCACATCGACCACCTCGATGCGAAGATGGCGGCGGTCATTCAGCTCCTGCGGGCGGAGGCGTCGATCGAAGGGGGCTGGACCCAGTTCCACCAGCACCACGGCCGCAAATTCTTCCGCGGCCGCGGATAGCCCGCTGTTTCGCGGGTTGTGCAGCCGCTGCGGCGACGGCCGCGGAGATGCCGATTAGAATGGTGTTACTTTCGGTGGCGCCCGACCGGAGACCCTGCGATGGCATGTAGTTGGCGTGGTGGCCGCGTCTGGCTCCGACTCGCCTCGGTGAGCGTCGCGATCGCGGCCTGCCCGACCTGGGCGGCTAACGAGCGGCCGCTGCGGTTTGACCGCGACATCCGGCCGCTGCTCTCGGAGAACTGCTACGCCTGTCACGGGCCGGGGCAGCAGGAGGCCGGCCTGCGGCTCGACTCGGCCGAGGAGGCCACCCGCGAGCTCGACAGCGGCTCCCGGGCGATCGTGGCCGGCGAGGTTGCGGCCAGCGAGTTGATCGCGCGGATCGACGCGACCGACCCCGACGTCGTCATGCCGCCGCCCCATGCGAAGAAGACGCTGTCTGCGGAGCAGAAGGCCCTGCTGAAAAGGTGGATCGCCGCAGGCGCAGTCTACGAGGCCCACTGGTCGTTCCGTCCTGTCGAACGGACTGCCGTGCCCCACATGGCCGACCCGGCCGTCATGCACCCGATCGATCGGTTCCTCGAGTCGCGCATCGCTGCGGAAGGACTCCCGCCCAACGGCGAGGCCGATCGGCCCACGCTCATCCGCCGCCTGACGTTCGCTCTCACAGGACTGCCCCCAACTCCCCCGGAGGTCGATGCATTCGTGGCCGATGCGTCACCCGAGGCGTACGACCGCGTCGTCGATCGGCTGCTCGCCAGCCCCCACCACGGCGAGGAGATGGCGAGACACTGGCTCGACGCCGCCCGCTACGCCGACACGCACGGCCTGCATCTTGACAACGAGCGGCAGACCTGGGCCTATCGCGACTGGGTGGTGAAGGCCTTCAACGCCAACATGCCGTTCGACCGGTTCACGATCGAGCAACTGGCCGGCGACCTCCTGCCCGACGCCACCCGCGATCAGCAGACGGCGACCGGTTTCTGCCGCTGCAACGTGACGACGAGTGAGGGGGGCTCGATCAACGAGGAGCTGCTCTTCCGCTACGCCGTGGACCGCACCGCCACGATGACGAACACCTGGCTCGGCCTGACGGGCCAATGCGCCGTGTGCCATAGCCACAAGTTCGACCCCATCTCGCACCACGAGTTCTACTCGCTCTACGCCTTCTTCAACTCGGCGGCGGACCCCGGATTCGACGGCAACACGCTGACCACGAAGCCCGTGCTCGCTTTGCCGACTCCCGAGCAGGAGACCCGGCTCGCCGAACTGGACGCCCAGCTGCCCGATCTGCGGAAGGGCTTCGACGCCGCGATCGCGGCGATCAACTACACCGATCCCGCCACGCTCGATCCCAAGCCTGAGCCAAGCCGCGCCGAAACCCTCTGGATCGACGACGAATTCCCGCCCGGCGCCGCGGTGAAGGCGGGGCCTGGCAGCCCGACGAACTGGCTCGTTGGCCAGGCGGCCGGCGAGGCGTTCGCGGGTCAGCGGTGCCTCGATAGAACGGCGACCGGCATCGGTCAGGACTACTATCAGAGCGGCGCCGCACCGATCACGGTGGCGGCAGACGCGGAGATCGTCGCCCATGTGTGGCTCGACCCGGCGAACCCACCCAAGGCCCTGATGCTCCAGTTCCACGCCGACAGTTGGGAGCATCGCGCCGTGTGGGGTGATGCAGCCGCGATCGGCTGGGGCAAGCCCGGCACTCCCTCGCGGGCGCACGCTGGCCCGCTCCCGAAAGCCGGCAGCTGGGCGCGGATCGCGGTACCTGCCGCGACGCTCGGCCTGACTCCGCGCACGCCTGTCACCGGCATCGCCCTCACCCAGTTCGACGGGCATGTCCGCTGGGATGCCGTGGGCATGGTCGTGACCCACGACCCGGCGGCCGATCCGCGTCGCTCGCTGGCCGCCTGGTGGAAGGAACGGGTCGGCACGGCCAAACTCGAAGACGTGCCGAAGGATCTGCAGGGGCTCGTCAAGCAAGGCCCGGAGAAAACGACGAAGCCGGAGGACGTCGAGAAGATTCGGCGGCATTGGCTGACGAAGGTGTGGGCCGACCAGCCGGAGACCGTGAAGAAGGCCGCCTCCGACCTCGATGCCGCGACCGCGTCTCGCAAGGCGCTCGACGACCAGATCGTCCGCACGTTCGTGTTCAATGACCAGCCGAAGATGCGGGACAGCTTCGTCATGCTCCGCGGCGCCTACGACAAGCCGGGCGACAAGGTCGAGCGGGGCACGCCGGCCTTCCTCCCGGCGCTCCCCGTGGCCGAAGGCGCCACGCCGTCGCGGCTCGATCTCGCGAAGTGGCTCGTGTCGGCCGAGCAGCCGCTCACGCCACGGGTGGCGGCCAACCGGCTCTGGCAGCAGTTCTTCGGCACGGGACTCGTGAAAACGAGCGAGGATTTTGGGCTGCAAGGGGAGCCGCCGAGCCATCCGGAACTCCTCGACTGGCTCGCCGCCGAGTATCGCGAGAGCAGCTGGGATACACGTCGGCTCGTGCGAATGATCGTGACGAGCCGGGCGTTCAAGCGGGCGTCGGAGGTGCTGCCTGAGCACCTGGCGGCCGACCCCGAAAACCGGCTCCTCGCCCGCGGCCCCCGGATTCGGCTCGATGCGGAACAGATTCGCGACCAGGCGCTGGCTGTTTCGGGACTGCTCGTGCCGACGATGGGCGGCAAGGGCGTGAAGCCGTATCAGCCCGACAACATCTGGGAGCCGGTCGGGTTCTCGAATTCCAACACGCGAAACTACAAGCGAGACTCCGGCGAGTCGCTCTATCGCCGCAGCCTCTACACGTTCTTCAAGCGAACGGCACCGCCCCCGTTCATGACGACGTTCGACGCTCCCAATCGCGAGCAGTTCTGCGGCCGCCGTGAGCGGAGCAACACGCCGCTCCAGGCGCTGCAGCTCATGAACGACGTGCAGCACGTCGAAGCGGCCCGGGCCCTCGCCGAGCGGACGCTCACGGCAACGCCAGACGATGCCGGCCGAATCGGCTGGCTGTTTCGCGTGGTGCTCTCCCGGCTGCCCGAGGCCGGCGAAGCGGATGTCGTCGCTGAAACACTCGCCGGCCACCGCGCGCGATACAAGGCCGACCCCGAGGCAGCCAGGCGAGCGGTCTCGCACGGCGAATCGAAGCATGCGGCCGGCGTGCCGACCGACGAACTCGCCGCCTGGACGCTCGTCGCCAACATGATGCTGAACCTCGACGAAGCCCTGAACAGGAACTGACCCATGCTCGACGCCATGATCGCGGCCCGCCGGGCCTTCCTGCAGTCCTCGGGTGTCAGGCTCGGGGCGGCTGCCCTGTCGCTCTTGGACCAGCGGCACGCCGCAGCGAACACGGCCACTGGCCCGCAGGCTTCCGTACGGCCGCCCCGCGTCCATCCGCCGCTCCCGGGCTTTCCTCATCATGCCCCGAAGGCGAAGGGCGTCATCTATATCCACTTGAACGGCGGCCCCTCGCAGATCGACCTCTGGGACTACAAGCCGGGACTGCGTGAGTACTTCGACAAGGACATCCCGCCGACTGTCCGCGGCGACCAGCGTCTCTCCACGATGACGAGCGGGCAGGCCCGCTTCCCGGTGGCCCCGTCGATCTTCCGCTTCGAGCAGGTCGGCCAGTGCGGCCGCTGGGTGAACACGCAACTGCTACCACACACCGCGAAGATCGTGGATGACATCGCGCTGGTGAAGACGGTTCACACCAACGCCATCAACCATGATCCGGCCTGCACGTTCGTGATGACCGGCAGCGAGATTCCGGGCAAGGCCAGCCTCGGCAGCTGGCTCTCCTACGGCCTGGGAAGCGAAAACGATGACCTGCCGGCATTTGTCGTGTTCACGCCCCTGCCGGATATCAATCCGTCGCAGGCGCTCTTCACCCGCATGTGGTCGAGCGGCTTCCTGCCGACCCGGTTCTCCGGCGTGGCCCTCCGCGGTGCCGGCGATCCGGTGCTCTACCTGCCCAATCCCGACGGCATCGACCGCGCCGACCGGCGGCGGATGCTCGACGGCCTCGGCAGGCTCAACGCCCGCGGCTTCGAGCGGTATCGCGACCCCGAAATCCAGACCCGGATCGCCCAATACGAGATGGCATTCCGCATGCAGGCGAGCGTGCCCGATCTCGTCGATCTTTCCGGTGAGACCGCCGAGACGCTCACGCTCTACGGCGACGACGTGAAGAAACCCGGCTCCTTCACCCACAGCCTGCTGCTCGCGCGGCGACTGGTGGAGCGGGGCGTGCGGGCCGTGCAGATCCTCCACCGCGGCTGGGACCAGCATGGCAACCTGCCCAAGGATCTCACGGCCCAGTGCCTCGACACCGATCAGGCGACGGCCGCACTCGTGCTCGACCTCAAGCGGCGCGGGATGCTCGACGACACGCTCGTCGTCTGGGGGGGCGAGTTTGGCCGCACGGTCTACTCGCAGGGCACGCTCACGAAAGACAACTACGGCCGCGACCACCACCCACGAAACTTCTGCATGTGGATGGCCGGCGGCGGCGTTCAGCGAGGCGTCTCGTTCGGCGAAACAGACGACTTCAGCTACAACGTCGTCGAGAACCCCGTCCACGTGAACGACTTCAACGCCACGATCCTGCACCTCATGGGCATCGACCACGAGCGGTTCTCGTTCAAGTTCCAAGGCCTTGACCAGCGGCTCACGGGCGTCGAGCCGCAGCGGGTCGTGCACGAGATCCTCGCGTGAAAAACCGCCGCACGCCCCGCAGTCGGCCGGGCACGACGCCGCCAGGGACACCTGCCACGGACCGCGGGGGCGTCATCGGCGTATTTCGGCGTGCCGCGGGAGGCTACGGCTTCGTGCGGCCGCTCGACGCGCCGGCCGGCGACAGGTCGCAGGACATCCACGTGGCCGCCGTGGCCGCGCTCGATGCCGCCAGCGGCGACACCGTTCGAGTGCGGCTCTCGAAGGCCCGCGACGTCCGCCGGCCCGGGCTCTCCGGCGAGATCATCGAGATCGTGAAGCGCCGGACGACCCGGTTCGTCGGCTCCTACTTCGAGGCGACGGATCTCGGCTGGGTGCAGATCGACGGCACCGGCTTCGCGCGGCCGGTGGCCGTGGGCGATCCCGGTGCGAAGGGCGTGCGGCCGCACGACAAAGTCGTCGTCGAGATGGTGCGGTTCCCCACGCACCTGCGGGACGGCGAAGGGGTGGTCGTCGAGGTCCTGGGCAAGGCCGGCGCGGCGGGCGTCGATACGCTCACGATCATCCACGAGTTCGGTCTGCCGGGCGAGTTCCCGGAGGCCGCCCTCGACGATGCCCGCCGGCAGGCGGACCGCTTCGATGAGTCGGTGCCTTCCGGCCGTCGTGATCTCACCGACCGCACGATCGTGACGATCGACCCGGTCGATGCCCGCGACTTTGACGACGCAATCTCGCTCGAGCGGGTCGAGCGCGGCCACTGGCTGCTCGGCGTCCACATCGCCGACGTCTCGCACTTCGTCCGCGAGGGCTCGCCGCTGGATCAGGAGGCACGGAACCGCGGCACGAGCGTCTACCTGCCCGACCGCGTGATCCCGATGATCCCGGAGATCGTCTCCAACAACCTGGCGAGCCTCCAGCCGGGCAAGGTGCGGTATGCCCGCACCTGCTGGATCGAGTTCACGCCCGACGGCGTGCCGGTGCACGCGGCCGAAGAGCCCACGGCGATCAAGAGCCGGCGGCGGTTCACCTACGAGGAGGTCGACGTCTTCCTCGCCGACCCCGACACCGCGACAGTCGCAATGACACCGGAAGTGCGGGCGCTGCTCGGCCGGATGCGCGACCTCGCGCGAATCCTGCGGAGCCGACGGATGGCCCGCGGGGCGCTCCAACTGGAGATGCCCGAGGTGAAGATCGACCTCGACCGCGATGGCCGAGTCACGGGCGCCCACGTCGTCGAGAACACCGAGAGCCATCAGATCATCGAGGAGTTCATGCTCGCCGCCAACGAGGCGGTGGCCAACGCCCTGGCGGCGGCGGGCGCGGGCTTCCTGCGCCGCATCCACCCGCAGCCCGATCCGCGGAAGCTGCGGCAGCTCACGGAGTTCGTTTCGGAACTCGGCTTCGAGGTCGACACGCTCGAGAGTCGGTTCGAGCTGCAGCGGCTGCTCGACATGGCCCGCGGCAAGCCGGAGGAGCATGCCGTGCACTACGCCGTGCTCCGCAGCCTGACCCGGGCCGCCTACGGCCCGCAGGAGGACGGCCACTACGCCCTCGCCAGCGATTGCTACTGCCACTTCACGTCGCCGATCCGCCGCTATCCCGACCTCACCGTGCACCGGGCGCTGGCCGCAATCGCGAAGGGCCGCAGGCCGCCTGCCGAGGGACTTATGACGCTCGGTGCCGAATGCTCCGAACTCGAGCGCCGCGCCGAGTCCGCCGAGCGGGAACTCATCAAGCTGAAGCTCCTCCTCTTTCTCTCGAAGCAGATCGGCGTCGAAATGGACGCGGTCGTGACCGGCGTCGAGGCCTTCGGCCTGTTCGTCCAGGGACTCGCGATCCCCGCGGAAGGTCTCGTGCCGCTCGACGCCCTCCCCGACGACAGCTACCGCTACGACCGCGCGAGCCACACGCTCTCGGGCCGGCGGCCCGGCCAGTCGTTCCGGCTGGGCGACCGCGTTCGGGTGGCGGTGGCCCGCGTCGATCTCGAGCGCCGCACGCTCGACTTCCGCCTCCTCGGCTTCGGTCGCCGCGGCCGTGTGGCCCCGCCGCCAACCCGCCGCCCCAGCAAGCCGTCCACACCGAAGGACCGCGGCAAGAAGGCCGCCGCGAAGCAGACTCGGAACCGCAAACGCCGTGGGCGCTGAGTTGGCTGCTGAGAGATCGGCGACCGTTGGCGTGGGAGTTCGGGGCTGCCCGTGCCGTTTTTGTTCGCAACCGTTGAGGCGAGCCGTCGGCCCGTCACGGAGTGAAGGGCCAACGAGAACCGTGAGAGTCGGGGCATGGGCAACCCCTCACGCGATTTCTTACACTTCGACTCTGTCCCTCAATCACACCTCGTGGAACGCCTCGTGACCGACTCGCTTTTGCGGACGCCTCTGTGTGGCTGGCATGAATCTCATGGCGGGCGGATGGTCGATTTCGCCGGATGGTCGATGCCGGTGCAGTATGCCTCGATCGTGGACGAGCACCTGGCCACGCGGCGGGCGGCCGGCCTGTTCGACGTGTCGCACATGGGCCGGCTCTCGGTCGACGGGCCCGGCTCGCAGGCCTGGATCGAATCGCTGCTCACCCGCCGGGTCGGCGACATGACGCCGGGCCAGTGTCGCTACACGCTCATCACGAGCGATGCCGGCTCACCGACGGGCCTCGCCGTGCTCGACGATGCGCTCGTTGCCCGGGAGGCCGACGCGGCCGACGGCGCACCACGGATGTCGCTGGTCGTCAACGCCAGCAACCGTGCGGCCGTCGTCGCCTGGCTGCGGAGCCGCCTGCCTGCGAGCGGCGTGACGCTCACCGACCACACGACCGAAACCGCGATGATCGCCGTGCAAGGGCCGCTGGCCATCGGCCTCGTCTGCGAGCTCTGCGCGGCCGACGAGGCCGCCCGCATCCGTGGCCTGCGCGGCTATCGGGCGACACGGGCTGCGGTCGGAGGTGTCCCTGCCGCCGTCAGCCGCACCGGCTACACCGGCGAGGATGGCGTCGAACTCGTCGTGCCGGCGGATCGGGCGACGGCGGTCTGGGAGGCGATTCTGGCCGCCGGTGCCGACCGCGGCGTGCGGGCCTGCGGCCTCGGCGCCCGCGATACGCTCCGGCTGGAGGCGGGCATGCCGCTCTATGGGCATGAACTGCAGGCCGACAGCAACCCCTTCGCGCTGGGACTCGGCCTGGCGGTGAATCTTGAGACGGCAGCGGGCGACCCACGAGTGTTTCCCGGGGCGGAGACTTTGCGCAGGATGAAGTCGCTCGAGCCGGGCCGCGTGCGGGTTGGTCTGGCCTTCGATTCGAAACGGACCGCCCGCGAGGGCAGCGCCGTCGTGCCTGCTGGCGGCACCACCGCCGCGCCGCTCGGCGTCGTCACCAGCGGCAGCTTCGCCCCCACGCTCGGCCACGCAGTCGCGATGGCTCTGATCGATCGTGCGGCGGTCGTCGAGGGGGCGGTCGTCGACGTGCTGATCCGAGGCGCCGCCCAGCCGGCGCGGGTGGTGCCACTCCCCTTCTACCGCCGCGGCGGCAGCGGCGGCTGACAGCCGGCAGGATTGCGGTATCCTGCTGCGGTTTCCTTCCCCCACGACACCCGCGGAGCTTGCCATGGCCGCTGAGATGAAGTTCGCCAAGACGCACGAGTGGATCAGGCCCGAGGCCGACGGCCTCGCCACGGTCGGCATTTCCGCCTACGCGGTGGAGGCACTGACGGATCTCGTGTTCATGCAGCTGCCGGCCGTGGGCAGGCAGGTGAAGGCGGGCGAATCGTTCGGGGAGATCGAGAGCGTGAAGGCGGTGAGCGATCTCTACGCCCCGGTGTCGGGTGAGATCGTGGCGGTGAACACGGCGCTGCCCGGCCAGCTCGACCTGCTCGGCAAGGATCCCTACGGGGCCGGCTGGGTCATGAAGATCCGTCCCACCGATCCGGCCGAGCTGGCCGGACTGCTCGACCAGACGGCCTACGACGCCGTCGTGAAGAACACGCCGCACTGATCCCGTGGGCACGCTATCGGCCTGGTGGGACGGCGACGCCGACGGCGTCGTCAACATGGCGACGGACGAGGTCCTCGGGGCCGCGGCCGAACGTTTGGGCATGCCGCTGATCCGGTTCTACGGCTGGTCAAGGCCGACGGTCTCCCTGGGCGCGTTCCAACGGCTCGCCGACGCCCGGACGATCCCCGACATCGCCACGGCGAACCTCGTGCGGCGGCCGAGCGGCGGCGGCGCGATCGTTCACGGCAGCGACCTCACCTACGCGCTTGCCGTGCCGAAGAGCCACCCCTTCGGCCAGACGCCGCAGCAGCTCTACACGGCCGCCCACGACACTCTGGCGGCCGTGCTCGGAGCCCATGGCATCGCCGCACGGCTCTACGCCGATCCGGCACACGACGCCGACTTTTTCTGTTTTTCCCGGCGGGCTGGAGGCGATCTGGTGGTGGAGGCAGTGGGCCGCGGGCCGACCGCAGCGGATCCAAAGATCATGGGCAGCGCCCAGCGACGACTGGCGGCCGCCGTCGTCCAACACGGAAGCCTGCTCCTGCATGCCAACCCTGGCGTCGGCCCTGCCGCACGCCACCCAGGGCTCCTGGATCTGCACGAGGCACTCCGCTCGATCGACCTGCGCCACCTGGCGGCGGCGTGGCTCGACAGCCTCGGCCCGCGGCTGGGGCACGACGTCAGCTGGAAAGACGGCCGGTTCGCGGCCTCTGCCCCCGACGAAACGGCCGCTCGGACCGCAGCCTATGCCGACCCACGGTGGCTCGGCCGCCGGTGAGGCGTCGGCTGGCCTTCGCCGAGCGACTTCTGTATAGAATACGTTCACTCGCCTTCTCCCCTCCGCACTCCTTCCGCCACCATGATCGCCAAGCTGATCGTCGCTTCGGGCAAGAGTGCCGGCCGATCGATCGCGATCAGGCGTGACCGGCTGCTCATCGGCCGGGCCGAGGAATGCGACGTCCGCCCCTTGAGCGAGGACGTGAGCCGGCGGCACTGCGAAGTGATCGTCGGCCCGGCAGACGTCTGGGTGGCTGATCTTGGCAGCCGCAACGGCACGTTCGTGAACGGCCAGCGGATCGGCGAGAAGACGAAACTCATCGATGGCGACATCCTTCGGGTCGGCGTGCTCGAATTGAAGCTCTCGTGCGCCGATCCGGCGGCGAAGGCGGGCTCCGAGGACGACGTGTCGCGGTGGCTGGTGGCCGACGACAAGCCGGCCGGCATGTTCGACACGACGCAGACGATGCCGCTACAGCCGGCCGTCGAGCCGCCGCATCCCGAGGCGACTCCCGTGGCTGCCGACTCCTCCGCCATCATCCGCAGCCCGGTGGTGGTGGGTGACGCCCTCAAGGCGGCGAAGTCGACTCCCGGTACGCTGCCCACGGCGGCCAAGAAGAAGTCCGACTCGTCGCGTGACGCCGCGGCCGAGGCCCTGAAGAAGTTCTTCGAGAATCGCTGACGGGCGGATGCCGGCATAACCGGCACGACCGGCAGGGTGCGGGGGCAGAGTTTTCGCAACCGGCAGCCTCACCGCAGCCGGCAGCGTGCATAGTTTCAGCAGAGTCTTCCACCGCCCCAAGGAGCCCTGCGATGCCCGCCGCCGCCCTGAAGCCGTCCCGTTCGACCCGCCGTCGCAAGATCGATCCGACTACCTGCGACCGCGACTACGGCTCCGACGAGCTCGAGTTCATGCGGGCCTTGGAGCAGTACAAGCGATCCAGCGGCCGCACGTTCCCCACCTGCAGCGAAGTGCTGGAGGTCCTCAAGTCGCTCGGCTACACCCGCACTCCGGCCGAGTGCATCGCCTGACGCCGGCGCGCTCGAGCTATTCCGCAGTGGGGCGACCTCTGTGGCGTGGGTGCGGGGCTGCCCGTCACGGAGTGACGGGCCTACAACAAGCAGGAAGTCAGTCGGCGAGGGTCTTGCAACTGTCACTCCGGCATAGTGGGCAAACTGCGGCGACCTTGCTCCAAGCCCAGCCGAGCCGCTACCGTCCCGCCCCCGCATGAAGCCTACTCGGAACAGGCGTGCGGGCGTGGAGGCTCCTGTGCGTTTCAGTGCCTGGTTGCTCACGGCAGCGTGCCTGGCCATCGCCACGGGGTGCGGAGGCATGGCGCGCAATGAAAACGCCGAGGGGGTGAAGCTCTACCAGCAGGGCAACTACCTCGGCGCGGTGAACCACTTCCAGCAGGCGCTGGCAAAGCAGCCGGGCAACGCCGACTGCTTCTACAACCTCGGCGCGACGTACCACCAGCAGGCCAAGCTCTTCAGCCGGCCCGCCGATATGGCAACGGCCGAGCAGTATTACCACCTCTGCCTCGCCCGGAACCCGAATCACGAGGCCTGCCAGCGGGCGCTGGCCGTGCTTCTGGTCGAGGAGAACAGGCAGGCCGATGCCGTCGCCCAGTTGCAGGGCTGGGCGAAAGGCCAGCCCGGCAATCCCAATCCGCACATCGAACTGGCACGGCTCTCGCAAGAGCATGGCGACATCCGCGAGGCGGAGAACCAGCTGATCGATGCCTTGGCCGTCGACCCCAACAACCCCCGCGCCCTGGTGGCCCTCGCGAGTCTCCGCGAACAGGCCGGCGACCAGGGGCAGGCTCTGGCCAACTACTCCCGCGCCCTGGCCATCGATCCGGCCCAGCCGCTCGTGGCCGCCCGCGTGGCGACGATCCAAGGAACCGCATCGGGTCCGCGAACGGCCGCGCTTCCGCCGCCGACGGTGCCGCCCGTTCCTGCCGCCGTCATCCAGGCCCCGCCCGGAGTGCCGGCCCGTTGACCGTCCTGGGCATGCCCCATATTCTGCGGCGTCGAAACGAATTTTCGAGGCCACGAGCGAGTGGAGCGGCACGTGATGGAGCGAGCGACGGGGCCGATGATCGAGCGGGTGTTCAATTTTTCGCCGGGCCCCGCGGTGCTGCCGCTCTCGGTGCTGGAAGAGGCCCAGGCCGACCTGCTGGCCTTGCCAGGTGTGGGAAGTTCGATCCTGGAGATCAGCCACCGCAGCGCTGCGTTCGACCGCATTCTCGACGACACCCTGCAGGGGCTGAAGGATCTTCTGGACATCGGCGCGGACCACGAGATCGTGCTCATCCAAGGGGGCGCGAGCCTGCAGTTCTCGATGGTGCCGATGAACCTGCTCCGCGGGCAGTCGGCCGCCGCCGACTACATCCTCACCGGCACCTGGGGCGCCACCGCGATCAAGGAGGCCCGCCGCGAGGGCAAGGTCCACGTCGCCTGGGACGGTGCGTCCTCACAGCATGACCGGCTGCCGACGGCCGGCGAGATCAGCCTCTCCTCCGCCCCGGCCTACGTGCACGTCACGAGCAACGAGACCATCCAGGGAGTGCAGTGGAAGCACGATCCCGACGTCGGCTCGGCCCCGCTCGTCTGCGACTGCTCCAGCGACTTCCTCTCGCGGCCGATCGACGTGGCGAAGCATGGGCTGATCTATGCCTGCGCCCAGAAGAACGCGGGCATCGCCGGCGTGACCGTGGTGATCATCCGCAAGGACCTGCTCGAGCGGTCGCGGGACGACCTGCCCACGATGCTCGACTACCGCACGTTCGTGAAGAACGGCTCGCGGCCCAACACGCCGCCGACGTTCGCCGTCTACGTCCTCGGCCTGGTCTGCCGCTGGATCAGGGAGTCGATGGGCGGCCTGGCGGGCATGGCCCGACACAACGCCGCGAAGGCGAAACTGCTCTACGACGTGCTCGACGGCTCCGGAGGCTTCTATGCGGGCCACGCCCGACCGGACTGCCGCTCCGACATGAACGTGACCTTCCGCCTCCCCGACGAGGCGACTGAAAAGGAGTTCCTGAAGGGGGCTCTCGCCCGCGGCCTCGTCGATCTCAAGGGGCACCGCTCCGTCGGCGGCATCCGGGCCAGCATCTACAATGCGATGCCGGTCGAGGGCGTCGAAGCGCTGCGGGACCACATGCTCGAGTTTCAGCAGTCGCGCCGCTCCTGACGCCGCCGCACCCGCCGCCGGCGGCTCATCCACGGTCATCTCACCCATCCACCCCCGGACCAGGATTCATGCCCTCGATCATCGTCCTCGACACCTTGAGCCCCGACGGCATCGCCCTGCTCGATGCGGCCGCCGCACAGGGAATCACCTACGAGGTGAAGACCGGCCTTGCGGGCGACGCCCTCAAGGATGCCCTGGCCGCACATGACGGCGCGATCTGCCGAAGCGGCGTGAAGATCACCCCGGCAACCCTGGCGGGCAACCACCGGCTAAAGGCGATCGTGCGGGCGGGCGTGGGCACCGACAACATCGACAAGGAGGCGGCCACGCGGCAGGGCATCGTGGTGATGAACACGCCCGCCGGCAACACGGTGAGCACCGCGGAGCATGCCTTCGCCCTGCTGCTCGGGCTGTCGCGGAACGTGGCCTCCGCCGACGCGAGCCTGCGGTCGCACGCCTGGGATCGCAACAAGTTCATGGGCGTGCAGCTCGCGGGCAAGACGCTGGGCATCGTGGGCCTCGGCCGCATCGGCCAGGCGGTCGCGAAGCGGGCCCGGGCCTTCGACATGCACGTCATGGGCTTCGACCCGTTCCTGTCGCCCGACCGGGCCGCCGAACTCGGCGTGGAGCTCGTGACCAACGCCCGCGACCTCCTGCCACAGGTCGACTATCTCACGGTGCACACGCCGCTCACCGAGGAGACCAAGTATCTCGTCGGCATGCAGGAGCTCGAGTCGCTGAAGCCGGGCATCCGGCTCGTCAACTGCGCCCGGGGGGGCATCTACGAGGAGCGGGCGCTCGTGGAAGGGCTGAAGCGGGGCATCATCGCGGGCGTGGCACTCGACGTGTTCGAGAAGGAGCCCTGCACGGAAAGCCCGTTGTTCGGCATGCCCGGTGTCCTGGTCACGCCACATCTGGGCGCGAGCACGGAGGAGGCCCAATCGCAGGTGGCCGTCGAGGGCGTCGGCCTGCTGGTTGACTTCCTCACGACGGGCACGATCCGCCATGCGGTGAATTCGGCCGCGGTCGACCCGGCCGAACTCGAAGGAGTACGGGGCTTTCTCGACCTCGCCTGGCGGCTCGGCCAGCTGCTCGCGCAGCTCGACGACGGCCCGCCGCGGTCGTGTTCCATCGCCTATCGCGGCGAGGTGGCCTCCCGCAACACGCGGCTGATCACCGCGGCCTTCGCGGCAGGCCTGCTCGAGGCGGCGATCGAAGACGTCAATATCGTCAATGCCGAAGTGCTGCTTCGGGAGCGGGGCATCGACCTGGTCGAACAGAGCCGCACCGATCCCGGCGCGTTCAGCTCCGTGGTGGCGGTCGATCTGGTCGCGGGCGACCATGTGCACCGCGCCGCCGGCACGCTCTTCGGCCACGCCATGCCCCGGCTCGTTCAACTCGAGGGGCACCGGCTGGAGGCCTACCTCGACGGCGTGCTGCTCGTGTTCACCCACCAGGACGTTCCGGGGATCATTGGCCGGGTGGGCACCACGTTCGGCGGTCTCGGGATCAACATCGCCCAGATGACCGTGGGCCGCTCGACCCCCGGTGGCGACGCGATCGGCGTCCTGAATCTCGATCAGGAACCCTCAGCCGAGGCGCTGGCGACGGTCAGGGCCTGCCCCGGCATCCGTTCCGCCCATGTCGTGAAGCTACCGCCCGCCGGCCAGCTGCCGGTCTGGCTCGCCACGTCGGCGGCCGCCGCGCGGTCGGCCCGCCGGGCCGCGGCAGCCGGAGCCTGACGCATTCCCACCGCGGCGCTGCCGCATTGGCCCGGATCTCCTTCGCCCATCGGCCGTTTGACGGATCGCGGCCCTGCTTTCACAATCAGCGGCATTCGCCCGGGGTCGCACCATGAGTTTTGTCGCCGCAGCCTTCGACCCGGAGCGACGGCGTGCGCCACGCGGCGGGTGGGCCGTCGTCCTGGGGCTCGTCGTCTGCCTCCTCGGTGCCTCCGGGATCGCCGCCGAAGGCGAGGCCCAGTGGGTAGCCACCCGGCGACTGCTCGACGAGCTCGATGAGCGGCAGATGCCCGACGTGGTCATGTGGGTGCTCGACCGCGTGGCCGTCGATCCCGGCGCGCCGGCCGATCTCAAGCAGGATGTGCCGTTTCGTCGTGCCGTCGCCCTTCTGGGCACGAGCCGCATGGAAACGAACTCGAAGCGGCGGGCCGAAATCCTCGCCACCGCGGAGCAGTCGCTCGATGCCTTCATCGCGACGTCGCCGACCGGAAGCCGGGCGATCGAGGCCTACACGCAGAAGGGCAACCTGCTCATCGAGCGCGGACGGAGCAAGGTCGATCAGGCCAAGAAGCCGGGGGCCGACGCCAAGGGCCTGCTTGCGGAAGCGGCGACTCACTTCGAAGCCGCCATCAAGGTGCTCGAAGGCAAGGTGAAGCCGAACGAGCCGATCACGGAGGTCACCAACGCGGAGGATGCCGTGGTGGCCGAGTACAGGGCCGTCCGCGACCGCCTCCAGCAGCTCAAGGGAGACGGGGGGCGAGACGAGAAGCAGAAGAGACCGAAACCGCAGCCCCGGGGATCGGGTGCGGCAAAGCAGCTCGCCGAACTCGAAGCGATCGAGGAACAGCTCCAGGGCAAGCTCATCCAGACCCGGCTGATGGTGGCGAGCGCCTACTTCGAGAAGGCGAAGGCCTTTCCCGAAGGCTCGAAGGAATGGCGTGACACGGTCGCTGCGTCGGCCGCGCAGTTCAAGGAGATCGCCGACAAGTATCCGACCAAGGGGGGCGGCCTGTTCGCCCGCTACTACGAGGCACGGAACTACGCGGCCATCGGCAAGGACGACCTTGCCAAGAGCAAGGCTCCCGACTTCAAGCCCGACCCGCAGAATCCTCCGTCGCGAAAGCTCGACAGCGCGATCGGCACGCTCGCCCCCCTGACGGCGCTCGAGTCCAAGGCGCCACTGGCGATCTCCCTGCGGGCGAAGGCCGTGGCCACGTCGCTGGAGTGCGCGACGGCGCTGGGCAAGTTTGACGGCTTCGACAAGAACCAGCGGGCGTTCGCGGTCACCCCCGTGCCCCCGGAGCGGCTCGACACCGACTGGCTCACGCTCAAGTATCGGGCGGCGGAATTCCTCGCGGCAGCGGCGGAGAAGCTGCCTCCAGCGGAGAAGACGAGGGCCTTTGCCGACATCAAGAGGCTCGCCACCGACGTGGCCAAGGCCAACAAGGAATTCGCGAGTGAAGCCCGGGGGCTGCTCGCGAAGATCGGCAAGGATGCGCCGGAGGTTGCGACCGAGGAAAACTTCGAGTCGTTCATGGAAGAAGCCCGCCTGTCGCTGACGTCGATGCAGGAGGCGCAGGCGGCGGCCAAGCAGCAGCCCGGCACCCCGACCGCGGAGGAGGCTGCGGCGAAGGCGGTCGCCGCCCGCGACCAGGCCTTTGCCGGCCTGCGGGCGGCCCTGAAGGCCGCGACGGCCGAAACCGACGTGGCGGCGGTCAACCAGGCCCGATACCTGCTGACCTTCCTGCTCTACGAGCAGCAGCGATACCACGACGCCGCCGCGATGGGATCGTTCCTGCTCGATCGCTACCCGAATGCCAAGGGGAGCCGGCAGGCGGCGAAGATCGCGATGGTGAGCTGGCAGCAGCTGCAACAGAAGCAGGCTGCGGCCGACTGGAAGCAGAACGCAAAGGAGCAGACCGCGAGGCTGGCCGATCGGATCATGCAGACCTGGCCCGCCGAGCCCGACGCGGCGGATGCGGCCCTGATCGCCCTGGCGGCGGCCACCGAGGCCCGGGATTCCCAGCGGATCATCGGACTCGTCGAACGGGTGCCGGCCGATTCGCCGCGGCGCGCCGAATTGCTTCTGCGAGCGGGCACGGCACTCTGGCGCGAGGTGCTCGAAGACCGACGGCTCGATTCCGAAAACCGCCGTCCCTCGGACGAGACCGCCGCCTGGAAGGCGAAGGCTCATTCGCTGCTCGACGACGGCTTGACTGCCGTGCAGCCTGACAAGGTGGCCCTGCCCGTGATCGTGTCGGCGGCGCTCGCCCGCTGCCAGATCGCACTGGACGACGGGGAGCCGAAGGTGGGTCAGGAAGTGCTCGAGCGGCCTGTCTACGGCCCCTGGACCGTCGTCAACGACCCGCAGGCCGACCCCGCGCTCGGCCAGGGCTCTTTCGCCGAGGCTGTCTACACGGTGGCCCTGCAGTGCTTCATCGAGGCCGAGCAGCTCGCGAAGGCGGAGGAGGCGATGAAGGGCCTCGAGCGGCTGGCGGGCGATGGTGAGGAGGCCTCGGCGAAGCTGACCGCCATGTACTTCACCATGGGTCGCAACCTCCAGGGCCAGCTGGAGTCGCAGGCCCAGACCGTGGAGAAGGGCGACGCGAACGCCGCCCAGAAGGCCGCGGTTACGCTGGCCGGATTCGAGACGTTCCTCGATCGCCTGGCCGGCCGCGACAAAAAGGTGACGTCACAGATGTGGATCGCCACGACCTATCTGTCGCTCGGCTCTGGCAAGGACATGCGGCGGGTCGTGCCGCAGCCGAAGGCGGAGCAGTATCTCGACCGCGCCGCCACGGTGTACGCGGGCCTGCTGAAGAAAAAGGACGATCAGGCGACGCCCCAGGCGGAGCGCGACGAAGTCTCAAGGTTCGAGCCGTCGATCCGGCTCCGGATGGCGAACATCTTCAAGGAACGGGGCAAGTGGGACGAGGCGCTCGAGCAGATCGACTGGATCCTGAAGGACGCCAAGCGGCAGAATTCGCTCGACACCCAGGTGCAGGCGGCCGAACTCCTTCAAGCCGCTGGGCTCGAGGCGGCCGGCACGGATCCCGGCCGTGCCGAAGCGTTGCTCAAGGAGGCCATCGTCGGCCGCAAGCAGGGGGGCAGCGTGATCTGGGGCTGGAATGGCCTGGCCAACAAGCTCGTCCGGCAGGCCTCCGCCGGCACCGACGAGAAGTCGCTACGATCACGGACGCTGTTCTTCGAGTCGCGGCTCGCCGTGGCGACCTGCCTCCTCGAACGCGCCACGCTCTCGGGCAAGCCCAAGGAGCAAGCCGACGAGCTGCTCGGCAAGGCAGCGACGGCGATTTCGACGACCCGCAAGATGTTTCCCGATCTCGGCGGTGATGCGATGGCCGGCCGCTACGAAAAGGTCCTCAAGGACGTGCAGAAGAAACAGGGGGCCGTGAACCCGCGGGGCTTCGCGGAACTCGACGAACAGGCGGCCGCGGCGGCAGCCGCAGCCACACCGCAGGAGAAATGATCGTGCGTTCGCCTCTGAACACGTGTTGCATGCCGGGCTCGCCCCGCTTGAGCTGGAGCCGGTTGCTGGCGGTGATCGTGGCCGCGGCGGCCTGCGACGCCTTCGGCCAGGATGACGCAGACCGCGTCCGCCTGCTCGACCGCCGGGAGATCAAAGGCGAGATCGTCATCGCATCGCCCAACGAGATTGAGATCAAAAAAGGGGACAGCGAAGAAATGGAGAAGGTTCCGGTCGATCGCATCCGGGAGGTGACGCTCGCCGGCGAGCCCGATACCCTCCGCAATGCCCGCGGCATGCTCCTGCGGGGCGACGCTCCCTCCGCCCTCAAGGAGTTGGCAAAGGTGCAAGAGGCAGACCTGCAGGGGGCGTCGGATCGCGTGCTGGCCGAAATGCAGTTCGTGAAGGCGGCCGCCATGGCCAAGCAGGCGACGCTCACGGGCAACGGGCTGGCCGAGGGCGAAAAGGCCCTGCGGGATTTCGTGAGCAAAAACCCCAAGACCCACCACTTCTATCGGGCTGCAGAAACGCTCGGCGACCTGCTGGCCAAATCCCAGAAGTTCCCAGACGCGGCCACCGTCTACTCGGCTCTTGAAAAAGGCCCCCCTGCCATGAAGGTTCGGGCCGCCTCGGCGAAGGCCGGGCTCAACCTCGCGCAAGGAAAGTTCGCCGAAGCCCTGAAGGATTTCGAGAACGCCGCGAAGGTGCAGACCGACCCGAAGGATGCGGCGAGCGAGCAGCAGAAACTCGAGGCCTCCCTCGGCAAGGCCCGGTGCTTCGCCCGACTCGACAAGGGAGCCGACGCCGTCGCCCTCGTGCAGCAGGTGGTGAAGGGGGCCGATCCGGAGGAACGGGACATGCTCTCCCAGGCCTACACCGTTTTGGGAGATGCCTTCCGCGCCGTCGGCAAGGAGCAGGATGCGTTGATCGCCTTCCTCACCGTCGATCTGGTCTACAACACTCAGCCCGAGAGTCACGCCGAGGCCCTGTTCAACCTGGCCCAACTCTGGGAGAAGGCCCAGAACCCCGAGCGAGCCAGGCAGGCTAAGCAGACCCTGGAAACGATGTACCCCGATAGTCCGTGGCTCAAGAAACTCGCAGGCAACGCGGCGTCGTAGGCTCGTCAGCCCTGCCGGATTTGGCCCCGGGGCCGATCCGCGATACTCTCGTTGGAACCAGTCTGAATCACATTTTTCGAGGAGCAGAACATGCAGGTGGATGCGGTCATCGGCAGCCGGAATGCCACGGGAGACACGGGAGAGTGGGTCGCCTCGGAGACGCCGGCCATGGGCTGGCTGCCCGGCTGGGTTGGCCGGATGCTCGTCGCGGCCTGCCTGCTCGCTCCGTGGGTGGCGGTGACCGTCGCCCCCGTGGCGTTCGCGCCCGATGTCGCCTGGGCACAGGACGAAGGGGGCGAGGAAGAGGCTGCCGAGGAGGAGGGGCAGAGCTATCTGGCGTTTCTTGCGGCGGCCCTCGGCCCGAAGTACATCGTCATCTTCCTGCTGCTGTCGTTCGGCCTCGTGGCCCTGCTCGTGATGTGCTTCCTGCAGTTCCGCAAGCAGGTGCTCATCCCGCCGGCGTTAAGCCAGACGTTCGAGCAGCACCTGGAACAGAAGCAGTTCCAGGAGGCTTACGAACTGGCCAAGAACGACGACTCGTATCTGGGCCATGTTCTGGCCGCGGGCATGGGCAAGCTCCAGTCAGGCTATCCGGCCGCGGTGGAGGCCATGCAGGCTGCCGAGGGCGAGCAGGCGATGAAACTCGAGCACAAGATCAGCTACGTCTCGCTCGTCGGCGCGCTCGCCCCGATGTTCGGTCTGCTCGGCACGGTGGACGGGATGGTGGCGGCGTTCATGCTCATTGCCCAGCAGGACACGGCGCCCAAGCCTTCCGAACTCGCCGTCGGCATCTCGCAGGCCCTCGTGACGACGCTCATCGGCCTCTGGCTGGCCATCCCGGCCATCGCCTGCTACGGCCTCCTGAAGAACTGGCTCCAGCGGTTCAACATGGAGGTCGATGACGAGAGCATGCGGCTCATGTCGCGGTTCCAGAACCTCGCGAAGAAGTAGTCCTCCGCCATGGCAAAGCGACAGAGCGACGGTCCGGAGAAGACCGAGATCGACATGACGCCGATGATCGACATGACATTTCAGTTGATCACGTTCTTCATGTTCACGCTCAACTTCTCCACGGCCGTTCAGGACGACCGGATCCAGCTGCCATCGAGCCAGCTGGCGAAGCCCGCCAAGGGGCCCGCCGAAGATCCGATCACGCTCCAACTGATGCTCGACGGCAGCGTGATCTACAACGGCGAGGCAGTGCCGCTACGGGAGATGGGCGGCTACCTCGAGAGCGAGAAGCGGGTGATGATCTCGGCGAGCAAGGAGCCGAGCGCCGCCACGGTGATCGTGCGGGCCGACGGCCGGGCGAAGACGGGCGAGGTGCAGGACCTCATCAAGCTCTGCCAGGAGAAGGGGTTCGAGAAGTTCGTGTTGCGGGCCGAGTACGACGAGCGGCGAAAATAACGAGGTGATGCATGGCCGCGCAGCGCGAAAAACTTCCCGACAAGATCAGCATCGACATGACGCCGATGATCGACTGCGTCTTCCAGCTGATCACGTTCTTCATGCTCACGCTCAAGACGGTCATCTCGGAAGGTGACTTCCAGATTCGAATGCCGCTCGGCGTGAGCGCGGGCGCGGCAATCGAAGACGCGTTGCCGCCCGTGCAGGTGAAGATGCGGGCCGACCCGGACGGCAAGCTCGCCGGCATCACGATGAACGGCCAGGGTGTGCCCGACTTCGAGCAACTCCGCCGCAAGGTGATCGACCTCGTGGGCACCGGCCCGGGCTCGAACGCCGACAAGACCGAGGTCGAGCTCGACTGTGACTACAACCTGAAGTACGTGAACGTCGTCGAGGCGGTGTCGGCCGTTTCGGGCGTGCCCCAGTCCGACGGCACGACGATCGATCTGATCAAGAAGATCAAGTTCACACCCCCCAAACGCCGCTAGACATACGCGAAACACGAGCATCCTGCTCGTTTTCGCTTTTCGCGTGCCAGCCATCCTGGCTGGCACCTTTTTCTTACCGCCGGGGGTGAAACTTTTCGTGGACGCCCTTGAGCCGGCCGGCGTCCACGTGGGTGTAGCGTTGGGTCGTGGCGATGCTCGCATGGCCGAGCATCTCCTGCACGTGCCGCAGGTCGACGCCCCCGGCCACGAGGTGCGTCGCGAAGCTGTGCCGGAGCGTGTGGGGGCCGATGTCGGGAGGCATGCCGGCGCCGGCGGCATGCTCGCGAACCACTTCCCAGATCCGCATCCGCGAGAGCCGATTGCCCCGTGACGACAGGATGACCCAGGCCGGCTGCGCTCCCGCCCGCGCGGCGAAAGCCTTTCGCGGCCCGTCGATCCATGCCGAGATCGCCGCGATCGCCCGTCGCCCGAGCGGCACGACCCGCTCCTTGTCCCCCTTGCCCCGACAGGTGCAGAAACTCTCCCCGAGATGCACGTCGGAGAGACGCATGGCCGACACCTCCGATGCGCGACAGCCGGTCGCATAGAGCAGTTCCAGCAGCGCCCGGTCGCGGACGCCGACCGGCGTCTTTGCATCGGGACTCTCGAGCAGCCGGTCCACCTGCGCGGCTGAAAGGGTGCCGGGAATCGCGTCGTCTCGCTTGGCGGCCGTGAGCAGCTCGGCGGGACTCTCCGTCACGACGCCCTCGAGCTGCAGGAACGAGTAGAACGTCCGCAGCGTGGCCGCCTGGCGGGCGATGCTCGCCCGTGCCAGCCCCTTCTTGGCCAGGGCAGCGAAGTAATCGCCCAGATCGCGGACGGAAAGCATCGCGGCGGCCCGATCGCCGAGCCATTCCCGGAAATCCCGCAGGTCGCGGCGATAGGCCGCCTGGGTGTTCTCCGCGAGCGCCCGCTCGTGCCGCACGTAGTCGAGAAACCGGATCACGAGCGTGGCCGTGCCCGCGGCCGGCAGGTTCACGCCGCCGCCGTCCATCACGATTCGCCGCGTCCGCGGTCGCTGCTGTTTCACGACACCCGTCCTGCTTGAAGTCCCAGACTCGGGGGCGGCACACGTTTCGTCGCAGGGACCTCGAAGACTCGGTCCAATGCTCCTCAAGCTTGCACCGACCCCCTCGCCTACCCGATCGCCAATCGTTGTGCGCGTTGAGAGGAGGCGAAGGGATCGGCGTGAGGATCCCGAGCATTGGGCCGCCGCGGCCCACCGCGAGGGAACTCGTGCCGTCCCGCAGCCGGCGCGGCACCGAAGAGCCCTATGCGTCGTAGCCGAGGTTGGGTGCCAGCCAGCGTTCGATTTCGCTTACCGGCATGCCCTTCCGCGCCGCGTAGGCCTCCACCTGCTCCCGCGTGATCCGGTCCACCGCGAAATATCGGCTTTCCGGATGGCCGAAGTAGAGCCCGCTCACACTGGCGGCCGGCAGCATCGCGCAGCTTTCCGTAAGCGTCATTCCCGCCCCCTTCTCCGCATCCAACCAGGTGAACAGCGACCGCTTCTCCGTGTGGTCGGGGCAGGCCGGGTAGCCGGGCGCCGGACGGATGCCGCGGTATTTCTCGTCGATCAGGTCGTCCGTGGAGAGATGTTCGGCCTTGCCGAACCCCCACTCCCGGCGAACCTTCGCGTGCAGCCACTCGGCACAGGCCTCCGCCAGCCGGTCGGCGACGGCCTTGGCCATGATCGACGAATAGTCGTCGTGGTCGCTGTCATACTTCCGGCAAAGCTCCTCGCAGCCGTGTCCTGCCGTGCAGGCGAAGGCGCCGACGTAGTCCCTGCGGCCGCTCTCCACCGGGGCGACGAAGTCGGCGAGGGCGTGGAACATGTCCTGCCCCTTCCGCTCCCACTGCTGCCGCAGCGTGTGCACCCGACCGATCTCGGCCGACCGTGACTCGTCGGTGAACAGGATGATGTCGTCACCGGTCGAATTGGCGGCGAAGAAGCCGTAGGCGGCCTTCGAAACGAGTGCGTCGGTGCGGACGATCTCATCGAGCATCCGCAGGGCGTCGCCATGGAGTTTCCGCGCCTCGGTTCCTACGACCGGGTCGTCGAAGATCGCCGGATGCTTGCCCTTGAGTTCCCAGGAGAGGAAGAACGGCGACCAGTCGATGTAGGGAATCAGTTCACCGAGCGGAATCTTCTCGAGCGTTCGCACGCCCAGGAACTCCGGCACGTCGATTGGGGTCGTGGCCCAGTCGGTGGTCCACCGCTTCTCGCAGGCCGTGGCATACGAGACGAGTTTCGTCTCCTGCCGCCGCTTGAAGTTCTCCACGTCGCGGGCCTGGGCCTCGCGGGTGGCCCGCACGTACTCGTCGCGGGCGAGCGGGTTCAAGAGCTTCTCGACGACCCCCGCGGCCCGGGAGGCGTCGTTCACATGAACCACGGCACCGGCATACTTGGGGGCGATCTTCACGGCCGTATGCCGGGCCGAGGTGGTGGCGCCGCCGATCAAAAGCGGCATCGTCAGCCCCGCGTGCTGGAACTCCTGCGCCACCTGCACCATTTCGTCGAGGCTCGGCGTGATCAGGCCGGAGAGGCCGACGATGTCGACCTCGTTGCGGATCGCCTCGTCGATGATCTTCGTGCAGGGCACCATCACACCGAGATCGACGACTTCATAATTGTTGCAGCCGAGCACCACGCCCACGATGTTCTTGCCGATGTCGTGGACGTCGCCCTTGACGGTGGCCATGAGCACCTTGCCCCGCTTGGCCTGGGTCGTGCCCGCCGCGAGCCGCTCCGCTTCCATGTAGGGGAGCAGGTGATTGACGGCCTTCTTCATCACGCGGGCACTCTTCACGACCTGCGGCAGGAACATCTTCCCCTCGCCGAAGAGATCGCCGACGGTCTGCATGCCCCGCATGAGTGGCCCCTCGATGATCTCCAGGCTCGTGGCGTAGTGCTGGCGGGCGGCCTCCACGTCTTCGTCGATGTGATCGACGATCCCCTTCACGAGGGCATGGGAGAGCCGGGCTTCCACGTCGAGGCTCCGCCAGGCATCGGCCTGGGTGACACCACTCCCCTCCTGCTTCTTCACCGTTTCGGCGAATTCGACGAGCCGCTCCGTCGCATCGGGCCGCCGGTCGAAGAGCACGTCTTCGATCCGTTCCTTGAGATCCGGCTCGATCTCCTGATAGACGGCGAGTTGGCCGGCATTCACGATGCCCATCTCCATGCCCGCCTGGATGGCGTGGTAGAGAAAGCAGGAATGCATCGCCTCCCGGACGACCTCGTTGCCGCGGAACGAGAACGAGATGTTGCTCACGCCCCCGGAGACCTTCACGGCCGGCATCGCCGCCTTGATCTGCCGCGTCGCCTCGATGAAGTTGACGGCGTACTTGTTGTGTTCCTCGATGCCCGTGGCCACGGTAAGGATGTTGGGGTCGAAGATGATGTCTTCGGGCGGGAAGCCCGCCTGCTCCGTCAGCATTCGGTAGGCCCGCTTGCAGATTGACACCCGCCGCTCGACGTCGGTCGCCTGCCCCTCCTCGTCGAAGGCCATGACGACGACCGCCGCACCGTGGCTCCGCACGATCCGGGCCTGCTCGAGGAACTTCTCCTCCCCTTCCTTGAGGCTGATCGAGTTGACGATCCCCTTCCCTTGGATGCACTTGAGCCCCGCCTCGAGCACCTCGAACCGCGAGGAGTCGATCATGATCGGCACGCGGGAGATCTCGGGCTCGCTGGAGAGGAGCGTCAGAAACTTCGTCATCACCTTCACGCCGTCGAGCATCCCCTCGTCGACGTTGATGTCGATGATGTTGGCCCCGTTCTCCACCTGCTGGCGGGCGACGCCGAGGGCCTCCTCGTAGCGCTCCTCCTTGATCAGGCGGGCGAAGGCCCGCGAGCCGGTCACGTTCGTCCGCTCGCCGACGATCGTGAAGCTGCTCTCCGGCCGCAACTCCAGCATCTCGAGGCCGGAGTATCGGCTCCGCTGCGGCGGGGCGACGGGCTGCCGCGGCGGGTAGTTCCGCATCACGTCGGCGATAGCCTTGATGTGGGCCGGCGTCGTGCCGCAGCAGCCCCCCACGATGTTGAGCCAGCCCGACTGGGCGAATTCCTCGAGCACCGACGCCATCATCTCGGGCGTCTCGTCGAAGCCTCCGAGGGCGTTCGGCAGTCCGGCGTTGGGATAGCAGCTCACCATCCGCGGCGTGATCCGCGAGAGGTCGGCCACGTGGGTGCGGAGCTTCTCCGGCCCCAGGGCGCAGTTGATGCCAGCCGAGATCAGGTCGATGTGGGAGATGCTCGTCCAACAGGCCTCGACGGTCTGGGCGGAGAGCGTGCGGCCCCCCTCGAAGATCGTGAACGAGGCCATCACCGGCAGCTTCCGGCCGAGATCGGAAAACACCTGCTCGATGGCGTGCAGGCAGGCCTTGAGCACGAGCGTGTCGAAGGCCGTCTCGGCGAGCAGCAGATCGACTCCGCCTTCGATGAGGGCCTCGATCTGCTCGCGATACGCCGCCACCATCTGGTCGAACGTGACGTCGCGATGGCCCGGATCGGCCACGTTGCCCGCGATCGAGAGCTGCTTATTCGTGGGCCCGATCGAGCCGGCAACGAATGCCTGCCGACCGGGCTTTTTCGCCATCACCGAGTCGGCCGCCTGCCGGGCCAGCGACGCGGCGACGAGATTCATTTCCCGCGTCAGATGCTGCAGCCCGAAGTCGGCGAGCGCGACGCTCGTCGCCCCGAACGTGTTGGTCTCGACGATATCCGCGCCGGCCTCGAGGTAGGCGGTATGGATGCCGCGGATCGCGTCTCCCTGCGTGAGCGTGAGGACGTCGATGCAGTTCTTGAGGTCGCGATGGTGTTCGGCGAAGCGGGCGCCACGAAAGCCGTTCTCGTCGAGGGCCAGGGCATGCACCATCGTGCCCATGGCGCCATCGAGGATCGCGATCCGATTGGCAAGCAGGTCGTGAAGGGCGTTGATTCGGGACGGCGAGGCGGGTCCAGTCATCGAGAGTCCGAACGAGAGACACGGAAACGGGGAGGCACGGCCCGCCGCAAAGCCGGCGGTTCAGGCATCATAGGCAACCCGGCAGATGAGGCATACTGCGCAGGTTGGCGCACGACGCCGGCAGCCCATGGCCCCGTGCAGCCGCTAGCCGACCGGTTCGGGCTCCCTGGTTCAAGCGAGCCGGCAACCCACGACGATGCTGGTGCAGGAGGAAAGCCTGCCATGGACATCATCGCTCGGTTTCCTCGCCTGCCGCCCCTCGACGACGGGGTTCCGGTGGCCTCACCGACGGCATCCCACCAGCCCCCTCCCGAGGCGGTCACGCCACGTCCGCGGCCGATGCAGCCTGCGACTCGCCGTCGGCGGCCGACCTTTCCGACCGCGTCGGTGGCCGTGCTGGCCGTCGTGGCCGCCGTGGCCTGGTCGTTGGCCGCATGGCATGAAAGCGTGCGGCTTGCCGGCCAGCAGCGGCCCGAACGCCTCGCCCTCCAGCCGCCGTCCGTAGCGCAGCCCGCGGCAGCCACACCCACGCCATGAGCCATGCCATGACCGACACCTCGGTCGACGAGATCGATGCTGCGTTCGTGCGCCGGTGGCGGCGCGGCGGCGATGGGTCGAGCACCGGCTCGGGGGCGGCAACGGTCTCGCCGGCGGTGCCCGAGGGAAGCGGCTCGCTCGTCGATCGGCTGCTGCACGCTGCCTGGCCGGAGTGGAACGGGCTGGCCGCGCACCTCGAGGCGGCGCGGCTCCGGGGGCGCAGGGTGTTCGCCGTGGCCGGCGGTGAACCACGCGAGGGACGCACGACGCTCGTCGAGTGTTTGGCGACGGTGCTGCGGGAGCGAGGCCGCGACGTGACCTGCACCACGCCACGGGAACTCGCCGCGGCAGCGGCTTCCAACGCCGTTCACTCACATGACAAACGGATCGTGCTGGTGGATGCTGGCATCTGGTTTCCGCCGGGACCGATCCGCAGGCAGTGGCTGGCCCGCTGCGTGCTCGGCAGCGAGGCGGCGATTCTCGTCCGCCGCGCCGACCGTCGCCCCGCCGCCGCGCGGCACACGGTACTCGAATCGCTCGGCATCGAGGTGCTCGGTGAGGTGCTCACGTTCACCGACGACATCTCGGCCGCGGCTCCGGAGTCTGCATCATGAAGCCCGTTGAACTCCCTGGCCTGATTGTGGAGTCGCGCGAGGCGGCGGCAGCCCGGCTCGCCTATGCCGTGCAACGCCCCGGCAGCCTGGCCGTGCTCTGTGGCCCCCCCGGCACCGGCATCTCCACGGTCCTGGCGTTGCTGGCAACGGCACCGGACGCGGCCGCCTGCCAGCGGACCGTGCGGCCACTCCGCGACTGGAACGACGACGCCGACGATGCGCCGCTGCCGGGCATCGTCCTGGCGGACGACGCCCACATCTGCAACGGCACGATGATCCAACGACTCTTCGACCGCTGCCGACAACAGCGGCCTGCTGCGAGCCTCGTGCTCGCCGGTCACGGCAGGCTTCTCACGTTGATCGCCCGTGACGCGAACCTCGAGCGGGCGGTGCTGCTCCGGGCCGTGCTCCGGCCGTTCTCCCTCACGGAGACCCAGCGCGTGCTCGACGCCATGCTCGTTCGGCCTGATACGACGCGCCCCGAAGAGGCCGTCGTCCACACGATGCACGAACTCGCCGCGGGCATTCCGGCGACCGTCGCACGGCTGGCCGAACTGGCCAGTATCGTCGCCGCCAGCCGCCCCGACGGCAGCCTGTCGGTTCGCGACGTCGAGGCGATCCATCGCCGTCTCTGCATCCGCGCCGCCTAACGCCATCGCGGCCCGCGCAGCGTGGAGGTGCAGACTGGCAGTCTGCACAACGCCGCACGCCACAGAGTACCACTCTGCGGCTACAGGACGGATGCACAGGGCACATCCGGCCAAATGGTTTCCGGCACCGATGTCGTACGGTAGAGTCGAAGATTCCCTACTCCGTGGCAAGTGCCTGGCTGCCTCATCTTTTCTGACGACCATCCCTTGAGCTCCGACCGAATCACCGGGCTCGTCACGGCCCCACCCACCGACGGCCGCGGTGAGATCGCCTTTTGGCTCTGCCACACCGGCTTCTGGGCGGTCGCATTCGCTGCTTCATTGGCCGTCAGTGCCGTCTGCCGGCCGGTGACCCCTCATTCGTGGCCGTTTCTTGCCGGGCGGATCGGGCTCTGCTTTCTGGCCACGGCCGCCATGCGGTGGCTGTCGAAGCAGCCCGTCGTGCTGGCCAGGCTCAACGTGTCGAAGATCGGCCTCGTTGCGGGCGGTGCCATCTCGTCGGCCGTCGTGATCACGCTGCTCTTGGCCGGCCTCGATTGGCTCCTCATGCCTGGGCCGGCCGGCCTGGGCAAGCTCGAGTTGATCGCCCGCCTGGCGATCAATCTCACGCTGCTCGCCAACTGGTGCGCCCTCTATTTCGGATACCAGCTCATCCGCGAGCGCAACTCGGCCGAATTTCGGGCGATGGAGGCCGAGTCTCTGGCACTACGCAACGAACTCGATCGACTCCAGGCCCAGATCAGCCCGCATTTTCTATTCAACGCACTCAACACGGTGATGGCCTGCCGCGACAATCCAGAGGCCATAGACACCGTCACGCAGGCGCTGGCAAACTACCTGCGATTTCTGTTGCGGCCAGCCGCCGCGCTCGAGCCGCTGGCCCGTGAGATCGATGCGCTGGAAGAATATCTCACCGTGCAGTCCGCCCGGTTCGGCGACGCGCTGGCGACACGGATCGAATGCGACACCGATGTGCGTCGAGTCCCGGTGCCCCCGGTCATGATCCAGCCGCTGGTGGAAAACGCGATCAAATACGGCATCGCATCAGGGGCTCGGCCCGTGCAGGTGGTCGTCTCGGCCCATCGCGAGGCCGACTGGCTGGTCGTCGAGGTGGCCAACACGGGCCGCTGGGCGCCGGCCGTGCTGCGTCAGTCCACCGGAACGGGCCTCTCGTCACTGGCCCGCCGGCTCAAGCTCGTCGTGGGCCCTTCCGCCACGTTGACTCACACCGAAGCCGATGGTTGGGTGCGGGTCCGAATCCGCATGCCCGCCGCTCACCACCCGCCCGAGGGAATCGACACAACGGCCACGACCATGGAACGCTCCAAGGGATGATCACCGCACTGCTCGTCGATGATGAACCCAAGGCCATCGAGCGACTCGCGTCGCTGCTCGAGGCCTTCGACGCCGTCGACATCGTCGGCACCGCCGCCACCGCCGACGACGCCGAACGGTTTCTGGCCGGCCGCTCGGTCGACGTGGTGTTTCTCGACATCAACATGCCGGGACGCCTCGGAATCGATCTCGCCGGCAACCTGCCGGCCCGAACGAAAGTCGTGTTCGTCACGGCACACGAAGATTACGCGATCGATGCCTTTCGCAAGGGTGCGGTCGACTACATTCTCAAGCCGATCGACCGCGACCGGCTGGCGATCACGCTCGACCGGCTGGCCCCCGCATCGGAGCCGGCCGGGACCGAGGCTGGACACGACGCCGATTCCAGTGAGTGGGATGAGGCGGGGGAAGCCTCCGCCGACACCGCCGACGCGGTCACGCTCTCGGGATGCCGCGGCCGCTCCGTCGATGTCGTGCCCTACACAGACATCGTCTGGATCGAGGCTGTGAAAAACTATTCCCGCGTGCAGGCCCGCGGACGACCGGCGCGGCTCGTGCGGCGGACGATGGCCGAGTGGGAGAGGCTGCTGCCAGCCGAGTCGTTCCAGCGGATCAGCCGCTCCCTGGTCGTGCAGCTTTTGGCCATTCGGTCGACGCAATGGCAGTCGCGGGATCAATCCCTGCTCGTCTTCGCGGGCGTGCCCGCACCGTTGCCGATCGGCCGCACGGCGGCCGCGCGGCTCAAGGAGTTGCGCCGGGTGATATGACCGTCCTCACGCTTCGGCCACCGCCCGTGCCAGATACTCACCCACGACGTCCACCGCACCTGGCACCCGATCGGGGGCGAATGGCGTTGGGTTCACGGCGGGCGGCTGCCCGGTGATGAGGTCGGCGACGAGCACGGCTGTGCCTGTCGACTGGTGGAGACCGGCTCGGAAGTGGCCGGTGGCAACCAACGCATTTTCACAGGCCGATATCCGACCGATCGTCGGCAGGCCGTCGACCGAACCGGGTCGTAGGCCAGCCCACGATTGCTCCAGCATGGCCTCGTCGATGGTGCCGAGCAGATCCCGCACCATCACGAGCAAGTCGTTGATTGCCTCGGGCGTGGTCGTCGCCGCGAAGCCGACGTCCTCCAGCGTGGAGCCGACCAACAGCCGGCCATCATCCCGTGGCACCATGTAGCCGAGCCCGCGGTTCACGACACGGCGAAGCGGTTGCCCTGGAAACCGCAGCAGGGCGACCTGGCCCCGGATCGGTCGCGTCATGAGCGCAAGCCCAAGCCGCTCGGCGATCGATCCCGACCAGGCGCCGGCGGCCAGCACATAGTGCTCCGCGTGCACCGCGATCGCATTGCCCGCCTGCTCGGCCGTGGCCGACCGCACCCGCCCGCCGTTCACATCGAGATCGTGAATCGTCACGCCGGTCTCGATCACGACGCCCCGCGCCCGGCACGACTCTTCCAGGGCCTGGAGATGGCGAGGCGACCGAATCTGCATCTCCGCAGGAAGGTGAAAGCCGCCCACGAGCCGCCCCCGGGCGACGGCATCTGCCAGCGCGGGCTCGACCGCCGCGATATCGGCCACATCGAGTCGCTCGCACCGCGTGCCCTGGGCTGTCCACGTTGTGGCCGCCTTGCACAGACGTGCGAACTGGCGGTCATCGACGGCGACGTGCAGGCCGCCGCACTCGCGCAGGCCGTTGTCGATGCCGGTCTCGTCGAGCAGGTCGCGGGCCCATTGCCGATGCAGTTCGTCGCTCCAGGCCGTGAGCAGATCGCCCGGCAGTGCGCCGGCATACCGTGGCGCCGGCGGAAAGATGCCTGCGGCGGCCCACGACGCGGTCTGGCGGGCAGGCTCACGGGCGAGCACCCGCACCGACAGCCCACGGCCGGCGAGTTCGCGGGCGATCGAGAGGCCGATGATACCGCCGCCGATGATGCAGACGTCTGTCATGAATCAGGCGCAGCGGACTCTAGGCGTTGGTGGGGATCTCGGGCGTGTCGGCGATATTCACCCACACATGCACATGCGGGGCGCCACGGAAGTGCCAGACGAACGCCGGCCCTTCGAGCCGCCAGTTGTCCCACACGCCGTCGTTGCCGATGTCGCCCTGCTTGGAAAACGCGAGCCGGCAGCGGTCGAGGCCTCCCTGCTTCGCCAGACAGCCGCGAACCTCGTTGCGATCGGCGGTGCGATAGGGCTCCAGGAGAATCCCGAGCACCCGCTCCAGTTCGGCCCGCTGGTCGGGCGACAGCTCGGAGACCGGAATTCCGGCCACGGCATTCGCTCCTCGAAACCCGATCGCCGTCTCCTTCGGCAGTCCATCGACGAGGGCCAGGGCCCGCTGCCGGCCGTCGAGCATGGCATAGACGCCATTGGCCGCGACCGCCTGGGGCCAGAACACGTTGCCGGGGTGATCCTTCTCCTCGTTGAAGCCGCCGGCATCGTGGCCGTAGAAGATCGGCCCGCCGAAGGCGACGTGCTCGGCCGAGTCGCCATCGCAGCGGAGCGTCATGTGGCGGCCCGTGAGCAGGAACTGGAACGTCCCACTGCCGGGCTCGCCGATGAGCGCGATCGACTGCTCGTGGCCGAAGCCGCCGGTGTCGTCCTCCAGCTGCTTGTCGAACCGGGCATGCCAATCGGGCTCGATCAGGCTCTCGAAGATCTCGCGGACGAGCTGCTGCTGGTCCTTCGTGAAAAAATCGCTCTTCACGGCGGGCTCGGTGGCGTTCCAGTTGTTGCCCACGCGGGTGCGCAGCAGCCCGAACTTCGGATGGCGGTAGTCCCACGGGAAGCAGACCTTCGACCGCTGGGCAGGCGTGAGGGACGCATGCAGCCGGCCCGCGAGCGTCTCGGCCATGCCCGCCCCACCAGTCGCCGTGTCGGCGACGGCGGCATTCATGCCGCGGCTCGCAAGCACCCCGGCACAGGCCGCGGCCCCCTGCAGCAGACGACGACGGGAGAGCGAAACGGATGATGTGGCCATGCGACGATCTCCTGCGGTTCGTTCGATATTTCATCCATCGTACCTGCTCTGTCCTCCAGACGCACACTCAGTGCCGTGGGTCGGCCTCCTATGGTGTGGGTTCGGGGCATATTCCTGAACTGCAGGCCCGTCACAGAGTGACGGGCCTACGTTCGGCGCCGTGCACCCGGACGCATCTGGCATCGTGGGCAGAAGAACGTGGCCCGCTGGGCTTGCACGATCCGCACGATGGACTGGCCGCACGTGAGGCATGGCTGATCAACGCGGCCGTAGACGCGATGGCGGTGCTGAAATCGGCCGACGCGGTTGTCGGCCGTGCGGTAGGTCTCGTCGCCAATCGACGAGCCCTCGAACCGCACCGCCTCGGCGAGCACGCTCCGCGCGGCCGACGCAATCCGCTCCCAAGCCTCGACAGACAATCGACGGCAGAGCGACCGCGGGTCGATGCCCACGCGAAACAGGATCTCGGCCGCGTAGATATTGCCGATTCCGGCGACTGCCTGCTGGTCGAGGAGAGCCGGCTTCACCGCCCGCCGCGACCGGCCGAGCCGCGCCGCGAGATCAACGCCCGTCACCTCGAGGCCATCGGGGCCGAGCTTCGTGGCACCGCAAGCGGCTTCGAGGCCGGCACGGTCGTACAGCGTGATCGTGCCGAGCCCCCGTCGATCCCAAAACAGCACCCGCCGCGGGCGGTCGCGTCGGGCGTGATCGAGTTCGAGCACGAGCCGCACGTGCTCCGGCGACGGCGGTTGCGCGACGAGCATCAGGCCGGTCATCCGCGGCTCGATCGCCAGCCAGAGCGGGTCGGCCGACCGATCGTCGCCTGCCAGTTCGAGCACCACCCGCTTGCCCCGCCGGCGCACGGCCACAAGCGTGCGGCCGGTGATCCGCCGGCCGAGCACTGCCGGCCCGGGCCTGATCGCGAGCGGCCGCACGCGGCTGCGCGGAAACTCGGCCGCGATGATCCGTCCGCCGACGACGCAGTCCAGGCCGCGGCACATCGTCTCGACTTCGGGGAGTTCGGGCATCACACGTGGTCCGGATGGTGGCTCGAAGGGCTCAGGCTACAATCGGGACGTCCGGTTGAGTACGCACCCCCCGACCCCAGGATTTCGTCCCATGCCAGCCGCAGCGGCGGTTTCGAGCGTTCCCGATGCCCTCGGGCGGTTCGGCAGGTTTGGGGGCCGCTACGTGCCCGAAACGCTCTCGGCCGCGCTCGAACAGTTGGAGTTGGAGTATGCAAAGGCCCAGGCCGACCCGGCGTTTCATGCCGAACTCGACGGCCTGCTCTCCGCCTTCGTCGGCCGCCCCACCCCCCTGCTCTTCGCCAAACGGCTCACGGACTACGCCGGCGGCGCCCAGATCTATTTCAAGCGTGAGGACTTGAGCCACACCGGGGCCCACAAGATCAACAACACGCTCGGCCAAGGGCTGCTCGCGATCCGGATGGGCAAGCGGCGGATCATCGCCGAGACCGGCGCCGGCCAGCATGGCGTGGCCACGGCCACGGCCTGTGCTCGGTTCGGCCTCGAATGCGTGGTCTACATGGGGGCCGAAGATGTTCGCCGCCAGGCCCCCAACGTCCGCAACATGCGGTTCATGGGGGCCGAAGTGCGACCGGTGGAGAGTGGCTCACGCACGCTCCGCGACGCGATCAACGAGGCGATGCGCGACTGGATGGGCTCCGTCGAGACGACGCACTACATCATCGGGTCGGTCGTGGGCCCGCATCCGTTCCCGCGGATCGTCCGCGACTTCCAGAGCGTGATCGGCCGCGAGACGGTGGAGCAGTGCCGGCGGCAGCTCGGCCGGCTGCCCGACATGGTCGTGGCCTGTGTCGGCGGTGGCAGCAACGCGGCTGGCATGTTCTATCCCTTCGTCGATCATCCCGAGGTGCGGCTCGTGGGCGTCGAGGCGGGGGGCCGCTCCGGCAAGCCGGGTGACCATGCCGCGAGCTTGAGCTACGGCAGCCCGGGCATTCTGCACGGTTCGTTGAGCTACGTGCTCCAAGATCACGATGGCCAGACGGCCGACGTGCACTCCGTGTCGGCGGGCCTCGACTATCCCGGCGTCGGCCCCGAGCATGCCTATTGGCACGACACGGGCCGCGTCGAATACACGAGCGTGACCGACGGCGAGGCGCTCGATGCCTTCGACCTCGTCGCACAGCGTGAAGGCGTGCTGCCGGCGCTCGAAACCTCGCATGCTCTCGCCTGGGCGGCGAACGAGGCGGCCAAGCGGCCGCCGAGCGAGATCCTCGTCGTCTGCCTCTCTGGCCGGGGCGACAAGGATGCCGCCGAGATCGCACGTCTGCGTGGCCTGGCCGCCGACGGCAGCGGGGTGGCACGATGACGACACTCACGCAGCACGCGAAGCCGATCGCGAAGCTCCAGGCAGCGTTCGCGGCCGCCCGAACCGCTGGCCGCAAGGCACTCGCGCCGTTCGTCACGGCTGGCGATCCCGATCTGGCGACGACCGTGGCCGTGCTCGAAGCGGTGGACCGGGCCGGGGCCACGCTCTGCGAACTCGGCGTGCCCTACAGCGACCCGATCGCCGACGGCCCCGTGATCCAGGCGTCATACACCCGGGCGCTCGGGGCGGGCATCACGCTCGACGGCGTGCTCTCGATCGCGAAGCAGGCGTCGGCGACGGTGACGATGCCGATCCTGGCGATGGTGAGCTATTCGATCATCTTCCGCCGCGGCATCGACCGGTTCGTGACGGATGCGAAAGCCGGCGGCCTGGCCGGCTTCGTGGTGCCCGACCTGCCGCTCGAGGAGAGCGACGAACTCGACGCGGCCTGCCGCGCGGCGGGGCTCGCCCTCGTGCGGCTCGTCACGCCGACGACGCCGCCGGAGCGCGCCGAGGCGATCGCAAAAAAGTCCACTGGGTTTCTCTACTGCGTGTCGGTGGCGGGCGTGACGGGCGCCCGCACGGACCTTCCCCCGGGGCTGCTCGATCGGATCGCGTGGCTCCGCACGAAGACCGAAGTGCCGATCGTGGTGGGCTTCGGCATCTCGTCGCCCGAGCAGGTGCGGGCGGTGGCCGCCGTCGCTGACGGCGTGATCGTGGGCTCGGCACTCGTGCGGCTCGTCGCCGAGTCAGCGGCGGAGGGACAGCCGGCGATGCTCGCGAAGGTCGAGCGGTTTGTCGGCGCTCTCGCCGCCGCCACGTAGGCCCGTTGCTCCGCAACGGGCTGCCCGTCACGGCGCCCGCCGCTTGTAGGTGCAGACTGGCAGTCTGCACACCGCCGCACTTCGCAGAGTACTACTCCGCGGCTACAGCGGGGCGCCCGGCTTCGTGGCCGCCAGGATGCCGCGGATCGCGGCGCGATCGTCGGCCGAGAGGTGAGTGAACGTGTCGCTCGTATCGCTGCCGCCCAGCACCGCGTCCATCCGTTTCCAGAACCGCTCCCGCAACTCGTCCGGCAGGGCGTCGAAGCTCGCCGTGTAGACAAGGAAGCTGCACGGGTGTCGGAAGACCCGCGTATGGAGATCGAGCTGCCGCAGCGACCGCCCCTGCGAATCTCGCGGGCCCGTGGCCGCAAACTCCTGTGCGAAGTCCGTCGAGCCGGCGATCGGGGCCTCGAGCGGCGCCTCGTCGCACATCAGGAAGCATTCCACGAGGGCCGTTGCCGCCGCGTCGAGCACGGTGTTGGTGCTCGGCCAGCGGTGCCCCTCCGGCTCGTTCAGCTCCCGATTGAGCGCATCCTCGCGGTGGAGCGCGGTGCGGGCATCGAACGAAGCCTTCGTGAGCACGTTGTGACCGTGGGCCTGATGGGCCAGCACGGTGAGCGCCACGAGGTCGCTGTGGGGCGAGAGATACCCGGTCGCATTGAATCGCTCACTCACGTCGGCGACGTTGAGCCCCGACCGATCCTCTCCCATGTCGCCGTCGGGCCGCGACCGGTAGGTGATGTTGCCGAGGTGCGTGGCATCCCCGTGCCGGCCCGTCACATACCATCCCCCCCAGCGCTGCCGGTGCGGCGTCGTGTGATCGACGCGATACGAGCCGGCCGAGAAGAGCGGCTGGCCCGTGGGGTCGGGATAGACGGAGCGGACGACGTGGCCCGGCGCCCCGCGAGTCTGTGAGCCGCCGTGGCAGATCAGGCAGTCGTCGGTCTGCCGCACGAATCGCGGCGTTTCAGCCGGCGCCTGGTCGAGGGCATAGAAGACGGTGCCGAGCTTCGGATCGGCCACCGACACCTCCACCACGTCGCCCGACCGCACGTAGCCGATGTAGACGTCGTCGTTGAAGTAGAGCGCCCGCGGATTGCTCGGCCGGATCCTGTGCTGCTGCAGGCTCGTCTTCGAGAACACGAGCGTCTGACTGGAGAGCGGCACGTGAAGGGCATCGAGCACGCTCCGGAGGTAGCCGCAGCGATCGTCGAAGTCGAGCTGCACCTCGCCGGCGTCGAGCCGCCGCTGGAGCCGCTCGACCGCGTTGTCAGGCGTTGTCTCGCTGTAGCTGATCGGCGGCCGCTCGAAATCATCCTCGGCCCGGGCCCGCAGTGCCGTGACCAACAGCATCGCGAGCAGGGACATCATCGCGGGTACAAAAACGGTCGGCATGATCACCTCCCATTCACAACGCACGCCCTCACGCAGGCGGCGTCAGTTCGGACTGCAGGTCGGCACCCCCGGAAAACTGCACAGCGGGATGCTCTGCGAGGGCTCCGCGAGCACTTCAGCCAGTGTCGATGTGGAAAAGGCCCGCTCCATTTCGGCGAGCGCGTTGTCGAGTCTGCGGTGCAGCGGACAGAGCTTCTTGCCGTGCGACGCGATGCCGAGCGGGCAGGTCGTGATCCGCTGGATCGGATCGACCGCCTGCACCACTTCGAGAATCCGGAGCTTGTCGGGCTGCTTGGCGAGCATGAAGCCGCCACCGACGCCGCGGCGGCTGGCCACGATCTTGCCCCGCACGAGCTGCTGCATCACCTTCGCCAGGTAGGCCACCGGCACGTGCGTCGCCTCGGCGATTCGATCGACGGTATGCGGCGCCTTGGGCGCCGTGGCCATGTAGGTGACGGCCCGCAGGGCGTATTCGACGGTCTGGGAGAGCATGGCAGTGCCTCGTATCGGCAGGGAGCGATCGCCGCCTGCAAAAATAAGACACTCCTGTCCTGAATATGTCAACCGCGGCCGGTTTTCCCGAGAAATCCACGATCTGCCAGCAGCGACTCGTAGGCGCTCCCCCGGAGCAGGCGGGCCGCCAGGGGCGTGGCCATGAGCGTGGTCGCGATCGCCATCAGCACGAGCATGCAATAGACCGCCGGCGGAATCACGCCAAGATCCATCCCCACGTTGATCACGATCAGCTCCATGAGCGCCCGCGTGTTCATGAGCACGCCCACACAGGCCGCCTCGCCGGCCGGCAGGCCACCGAGCCGGGCCGCCAGACCGCAGCCCCCCCACTTCCCCACCACGGCCACGGTCAGCACCGCGGCACACCAGCCCCAGGCCTCGAGGCTGCCGAGCGAGCCGATGTTGGTGCGCAGGCCGGTGTAGGTGAAGAAGATCGGCAGGAAGAACACGGTGACGAAGTCGGAGAGCTGGCTGGCAAAGGCCTCGCGCACCCGCGGCGAGCCGGAGAGGGCCGCCCCCAGGAGAAACGCGCCGAAGATCGCGAAGATGCCGATCCGGCTCGTCGCGTAGGCCGCCACCAGCAGCACCGCCAGCGTGACCGACAGCATCCCGAGCGGCAGCCGGCCGTCGCCCCCCACGCTTCGCTCCAACCGCGGGAGGAGCAGTGGCCGCACGACGACGAGCATCGCCGCGGCCATGCCGAGCGTGGCCACGACCATGCCCGCCACGTTCGCCAGCTCGAACTGGCCGACGGCGATCGCCGACACGGCGGCCAGGAGCGTCCACCCCACGGCGTCGTCGCAGGCCGCCGACGCGATCACGGTGGCCCCGAGCGGCGTGTGCTGCATGCCCATCTCGATCAGGATCCGGCCCAGGATCGGAATTGCCGTGATCGACATCGCGGTGCCGAGGAAGAGGGCGAAGGCCCGCGTGTCGATCACGGCCTCGGCACCGAGCGATCCCAACCGTGAAGCCATGAGGGCGGCAAGCCCGAGCCCGAGCGTGAACGGCGCCACGATTCCGGCCAGCGACACGGCCGCCGCCAGCCGCCCCTGCCGCCGGATATGGGAGAAGTCGAACTCGATCCCCACGAGAAAAAGCAAGAGGATCAGCCCGATCTGGCTGAAGCCGGTGAGGGCCGCTTCCAGCTGCCCGCCGGTGGCCCCGCCACTGAAGATCGCCGCGGAGAGGCCCGGGGCGACGGCGCCCAGCGCCGATGGCCCCAGCAGCAATCCCGCCACGATCTCCCCCACCACGCTCGGCTGCCGCAACCACCGGGCGACGATCGCCCCGGCCCGGGCGGCGAGGATGATCACGACGAGTTGCACGAGCAGTGGCCGCAACGCCCCCTCACGGCCGGCCGCCAGGAGAAGCGGCATGCAGGTTGCAGCATCCATTGCGTGTGAATTCCTGTCGCCTTGAAGGGGAACCGCCGCCTATAACGGTGCGTAGCAACGATAGCTGCCGCACCACCACTGTGCGAGGCTGTGATGTTTGCCGCGCATGAACCATCCGACATCGAGCGGTTCTTCCGTGGGCTCACGGAATACGCCTTCCATTCCCGGCTGGGCGTGGTCGATCCGCCGCTGGTTGACTACGTGGCCCTCCTGCTCGTGCGGTTTCTGCGGCACGATGCCCTGACACCGCCCCCCTCCGGCGACGCGGGCCCGCCCGACGTGGCCCGCCGGCTCGTCGCGGCCCGTGCGCACGAGGTCCAACACGAGGCTCAGGAGGCGCTGGTCGAGTATCGCCACATCGGCGACTCCACGCTCTTCTGGAGCGGGCTCTATCCGGAGGCGGTCGCCCGGCGGCAGCCCGGCCGGCCCGACCACCTGCTCGACTTCCGCGAGGCGGGCAAGCGGGCCTACTGGCTGGCGAGCACGCTGGAGCCCGACGACGCCGCCGAGGAGCGGCTGCTCTTCGAGCGGCTCAGCCACGACTACGACCTGTGCGTCGAGGGGCTCGGCGAAGTCCGCCGCGCCTGGGGCGACGCGGCGTGAGCGGCGTTGAACCGTGGTCACTCGATGAGTTGTGCCGTCCACGCGGGATGGAAGCCGACCGCATCGACGGGGATGTCGGCCGTGACGACGGCCGCGATGAGGCGTGACGCGGGAAGAGTGGCGGGATCGAACACCGCCTCCACGTGATCGAGATCGACGGCTGCTGCCTCGACGGGCAGGCTCCGGAGTGATCGCACGGCATCTTCGGCGCGGCCGCGGGAGGTGATCCTGTAGCGGAAGCGTCGGTCGCCACCGAAGGCCGCCGGATCGGCGGGGCCTGCGGCCACGAGCCGCCCCTCGCGGAGCACGGCGAGGTGCGTGAAGCAGTCCGGCACGTCGCCGTCGTCGACGGCCGCGAGCACCGTTCGCCCCATCAGGTGGGCGTCGGCCACGAGTTGCTCCAGCTCCCGCCGCTCGACCGGATCGAGACCGCCGAACGGGTCGTCGAAGAGGAGCACGTGCGGATCGTGCACCAGCGCCCGGGCGAGCAGGAGCCGTTTGGCGTGGCCGTCGTCCAGGGCCTCGAGCGGCTCGTGTGCCCGGCGATCGAGGCCGGCGAGTGCGAGCGCCTGATCGATCGCCGCCCGGAGCAGCCCGCCTCGCAGCCCCCCCTCGGCGGCCCAGAGTTCCACGAACTCGTCCACGCGAACGCCCGGCCACACAGGCAGCCGGGCCGGTATGTAGCCGATCGCCCGCCGCACGGTATCCGGCTCCCGCCGCGCCGACCGCCCGTCCACGACGATGTCGCCGGCGTGCAGCGGCAGGATGCACGCGGCGGCGGCGAGCGTCGCCGACTTGCCGGCGCCGCTGCGGCCAATCAGGGCCGTCGATTGTCCGGGCAGCACTCGGAGCGAAAGCTCTTCCACGACGATATGCCCTGACCGGGCGACGGTCGCACGGTCGAACCGGATCATAAGGACACCGCTCCGAGGTCAACGGCCGGCGAGCCGCGCGGCCGTCATCGCGATCGACACGAGCATGCCCTTGGCCTTGTTGAGCGTCTCCTCGAACTCCTTCTCGGGCACGCTGTCGGCCACGATCCCGGCACCGGACTGCACGTAGGCCTTGCCCCCCGCCACCACGATCGTCCGCAGGGCGATGCAGGTGTCCATCGCGCCGCTGAAGTCGATGTAGCCGACGGCCCCGGCATACGGCCCGCGGCGGACCGGCTCCAGCTCGTCGATGATCTCCATCGCCCGGATCTTGGGGGCCCCCGAGACGGTGCCGGCGGGGAGGCAGGCCCGCAGGGCGTCGAATGCCGTGAGCCCCGGCCGCAGCCGGCCCGTCACGTTGCTCGTGAGGTGCATCACGTGGCTGTACCGCTCGATCGTCATCACGTCGGAGAGCTCCACCGAACCGATCGCCGCCACCCGGCCCACGTCGTTGCGGCCGAGGTCGATGAGCATGACGTGCTCGGCCCGCTCCTTGGGGTCGGCGAGCAGATCCTCCGCGAGGGCCCGATCCTCCTCGGGCGTTGCCCCACGCTTGCGGGTTCCGGCCAGCGGCCGCACGGTCACTCGGCCATCCACCGCCCGCACCATGATCTCGGGAGAGCTGCCCACGAGCGTGTAGGCCGGCGTGCGAAGATAAAACATGAACGGGCTCGGATTCACCACCCGCAGCGTGCGGTAGATCTCGAGGGCCGGCCCCGTGAACGGCACCTCCATGCGGCGGCTCAACACCACCTGAAAGACGTCGCCGGCGCGGATGTATTCGATCGACCTGTCCACCGCGGCGAGAAACGCCTCCCGGCTGAACCGCGACGCGATCGGCAGCGGTGCCGGCTCGGCATAGGGATCGGGCCGCGGCCCGATGTCGGCCGGCGGCGGCCAGTCCGACGGCGCCGAGAGCCGGGCGATCGTGGCGTCGATCCGCCGGCAGGCCTCGTCGTAGGCGCGGGCGACGCCGGCGGGCGACTCGTCGTCGATCCGGGCGAGCACGACCACGTCGATCGCCTTCGTCACGTTGTCGAACACGACCATCCGGTCGTAGAAGGCGAACGACAGGTCAGGCAGGCCGAGGTCGTCGGCGGGCGGGTTGGGCAGCCGCTCGACGTACCGCACGCTGTCGTAGGCCGCGCAGCCCACCACGCCGCTCGTGAACGGCGGCAGCTCCGGAAGGTGGGCGGGCCGGAAGGCGGCCATCCGCCGCTCGAGCTCGGCCAGGGGATCCGGGCACGAGAGCCGCTCGGTGCCGTCGCGGCCGATCACCTCGACGGCCGTGCCGCGGGCCTCGAGTCGGAGAAACGGATCCGCCGCCAGAAAGCTGTAGCGACCCACGTTCTCACCGCCGACCACGCTCTCGAACAGGCAGGCGGCCTCGCCGGCATCGAGCCGGGCGAAGGCCGACAGCGGTGTCAGACTGTCGGCGAACAGGCGGCGGTAGACGGGAACCAGGCGGCTTGTCCGCGCCAGTTCGGCGAACCGCGGCCTCTCCGGAAGATGCGACATGACGCAGAGACTACCGGTGAATCGAGAGGCCAACAACACGCGGCCGTGCCGCCAGCCCGCGGCATCCCCCGCGATGCCGCGAACCCGCTATCATTGGGTGGGAATCACGAGGACGTCATGAAGTGCCAACAGTGCGACAAGCCGGCGGTTTTCCACATCACGGAACTGGAGGCGGGCGAGGTCAGCGAGCTCCATCTCTGCGAGGACCACGCGCGGGTCTACCTCAACCAGTCCGAGGCAGCGGGGGGCCCCCAGGAGACGAAGCCCAAGGGGGGCGGCCTGACCGCTCCGCTGGGCGTGGGCCAGACGGCCGATGAGCTGGCCGCCCTCGACCAGAAGGCCTGCGACGTGTGCGGCATCACGTTCTTCGAGTTCCGCAACCAGGGCCGCCTCGGCTGCCCGCATGATTACGTCCACTTCGAAAAGGAACTCGAGCCCCTGATCGCCAACATCCACGGCGCCACGCAGCACACCGGCCGTCACCCCTCGCGGCCGACCGTGGCGGGTGAGCCGATGCCCGAGGGCACCGAGTCGCTCACGGCCGTGATCGGCATGCGAACCGGCATGAAGGAGGCGATCGAGTGCGAAGACTACGAACGGGCGAAGGAGTTGCGGGATCGCATCCGCGACACCGAGCAGCGTTGGCTGGATCGCCCGACCGAATGATGTCCCCCCCGCCGCGTCCGCCGGCGTCACCCGCACGATGGATCCGTCTCTTCCGATGAACCTCGAAACCCTCACCACCAACGTCGGCGAATGGCTCCGCGGCACGGGGCCGGAATCCGACATCGTCATGAGCAGCCGCGTTCGACTGGCCCGAAACCTGGCCCAGTATCCGTTCGTCAGCCGCGCCTCGGAGCAGGATCGCGCCGAAATCGAGAAGTTCCTCCGGGAACGGATCGCCATGGTGCCGACCGGCAAGGAGCTGCAATACATCGACGTCGGCCACCTGGAGGAGGTGGATCGGCAGTTCCTCGTCGAACGACAGTTGATCAGCCGCGAACTCGCCGAGGCCCAGGGCGCCCGGAGCGTGGCGATCGACGGCCGCGAGCAGGTGAGCCTCATGATCAACGAGGAGGATCACCTGCGGATCCAGTGCATGCACAGCGGCCTCGACCTCCAGGGCGTGTGGAACCAGATCCGGGTCGTGGACGACCAGATCGAGCGGGCCGTGCCCTACGCCTTCCACCCCCGCTGGGGCTACCTCACCGCCTGCCCGACCAACGTGGGCACCGGCATCCGCGTAAGCGTGATGCTCCACCTGCCGGCCCTCGTGATCACGCGGCAGATCGACAAGGTGTTTCGCAGCCTGCACAAGATCTCGCTGGCCGTCCGCGGCCTCTACGGCGAGGGCTCGCAGGCTATGGGCGATTTCTACCAGATCTCCAACCAGACAACACTGGGCAAGACCGAGGAGGAACTACTGGAGCAGGTGGGCGACGTGGTGCCCGTGCTCATCGACTACGAGCGGCGGGCCCGTGAGTTCCTCGTGCGGGAGACCCAGCAGAACGTCCACGACCAGGTCAGCCGGGCCTACGGCATTCTGCGGACGGCGCAGACGATCACCGCCGAGGAGACGATGCAGCTCCTCTCGCGGGTGCGGATGGGCGTGCTCCTGGGCCTCATCGGCGACGTGGACATCGCCGCCATCAACGTGCTGCTGGTCCGCACGCAGCCGGCCCATCTCCAGAAGCTCCGCGGCCTCGAGCTCGACACGAAGGACCGCAACATCGAGCGGGCCCGCTACCTCCGCCAGCACTTCGAGGGCAACGGCCCGAAGGCAGCCGCGAACTGACGCTCGACCCCCTGTGGTGGGAATTCGGCGTTTTGTTTTGCAAGCGCCGGCTCGAGCTACGGCGCGAGCTTCCGCCGCAGTTCGGCGACGACCGGGGCGGGCACGAACCGCAGGAGCGCCTCGTCGTCGGCCAGCGGCGTGATCTGCTTGAGCAGCGACGACGAGATGTGGGAGTAGGCCGCGTCGGACATCAGGAAGACCGTCTCGACCGACGGATCGAGCTTGCGATTGGCGAGCGTCATCGTGAACTCGGCCTCGATGTCGGTGAGCGACCGAACGCCGCGGAGCAGCACGCTCGCCCCCTGTTCCCGGACGAAGGCCACGGAGAGGCCGCTGAAGAGTTCCACCTGCACGTTGGGCAGCCGGGCCACGCTCGCCTGCACGAGCCGCACCCGCTCCTCCAGCGAAAACAGCGGATGCTTGTCAGGATTGATGCCCACGCCCACGACGATCCGGTCGAAGATCCGGCTTGCCCGCTCGATCACGTCGAGGTGGCCGAGTGTGATGGGATCGAACGACCCGGTGTAGACGGCGGTGCGGGGAGTGGTCGGTGGCGTCACGGTGGCCCTTTCGCGTCGGGATCGGTATGGTACGCGGGCAGCGGTATCGACGAAACCGGTGACGTCGGCACACCGCGAGTCCCGGGTGGAGGCCCCCACACGTGTCCAAACTCCTTGGCTTCGGCGGCATGGTGATCGCGGGTCTGATCGCGATCCTGTTCGTGGCCGACCTCGCGGTCGGCATCCCGTTCGAGCGCGCCAGCCTCGTGGTCGACGTGGGCTTTATCCTGGCCAGCCTGATCGTGGCCTATTTGAGCTGGTCGATCGTGGAGCGGCCCCGGGCCGGGTGAGCGGCCGCGTCGAGCGACGGCCGCGATCACGCCGCCCGGAGCACCGATCCGCTGAACGGCTGCCGCTGCCGACGTTCCACGATCGCCGGCAGGTCGGCGAGCGTGGCCGCCACCACGCCCCCCCGCGCGTGCCGCGGCTGCGCCCACTCGATCCAGCGATCCACGCGGGGGCTTATCGCCCCCCGGCCGCCCGGCACGACCGTGCGATCCACGAGCACGTGCAGCCCGCCGGGCCGGGCCGCCGGCAATGACGAGAACCTCGGCAGCCAGGCCCGCAGGCCCGTGGGCCGGCGGCGGATCGACTCCACCTCCCACAGCCCCCAGGCCAGATTGCGGCACGGCCAGCCCTGCGGTGCCGGCCGGCGGCTGCCGCGGTCCGTGTCGGTGAGCGTATCGACGAGCACAACGCGGATGCCGGCCTCGGCGAGCAGTTCACGATGCTCGAGCGGGGCGCGGCGGAGCACGGCGGCTTCGATGCCGGGAACGGCCCCTCGCGCCCTCGCGATCGCGGAGCGCAGCTTCTGCCGAGAGGCGAACCATTCGGGCGCGAGTTCGATCGCGATGTCGGATCGCTCGGGGGCGAAGCCACCGCGGACCACCGTCTCGACACTGCCGATCCATGTGATCGGAACAGCCGGTATCGTGGGCACGACTGCCGGCCGATGTGCCGTCGCGGTGCTGCGATCCGGCGGCGGCAGCGCCGCGCAGATGAGGACCGTGGCCGGTGCGACCGATTTCGTCATCATGTTCCCCCGATCCGGCAGCGAGAGCCGCGAATTCCTGCCGGCCTTCGCCCGCCGGCACCTCCCCCATCATCCCTCAATCGCCCTCTGTATCGACCCGGGGCCCGCGACACTGGAGCCCGGGCCTGCCGGGAACGCATCGGCGGCAGAACCGGTCGCGCCGGGAGGTCAGCCGGGGGGCTGCGGCGACTCTACCGGAGGGGCGATCCCTGCATGCCCCGCGGCCTCGCCACCGATGATCGCCGCCACGAGGCCGGCTGCCGTCGCTTCCACGGCCTCCACCGCCACGGGAATGCCCGCCCGGTGCAGCGCCGCCGAGGTAATCGGGCTCAAGCTCGCCACCTGCCAGCGATGCAACCGGCCACGAAACACCCGCACGGCCGCCTCGGCGATCGCCGAGCTCGTGATCGTGATCCAACGGACGCCGGCTCGATCGACTGCGTCCAGCGTCGCGGGATCGATCTGATCGACGGGCACGGTGCGGTAGGCCGCGACCTCGTCCACCGCGTGGCCACGGGACAGCAGTTCCATCCGCAGCACGTCGCGGCCTCGATCCGCCCGCACGAGCAGGAACCGGCCACCGACCGGCGCACCGGCGAACGCCGCGACGAGCCCCTCGGAGCTGTAGGTGTCGGGGGCGAGATCGACGTGCAGGCCGGCGCGGTCCAGTTCGCGGCGGGTCGCCGGGCCGATGGCCGCCAGGCGGGCCGTGCCGAGGGCCCGCGCGTCGCGGCCCGCCTGGCGCAGCCGCTCCACGAACGCCCGCACGCCGTTCGCACTGGCGAACACGATCCAGTCGTAGGTGTCGGCGCGAGCGATCGCCGCGTCGAGCGGTCCCCACGAGTCCGGCGGCTCGATCCGGACGAGCGGCACGTGCAGGCACGTGCCGCCGGCTGCGGCGACGAGCGCCGCGAGCTCGTCGCCCTGCCCCGCCGGCCGGGTGATGAGCACGCAGCCCCCGGCGAGCGGCCCGCGGGGGGTGAGTGGCTGGGCGGTTTCGCCCACGATGACGACGGCCGGCGGCTTCCAGCCGTGCCGGACCGCATCGGTGGCGCAGCGGCCGAGCGTCGTGAACGCGATCTGCTGATCGGGCCACGCGCAGCGACTGACCACGGTGACCGGCGTATCGCCCGGCTTGCCGGCTGCGAGCAGATCGGCCGACCAGCCGGCGAGCTGTTCGACGCCCATGTAGACGACGAGCGTGCCTGGCACCGCCGCGAGCGTGCGGAAATCGATGCCGGCCGTCTTGTCGTCCGCCGCGTGACCGGTCACGATCGTGAGGCTCGATGCCGCCGAGCGACTCGTGAGCGGCACGCCCGCCGCGGCAGCCGCAGCCAGCGCGGCGGTGACCCCGGGCACGAACTCGACGACGATGCCCGCCTCCCGCAGCGGCTCGAGTTCCTCGACCAGCCGCGCGAAGACGCTCGGATCGCCCCCCTTGAGCCGCACGACCGTTTTGCCCTCGCGGGCCAGCCGCGCGAGCAACTGCCCCGCCACCTCCCCGGGATCCGCATCACCGCAGGCGTCACTGCCGCGCGGCACGGGCAGCCGCTCGGCGGCCGGAGCCACGAGGTCGAGGATGGCCTGCGGCACGAGCTGGTCGTGGACCACCACGTCGGCCGTCCGCAGGGTTTCCAGCGCGCGGATCGTGAGCAGGTCCGGGGCCCCGGGGCCGGCCCCGACGAACACGACCCGTCCGGTGGACTGCACGAGGCGGCTGGACGCGGTGGGAGCGGGCATAGGCACGGTCAATCAGGCCGATGGTCGGGGGTCCGGTCTTTCAGGGGCCGGTGTTTCTGGCACACGCGGTGGCTACTACACTCTGGGGCGAGGGCCCACTCGGACTCTCTCCGGAGCTGATCGACCAGTATCGTCAACAACCATGCCGAACGAGTCTACAGGGGCGGCCCCCGCCCCGGTCGATCCCCATGCCTCCGCATCCGCCTCCCAGCTCTCTCCGGTGGAGCGGGCCCGGCTGCAGCAGTGCTTCAATCGCGGCACGCAAAATGCGCCGACGAATCTCGACTATGCGATCGAGATGTACACGATCTGCGTGATCGGCGACCCGGGCAACGCGGTGTACCTCCAGGCCCTGCTCGGCGTGCTCCGCCGCAAGCACGGGCCGCGAAAGGGGGGCGGCCTCTCGTCGCTGTGGGCGACGGGCTCCCGCACGCTGCTCAAGAAACACGCGGCCAACGCCCAGTGGAGGGAGGTCGTCAAGGCTGGCGTCGAGATCATCAAGTCCAATCCGGCCGACCCCGCCTGTCTGCTGGCGATGGCGGAGGCCTGCGGCAACCTCATGTTTTTCGAGGCCCAGGGGGTGTATCTGAAGGCCGCGCTCGACGCTGCGCCCGCGGATGTCGAAGTCAACAAGCAGTGCGCCCGCTATGCCGCCAACCAGGGGCAGTTCGATCAGGCCATTGCCTGCTGGGTGCGGATCTCCAACATGAAGGGCATGGGGGAAGAGGCCCAGCGGGAGATCGCGCGGCTGCAGGTCGAGAAGACGATCGTGGCGGGCCAGGGGATGTCGGGGCGGCCCGGCACCGCGCGGCCGGCCGCGGCGGGGGGCGAGGCTGCGGCGCCGCAGGGTGATCGCGTGGCCGAACTCAAGGCGGAGATCCAGCACAACCCCGCCGGCATCGAGCCCTATCTCGAACTGGCCGACCTGCTGGAGCGCGACGGCGGAGTCGACCAGGCGGAGCAGGTGCTCGCCCGTGCGCTCGCCGCCTCCGGCAATGATCTCAAGGTGCGGGAGCATGTCGAAGACCGGCAGCTTCGCTGGGCCCGCCACAAGGTGATGATCGCCGAGAAGCGGGTCGAGACGGACGATTCGCCCGATACCCGGACCACGCTCGAGAAGCTCAAGGCCGACCAGCTGAAGCGGGAGATCGACGTCTACTCGGCGCGGTGCATCCGCTATCCCGAGAACGTGATCTGGAAATTCGAGCTGGCGATGCGGCTGAAGACCGTGGGCAACCACGCCGAGGCGATCCGCCACTTCCAGGAAGTGCTGCAAGACCCCCGCCGCAAGGGGCAGGTGTCGCTGGAGCTCGGCGAGTGCTTCCAGAAGATCAAGCAGTATCAGCTCGCGGCCCAGAACTACCAGACGGCCGTGGATCTCCTGACCGACCGGGAGCTGGATCTGCGCAAGCGGGCCCTCTACCGGGCCGGAGTGCTGGCCGCGGGCCTCGGCGATGCCGACACGGCCCGCAAGCATCTGGCGACCCTGGCCGGCCTCGACTTCGGCTACCGGGATGTGGCCCAACGTCTGGACAAGCTCGGGTCCGGACACGATAACAAGCCGAAATCCGAATAACCCCTTTTCCCCTCCCCGCACGCAGTCAAGGAATCGCCCGCATGCCCCACTCCGCCAGCGCCAAGAAGCGCCATCGTCAAAACCTCCGCAACCGAGACCGCAATCGGGCCGTGAAGTCGGTCATCAAGTCGGAGGTGCGGAAGGTGCTCGAGGCTATTTCGGCGGGCGACGTCGGCGGCGCGAAGGAGCACCTGAAGACGGTCGCCAAGAAGGCCGACCAGGCTGCGGCGAAGAAGACGATCCACCGCAATCGCGCGGCCCGGATCAAGTCGCGGCTCTCCGCCCGCGTGAAGGCCGCCTCGACCGGCGCTCCGTCGAAGGCCGCCCCGGCCAAGGGCCAGAAGAAGGCCGCCAAGGCGTAGGCCGGTTCGCGAGCCGTAGGCCCGTTGCTCTGCAACGGGCCAAAAAGATTGCCCGTCGCGGAGTGACGGGCCTACGGTCTCACCCGCTCCAGACGACGTCGCGGGCGTCGAACACCGGCCCTTCGACGCAGGTGCGGCGGTAGTCCCAGCTCCCATCGGGCTGACGGATGCGGGCCACGCACGTGAAGCAGATGCCCACGCCACAGGCCATCGGCTCCTCGAGCGACACGTGGCAACCGGTCTGCCGGCCCGCCGACCACTTCGCCACGGCCGCCATCATCGGGCCCGGGCCGCAGCAGGCCACGTGAAGTGATTCCGTGGCAGCTGCTCGCGGCACCACGTCCTCGAGAAGGTCGACCACGGTGCCACGGATTCCCGCCGAGCCATCCAGCGTGGCGAGGTGCACGTCGAAGCCGGCCGCCCGAAAGTCATCCACGTCGCCGAACATGCCTGCGTGTCGGGCACCCCAGCAAAGGGTGACGCGGCGGGCCCGCGGCGCCGCCCGCGTGGGCGAGCCATACACGGCCTGACCGAGCCGCTCTCGGCCGAGGGAGAGGAGTGCCGTCTGGCCGATCCCGCCCGCCACGAGCACGAGGTGATCAGCCGCGGGGGGATCGAAGCCGTTGCCGAGCGGTCCCCAGATCGTCAGTTCATCGCCCACGCGGAGGCCGGGCAGCGCCGTCGTGAACTTGCCGTGCACGAGGTAGATGAAATCGGCGTGACGGCGGCGACCGTCGACCGCGAACGTGTCGTAGACGGCCAGCGGCCGGGCGAGCAGCGGATCGTTCCGATCGGGGATCCGCAGCATCGCGAACTGGCCTGGCACGGCCCGCTCCGCGATCTCCGGACAGTCGAGGCGAATCCGCCAGGTCCGTTCCGCGACCTGCGCATGGGCCACAATCCTGGCCCGCAGGTGGCTGGCATGATCGGCGTGGCAGGTGACTGCCGGGGCGGCGGCTGTCATGCCTCACCCCCCTGCCCCGGTCGCCCCCCCTTCGGGGCGCGCCATGACGAAGCCTTGCCGGGCCGCTTCCGCCGCGTGGGCCGCATCGGCTGGCCGGGCTTCGCCGGTCTGCCGGGTCGGCCCGCGCCTGTCGGTCGGCCCGCGCCTGTCGGTCGGCCCGCGCCTGTCGGTCGGCCCGCGCCTGTCGGTCGGCCCGCGCCTGTCGGTCGGCC
>Ga0315906_10000127_pt1 | contig 125112 bp, 129 predicted proteins | sample LakEriMetagenome_4_FD_203526 | JGI IMG/M metagenome (GOLD analysis project Ga0315906, IMG submission 203526) | Freshwater fungal communities from buoy surface, Lake Erie, Ohio, United States - Buoy 2 MA122 | ecosystem: Environmental > Aquatic > Freshwater > Lake > Lake biofilm | place: USA...
ATTGTGTTACAGGTCAATGGGTATCAATTGATACAGTAGGAAGTATTACATATAAATGTGTTTGTGGATGTATTCCACCAACTGTTCGTTATGGTAATACAGCGGTATGGTTGCCAACTGGTTCATCTTGTCCTGGATGTCCTGATTGTTTTTTCCCAACAACTTCTACTACAACATCATCGCCTTGCAAATGTTACTCAGTAGAAAATACTACTCCTGATCCACTTAACTATCAGTATACTCAATGTGGTGGTTCTGGATTTACCACTGTTTCTCTTGCAGGCAATACTACAGATTATGTTTGTTCTGAAACAGTACCAGCTATAACTGAGTTAGGTATAGTAGTTAACGGTGGTGTAGTAACATGTGCAAACAATCTTGATTGTGTTCCATAATAATTAATATAAAATGAATATATTAGTACAATTAAATAGTCCTCTAGGTTCTGGTTTAGGACCTACTTTTACAATTTCTCCAAATGTGGGATCTATAAATCCTACTACTGCTACAGCTGCAGGTCTTTTGGGAGGAGGGGAACTTTTTACATTAACCGATCCTACTGCAACAAGTGTTACTTTAACATCTGTAGGAGCTTGTACAAATCCAATAACTATTTCTATAACTAATCCGTTTAATCCTGGTACAACTAGTACAACTACACCTTCATTGATTCAATGTTTGGTACTAAGTTTAGGAACAGGATCTACAAAAATATGTGGTGGTTCGTTTGATGAAGAATTTGCACCAGTAGGTATAGCATATACAATTAATGGATTACCTACACCTGCTCCTTTTCCGATTACGTTAAGTTTTACTTATACTCCTAGTATTGGTTCTCCTACTACTGAATCATTAGTTATACCTACAGGATCAATTTCTGCTAGTCAAAATTATGTAACTAAAACACTTTTAGATTGTAATGATCCTAATAGTATTAAAACATGGACATTAACTAATTTTACAGTGTCTCCAAATACAATACCTATTTGTAGTTCAACAACATCAACTACAACTACTCCTCCAATTGGTGGAGATTGTGTTTGTGTAATTTTAGAAAATATAAGTGCAAGTGTTCAAGATAGTCCTACATTTTTGTGTGATCAAGGTGGTATAATACCTGCTCCAACTTCTACAGTTGCACCAGGTCAAAGTATATTTATAACATTAACATTACAACAAATAGGAACTTTAGATCCATTAATTTGGAATTGGGTACTTTGTGGATAAAAATAATTACATACCTTTATAAAATTATAATATATGCCAAAATCTGCAACAATAAAATTAACATTAGCAGGATCATCTGATACAACTTTTTCTTTGTTTTCTGATGCTGATGGTTTTTTAAATCCTTTTGATTCCGGTATTAGCAAAGCTGATATGATATCTGGATATACAACTAATACAATACCTGATGCAGCTAATACAATTCGTATAAAAAAAGCAGGGTGTGATGATTATGTAGATTTAGATTTACCTTGTACAAGTCCTTTTGATATATTGTTTGATCAAATGAAAGCTTCTAAAGTGGCCGATCCTACTATTAGTTGGACTGAAGTTCTTGATTTACTTTTAGATAAAGGGATTGTATCAACTGTTTGTAATATATGCTGTCCTGATTGTGGTGTAAATACTGATTATACATTTGCATCTATTGAAACTTATTTAAAATATGCTGAAGCTGTTGGTTTAACTCAAAGTGCAGCAGTGCCAGCTTAACTTATAAAAATTATTAATTATGCCAACTCAAAGACCTATTTGTTGTACTTACAATTGCATTGAAGATTTAAAAGCTTTTGTAGGACCGGTTAATTATCTAACTATTTTAGATAGGGGATTAGTTGAAAGTAATACCGTAAATGGTGAAGGAATTGTTTGCAAATTATTAAAATTTGTTAATGACAATAATATTAGTGTTACTGATACTATGGGAATAATAAACAAACTTTTAGATAAAGGTTTTACATGGAGGTGTACTCCTGATAATATAATAGCAAGCATAGAAACATATCTTAAATACGCAGAGGCAGTTGGTTTGACGCAGTCAGCTGCTGTTCCTGCATAATAATTAAAATTAAAAAACATGCCAGTTACTACAACTACAACAATTAATCCTAATGCCAATTGTTGCATTACTATAGAAGCCAGTGTTGAAACCTATCTTAAATATGCTGAAGCTGTAGGACTTACGCAATCAGCAGCTGTTCCTGCTTAAAATAATAAAAACCAACATATATGAAGTTTATTTGTGCACAACCTGCTATACCATACTATACATGGCAGGTAGAAATAATGATTAACAACTTTATTAGAAACGGTGTTAATCCAAATGATATTAATATTCTTTGTGCCCATTATGGGCAAGTTCCTCCAGATTGGTTAAAACTACAACAACATTATAATAATGTTGGTTTCTTTTTTTATCCTGATACTAGAGAAGATCACTTTTACATTCCTTCTGTTTATTTTAATTTAATGAAGCAGCATCTTACTGCTTATCCTGAATTAACTACGCAGCCTTTGTTTTTACATGATTGTGATATAATTTTCACAAGACCTGTTAATTTTAAAGATATGGAATACCATAATACTTGGTATTTAAGTGATACTGTGGGTTATATTGGTTATAACTATATTTTTGGTAAGGGTGAAGATGTTTATTTAGATATGTGTCGTGTAATGGAAATGGATCCTTTAATTCCTAGAATTATGAATCCAAATTCAGGAGGTGCTCAGCATATTGTAAAAAATACTACACCTGAATATTGGGATAAAGTTGAAAAAGATTCTATAAAACTTTACAAACATTTTTGTGATACTGAACCAAATTATAAAGGTGAAGGGTATGCTATTCAAAAGTGGACTGCAGGAATGTGGTCACTTTTATGGAATGCTTGGAAGTTTGGTCATCCAACAAGAGTTGATAATAGATTAGATTTTTGTTGGGCTACTTGTTACATTGATAGATGGAATGAGGCACCTATATTTCATAATGCTGGTGTGACAGAAGATAGAAAAGATTTATTTTTTAAAGCAGCGTATTTTACAAATCTTCCTTATAACGATGTAAAACTTGAAAATATAAATCCTCAATCTTGTTCTTACAAATACGTTGAAGAATTATTAAAAACCAAAGAAATTTCATGTCTGATTTAAAAGTATTGTGCTTTACAACAAGTTACAAAAGACACAAAATGCTAAGGGGTACTATAGCTGATATTAAAAATCAAAGCTATAAGAATCTTTTCCATTCTATTAATATTGCACATGATGCAGATGATTATACTGACTATACTATATTGTATGATGATATAGATGATGTAAACATTGTTATTAATGAAAATAAACATCAACATTTTAATTACACAAATTCAATTATATCAGTTGATTTTGATAATTATGATTTGTTTGTTAAAATAGACGATGATGATATTTACAAAAAAGATTATGTTAAAACAATAGTAGAATTTTTTCAAAATAATCCATCTGTAGATGTTGTGTCATCTAAGATAAAATATCAATTGAATGGAGCTATTTTAAGATGGATCAATGCACCAAACTTAGGTGGTAATCCAGAAGGTTGTGATTTTAATATGCCACCTACATTTGCTTTTAATAAAAAGGGATTAAAGTGTGTATTAGAATCTGAATCAATTTATGGATTTGAAGATCATATGTGGAGGGATGCTTGGTGTAAAAATTGTAATATAGCAGAAATTGATAATCGAGAAAATATCATCTGGCACATTCATGGTAAAAACATTTCAACTTCTAACTTTTTAATAAACCAATAATAATGAAAAAAATATTTTTAGATTGTGGATTTCATCACGGAGAAGGATTGGAATATTTTATAAACAATGGAATAATTACTACAGATTATAAAATTTATTCATTTGAAGCTAATCCAGCTTGCTTTATTGAAGAAAGAGTTGAATTACTTCGTAACAAATACTCATTAGATATAACTTCTTTTAACAAAGCTGTTTGGGTAGAAGATGGAATTGTTACATTTAATCAAGAAAATCATACTAAAAGTGGAAGTGGTTCTCCAACCGATGGTGCTTCAAACATTGATGGGTGGGGGTCATCTATACAAGGAATTGGATTTAATCATTTAGGATATGAAACACAAGTTACAATTCCTAGTATTGATCTTAGCAAATTTGTAAATGATTTACCAAATGATTCTCATATAATATGCAAACTAGATATTGAAGGAGCAGAGTTTGAAATTTTAAGAAAAATGATTAAAGAAAACACTGCTTCTAAAATTAAAGAGTTTTATGTAGAGTTTCATGAAGGAAGAATGTATCCAAAAGAATCTGTCGATACAAAAAATGAAATCATATCTGATTTAACAAAATTAGGTTGTAAAATTAATACTTGGTTTTAAATGGATAAAAAACAAATATGTGTTGTTATACCTTTTAGGTATTCTACACCTGATAGAAAAAGAAATTTATTTTATACTATCAAGTATTATAATAGATTTTTAAAAGATTGTAAGATTATAATTGTAGAGCAAGATTCAAAAACTGATATGAGTGAGGTATCAGGTTGTTATCATAAACATTTTAAAGTTAACACAAACGATGATCATTTTAACAGAGGTTTTTTGTTTAATATAGGTTACAATATAAGTCAATCATCTTTTTGTGCTGACTACATAATATTTGGAGATGCTGATTGTTTAATAGAAAAAAAAGTACTTGAAAACATTGAAGAATACTATGAGTATTTTGACGACTATTTTGTTCTACCTTTTAAAGATGCAATGTATTATATGTCAGAAGATGAGACAAAAAACTTTGTAAATAATGAAGATATTAATACAGGAAATAACGAAAAAACCAGAAAATTAGAGTATATTGTTAATATACACGGTGGTGTAAATATTTTAAGTGCTAAAAATTTTTATTGTATTGGTGGGTATGATGAAAGATTTAAAGGATGGGGGGCTGAAGATGATGCGTTTGCTCACAAATGTTCTGCACTTAATTTAAAAAAATATAGAATTGATGCTGAATTATTACACTTGCATCATATTTATACTAACAGAGATATGGGACACTATGAAAAAAACATGAGTTTTTTAGGTGAATATTGGAGTGTTCCGGATACTAGAAAGTATGTTGATTTTTTGGGATATAAGCATTTAGCTAGACCATGCAAAGAATAATTATAAATAATATAAGTCAGGTTTTGTTGGTTTAATCCTGACAAACACAGCCCTGACGTTTCTACGTTGGGGCTCTATTTTTTATACAAATTAAATAATATATGCCATATGAATATTTATGATCAAGTTAAAAATTCCATAAGGTGGAAAAAATCTGATTACTATTGTTCAGTAAGACTTGGAATCCCTATTAAAAAGTATAAAGAAATTAAACAAAAAGTATTAACAGAATCTTATCCAGAACCAATAATTAAAGATAGAGTTGTTGAAGTTAAAGAAAATGTTGCTAAAGGTGAAGCTGAAATAATGGGGATATTTTCTATAGAACCAAAAACTGCTGAAGAAATAATTCAGCTTCTTAAAATAGATACTACTAAATGGAAGCTTAGTAATTACTGGAACAAACAAAAACATGATGGTTGGCATGTGTCAGCTTTTGTCACTGCTATAAGAAAAGATGAAAAAGATATACTAGCTGAAGTAATAGCCAATTTTGAGCCTGAATATCAACCTCTTAGTGGTGAGATATATATCAATAATAAATTTGAAAATGATACTGTTGGTATTTTGTCAATACAGGATTTGCATTTTGGTAAAGAATACAATGATGATATAGTAGATAATTTTAAAACAGCAGTAAAAGATCTTGTACATAGAGCTTACATGTCACACAAACTAAACAAAATTGTTTACGTTATTGGTGGAGATGTTTTAAATATGGATACGTTTAATGGAACTACTACATCTGGAACTCCTATAAATAATAGTATGTTAGCACATCAAGCTTATAAACAAGCATTTGATGCACTATATTGGTCTGTATGTTATCTTAAACAATTTTGTGAAAACTTACATGTTGTATATGTTCCTGGTAATCACGACCGACTTAGTTCTTTTCATTTAGCTCATGCTCTTTCAAAATGTTTTGACAAAGAAGACTATTCGATCTATTTTGATGTTGAATACTCAGAAAGAAAAGTTGTAGTTTATGGTCATAACTTTTTTGCGTTTGAACACGGAGATGTAAATAAAAAGAATACTCCACTTGTATATGCTACAGAATATCCTGAACTTTGGGGCAGAACTAAATATCGTACATGTTACACTGGACATTTCCATTCTAAAAAAACAACAGAATATGTCAGCGAAAATGAAACCAATGGGTTTGCTATTAAACATCTTCCTAGCCTTTGTTCAACTGATTATTGGCATTATCATAATAAGTATATTGGGTCAAAGCGTCAAGCTGTTATGGAAGTACATGATGTAGAAAAAGGTAAAACATCCGAGTTTACTTATAATGTAAACATTTAAAGTTTAAGTAGGAAACTTCAAAGATTTTTTGTAAATTAATAATATAGAAGTTGTGAAAAAATATAAAAAACCAAATTTAAATGGTCCGAGGTTTAGACCAAAAAAATTAAACTTAACTAACGTTGATGCTTACAATGATTTTGTAATGAAAAATCCTAGGTATGCGTCTTTAACGTTAAAAACGTTTAAAAATATAATTAATCTGTTTAATGGTAAGATATGGAAAAATGTAATTAATGAACGTGACGGAGTTCAATTACCAGAGCAGCTTGGGTATCTTTTTATAGGAACTTGTCCAAAAAAGAAATGGGACAATACAAACTATAAAAAGTCAGAATATTATGGAGTTAAAGTTCAGAATCAAAATTGGGAATCTGATCAATACACTGCAAAAATATTTTATACCAACTTTGAAACTAAATATAGGTTTAAGAATCATGACTTATGGGGTTTTACTGGAGTAAGAGATTTTAAAAGAACAGTGGCAAAAACATACCCTCTTGAGTGGAAAAAATATGTTATGGTTGATAACAAACTTAAAATAAGTAGATTGTTTAGAATTGAAAAATTTAAACAATCAAAGCAAGAAGAATTAGGTTTATTACTTGAAAACTATGATGAATTTAATTTAGACTAAAATGGCTAAAAATACTATTGGAGAAATTGTTTCAAGAATAAGAAGTCAAGTAAAAGGAGATAAGCAAGATGCTCTTTTAACTGATAGAATGATTTACACGTTTGTATTAAAAAATGCAAAGTTTTTAATGAAACGTGAAGATTCTAAAAGTAAATTAATGGCTTTTTCTGCCGTAATTCAAACAATGGATTTTGTAGAATTAATTGAAATTGATAAAGTTGAAGCGTGTTGTACTGGTATTAAATCAGATTGTACTATTAAACGTACAAAAGAAAAGCTTCCTGTTTTTTTACAGGGGTATTTTGGACCATTGATTAGAACTGTAAGTTCATTAGATGCATCTGAAGAATTGCAACCAATTCTTCCAAGCAGTTATATACATGTAGCAAATTCTAAAAATTTTAAATATAACAAAACAAAATACTATTGGTATTTAAATGACTACTTATATTTTCCAAATTTAGAATGGGACGCTATACGTATAGAAGGAATATTTGAAGATGACATAAGTAAATGGACTTGTGAAGAAGATGAATGTTTAGTCAAGCATGATCAATCTTTCAATGTACCGGATTATTTATTAGCAGAGTTAGAAGGTTATGTTGTAAAAGATTTATTAGGAATGTATCAAGTACCGGTTGATACTGCAATTGATAAACAAAATATAGCTAGATAATGAACACTGAGTTACAATATAGAACTTTTAATGACCTTTTAGGCGAGGTTAGCATAGACTTTACAATGTATAATAATGAAGGTTTAATTGAACCTTCTCAGTTAATTAAAATAGCTCAAAAAATAAATTATGATTTAGGATTAAGAATTCACGGAACTAAAGAGAAACTTCTTGAAGTTGAAAAACGAAAGGTAAAATTACCAGATGATTTTTATGTTTTAAACTATGCTTATATGTGCTCTACTTATAAAGTAACGTATAGAGCAAATGCTGGTAGAGAAACCGAAAATGTTATAATGGATCATTGTCCTAAATGTGGATGTAACACTGAATGTGAATGTGAAGCTACATATGTACAAGAGTGTCAAAATGGAGAAAAGATATACGTACAGGTTGTAGAAAAAAGAAAAACTGAAACAAGGATATATGAAACTTTTGATAGAATTAAAATTGCTACCAGTTCTGGAAAATGCGATGCTTTAGATGATACTCAGTCAGGTAATATTGGGTACATTAAAAATGGATTTATTTATACTAATATAGATAATGGTAAAATATTTATTTCATATCAAGGAGCATTAGAAGATGATGAAGGAAATCTTTTAGTTCTTGATCATCCAATGATTAATGAATATTATGAGTATGCTATTAAACAACGTCTTTTAGAAAACTTATATATCAATGGAGAAGACGTAGGGCAAAAAATGCAATTAGTTGAGCAAAGATTACGAGTAGCTAGAAATAACGCATTGTCAATTGTTAATACTCCTAATTTCTCTGAGCTGAAGAAAAATTGGGAATTAAACCGAAAAGGTATTTATCACAAATACTATAACATGTTTAAAACTCAAGACGGTTATTAATGAAAATATCATTAACCATAAAATTAGAAACGTATAATTGTAGTGTAGTTTTTTCAATTACAGATCAATTAAATGCTTCTGTAAAAAAACTTGACAAAAAATATAAACTAAAAAACTCAGAAGATGATGGAGAAAGTGAAGGTATATTAGTTTCTCCGGATATTGACAAGTATTATTTAATAATAGATAGTAAATATTTATCACATAACACAATAGCTCATGAAGTATATCACGCTGTTGTAAGAGTTACTGAAGACAGAGGAATATCAGATGAAGAGGCACAAGCTTGGTTATGTGGTCATTTAACCGGTGTTATTTATAAGTTTATAGATAAAAAGAAGTTATTTATCAAACATGGCTGAGAATCAACAAGGTAATCCACAAGCTACAACAAATACCTTTAATAAAGGTATGTTGAAAGATTATAATGAAACCTTTGTAGGAGAGGGACAATATACCCATGCACGTAACGCTGTAAATAATTCTCATGATGGACAAGTGGGTATAATTGGTAATGAACCCTCGAATATTAATTGTGTCAATCTTCCATATACTCTTATTGGAACTGTTCACTTAGGTGATGACCAATGGGCTGTATTTACTACAGATGATCTTGATTCTGAAATAGGAATATTTGATGAATCAGCATGTACATATCAAAAACAACTGAATAGTAAATGTTTAAATTTTAGAAAAAGTAATTTAATCACAGGTGTATTTAGAAGAAGATATGATTGTGAAAGATTAGTGTATTGGGATGATGGTCGCAATCCAACAAGAGTAATTGATATAGACAATGTTCAGCAATACTTTAACTATGTAGACACATATGTTAATAATTGCAGAGTAAGAAATTATCTAAATACTGTAAACTGTGAATCTCTTAGACTTGCTCCATTAATTACACATCCTTGTCTTACAATTAAAAAAGGTAAGGTTCCTGGAACACTTCCGAATGGGTCATATCAAGCATGTATTGCATACACAGTTAATCAGGTAAAAGTTACAGATTATATTGGATTAACAGCTGTACAACCAATATGGTCACATGATAATGTAAATGGCTCTTTAGAAATTATTGTTACTGATATTGATAGAGATTTTGACGAATTTGAACTTGTAATATTGTCTAATGTTAATGCTCAAACAGTTGCTAAAAGAATTGGTTATTATTCAACTTCACAAGGTATAATACACGTTGATAGATGGAATTTAGAGTTTGTTAATGTTAGTGTGGCTGATATAGTATTTAGATCTGAGGCAATAGAAAAAAGTGATGCTATGTACTCTATAAATAATTATTTATTAAGAGTAGGTACATATAGTAAGTTTAAATTTAATTATCAACCATTAGCAAATCAAATTAGAGCAAAGTGGGTAGCTGTTCAATATCCTAATGATTATTATGAAAAAGGTAATAATAAAACTGGATATTTAAGAGATGAGGTATATTCCTTCTTTATTCGATTTGTTTATAATACAGGTGAACTTAGTGAATCGTATCATATACCCGGCAGAGCTCCTTTATCTGGTGATGAAGCAAATATTACAGGTATAGTAAACGATGCATTCGAAACAACAGGACCATCTGCATTTTCAAGAAAAGTTTGGCAAGTTAAAAATACAGCCATTGTTGATTCAAACATTCAATCTAGCCCTTCTTATTTAGAAGGTGGAAGAATAATTGCTTCTGGTAGAATGGCTTTTTGGGAAAGTGAAGAATACTATCCAGATAATAATCCTACTGTTTGGGGTAACTTATGTGGTAAAAAAATTCGTCACCATAAGATGCCTGATGAAACAGTTGATAATTTTCCAGCAACTTTTGACACAGGTGGTCCAGGTGTACCTGGAGGTACCAAACTTGTTTTGTTAGGTGTAGCTTTTGAAAATATTGCTGCACCACTTGATAACAATGGAAATCCTATTGAATCTATTGTAGGCTATCAAATATTAAGAGGATCTCGTGAAGGAAACAAATCAATTATTGCAAAGGGTATTATTTGCAATATGAGAGATTATCCTATACCGGGTAATACTCAAAGAGGACTTTTTCAAAATTATCCTTATAATGATTTAAGACCAGATCCTTATTTAACAACTGATCTTGTAAATGGTACTAATGGAGACTCTAATGGTAATGTTAACTATAGTAAAATGAGTTCATATCGTAAAGATATATTCTCATTTCATAGTCCAGATGTTACGTTTAGTAATCCGTTTTTAAACGTTAGTGAATTAAAAATATACAATGAGTATGTTGGTAACGTTAGTGGATTTTTTGAAACTCCTTATAGACATCCAAGATTTAAAGTTTTAGCAAACTTTGTTAAATTTATTTCTGATATAGTTGGTGCTGTTGCTGGTGTTAATATAATAGCCCAAGGACTTGAGTTTACAGGTACTGAGGATTTACCAATTGCATTTACGTTTCCTCCACTACAACCACCTCCTCTTCCTCCTGCAGGTGGTGGTGTTGCAAACTTATGGGCAACAGTTTTAGGATGGATTGAATATGCATTAAGATTAGCTTTATGGGTAGTTATTACAGGAGCTTTATTTTTATTAGCTGCTTACTTTACAGAAGTACAATCTGAAAAGGTTATGCAAATCTTTAGATACTTGGTTCCACGAATTCAATATTGTTCACAATTTATATCATCAGGATTTTATAATAGAACAGTTCCTTCAAGATTAGGAAATAGAAGAAGAAGAATTGATCAAGCAGCATACATTTCTCCTCACATACAATATTTTACTAAACAAAATCCTGTAGAAGTTTTACAAGTTAATAATTTATATAGAAGCAAATTTGCTATTGTAGCTATAGATAATAGTGCTGCAAATATTGAGGATCCTCTTACAATAGATAATAGTCGTTGGATATTTAGTGAAGCACCTGGTAGCACCATTTCTGCACACCATGCTGCTTTAAAAATAAATTTAGCAACTCAGTATGGGCAATTAGAATCTATAAAACAATTGCCAATAGATACGTGTATTAATCCTATAAGAACTTCTACTCTTCTTAGAGAATCAACAGAAGTTTTATTTGGTGGAGATATATATGTATCAAGATTTACTGAGAAAAACACAATGTTTTTCTTTACTACTTGGTTAATGGGTGAGCCCGATGAAACCGAATATGATTATACGCTGTATATAAATATACCATATCCCAGACATTGGATAAATAGTAGTATTGTAAAATTGCATTTATTGCAGCAACCTTCAACTTTTAGATCATTAGATGCTAGACAAAATGGTGGTTTTTTAAACGCATTTTATGTATCTAGAGGTTTCTTTTATCTTTTTAATTCTGGTGTAAGAGAATTTTTTATTGAAAGTGAAGTAAACTGTGCTTACAGAGATTGGGATGAAGAAATAGCAAAAAGACATTACGATCCTACAAGGTTTACGGAGCTTGCTGCAATGTTTAGATCTGATATAATTAAATCAGGTAATTTTTATAAGTACGATTATAATCTAAGTATTAATAAATTATTTAATAGTAGTATCTCATGGGGTAATACATTACCAAGAGATTATAATCCATTGACTTACGAATCTTGTTTTACTTATCGACCTAATAGAGTAATATATTCTCTTCCTCAACAGGATGAAAATAAAAAGGATAACTGGAGATTGTTTTTGACTAACAACTATAAAGATTTTCAATCTCGCGTTACATCAATAAAACCTATTAATAAAACTGGTGGATTTTTTATGATGGCTTACCAAAGTCCACTACAATTTATGGGATTGGAAGAATTAAAGGTAGATGGTACTGGTGCTAAGTTAACAATAGGAGACGGAGGTTTATTTCAACAACCTATGCAAGCTATTGTAAATACAGACGCATCATATGAGTATGGATCAAACCAAAGTAGATTTAGTTCTGTAAATACACTTCACGGTTTATTCTATGTAAGTCAAAATCAAGGAAAGGTATTTCAATATACAGGTCAATTAAATGAAATATCAAATGGTGGTTTAAAATGGTGGTTTTCTAGATATTTACCTTCTCAGCTATTACTGCAATATCCAAATTATCCCTTGTATGATAATCCAGTAAAAGGTGTAGGAGTTCAATGTATTTATGATAATACCAACGAAATTTTGTATATTACTAAAAAGGATTATAAGCCAAAGTTTCAAACATTTACTTTTGATTCAGATGGTAATATGTTTACAGCTGGTGGTGTTAAAATAAACTTTGACGATAAAGATTATTTTGAAGATGCAAGTTGGACAATAAGCTATGATCCTAAATCTAAATCATGGGTAAGTTTTCATGATTGGATTCCAACATTTTTGATTCCAGGTAAGAATCATTTTTTGTCGGTTAAGGATAATAGTATTTGGAAACATAATGTAGTATGTAATAGTTATTGTAACTTTTATGGTGTTGATTATCCTTTTGAAGTAGAGTTTGTATCAGCCACTGGGCAACAAGTAAACTCTATGAGAAACTTAGAATATTTGTTGGAAGTGTATACAATGTATAATAATTGTAGAGATAAGTTTCATATTCTTGATGAAAATTTTGATCAAGCTATGATTTATAATTCTGAACAAATTTCAGGAATTTTAGAACTTGTACTTAAATCTAAGAATGATGCTGTAAATTTGTTAAGTTATCCGCAAATTGGAGCAAACACAATTAAGATACAATATTCTAAAGAAGAGAATAAATATAGGTTTAATCAGTTTTGGGATATTACAAAAGACAGAGGGGAATTTGCATCAGTTAATCTTCCTATGTTAAATATTGAACCAAATGGTTATAAATTTAATATTAACCCTGCTTATGTAAATTATTCAAAAGCTGCATTAGAAAGAAAGAAATTTAGACATAATGTAAATAGAATATTTTTAAGAAAAGTAAAAAGTGGACAAAATAAATATTTGTTTAAAATATCTAATCAAAAAATTCTTCAATCACCTAGATAATGGAGAGGCCTAATTTAAATAAAATAATTGCTCAGAATAAAGATAAAACTGGACACATCCCTAATAAGGGATTAAGTCGTTTACCTGGTAAAAAAACTGTACCATATATTTCTATGGATGGTTTTAAAAATGGATTACCTCCTAATGGAACTCATTATAGAATACCATCTGATACATTATATAACCCTACACCCTACAGAATAAAAGCTAAAGCAAACACAGGTCAGGAAGAATGGTTAGAACCTTATACAAATCAATCTGTAAATTTTCCTGGTGCAGACTATGTTGACGAATATTTTAAAGGTGGTGGAGGTACTGGAAAAGGTGGTGGATTTTGGGATTGGTTAAGAAATTTATTTGGTGGCAAAGGAGGTAGAGGAAGTTTTGATTGTCCTGGAGATGTATGTAGTCCTGGAAAAATGAAATTTGAAAAACCATCTAGAGTCAAAAAAAATAGAGGTAGTGGTGGTGGAGGATCTAGTTTTATAAATCCATTTGACGGAAATGACGATGAAATTTGTTATGATGAAGAAGGTAATGAAGTACCTTGTTATCAAGGTAGCTCTGTAATTTATTATGGTGGAGGTGGAGGTGGTGGAAATAATGGAGGTGGTGGAGGTTGTGATCCTTCAACAGGTGTTTGTAAACCACCAGCTCCTGAAGAAGGAAAAGTAAGTCCTGTATATGAGGATGCAATTGTAGGAGATTTTCCTAAAAATTATAAACAAGCTGTTAATGAATATAATCAATTGCATCCAGATTATGATTATTATCAAAACAAAATAAAAGAAGAAGGACCTGCATATAATGAGTTACATCCTCCTGGTCCAGGTGCTTCAAGTCCTGAAGCAAGTATAAAATCTAATACAGCAAAATATGGTGGATGGCTGGATAAATATAATATTGGAGGAGAAAAACCTACTACAGAAAAACCTGCTACAGAAAATCCTTCTTCAACTAATACTTCTAAAGAAGAAGTTTCTTCTGGTTTACCAAGCGATTATAGAGCAAGATGGAATAATTTACATTCTTACATTAGAGATCAGGTAGGATATGATGAAGCTAATCCAATAGCTGTTCAACCTAAAGTGAGAGGATTTAATGAAACGAAAACTTTTGTAGATCAGTATAATAAGTTAAATCCTAATGCAACTTTTAGTACTGATTGGATTCCACATGTCGAAAATGAACTTACAGGAACTATTATTCCTAATAAAACCAAATTTGCAGAAAGACGTGGGATGCAACAAAAACAACCTTTAGTTGGAGGAAGAAGAGATATTATAGGATATAGAATGTTAGGAAATACATATAAGTATCCTGATATGACGTTAGTAAGTTCTCAAGGAAGTAAAGATCTTGGTATTCCTGGTGCTAATTACCAAATGGATGCTGGTTCTGCTTATTCATCAAATGGTTCAAGTTCTGGACGTAATATAGCTAATGAAGGTATGCCTCAGCATGTGTACGTAGGTGGTAAACAAGTTAAGTTAACAATCATTCCAGGTGAAGGTGCTTGGATAAGAAATCCAGAAACAGGTGATGTAAGTAAGTATGACCCACAAAGATATAATCCTAAAAGTGGTAGATATTTAAAACATGGCGGATGGTTGAATAATTATTTTAATGAAGGTGGTAGTTATGTTGTAAAAAAAGGTGATACATTAAGTAAAATTTCTAGAGAAACAGGAGTATCTATGAATGACTTAATAAAAGCAAATAAAATTAAAGATGCTAATGTTATTGGTGTAAATCAAAAATTAATTTTACCTGTTGCTGGGCAACCTGCTGTTGAACAACAATGGCAAAACTGGAGTGATATAAATAAATACAATCAGTATTTAAATTCTTTACAAGACGAAGGTGATTATACAGGTGATGAAAGACGTATAGCTGCTTATTACAAAAATCAACCCGAAGAAGTTTATACAGTGGTAGATAAAAAAAGAGGAAGATTAAATGTATATAAAGGAGATAAACTTATAAATACTTACCCAGTTGGTACAGGTGCTAGTGCTGGTGATGCTCAAACAGTTACAAGAATAGTAAACGGTAAAGTAGATTGGGATGCAGGTAATAAAATGACAGGTGCAGGAGTATATACAGTGGCTGGTTCACAGAAAAAAGATCCTCATTATTCGGATGCAGCTTCTTGGAACTTTGCAAACGACAAAGGTGAAAATGTTGCAATGGCACTACATAGTAGTTTTGGTGATAGAACTGCAAAAATTAAAGATAAAGATATTGCGAATAATAGATTATCTAATGGTTGTATAAATGGTATTTGTTATAATCTGGATGAACTTTATAACACAGGTTATACGGTAGGTAATAAAATGTATGTACTACCTGAAGACCGTGGTAATTCATTTCAAATTGTAGATGGTAAACCTGTATTAAGAGTTAATACAAACATTAACAATTATAATCAATACAAGGATGCAAAAGGCAGGGTTCAAAAAGGACAAGGTGTAAACAGAAGTGTTAATACATTAGTATATAAACCTATTCAAGGAATATTTGATAGAGGTAAGTTTGAAAAAAATGTTTATACACCATGGGATTATAATGACCAAAAGGAATATGAAAATACTACTAAACCATATTATACATCACTTGTAAATAATAAAAAAGCAATTATGCAAGCAGCTGGTATTCCATCAGATGTTTATAATGAAATTGCAAGAATGGCATTTGGTATATATGGTACTGAATCAAATTTTGGTGATGAACATTTAGCACCTAACAATCTTATCAAAGCTATTGGTAAAATTGATTACGGTAAAACTATTGGTAATTTATTTAGTGGTAAGTTTAAAGTAGAAACAGATGATGCTGTAGGAGGACCAGATGTTAAATCTAAAGCTGAAACATATAGAGCTGATGATAAAAATCAAAGTGTTGGTTATACACAACTTAGGTGGGCTCAATTAAACAATGATGAGAAAAAAGCTCTTGCTAAAGTAGGTATAACAAAAAATACAGATTTTCTTGATCCTTCTAAAGCTGCTATGGGTACTGCAGTTGTTCTTGGGGTAAGATATAATCAACAATTAACTTCTGAACAGAAAAAAGATATGTGGAAACATCTTCCTACAAAATGGAATAAACGTAGTAATTATGCTAGCAGAGTTAAAAACAATGCACAATACTTGACATTTAGACAATATGATGATAAAAGAAAAATGGGAGGAGAACCTTGTTATCAATGTGGTGGAATGTATGATAACGGAGGATCAACAGGATGGTTAAATGAATACTTATAAAATATAAAATTAAATAATAATTAAACTGAACAAAATGCTTAATCAATTTTTTGCACTGGGTGGAGTAACTAACTTAAGAGACTTCTATGCGAAGTTCCCTACTGAAGCCCATTTTGATAGACATATCAAAAAACTTAGAAATGGTGGATTAATAAGATACCAGGGTCAAACGGGCTCAAGTACTGTTATTGAAAAACCTGTAATGCCTAGAAGAGAAGATTACCAAACTGGATCTGGTGCTGGTGAAAAATATGATCAAGCAATGCAAGAGTATAATGCTAAATTAGCAGAATACGAAAAAGCAGTTGCTGCTCAAAATCAAAATACAACACCTGCAAATCAGCAAACTGGTAGTACAGCAGCAACACCAAGTGAACCAAAAACAAAATTAAATCCTTATGGTGGTGGTAGTCTTGTTGATTTTCTTAAAACACAAGATAAAGCTTCTTCAAAACAATCTAGACAGAAGTTAGCACAAAAATTAGGAATTACTGATTATACTGGAAGACCTGATCAAAATAATCAAATACTAAAAGCCTTAAGAGAAAATCCAGGATTGCTAGACGATTATGAAAATGAACAAAGTAATTTTGATGAAAATACATATGTAGCTCCAGGACGTCGCACATCTACAAATACAGGATCTACTTCTCCAACTACAGGAGGTTTTAAAAGTGATGAAGAATTAACACCACAAGAATATGCTCAAAGATATCAATATGTTTTAAGACCTGAAAATAATGTTAATCCTTTTGTAGGTGGTGGAGCAGGGCAACAACCAATTGGTCAAGATGAGGATGGTAATCCAATATGGCCTTGGATGGTAGCAGGTGCAGGTGCTGCAGGTGCAGGTGGATATGGGGCTTATAGAGAATATAAGGGTTTTATGGATGCTGCTAATCAAGGAAAATTTAATATGAGAGGAGTTGCAAAAGGTAAACTGACTAGAGCACAAAATGCTTTAAGAACTGAAGCTTTTGCAAAGATGTCGCAAAGTATGGGAGAATTTCAAAAATGGTGGAATAAATTACCTAAAGAACAAAAAGCTATTCTTAATAATCTTGATGCAATGGAAATACCAGGAGATATCGCAAATACACGTCCTGGTACTGCAATGAGAAATCTTCAGACAATAGATATGTTAAATGAAGCAGCTGCTGAAGATCTAATAGTAAAAGATAGACAAATAGCACAATCTTTAGCTGATGCTGACGAAGAAGCAAAAGCTATACGTTCAGCTAGAGGTAAAAGAGCTGCAGAAGCTAGATGGAAAAACAAACAAGCTACACCTCAATCTAAACCTGCTGCAACACCTACACCAAAACCTACTGCTACACCAAAACCTACTTCATCAGGTGCACCTGTTAAAACTCCTAAACCTACTACTCCTCCTCCTAAAGCAGGAGGTTCTTGGTATGATGATGCTGTTACGACAGCTGGACGTTATTATAATGATGCAGCATCTGCTGCTGGACGTTATTATGATGATGCGGCATCTGCTGCTTCAAGGTATGGAGCAAAAGCTGTTGATCTTGGGCTTGATGCTTGGAGAGCTGCAAGAAATTCACCAGGTATAGCAAAAGCAGCTAAGTTGTTTAATTTTTTTAATAAAGTTCGTAAAGATGGTGGTGAACTTGATGACTTAGATATGATGCATTATTATGGTAGAAATCCTAATTATGCTTATGGTGGAAATTATGGATATGGTGGATATCATGCATATGATAATGGTGGTGCTTATCCAATGTATCAACCTGGTGGTGAAGAAGAAGGTGGTACTACATGGGGTGATGTAGGTTGGGGGGCTGTAAAAATTCTTGATCCTTCTGGTATAAGTTCTTGGGGAGATGCTGGACGTTCAATTTCAAAAGCATGGGATAATCCAAGTTGGGGTAATGTAGGTTCAGCATTATTAGAAACAGCTGGTGCTCTACCTGTAGTAGGTAAATTAGGTAAACTTGCAAAAGGTGTTAAATATGGTATAGAAGGTGTACAAGCTGTTAATAAAGCTGGAGGTGTTGGTAAAGTTGTAAAAAATAGCAACATTGTTAAAAAAGGTATTAACAAAGTAGGTGATGCAATTGCTTGGGTTGATAATAGTAAAGCAGGACAATTTTTACAACCAATAAAGAATAAAGTAGATTATTATAATCCATTAGCTCATGCTACTGTAAATGTTACAAACAAGTTAGCTGCTAAGTCTCCAACTGTAGGAAAAGTATTACAAGTAACCACTCCTATTAATAGAGGAACTAGATTTCAGGCAGCAGCTGCTCCTCCTTTTAACATGGCTAAAGAAAAACTTGATAAAGCTGCAGGTAGAGCATCGGGAAAAGTTTATGACAGAAAACAAAATTATAAAGAAGAGGGTGGTACATATAGTGCTGGTGTTTATTATGATGATGGTGGATCATTTATGCCACAATATGCAGATAGTGCATATGGATTACCTAAATTTGGCATGGGAGCAATGGGTGTACCAACAGCTATGTATGGTGGTTACTCATATGGTGGACCTACATTTAGTCAACATACTGGTTATCCTCGTCAAGATTATGTACCTGCTTTAGATTGGATGCAAGAGGGTGGTATGATGGAACAACAAATGATGGAACAACAAGGTGCTCCTCAACAACAAGGTCAACAAATCGATCCTCAACAACTTATGCAAATGGTTGCTGAGATGTTGCAACAAGGTGCACAACCTGATCAAATTATGCAACAATTAGTTCAAATGGGAGTACCACCAGAAATGGCTCAACAGGTTATAGAACAAGTAATGCAACAAATGCAAGGTGGTCAAGAACAAGCACCTGAACAACAATTTCAAGTTGGTGGTGAATATAATTTAAGCCATAACGATATACAAAAGTTAATTCAACAAGGTTATCAAATTGAATATTTATAAACATGCCTAGAGTTAAAATATTACCAAAGTATCAAGGTGTTATAGGAACTTCTCAAGTTACTACTAGTACTACTACTATGAATATGAGTGATTTTAGTGGTGCTGCTAGTATTATTTTTAATAGTCCTGGTTTTAAAAGAGCTAGGGCTTTAGGAATAAATCCCAGTAGTGGAAAAACAACAGGTAATGAAGGGACTTTTGGAGCAGTTCAACAATCTCCTCCAAAATTAACAGATCCTGCTGTAGTTAAAACAACTACGTTAAGTCCTATTGATGGTGTTGCTGATATGTTTAGAGGTCCTTTAAATTTTGGAAATAGTGCTTTTGGTAGAGCATATCAAAAATTTGATACGGGATTGAATATAGCAAATGCCGGTTTAAATTATTTTGATATAAGAAAAAAACAAAAAGAGTTTGATGCTTGGAATAGACAAAGTTTATTGCCTGATAATAATTACGCTGTAGATACCAAGCTTGACAAAGGTGATTGGGAAAAAAACGATGGAGGTTTCCAACCAAATACCACGGGTTATAAAAGTAAAGGAACACAAGCAAATCCCTATTATGCTTCAAGAAATTTTGTTAGATATGGTGGTTTAATTAAAGCTGCTGATGGAATGCTCGTTCCAGGAGATCAAATAGTAAATAAAGCATTTTTACCTGATGTAAATGCAGCAGATGCTTTCATTGGTGCATCACCTGTACAAATGCAATCTTCTAGTGCACCATCTTTAGAAAGTTCTTCTTCTGCTGATGCTGATTATTCTGATCAAGATTACGTTCTTCCTGTAGAAAACTTTAAATTAACTAGTGGGTTTGGTCCAAGAAAATCTCCTACAAAAGGAGCATCATCAAATCACAATGGATTAGATCTTGCTGTTCCTGAAAATACTAATGTTAGATCTATTAAAGATGGTACAATTTATAAAATGTGGGAAGATGGTCATGGGGGTAAACAAATGCTTATTAAACATGATGATGGTTCTGTAAGTGGTTATGCTCATTTAAATAGTTATAATTTTAAATTAAATGATAGAGTAAGAAAAGGTCAGAATGTTGCTTTATCAGGAAATACAGGAACATCAACTGGACCACATTTACATTTTACTTACAGACCTAATTTAGGATCTGATGCTGTTGATCCTAGAAATTATTTAAATTTTGATTTATCAGGTAAAAAATCATCTGGATCATTTAGTGGTGGTTTAGCTGGTACAATTGCTCAAAAAGAAAGTGGAGGTGATTATAGAGCACTTCCTTATAAAAAAGATGGAACACTTGCATCATCTGCAGTTGGTAAATATCAATTTTTGTGGAATCAAAATTCTGATTGGATAACTCAAGTTACAGGTGTAAGATCAAAAGAGGAATTTAGAAATAATCCAGAAGCACAAGAACGTGCTTTTCAATACTGGGATAGAACTGTATTGACACCGCATGCAAATAAAATAAAAAGTGAACTAGGTGTAAAAGTACCAATTAATAATATTAAATATGCAATTCATTTTGCCGGTCCTACAGGTGCATATCAATATTTTAAAACTGGTAAAGAAACTAGAGATGCTTTTGGTAGTACAACATCAAAGTATGCTAATTTAGAATATGGAGGTCAAAATAATAATAATATGAAAATACGTATCGTAGGTTTAAAAAAATATCAAGGTGATGAAGAAGGTAGTACAGTTGGTTCAGGTGGTGGAAAACCAGTTATTTCTGATGAAGAATTAGCTGCAGCTACAGGTAGACCATCAAGAACAATTGTTACAAGACCTGTTGGATTTGGTATAAATTTTAATGATGCTCAAGGTGAAGGTAAACCTGGAACTTACGATTTATCATTAGGTTATAGAGGAACCGTTGGTAAAGAAGGATTTAAAAATTCAGCATATACTGCTGGATTAACTCTACCTGGTATAATTAGAGGAAAAGGTAATATAGGTGTTACAGGTGAACTTGATAGAAATCATTATTCAGTGGGAACTAATATGGTTTTACCTGTAGCCGGAGGTAATCTTAAAATTAAAGGTGGTTATGATAGGCAAACTGGAAACAATGTTCAACAAGGTAGTGATCCAAGTTTTATGCAGAGTGCGAATAATCAACAAGGACAAAGTAGAGGAAATTTTCATGGAGGACTGGAGTATAATAAATCATTTAGAAAAGGACCTAATGTAAAAATATCTGCTACATATGGTAGTGCTCCTCAACAAATGGCTAAAGGTGGGCAGCCTCAATATAGTGGTCAATCTGATTATGGATTATATATAGGTCAAAGAAACTTATATAGCAGTATGCCTGAAAATCCTTTTAAATCACCTAATAACATTGTAACCGAAGAAGAACCAACAGAAGAAAATCCACATGTATTGGAAGCTGAAGGTGGTGGTAAAAATAAAATAGGTGAAACAATTCTTCGTCCTGACGGTACACATAATTTTATTCTTGGAAATAGACATACTGATGATGGTGTTAAATTAAATAGAAAACAAGCTCCTCCCGGATCATTTATATATTCTGATACGGGTAAAATGAAAATTCGTGATCCAAAAATTTTAAAACATTTTGGACAATCAGGAGAAAAAGGTATGACACCTGCTAAATTAGCAAGACAATATGATGTAAATAAGTTTTTAGCTATTTTAAAAGATCCTTATGCAGACGCTTTACAAAAGCAAACAGCAATGAGGATGGTAGAAAACTATCAAATAAAATTAGCTGAACTTGCTTTAGTACAAGAAGGTATTAAAGGATATCCTCAAGGAGTTCCTGAAGTTGCAAAAGCTATCGTAGGTCCAGAACAACAAGCTCAAATAGAACAAAAAAGACAACAACAAGGTGGTGGTCAAGAAATGCCTATGCAAAGATTTGGAGGCTATCCTCAATATGTTGATAAAGGTGAGGTTGCAGAAGAAGAAAAATCGAAAGAGCAAACAACAAAAGATACTACTAAATCTCCTACTACTTCTGGCACAGAAGGTGTTGGTAGACCAACTGATAACAGATCAACAACAAATGATCCCTTTGGTGTAAAGAATATGCTAACTAATAGTGGTAAGACTGCTACAGTTAAAGTTACTAAAGCACCTAGTGCTCCTGTAAACCCAGGTCCACTTGTTGGGCAAACAAGAGCTAATCCTACTAATCCTCAACAAGAAGAAGCTTGGGACGGAACAAAGTGGATTCCTAAAGCTGAGTATGAACAGAAGTTTTTAAATACTACTGATCCTAGTAAAAATACAGGGGCAGCACAATCTCCTGTAAGTGCTCAGCGATATAATATGCCAAATTGGTTTAAACTTTGGACTAAATCAAATACCCCAGAAGGTAGAAAAAGTCCTAAAGGTAGAATTTCAACTTATGATGAAACTCAAGCTCCTAAAGATCATCTTTATAAAGGATATGAATATTGGAGAAATAGAGCTGGTAGAGATTTTACAGGACCAGCTGATTTTCAAAAATATGTTTTTGGAGAGTTGCAAAAAGAAAATCCTGAAGCAATGCAGTATATTGAAAAAGAATGGGGACCTACTGCAGCAGGTAAATATGATGATTCAATATTTGGAGCTCGTACTACATACGCAATGCAACAAACAATACCTGTAAAAACTACAACTAAATCTCCAGAACCAACACCAACAACTAGTCAACCACCTGCCACAATTTTAACCTCATCTACAACAAAACCTCCAGGAGGATCTATACCTGTACCAACTACTACATTACCTCCACGTAAAAAAATACCACCTAAAGGTAAATGGACAAGTCAAGATGCTCGTAATTTTGGAAATGCTATAGCAGATTATGCTACTCTTAGAAAGTATTATGCACGTAGACAACCTGTTCAACCTGTATTACCACAGTTTATTCCTGTAGATTGGAGGGGTATGGCTGCATCTTTACAATCAAGTCAGAATGCAGCAGCTAATCAAATTGGTACTTTCCAAGGTGGTAATGCAATGGGAGCTAATTTATCTTTCTTACAAGGTCAAACAGGTAATCAACTTGGTCAATATATTTCACAAACTGATCAATATAACGCAGCAGGTGCAACAGCTAAAGATTCTGAAAGAGCTGGTATTCTTAATCAGTTTAATATGTACAATGCTGAAAATCTTAATAAAAACTGGGACGATAATAATGTTTATGATGATAGATATAGACGTGCAGAAAGGGAAGCTAGAAAAGGTATTGTAAAAACATGGAATCAAGCTGAACACAATGCTAGTAAAATATACAATTTAAATCAAACTGAAAAATACTTCAACACTGATCCTTGGACACAAAAAATCTATTTTAAAAGTGATGCTGCTAAAGCTGCTTGGGAAGCTGAAACCAGAGGTGGTTCTCAACCTAATGAAGATGAAGCATGGGCAGCTAGATATGCAGCATTAATGAACGATAAGAATTTAGCAATGATGTCTGCAAAGGAAAGAAGTAAAATTGTAAAAGAGAGATTAACTGGAAATTCTGGTGGGTCTACTATAAAAACTCAAAAGAGAACTGATGGTCAAGGTAATGTTAGCACTGTAAATACTGTTACATCACAAGATGATGATGATGTAACAGGTGGTTCGTTTAAAAAAGGTGGTAGCGTTGCTTTTGTTAAAGCAGTTGATAGCTGGTACAAAAAATTAAATTATATTGCAGATCCAGAAGAAAGACAAAGAGTTGCTTTAGCATATGCTAGAGTCATGGAATCATAATTAAACTTATAAAGTTTAGTTTTAAACTTCAAAGATTTTTTCTTAAATTAATACTAAATGGCAGCAACAGACATACAATATGGTGGGTTTGATCCGGTGATATATACTCCGGATTTTTCCTTTTTAAAATACGTTTTAGATAAAAAATCACAGCAATATCAACAAGGTTTAAAAGCAGCTGCAGCTTCTTATAATAGTTTAAAAAAAGAACTTACAGATCCTTCTAATGTTGAACGTAGAGATAAGTATTTAAAAGACATTGAAGGACAACTGCAACAAATTGCTTCTGCTGATTTTTCAATGCAGCAAAATGTAAATTATGCAAATTCTTTGTTTGATCCTGTTTCTACAGATAAAGCAATTTTGTATGATCAATATCATACAAAAAGAATTAAGAATGAAATCGGTAGAATGGAGGCATGGAAGAATTCTGAAGACATGGATGTACGTAAACAATATAATGCTGAAATACAAGAGTGGGTTGCACGTGATTTAAATAGTTTAAAAACAGGACAAGGTAATATTGATAACTATAAAGTTGAAGGAAGAACAGCAGCTGCATATGTTGATCCTCAAGACTTATTAGATAAAGCAGTAAAAGAAAAAGGATTCAAAACTAAAATTGATAATTTAGGACAGCCGTATATTGTCACTGTAGAGGGAGGTCCTCAGTTTGATCAAAACTATCAAACGTTTGCTGAAAACGTTTTAGCTTCTAATAATGTATATCAAAGACAATTACAAATCCTTGGCCAAAGTAGACAAGAAAAAGTAATTGAAAAATATAAAGCTGATCCAAAATGGGCTAATTCTTCTAATGAAGATATTTATAAAGATTATGCTAGAACTAGTTTTAATGAACATAGAAATACTCAAAAACAATATTTAGATAATATTAATAAAAGAGTGTTTGATGAAACTGGTGCAATAGATGCAGAATTAAAAGGTCCTAATGCAGATAAATATATTAAAGGTAAACAAGATATAATTGCTGGAAATAGCAATACACAAGAGGCACAAATGTATATTGCTTTAGAACAACGTTCAAGAAATAGGAATAGCTTGGACGAAAAAGCTAAAGCTGTACGAGAAAGTTATAATCAAACATTTGGAAGTGATGATGGCACTGTTCAAAAAAATATGAATAGTTACATGGACAATTTTGTAAAAAGCCCTCAGACCTTTTTTTCTGATTTGCAATTTAAAAATGATGTTACAAGATTTAGTAATATTAAATCAGCTTCTGTTTCACGTACTGTTAAAGAAGATAGAGCTTATGTTGATATAATGGTTGCTAAAACCAATGCAATGAGAGCTGTTAATGATATTAAAGATGATATTCATGATAATGCAGTAGATGATGCTAAACTTGATTTAAAAGAAAAAGAACTTGATGCTAAACTTGCTATGCAAGGTAAACGCAGAGTAAAGAATGCTGATGGTACATATAAAATGAATTCTGATGGTACTTATGCAACTGAAGATGGTACAGCTGGAATTACACCAATAGATGTTAGTTCAACAGTTATTACATCCACTGAAGCAATTACTAAACTAAAAGATAAAGTACAATCTGCTAATAATACAGCTCTTAATAATATGACAAAAACTTTTGGGGCTTTGTCATTATTAGAATCAATGGGGGTATCTGATGTAAATGTTAGTTCTATAAGAACTGCTTTTACAAAATACTATAATGCTGATGATAAAACAAAAGTAACGCTTACAGCACAAGAAACAGCAGCTCTTAGAGATGCTTATAGTAAAATGTGGGCATTTTCTAAAAATAATCCTACTAATACTTTTTTAGATCAGGAACGTCAAAATTTTGCAAATACAAAAGTTGATAGAACTTTACTATCAAGAATGCCTGATTTACTAGAAAGAGCAACTACAGGTTATCAAGCAAGAACCAAAAATGAAGTTGAAGCTAAACGAGCTTTGATGGATTACAAAAACAATTTACAAGAAATTGAAATATCTGGAAAAGCTTTAGAAAGTGGTCGTAAATATATTGTTGATAAGTTAGGTAACAATCCTGATTATGCAGGTATGTTTTATACAAAACCAGATGGTACAAAAGATGTTATAGATAAAGCATATGTTTCTAAAAATATGATGAAGTTTAAAAAAGCTATCAATGAAGATATTTCAATGGGTTTTGATAAACGTGCTGATTTAACAGATGATGATATTGAAGATATTGCTGAAGGGTATGTTAATGGAGCTATACAATTTACACATCATACTCATAACCCTGATGTACCTTTATCAGATGCTAGTAAAGTTATGTTTACTTATAAAGGTAAAGAATACTACATCTATGATCAGTATGAAAATGGTAAAATTATAACAGCTGTTCCTTATACATCTAAAACTTTTCAAAAGTATACAAAAGAAATTAATAGTCAAATACCTATTCCTCAATTTATGCAAGGTGCAGGTATTGCACCAGGTTTGGTACAAGGTTCTCCTTTTTATGAAATATCAGGAGAAAATAAAGAAAAAATGTTACATGGTTTAAGTGAAGTTACACCAACAAACTCTGCAATATTTCAATATGCAGATGGAACAAGTGAAGCTACGGATGTTCCTCCTGCTTTGCAAGCTGAGATTAGAACCGCATTGGAAACAAAAGATAATGTTACATCTGTAAAACTTTTTACATCTTCTCCTTTAAATGGAGGAGGACAAGCTGTTAAAATAACAATGAAAACTCCTTCTGGTGAAAATCCTCCAGCTTGGGCAGGTAAAAGTTTTTATTTTCCTATTAGTCCTACAATTGCTTCACCTTCCATTTATCATGTATTTTCTAATGTTAATGAAGTAGGTGAGTTTGCTACTAATAGAAAAGATGGAACTAAATATCATTTTGATGCATTTCAAGCTGAAGGAGTTAAAGCTGAAATGATGCCTTCTCAAGCAGGTTCAAATACAGGATATATACAACTTTATTATAAACCATACACACCTGGTGTAAATGGTCAACCTGGTAGTTATTCAACCGAGTTTGTTCCTTATGGTGATAGAATGGAATATGATTTATCTAAAACAACTTTTCCTGAAATTAAAAATAATATATACGAAACCTTTATTAATCCATATGTTTTAGGTAAAATTGCAATCAACAATCAAATGAAAACACAAGCAGCTGCTGCTGGTGTACCACCTGTTACTACACAGTCTATTCGTAATGAATTAATAAAAAGTTATTAAGAAATGCCCGATACTCCACAACTACCAGGTTTTGCTCCATTACCTTCTTCACAAACATTTGTACCTGATACAGGTATGCCTAAAGCTGAAGACTTAAGTTTTGATCATCAATTGACGATGCAAAATCTTGGTCCTACGGGAGAAGAATATGCTAAGAGTATATCTTATGGTGAAAGTATTACAGATCTTATTGCAGATGTACAAAATTTACAAAGAGAAGGTGAAAATCTTTTAAATAATTACGGACCTCTTCCTTCTTCTGGTGGAGGTAATACAACAATTCCAGGTTTTAATCCAGATGATGCATATAATAAATTAGCACAAAGAGTTAATCCTGAAGAACGTAGTTTGTTAGCTACTAATAAACCTATGGTTCTTGGAACACAAGCTGATTATGATAGGTATAAAAATTCTAAGAATTTCCAAACATTTGGTTTAAATCCTATGATTGGTGATGAGCAAGAATATTTATACGGAAGAGCTCAAACTTGGGGGGAAACAATTGCTAATGGTTTAGCAGGAGCTGGTCACTTAGCAGCTGATACATTTATAGAAGGATGGAAAGGTTGGGGTAGAATGACAGAAGCTTTGTTTACATGGGATTCTTCTAAACTCATGGGTTCTGAAGAAGAAAGATATGAGATGGCTAAGAAGCAAGAAGATATCATGAATAAGTATGCTATCTATGATACGGCTGAATCAAAAGAAACTTTGTGGAATAGACAGTTTTTTGGAAACATGCTTCAGCAATCTGGGTTTGCCATTGGTGCTGGATTGCAATTTGCTGCTGAAGAAGCTTTAACATTTGGTGCATCTACTTTTTTTGCACCCCTTACAAAAGGTATGTTGTTGGGTAGAGTTGCTAGATCTGCAGAACAAATGGCAAAAATTAAATCAATGTCAACTGTTGCTAGAGGAGTTGATAATGTAAAAAATATGTTTACACCAAAAGGTGTATTTACAGTTGGTGAACTAGTAAATGATACTCGTAAAGTTGCAAATACTATTACTAAATCTGCTCGTGTAGAAGGTTCAATTCTTAATGGTATGAAGAAATTTGTACCAGTTGTTGGTAGTGTAGAAGAAATGGCAAAAATGTATAAAGCTGGTGCAGGGTTTGCACAATTAGCTTTTACAGGACTTGGTGGAATTAGACGTGGTCTTAGTGAATTTAATATGGCTAGGTCTGAATCTATTTTTGAGGCAGCTAGTACATATAAAACATTAACTGATAGACTTGTAAATGACTTTATAAATAAAAATGGTAGAGAACCTAATGCTAATGAATTAGAAAATATAAAACAAACAGCTGAAAGAGCATCGCATGATAACTTTTGGACTAACGTTGGTGTATTATCTGTAATGAATCGTATTCAGTTTAATACAATGTTTAATACTTTTAAAAAGTCTAGAAGTATATTAAGTGAAGGAATGAATTCATTAGCAGGTAAAGCATTTCAAGTAACTGGTAAGATTGAAGGAAAAACAGCATCAAGAGTTTATAAAACAGGTCTTCTTGGTAGAGTGGGTGCAGCTCGTCAAATTGCTAAAGATTTTGGTAAAGGAGCAGCAGCATGGGAAATTACTAAATCCCTCGGTAAAGGATTAATGAAATTTGAAGGGTCTGAAGGGATGCAAGAACTTATTCAAGAAGCATCTAGTAAAGGATTGACTGATTATTACTATGATTTACATCATGGTAAAAAAGGTTATGGAAGTAAGATGGATAGTGTAATAGGAAGTATGCAAAATCCTCTTACTGATATGCAGGGTATGAAAACCTTTTTGATGGGTGCACTAACCGGTAGATTAATTGCTCCTATGCAATTGGGCTTTAGTAAAATTTCAGAAGCTAATCGTAATTATAAAGGTAGAAAAGCTGCAGCTCAAACTTATAAACAACTTGTAGATGCTAAAGTACAGCAGTATAAACTTGAAAATGGTAAAGAACCACAAGGTGAAGAGTTAAAAAATATTCAAGATAGTGTTAAATTATCTACAGAATTTAAAACAACTAAAGACTTAGTTAATGAATCTGTTGCTTTAATGAACCATTTGTATCAAGATCCTAAATGGTTACAGAATGAAGCAATTGCTAATATTAAAGTAAATAATAAAGCTGCTGAAAACATGGATGAAGCAGCAGCTAATCAAGACAAATATGTTTTCAATAATTCAAAAGATTCAGCTTTAGCTAAAACTGTAGCCGCAGCTATCAAATTAGATTTATATGAATCTTTAAGAGATAGTATTAAAGAGTTTGGAGTTGAATTTACTGATCAAGAATTTAAAGAAGCTTTTGGAATAGACCCTACTGAAACAAATAAAAAGAACGTAAAAAACTTTACAGATACTGTTGTAAATAATATAGAAGATTATTACAATACATATCAAGTTTTAAAAGATAAATACGCAGATAGAATAATTCCTGATTTATACAAGAATAATAAACCTGAAGATTATGTTAAAGCTAAGCAACAGAAACAGGTTTTAGATTCTATTATAGAAATGTTAGCTACTAATTCTTTTAAAGCAAAACAGGTTATTATTAGAGCTAGTGAACTTCAATCTGAAATTGGTAATAATAAAAATATAGGTGCTTCTGCTGTACAAGTTCTAACTGTTTTAGCAACTGATCAGTCTTTAAAAAGACATATGAATCTTCTTACAATGGAGATTAAAAATATAGAACAATCTCAAATTGTAAGTGCCGAGCAACGTGAACTTTATAAAAGCAAGAAAGAAGAACTTAAAAATTTAAATGATTGGTTAGACACCAAAGATGAATTAATTAACGAGGCAAAAGTTGATAAGTCATATAGAGCTTTTGCTAATTTAATTAATATTATGAATGAAAGGAACAGAATTGATAGAGCTGTTTCGAAAGAAGATGTTGAAGATGTTTTTAATAAAGTAGTTGATTACATTAAGCTTAATAAAGATCATAAAGAATATGTTGATGCAATGAATTTACTTGCTGATCCTAAAAACATGGAGCTTGTAAAAAATGCATCTATGTCTGCTTGGGAGGCTATGATGAAGAAGTTTCAAGAAGAAATGAAAGCAGAAATAGCCGAAGGAACTGGTGTTGACGTTTATGAAATACCTAAACACAAAGTAGAACAAAATCCAGATGATAATACTTGGTATGTTGTTGATCCTGAAGATGTAGTAGTAGCAAAAGGATTTGCCACAAAAGAAGAAGCTGAAGAAGAGGCTAAAAAGAGAGATGCTGAATATGAAGCTGCTATTTCTTCTGAAGAAAAAGGTATTTCTCCTGATGCTCCTCAGAGTGAAGAATCTGTTGAAACAGAGTCTGGTGTTGTTGATTTAGAAGAAGTAAATGATATAGAAGTAGGGGATACTTTATTTTCAAAAGATTCAGGATTATCTTATACAATTACTAAAATTGAAGATGATAAAATTAGTTTTAAAACTAGTTTAAATGGTGTTGGCAGTTGGTCTAAAGATGAACTTCAAAAACTTATTAAAGATAATAAAGTTCAAAAACAAATAACAAGACCTAAAAAAACTGGTACTAAAGGTTACATTAAAGTTGATGGTAAGGTTATTACTATGGAAGATGTTCCTGGAAAGATTGATTTCACCGGAAGTAGTAAAACAGATACTGATGCTGATACAATGATGACAGATGTAACAGCTCTTCTTAAAAACTGGGATAAAGAGTTTATCAATAAAAATTTAATAAACTTTGATGGTCAGTTTATATTTAACTATGACGGAAGAGTATTTGTATTAGTTCGTGTTGGAAAGTTTGTTGTTCCTTTTTATTTTTCTTCTTCTGGTACAGATGGTAAGAAAATAGATTGGCATTATGTATTTGGTAGAAACCAACAACCTCCATGGATTATAAAAGGATATGTAGATGATCAAGGCGAGGTTGTTTATGGTGATATTTTTAAAAGTAGATATCCTAAATCAATAGCTGAATTAGAAAGAATCAGAGATGAAGTAAGAGTAAAACTTTCAATGACTGAGCAACAAAAAAACGATGTAGGTAAAATGTTGTTTAGCAATCGTCAAAAATATCCTAAATCAATTGATACTATATATGAAGGATTAGATGTAGTAGAAGACTTTGGACCTGATGGGGTTGAAACAAACGATAACTATGATTACTTAATTAATGCAACATTAGGTTTAATTGGTTTAGATAATAATAATCAACAAGGACCACAACAAAATCCTCAACAATCTAAACTACAAGAAGCAATTGAAAAAGTTAAAGCTGTTAATACAAAATCTGAACTTGAAAAATTACTATCAGAATATCAAAATGATAATATATTAAGTAATCCTGATTTTATAAAAGTAGTTGATGAAGTAACAGATAAACTTAATAAAGCTGCTGCTGAAGCCGGAACTACTAAAGTTTTAAAAGATACTGATCCAGAGTTTGTACAAGAGTATGAGCAAGTTTTAAAAACATTAGATCAAGTTATAAATAAACCGGATGTTACATTAAATGAAATAACAGAAGCGTTTGCATTATTATATCCTGTATTAGCTAAGCTTGAGCAACAGCAACGTGATGAGTATTATGAAAAATATTCTAAAATTAAAATAGATGTAATAGCAAAGGCTATGCAGGAAATAGCTTCAAAAGATATTAATGGAGCTAAAAAATTAATTACTGATTCATTTGCATCAAATAGTAATCCTTTAAATAGTACTTTTGATTTATTATATGATCAATTAAATATTAAATTAAAACCTGAATTTAAAGAAGAACTTATAGAACATTTTGAAAAAGAATATTTAAAAGCAATTGATCGTAGAATAAGTAATCTTTTAAAGAATGTTAATTCATCTGAAACTAGTGAAGTATTATCTGATCTTATTCAGTTAAAAGAAAAATTTCAAAGCAGTGTAGAATCGTTTGTAAAAAATCTTCAAGAAAAATCTGAAAAGCTTAAAGAACAAAAAGGTGATTTATCATATATAGTTCTTACTAGTAACATATTTACAAATCCTACTCATCGTGGTATAATGAGTAATCGAAATGTGGGTGTTAGAAGTGCAGCTCAAAAAATAGCTATTCAAAATTTACTTAATGCAGAAATTATTACAGAATCAAATATTTATTCTTATGACGAATCAACTCGTAAAGGTGCTAGTGAAATAATAAATCTTGGTGTAGCTCGTATTTTAACTCTTCAACTTCATAAAGGATTAAATGATTATTATGGACCAGAGAATAATCCTGATAAATTGAAAGAAGCTTTGTATGAGTATTTGTTAGATATGGAAACTGGTTTAGATCCAGTTTATAATCCTAACACAAAAAAAGTAGAATATCCATCTACTCAGACAAGAAAAGAATTAGAACAAGAAGCAAGAGATTCTGTTCAAGGATTTTTAAATAAAGATGTATATAAAACTCCTGAAGAAATATTAGAAGTTTTAAGAATTCCTGTAAAAGAACAAAACTCTGTTATCAGTAATGAAGAATTTGCATTATTCAGTGAGTATAGAAAAGCTATGATTGGTATGATGTCTAATAATACAATATTAGACATATTAGATAGTTGGAATGAGCATAATGAAAAACTTTCTTTAAGTAATAAAAAAGTCAATGATACTGATATTATTGATAAAAACCAAGTTGCTTTATTAAATAAATTTTTAAATAAATTTGATGATTCTGCAAATCTTTATGCAGATGTATTGTCAAATTTTCCTATTGTATTAAAAGGATCTAAATCTGATGCATTAAAAGCTATAACCAATATATCCCAAAAATATTTTAAACGTGGATCAGATGGTTTAGCATTGTTACAATCATTATATGCTGGTGCTATTCAAACATATAATCTTACAAAGTCTGAAGATGATAATGCTGAGCCATTAACTGAAACTGAAATTTTAAATGTACTTGAAAATTCAGATTCAATATTAAATAAGCAACAGATTTTACAAGTTGAAGATTATGCTAAAAATGAACAGCTTAATAAATATAAGAGTCAATTAAATGCAGCTGTTGGATTTAAAAGTAAAGAAAAATTATTTTCATACGAACCTGTTGATCAAAATCAAGTAGGACTTCCCTTTAATAGTTTAAGACAAAAGTTTTCTACTGATACAAGAACCACTGATGAATTATCTAAACTTTTACAGGTAGATGCCGATGGTAGTATTAAAACTGAAAATGCGTTATTATTTATAATTGATAGTCAGTTTGCTACAGATTATGAAAAAGAATTAGCTAAAAAGTTATTAAGAGTTGTATCTGAAGAAGACGTTATTAAAGTTAATAATAATCTTGATACAGCTGGAATGTTTGATTATGTTACTAAAGAAATATTTATAAATCTTGATATTGCAGGATATAAAGAAAATGGTTTATCAGTACCTGCTGAAACTGTTATTCTTCATGAACTTATACATGCTGTTATCGAAGATTCAATTAGTGACCCTACATCCGAATATGCTAAAGCAATTAAAAGTTTATACAACACTGTAAAAAATGTTCCAGGTGCTCAAACTTTTTATGCTTATCAAAAAAATCTAGATGAAGGGCAGCAATTACGAGAGTTTGTAACAGAAGCATTTACAAATCCTTCATTTCAATATTTATTAGCTAAAACACCTTACGCTAATACAAGCAAAACAATTTGGGAAACTTTTATAGAACTATTAAGTGATATACTATCTAGAATCGGAATAAATATTTCTGATACAACATTGTCTGAAGTTTTGTCTCTAACAAATGACTTGATGAATAAAGATGCAGTTGTTGTTGATGATCAACTTCCATCTGAAAAGTATATGCAAAAAATTGCATCCGCAGCTACAGTGGATGAATTAAACAATATAACTAAAGAATTAACAGATAATAAAGTTAAAGATGCTTTACCGGATTCAATATTTAATTCTATTATAGCTTCGATAAAGCAAAAAGTTGCTAGGCTTAATACACAAGAAATAAATAATGCTGTTAAAGATCTTAAACAAATTAAGGTTGGTAAAACAAAATATTACTATTCTGATAAATCAGGTACTTTAGAAATATTTAAAAAGGGTCGTCTTAAGTTAACTAAAGTTACTAATCAAACTGAATTTGATAATGTTAAAGCTGAGATTGACAAAACTACAAAACCACCTACTCCACCACCACCATCACCTTCTCCTGTACCTGAAACAAATCAAACTCAGAAAGCAAATTTTAAAATAACATCTGATTTAGCTAATAAATCTTATGAAGAAGATCCATCAGCAATTGATATTTCTAGTGTAAAGTCTGGTGTTACAATTACTGCTGTTGAGCCTGAAGGTCTAAGATCAAAAGGAAATGATGGGCAACTTAAAAATGGTGAATATATTGAATATGATTCATTTAAATTATATTACTATAAAGTTAGAAACATTATTAACAAGTTATCGTTAGCATCTTTAAATGACATTGCTAACTTTTATGTTACGTTAGATAAAGATGCCGAAGGATTAAGATGGGATGGTTCGGCACAAAGTAGAGAATGGATCTCTTCTGACAAAGGTGTAGTGGGATATATATCTGATAAAGATGGTAATCCTATAGTGTTTGATAAAGATGGTAAAGCAATAGGTAAGGCAGATAAAAATAATCCAATTGCTAGCCGGTTTAATAATGGTGAAAATCAAATAGTATATTTTAATACATATACACCTAATACACATCCTGATTCTTTAAAAAGAATTAATCCTGAGCAATTAGATAAGTTATTTAAAGCTCGTGAAAAAGTAATGAACGGTAAGCCCCAAATAGCTAAACTTAAAAGAATTAGTAAAGGGCAAATGGTATTAAAAGGTTTAGTAAAACCAAAATCTAAAAGTCAAAAAAATACTTTACGAGATAAAGATATTGTTGAGAAATTAAAACAAGATCATGTATCATTTATTTTGCAAGGTCAATATTTAAATGCTATCATAGAAGATAATGATGGTGCTTTGCAAGGTACTCCTTTATTTACTCCTGCATCAAAGTCTGTTAAAATTACATCAACAGATGGAAAAGAATATACTTTATTCAATTATCTTGTTGAGTTAATGAAGGTATATCATCAGATGGAAAAGGATAACAGCTCTAATTTAGGTGATGTGCAAAGAGATCTTTGGAACTGGGCTAAAGAAACATGGATTACAGGGTCTAATTATAATTTACAAATACCTCAAAAATTTAGAAATATTTCAGTACGTATTAAAGATCAAATGACAACTCTTCCAGTCTTTGAAGAAATAAATGGTGTATTAACCATTAATGAAGACAATTTAAATATTATTAGACCTTATGTAGATAGAATGAGAGTTAATGCATCTAAGCAATTTTTAGAGGGAAAATTAAACTTTAAATTTCCATATATAACTGAAGTTGATGGTAAAAAAGTTATTAATTTTGAAAAGATGGATTATATGGATTATTTAATGAATAACATAGGTCTTACTACATACATTAATGATATACCATCTAAGGATGCTATAAAGAGATATAATTCATCTGTTCACTTTTTGGAACCTTCAGATCTTAATCCAACAAAAAATACAATATCAGTTACATCTAATGATTTAAACAAAGATGAAAATGCCATAGATAAAGCTGTTAAAAAAGCAAGTGGTGAGGTAAACACTACTAAAAAGAAAATTAAACTACCAGGTAATAAAAGAGCTTGGGCTCCTCGTTTTGAATTAAATCATAAAAAATCTTGTAAATAATGTCGAACTGTCCAGTCAAATTAAAAGTAGAAAAGCTCCCATTAATTATTAATAAGCTTGAATATTTTTTATTTCGTGCACTCGAAATGAAAGGAATGGATTTTTATAAAATATCTCAACAACCTAAAACACCTGAGTCTATTGAGGTATTTGAAAAAATTCGTAGTGGTGAATATACAAGACAACAATTAAGTGATTTGGTTGGAGGTAAGTTAGCCACAATGCTAATAACCGCATCTAATACAGACGATTTAAATCGTATTGGTAAAGAAGCATATAGAGTAGCTCAAATGGTTCATTTATTTGAAACTGTTAAAACTTCTATTATTCCTAACCTTGTTGCTGATTATATTGAAAAAGCAGCTATTTCAAAAAATGAATATAATGATGAATCATCAGAAGAACTTTATAAAAAGTTTGCAGGTAATTTGCAAGGTATAATTAGTTTATGGGATCAAATTACTCCTAACTTTTTGATCTATAGTGATATATTTAGAGTTCGATCAAAGTTTAAATTAGATGAAGACGGGTTAGTTGATTTATCAACTGTAGCTGATGACGATGCTGCAATTGCTAAAATGGTTTTTGATCAACCAGCTAATGAGATTGATCCTGTAGATGATATTGATAAATCAGTTGAATTATTTATTAGAAGTATCCCATCAGCAAATGAAGATTTGTATGATGATTATGGATATACTATGTCTATAAATTATTCTGATTTTATTCGTAAGTTGTTTAACGATTTAGAAAACTCGACGGGCTTAACTGAAATTATTTCTAAATTAAATAAAAATCTAGATAAAGTTCCTGAGTATTCTTATTTGTTGGATAAACTACAGCAAACTGGACAAAATCTTACAGCTGAGGAATTAAATTTTAGAATTAAATTTAGAAACTCATTTGTAAAAGCATTTGTACCTATATATATTACATCTATTGAAAGACAGAATAAAGGTGATGGCAGCAGAAATAATTTTATTATTACTGAAGCTGCTTCAGGTAAGAGTAGTGCATACGAAAGAAAAATAAGTTCTAATTTTTCAATTAAAGGCATAGAAGTTTTAGCTGATCCAGCTACTAATCAAGTTATTCAGTTGGCATCAAGAGAAGATGGAGTTTGGATGTTATTACCAAATGATATTAAAAAAATAAATGATTTTCTAAATGCTGATAATATAACAGATTTTGAAAAGAAAAGAAGAAAGGTAGAATTCTTAAAAGGTTTAGGATTTGAATTTTCTCCTAAAACAGAAGAATTTTTAACCAATGGTAGTTATTTAAAAGATAGTTTTGGATTTATAGTTAGACATCTATCACAAATATTAGACAATAAAGCTTTTGTTTTAAATCCGATTAAAGATATTCAAAAGAATATAAGTAATCCAAAAGTTGTAAATGGTAAATTAGCAGGTGGTCAAAGTGCTGCTATACAAAGATTAATAGAGGAAGAACTAAAAAATAATCCAGAATATAATGTAGAAAAGAGTTCAATAAGTGCTGAGGGAACTAGAATACATGCGTTGCAATTACATAATGGTTTTACAGTATTAGCAAAATACTTGTCTGATCCAGAAATGTATGAAGATTTATTTAGCATTATTCAAAGTGAGCCTTCAATGTTTTGGTTAGATCCGCGTAAAAATCCTAGTATTGCAAATAGTTATTACTTAAATAGTTTATTTTTCTTTAATCCATCTGATGAACGATTTGGAAAAAGAAGATATGTAACTAAAAAAGGTGATGAATATATTACTAAAGATCAAGCTAAGACTATCGGGGGCACACCTGTATCTATAGGGGTTTTGAATACAGGTGGTTTACAAATGAAACTTCTTGACAGTTTTGAGAAAGAAGGTATTTCAACAACAGGATTGAATGAAATAGATAAACTTTTGTTAGATATACATGCTTTTAACTCAAATAATAAAAGACATTATAGTGGTGTAATGAGGCTTGGTGATAAGTCAACTGATTTAGGTCTATCATTAAATTATGGTATTGATATAGTTAATGGAGTTCCTATTAAGCACGGAAGACCACTAGGTTCAGATACTACATCAAATATTTTTAACACAGATCTTTTTAATCAATCACTGCTTAATGCATTGAAAGATATAGTTAGTGTTAGATATTTATATGAAAAAGGATTCTATAAATCACAATTTGATTCTAATGGAGATTTAATTCAAAGTGGTTTATTGATGTCTGAAAATGCTTTTTATGATAAAAATAAAAAACCAGTGTTTGGTTTATTTGATTCAATAATATCAGATAAAAATAAAAAATACTTAAGTGACAAGGTTAAAAAAGCTGCAGATAGTTCAGATAGTAGTATAAATAAACTTGATATTTTATTTGATAAAACAGCAAATGAAAAATTTATTAACGAGTTAATAAAAGATTTTAATACATATTTTACAAACAATGCTAATAAATTATTAAAGAAGCTTAATACTTATAAAAATAAAGTAGGTTTAACAACACAAGATATTGTCAATACAGGAAATAAAGATATTAATCTAAAAGATATTATTTATTCTTTTGTTGCAAATACTTTTATTACTGATTTAGATCAAATGAAAGTATTTTTTGGTGATGCTATTTATTTTAAAGATTTTCATAAACGTGCATCTAAAGATTCTGCTACAGGTATATTTACATTTATAGACAATGAGATTATTGATCATTTAAACAAGTGGGATGATAATCAAGGACTGGGAGGTTCTAACAATTTAACAGGTAGAAGACTTATAGAAAGATTGTTTTTACAAGGAAAAATTACAGAAGAGCAAAGACGACAAGCTCTTTCTAAACAAATGCTTAGTAAAAATAAGTCGTATAGATCTGCTGTTTTAAAAGATGTTAACTTTAGATCAATTCATGCTGATAAAATTTTAGAAAATATATCTAAAATTGAATCTGTTCCAGGTGATTTTATATCACCCGAAATGAAAGAACTTTATGAAAAGAATCTTAAAAAAACTATTAAGGATAAATACGAAGGTACAGAAGCAGATGGTCAAGGTAAATGTACATTTGATTTTTATAGAATCATGAGTATATTAACTGGACAATGGTTTGATGAGCATGAAGAAACTTATAGAAAAATTGTTGAATACGATCATTATGATGAGCTTGCTGATGAAGAAACAGACCCTGTACTTAAAGCAGAATATATTGCTTTGAGAGATGCTGTAGGTTATGATTCAACTGCACCAGTTTACTTTCCTCCAAAAAAGTTCCAATATGCAGGAACACAAAACTATTCTAGAGAGATAGATGGTGAGGAATATAATCAAAAAGTTCCCATATTTGATAAGTTTTCATTGCAACCTCTTATACCAACTGTAGTTAAACGTGATGGTGTTAGAACAGCTGATTATTACTTAGCTAAAAAAATGGAGTTTAACGGTATTGGTTATGTTAAATTTAAAAGTGGAAGTAAAGTTGAAACACCTTCTGAGCTAGATGAATTTTACAGTGAGTTTGATCCTAAAAACCCTACGGTAAGAAAAATTAATAAGTTTAATCCTTTAGATAAATTCATGTCTGAACAGGAATTATACTTTGATAGTTTTAAAGAACAGGTGGCTATACATTCTGAAATTCATGATCATGCTACGTTTGGTTCTCAAATTCGTAAGCTTATATTAATGAATTTAGATAGACCAGAGTTTGTTGAATATAGAGATAAGTATATTAAGTATATGGATCATTTGGCTAAGTTAGAAAAAACTGCCATATACGATGAAATGGGTATTAAGAAAGTTGGTGATAAGTTACAAGTTAATGATTTAAATAAATTAGTTGAATACTTTTTTAAAGAGATAGATAAAAAGAATCAAGACAGCAATGTAAAAAAGGCTCTTTCATATAATGAAACAACAGGTAAGTTTGAAATTCCATTAGATGCTGCAGTACAAGCTCAAGTTATTGAAGGAATAATTATATCTGCTATTAATAATAGAGTAGTAAGATATAAGACTAACGGATCTATGTTAGTTCAGATGGCTATTACAGGATCAGAACCTACAATATTTAATAAGGATGATAGTAAAAAAGCTGTTGAGACATATGGTAATTCTGAATTAAATTACTATGATGTTCAACAAATAGCAAATAATGTTATTGTTGGTAAAATGGATGTCAAAATAGCTCTCACTGGTCAATGGTTAAATTTATTAAATCTTAACTGGAATGGTTCAAAAATTGGAACAAGAGAGAGATTAAATCAAGCTATACGAGATGATGCTTGGAGAGCAGAAAATGAAAAAGCAATTACTATGATTGCTTATAGGATTCCAACACAAGGTAGAAACTTTTTAGATGTAATGATGGTAAAAGAATTTTTACCGGCTAGTGTAGGTGATGCTATTATTATGCCATCTGAAGTGGTTATTAAATCCGGATCTGACTTTGATATTGATAAGATGTTTGTGTTCTATCCTAATCTGGATAAAAATGGTAATTATATCAATTTTGAATATAATGATTCTATTTTACAAGAAAACATACAAGATAAAAAAGCAGAAGCTGTTGCTGATTTGAGTTATTTAAAACTAGCAAGAAGAACTACCGTCAATGATTTGCTTCAAGAGTATAAAGATTTAGAACGTACATATAGAAAAGCTTTAAGAAAAGATACTCAAACACGAGATAAACTTAATCGTTTATTAAGAAGAGTTCAGACAATTATTGCTGTAATGGATGCTGAGGCTGCAGATAATATGAAATCAGCATTATCAAGAACAGCTGAAAACAATGATCATCCAGATAGTGTATTACAAAATTTAATTCGTTCTAATATCACTTTTGATATAGGAGAATATGAAAAATACATGGAAGATAATAATCTTAATGTATTTAATCCTATGCTTTGGGTCGACACAAGAAAACAAGGTTTAGAAACACTTGTAAATTCAATAGAAAATTTATTTAATTCTGAGACAGAATATTTAAAACTAGTTCGTGATCAGAACAAAGAATATATTGATGGTATTTATAATGATATTACAAAAGAAATTGAAGTAGTTCATAATAGATTATATAAATACAATCACATAAAAGGTAATATACAAAATAAGCTTTATGATGTAATGGCTGATATTATTTTACATCCTGCTAACTACATGGAACTAGTAACTCCATCAGAAAATTATCACATATTACCTATAATAGATGAAATATTTGAGAAACTTGGTAGAAAGGAAGAAGGAAAAGATAGACCTAAAACAGATTATAAGAATTCAGATATTCTTGATCGAGAAAAAAACTTAAGAAAATTCATATCACTTCTCAAAGGTAAAAGTGATTTAGGTATTGCAGCTAAAGCAAATACCTTTAATGTAATGTTTCAACTTGCTAATGCAGAAGGTAATTCTCATTTTTTCAATTCAAGTCAAATTAAAACATTTTTTAATTCAAATTACATTGAAAAAAATTCAAAAGGTTTAATTGAAAACATAAATTTTGCAAGCATATTTGACGAAGACAATCAATTAAAATCAGAGTTTTTTAGTGAGTTTATTAATGCTTTTGTAGATGTTGCTAGAGATGATTATGTTTTTGCAGCTAATGTTGTAACAGAATTAAGTCCTATTATATTTTATATGAAATATGCTGGGATGTCTTCTAAAAAGATATTATATTTTGTTAATCAACCTGCCATTAGAACATACATTAAGAACCTGTCGATGTATCAAAATCTTCATACTCAGCTTAATTATGATGGAGATGAAGGTTCAAGACAATTAGCTTTAAAAAGAACATTGTTAGAACTTGGATTTGCTCAACAAGATACTAGTAAAAAAGCAATAGAAAAAACATTAGAAAGAAATATAAGTTTTGTAAATGGATCTTACGATCAGTTTTTTACAGAAGAAATGTTGTATAAAGGTATTCAAAAAGGAGAAGACAATGGTGAAATTGATTTTGATATATCAACATTAACTGATAAAGGAAAAATTATACAGCTGTCTATGCTCTTAGAATTATTAAATTTAAGAGAGCAGTCTAACAGTATGACAGAAGCACAAAGATTTTTAGATTTTGATACAAATCCTTATAAAAGTTCATTTGAAGTTTATGCTAAAAACGATGAGTATGAAAGATCAGTGGACTTTAATTTAAACATTTTAAGCAGTGAAACTTTAATAAATATTAAAAAGAATAGTATTATTAGTCCTTTAGATGTTGGAGATGATATTAAATCAATTCTTAGTGAGTTATTTCCAATAAGAAATGATGAAGATTTTAATGAGTTTCTTTTAAATGAAATAACTTTAATGAGAGATAGTCGTGATAATAAACAGATTATTTCTCAAGATGATATGTCAAAAGTAGCACGAACTGCAAAAAATGATTTTGCTAATTACTTGTTACAAAATGGCTTAGACAAATCTGAAGAAGGTACTAAATTTTTTAAAGAAACATTTAATACTGATAAAGATTTAAATGAGTATTTATTAGAATTAGTTACTACTACTAAAATGGTTGATAATTGGTATGAATTAAAAACTAGAAAAATAAAAGACAATGTTTCTGGTGCTGACGTTTTAGCTTTTAATTCATTAGCTGAAAGATATCCTTTTATTAAAAATATAGTATTACAAATAGGAGAGAATAATAATCGATTAAATACTTTTAAATTAGTTGAAAATAGTTCTAACCCAATAGAAAAACAAAGTATTATTAGTCAGTTTGAAAGTTTGGTAAATATTGAACCTAAAGATGATATAGATAGATTAGTAGTTAGTTTTTTTAAAGATCTTGCTTTATATTCAATTTTTCAATCTGGCATGAATACTTCTGATGTAAGTTATACATCGGTAGCACCTATTCAAATAATTAATAAATTATACGGATATGCCTTTGAAAGTTATCAGAATTTAATAGCTGATTTTGGTACGAAACAAAAAAGTGATGTCTATAAACATTTTTGGAGCATGTTTCGTTCAAATAATCCTATATTCTACACTGGAATTTCAAAAGATACATTAACCGGAGATAAAAGTAGTCTTGGTAAATGGTACACTCGTAAGTATAAACTTGATTTTAAAAAGATTATTACACAAACATCTTCTGCACAACCAGGAAATGTTATGACACCTTTGGGTAATCAAACAAGATTAGTAATTAAAGCTGGTACTTTTGAAACTAAACAAGCAGCTAGACGTAAGGAAGGTATTTATTCAATGAGACCTAATCCCGGTGATGATATTCCAGGTGTAGATGAAAATTTACATTTTGGAAATCCTTGGAGTGAAAAAGGATTTCAAGGTTCTATTAAAACTGTTCAAGATGGAATGGATGGTATTATAGAAGCTGCTAATAATTATGAAAAGTGGTTGAGAAAAGAAGACTTTTTTGATGTGCAACCTGAAAGAAGAGATTGGATACTTGGGGTAATTGATTCAGGAAGACTTGATAATAAAACTTTTGTATACTTTAAAGCAGGCTATAGAAGTCATGCACACGTACTTGTTGATTTAATTAATGAAAGAATAAAAGATAAGCCTGGTAAAAGTATAAGAGATGAAAGTTCTCCAGGATTATCTGAAGTAAAAGTATTTAAATGGAATCGTCCAAGTGCTTCACGTGGTACAGATGCTGATGTAGCTATGAGAAAAGATGCAAAATTCTTTATTGGTGAGGTCACAGATTATAATGGAAAAAGTTCTACTCATACATCAGCAAAAGAAATACTTGCGAGATGGAAAAAAGAATTACCTAATGATCGTCAAGGAAAACCTATAGATTGGAAAGTTCAAAAAACACCCAATAGTGAAAAAACTATTTATGTTTTTAGTGATAGTGAAAGAGGTCATGTTATGTTAGCTAGAAATGGTACTTTAAAAGGAAAACCTTTAGAAGAAGATACAAAATTTGCTATTAAAAAGGTACACGATGCAGGAGATTATACTTTTATAGTAGGTGATATGGAAGGTGTAGATACTCCATTTATTGATTATTTAAATGAAATAGGAGCTACATATTCTATCTACGGACATGGTAGATTACCTGGCATATCTGATAAAGCAATGAAAAGAACCAAACCTGCTGACGTTGTCATATTAAAAGGTAAAGAAGGAGTAGACCAATTTATTACAGCTATTGGAGGTAAAAAAGTTTCTAAAGGTTTATTAAATGTAGAAGGTCAGTTTTATTATGTTCCTTTTGGAACTGGTGCTGGTGAAATGGATGTTTTTCCTAAACCTACAGGGGATGATCTTTTTATGTACGACAAAGAAGAAAATGAAATTTATATAGGATCAAGAAAGAAAGGTGAAAAAGTATTTAAAGTAGATTCTGAGTTTAAATATGCTTTTGATAAACTTTCTAAGGTAATTTTAGATTATACAAGTGATGAAATAAACGAATTAGAAAAACAATTAGAAGGTTCTAAACCAGCAATTAAATCTACTACCCCTATTGCTAAACCATCTGGTAAAGGTGTAAAGGTTATAAGTGATGACGATGTAGCTGCTTATAAAACATATTTATCAAAGTCAAACAACGTTGCTCCTAAAGAATTCTTTACAAGTGCAACTAAGTTTAAAGTATTTTATAATCCTGTTACAGGTAGAAGAGAAAATGCTCCTCAGACATCGAAATGGTTATTACAAGACAATGGTTTGTATTATTTAACTGATAAAGAGAGTGGAGAAATTTACATAGAAGATGTTGATTTAAAAACAGGTATACAATATGTTTCTGAATCCAAAACAGAGGTTAAAAATGAACCAGTTAAAACTTTTGAAATTGAACCAGGTAGATATGTTAAGTATCAAGATGAAGTGTATATAGTAACTAAGTTTAATAAAAATAACACAATTCAAATATATAATCCATTAAAAGAAGGAACTGCTGCTAAAAAGAGTGTATCTAAGGATAATCTCCAGGCAATGGCAAATAAAGCTAATATTATTAATTACAGAAATACAGATTATGTTGTAACATCTAAAGGTATTATTATATCTTTGGATAGTAATAAAGCTATGAAATGGGGTGATGAAAATGGTATGAGAAAGGATATCCTAAGTTTATCTAAAATTGGTTCTATTACAGATTATTCTAAAGATAGTATTGAATATACAATTGCTTCGTATTTAAATAATAATCTTGATTCTGCTAGAGTGATATTTGAAAAAGTTAAATCAGTTCAAGATATTCAAAAGAAATACGATGCTGAAAAACTATCTGGTGAAAAAATTGAAGAGTTTTTGAAAAGATTATCTTGTTAAAAATTAAATTATTTATAAATGGTTTGCCCTAATAAAAGTAGTAAAGAATGGAAATCACTAGTTGAACAGCTTGGTGAAGATAGAGCTATGTTATCTTTTATCCGTAACAATTCTGAGATTCCGTCTTTTGAAAAAGCTCGTGAATTACTTACAAATAGAGAAGCTTTAGAAGATTTACAAAAATTACCATTATTAAAATGGGATGAACTTATAAATGTTTTAAATAATGATAGTATAATTTATGGTGAACCTGTAGAAGAAAATGGTCGTAAATGGTATCCATTAAATCAAAATATAGATATTTCTAACGAACTAGCTAAATACACTGATAAGTATGGTTCAGTGTTAGAATATAAAGGAGACTATGTTACAATCAATGAAGATAGTCTTAATAAATGGAACAGCCTTGCAACTTATCATAGAAGTCAATCAAAGTCATTAACTGATTTATGTAAGGATTTTCTTAGTCGCATTGGAGTTAAAATTTTAGAACAAGACGATTTAATTAAAAAATATGGTTCTAATGGTATAGCTGATTTTGCAGAAAGAATGGTTCAAATTCAATCTGGAAAGATGGATGTAGCTCTTCCTGAAGAAGCTATGCACTTCTTTTTAGATATGTTGCCTCAAGATAATGAGGCATTGATTGAAGCATTAGATAAAGTTAGAACTACAAGTACTTATAAAAGTACACTTGCAAAATATAAAAATAATCCTAACTATCGCACACCAGATGGTAAAGTTAGATTTGATAAAATTCGTAAAGAAGCTTTAGCTAAAGAGTTAGCTAATGAAATGAAAAAGAAAGAAAAAAGAGGTTGGTTGCAGACTTTGATTGATATGATAATGAGTCTTATTAATAAAGTTAAAGTGAAAAAAGATTCTTTTGAAATATTGCAAGAAATGTTTTTTTCTGGTGAAATGGAATTGTTAAATACAAATTTAAAATCATCTGAAATTTACAATCAGCTAACAGATGAAGAAAAGAATATTTACGAATCTCAACCAATGAATGATGCACAGAAAGCAACATTACAAAAAATTGTTGCTTATGTTGCTAAAACTGGTTTTAATAAAGATAGTCATAAATATATTCATGCTGATTTTAGTGAAGATAATGTAATGAATAGTGTAACTACTATTATAGGTAGTGATTTTATAAGTGAGCTTGAAGACCCAAGTGTATTAATGCAATTGTCTGATGCATGGTTAAATGCAATACCAGCAGGTATAATTGATACAAGTAAATCAAATATAGAAATAGCTGAACAAGTAAAGGATTTTTTAATAAATAATATTGTAGATGGGACTTTTGATAAAAGTGTATTTGAAGGATTATTGAACCCAAGATTGATTGATTTATTATTTAAAGCTTCTGAAGCAACATCTAAAAGATTATTCGGTACTGGTATTCACACAATTGTAGAAAATTTAATTTTGGGAAATAAAATTGATTTTGATAACCCAGAACATGTAAGCCCGGATGTTTATAGATTAATTGATCGAAAATCACTTGAATCATTAATTTTTGGAGATATTCATAATCCAGGAATTATGGGTATGCTTAGAGAAATTAAAAAAGATGGTTCAGTTATTATGAGTGAAATATCTATAAGTAATGGTAAAATAGGTGGTCAGCTAGATATTATTGTAATAAAACCGGATGGTACAGTTGATATTTATGATTTTAAAACTAAATTTCTTAAAAACTTTGGAGAAAAACCTTATGTTAAAGAAGGGTTAGTTGAAGAATTTCATAGTGCTATTAATAAATTAAGTCCTACAGGTGTTTTAAATGATCCTACAACATTAAAAGAATTAGTAGATAAACAAAGAAGTAATAAACAAAAGTATGGACAACAGCTTTCTATTTACAAAAAAATGTTAATGGAGGCCGGTGTACGAGTAGGATCTTTAAATGTAATAGGAGTTCCTTATCGTTTAGATAATACTACAAAAAAGGTTACTGAAGTAAGACCTGAGTTAATTGAGAATGTTACTTTTAATAGTAATCTTGCAAGTTATTATTTTCCTAATTTAGATACGTCTAACGATGCATCTATAAAAGAAGAAGTAAAAATTGATATAAGAGATACTCGTTTAGATAACATTAATAAAATAAAAAAGGAAAAATTAAAAGAAGCTTTTGTAAAAGCATACGCTAGATTAATTGAAATTGGTAGAAAATTTGAAAAAAATAAAGATCAAGATAATTTATTTAAAGCTTTAGAAGATGTTACTACAAAGTCAAATAAAGTTTCTTCACAACGTTTAAAAGTTAAAACAGCTTTAGATCTTTTTGAAGATTTTGATAATATAACACCTGGTCAGTTTGCAAATATGCAAAAAAGTTTCCTTGATATGATTGACTCAAGTGTACCTATTATCGAACAAACTATTCAATATTTTGAATCTTTGAAAGAACTTACACCTACTAGTAATGCAGGTGCTTCTCAAAGATTGAGTGAAATGATGAAGATTAGAGATTTTCTAACAGGTTACAGAAATATGTTTGAAGATTTGCTCGGTTATATGCCAGGTGCATCTCAAAATAATCCAGTGTATGAAAAACTTTCACAATTAGTTGGTTTAATTTCTAGTGTTAACAATGATTACGTTACCACTATTACTCCAATGGTAAGTGATATGTTACTAGATGTATTTAACAAAGATTCACTAAACACTATTGTTAGAGAGTATAATGAATTAATTGCTGCAGCAAAAGTTAGAAAAGATTTTAAAAGAGCAGAAGTATTAAAAGAAGAACGTGATAACTTACCATCAGAAAAAGTAATAGCTGAGTTATTAAAAGGAGATAGAGGTGATGCTGGTGTTTTCTGGTCTAGGGTGTTTGCTACAATAGGAAATCCTGATATTATTCTTGCTGGTGCTGCTAAAAAATTAAAAGCATCTTTAGATAGAGTTAGACTTGAAAATAAAAAAGTAAGAGATGACTTAAGTAAACAACTTCAAAAAAGATGGGACATTTATGGGCAAATGTTAGATGTTAAAACATTAAATCAGTCTCTTACATATGTAGTTGATGAATTTAATGTAAACACTGGCAAATCGATGAATGTTCTTTATTTTAAAAGTGAGTTTGATGAAAGATTATATTCTGATTATAACAAGAAAGTATATGCTCTAAAGAAAGCACAAGAAGGAAAAAATAAAAGTGAGATTACAAAAGCAAGAAAAGATTTAAAAGATTTTGAAAAAAGATATTTACAAACAGGATTTACTGATGAATATTATAGAATGACTAAACCTTTAGATACAAAAGTAATGTATCAAGGTGTAGAAACTACTATACGAGAAATAAATGCAAATTTACAAAATCGCATTCTTCAGTTAGAAAACGAATTTACAGAAGAGGAAAAATTAAATGGTGCTTTTAATCCTGATTATTTAAAAAGACTTCAAGAAATAACTGAAGAAAAAGCTTCAATAAGAGAAAAAGTTGATGAACGTGGTAATCCAAAAACAGGTGATGCTTTAAAAATTGCTAATATATTAGAGCAATACGATATAGATAAGAAAAATCTTTACGAATTTGTAGAACAAACAGAGTTTTATGAAAGATCTCGTGAAAAAGCTAAGCTTAAGTATGGTGAAGATAGCGAGCAATTTAAACTTTGGGAAGCAAGTAATACAAGAATTGTAATTAGTGATGAGTTTTATAAAAAAAGAGATGAGCTTTTCAAAGAAAGAGCAGAGATTCTAGGAACTCAATCAGATGAAATTAGTGATTTATACAAACAACTTCGCAATTTAACAGGTACATATAAAGATAAAGATGGTTATGTAAGAGGTACTATGCTTAGTAAAGAATCAGCTAAAAAGCTTAAAGAGATTGAAACAAGATTAGAATACTTAAAAGATACATCTGAAGTTAGCATATTTAATGGTTATACACGTGAAGAAAAAAATCGTGTAGATGCTTTGTATTATGCTAAAAATAATGGATTTGACTATAGTCAACGTGAGCTTGATGAACTCCGTGAAAAAGCTCAACAACGAATTGATATGCGGATGTTAGCAGATCCTGATTTTGCTAAAAAATTAAAAAGACTCAAAGAAATAAATGATGAAATTTTTTCAATGAGTAAAAAAGAAAGAACAAAATATTATGATGAAGAGTTAGAAAAACAAATGCAAATGTTTGCTGATTCTCGAATGATCACAATGGATCAGTTAAAACAAGAAGGTACATATTTAGAAGAATTTAAGGAGTCAGAGTGGTACATGAATAACCATATTATTAAGGTTAAAGTGCTATATGAGGATGAAGATGGAAGAAAACGTGTTGCAAGGACAGATACTCCAACATCACAATGGTTGAGAAGTATGCCTGTTGAAAAATATATTGAAATAAAACCTGGGTCACATTTTGTAAAATCAGTTCAAAGAGATTTTTATATTAATGAAAAAGGGCAAAAAATACTTCTAAGAGATCCTAATAATTTGGATGTTAAAAATAGATTCAAACCAAAAACAAATGAGGCATATCGTAAAGAATATGGTGTAGATCATCCTTATTTAAATAAAGATTTTGTTGAATTACGCAATCGAGTTAACAATGGTACTGCTGATCAAATGGAAAAAGTTGATTATGAAAACTTAATCTATATTTCTAGTAAGATGCTTGAATCACAACAAGAAATAGAATTAAGTCAAAGATTAGGATTAGCTGTTCCGTTTTTAGAAAAACAAGGTTTAGAAAGAACAATTGAAACTAAAGGTGAAAATATAACAAGCAAAACTCAATCTAGACTTACTAGTTTTGGACAATATATAAAAAGAGCATTTACTCGTACAGATCAGGATGTTGATCAAACTGGTATCCCTACACAAGAAGCAGATAGTAGAAATGACATAGCTAAACTAGCTACAATGGACAATGAAGAAATTAAATATGTCCCTGTTAGATTTAGTACAAAGGGTGAAGCTGAAAATGCAAGTTATAATGTTTGGGGAGGAGTGTTAGGTTATCTAGGTTCAGTTACTCGTAAAAAGGAACTAGAAAAAGATTTAGCTTTTATTAACGGATTAGAATCTATACTTGGTGATAAAGCAAACCAACCTAAAACAGAACAAAGAAATCTGATATTAAATAATATTTATAAAAAGTATATACCTGAACTTGAGGCTGCTCGTATAAATAAAGGAACTAATATTAGATTAGATACATTAAAGAGTTTTGTAAATTCTGTAATGTATAACGAAGAATATTTTCAAGGAATTGATGTATTAGGAGTTAACTCACAAAAAGCTGTAAATGCTTTGATGGGTTTAAGTAGCTTTACAATGTTAGGTGCTGCTCCATTAAACTGGGCTACAAACTGGATAAGTGGTAATATTCAAAACATGGTGGAAGGTATAGGTGGTAAATTGTACACTATGAAAGAATATGGATCAGCTCATAGTGATATATATGGAAGTGGTAAATATGGTTCAGCTATTAAAGACTTGATGTCCGATTACACTAAAGTAGGAATGCTTTCATTTTGGGGTCAAATTATGGAATATTTTGATCCTATACAAGGAGAATTTGAAAATGAATATGGGCAAAAAACAAACTTTAATAAAGCAAAAAATATATTACAATTGGGTTTGTTTGCCGGTAAAGTCTGGGGTGAGTGGGAAATTCAAATGAAATCTTTCATTGCCTTTATGAAAAACGTTCGTCTTTATGATGGAAAAATGGTAGACAAAGAAGACTTTATTACACTAAAAATAGGAACAGATGTTGAAAATTTAACACCTAGAGAAATTAGTGAATTAAAATTAAAAGCACTTGAAGAATGGGATAGTTTAGATGTTAATTTATTAGATCTTTTTGAACAAGATAAAGAAGGTGTTTTAGTTGTTAAAGATGAGTACAAAAATGTATTTCAACTTGGCAGTAGTGAATTTAGCAATATTATAGGAAAGCTGCATGCAATGCAGAAAAGATTAAATGGTTCTTATGCTAAGTTTGACAGATCATATGCTGAAAAAACATCTCTTGGTCGTATGGCATTTTTCTTTAGAAAATACTTCTTACCTATTGGAGTTAACAGATGGGGTGAAAGAAGGGCTGATTACGAAAGCATGTCACCTGAGCAAGGTTTTTATATAACTTTTATACAAAGTTGGGGAAAGGATCTTGTTAAATTTAATTGGAACAACCTTGTAAATTGGGAAAATTATTCTGATTTTGAAAAAAGAGCTATTAAAAGAACACTTGCAGATATAGCAATTGTATTAAGCATCATAGCAGTTACTAGTTTGTTACTGGGATGGGATCCAGATGATCCAGATCGTTTCAAAAAACTTAAAGAAAAGAACTGGGCACATAGAGCTACATTATTCATTCTTTTAAAAGTAAAATCAGAAACAGAACAATTCTTACCGTATGCCGGTCTTGATGAGATTAAAGGAGTTTATAGTAATCCATCACTTCTTTTTAATGAAACCACACGTTATATTAAAATTAGTAAACTTTTAGGAATGCATTTATTAGATGCTACTCCATTCTTTAATTTTGAAGGTAGTTTATACTATAAAAAAGACGTAGATCAAAGTGGATTAAAAGATAAAGGGGATGCTAAAATTGTAGCTGAATTTATGAGATCATTTGTAGGATACACGGGAAGAACTATACATCCAGAAGATGCTCTTAAAGCATTTGAAAACTTACAGAAAAGATAGTAAAGTGGTCTAAATTGACCACTTTACTATTGTTTTCTAATCTAATTTACCTTTACTAGTCGTTTTAGATATTAGTAAAATATCTTCAGGTCCTTTTTTATTTACTCGAACAGCTACATCCATGTTTAATAATGGAGAATGTATTCTATTCTTATTAACAGTTGCATTTTTAGCAACTTTATATGTAACACCTAGTCTGTTTGATGCTTTTCGCAAGCTTTCATAAACAGCAATAAGTTTAGGACCCGTCGGATCGTAAACCTTAACACACAGATTATCTTCTCCAATACCTTCATTCATTAATATACAAGTTTATGATTAGGATTTAAAGAATTCCATCTTTCTACTAACTCTTGCCAGTATCCTGACTCATTATTGTATCTATTACATACTTCTACTAAATCTGGATAGCCCTTGGCTAATTTAAATCTATGATTCATATCACCTTTAAATATTGTAGTTATTAAAGATGTCATGTAGGAACCTTCCATTCCTAATTTAAACATACAAAATGTTTCTTCAGCTTCACTTACTGTATTCATATAAGGACAATATTTGCAACCATTATGGCAACAGAACCCTCTTTTTAATAAAAATTCTCTTGCTAATGGTTTCATGATTAAAAAATATATCTAATATTTGAAGGATTAAAATATCTAGAGTACAAATTAGTAAAATCTGCAATCATATCTCTTTTTAATTGCCATTTGTATCTAATATTATCGGGTGCATAATGTGAATCTTTCTTTTCTTGTATTTCTGGTTTCCAGCATAAATGATTTACAATAGGAGCATTTCTTTCATATTGTATATCATTATAAGTAAGAAAAATACATTCACATTTTGTATCAATTTTTGAATATGCTATTTCCCTAAACAATTCGTCATATTCGTATAACCATCCATCATGGAAGATAATAGGACTGAAGTTTATATGCACTTCCATATACTTCTGTAGCCTTGGTATAGATTGTATGCGATCAAATATAAGATCAGTGTTGGGTTCTAGTACATTACTATATTTCTGAGGCATTAAGCTCACCCTAATTCTATGTTTATTTTCGTCTAAATTATATTTAGTAGGATCAAACATTGATGGATACTTAGTGGCAAATGTGCTTTTAATTTTATCATGAAAATTAAAATGATTAAACACTTTTTGCCAATCATAGTGCTTACTCATTAGAGGTACATCTGTACTACATCCTATATCAATTACATAATATTTATCATCACATTGATTAGGAGTTTTAGGCCATGGTTGTTGTTCAACCCAACTATCTATAGATAATAATATATCACCTGTGTTTTCATTTATATACACCTTATCGTGATTATATCTACCTACATAACAATAACTGTTCATACAACCTCCTAAACATCCATAGACAAAATTGGGAGAAACTGCATCAGAGCTTCTCCCATTATCTTTTGTTATAAGGGTTTTAGTTTTTTGTTTTATTATTTTCATTAACTTCTTCTAAAATGTTTTTAATTGTAAACTTTAGAGATACTAAATCTGAGACGTTTGCAATTTTGTAATCAAATTTCCAAGTATCTAAACTTATTTCTGATGGATGATTATTAATAGGTTTTACAAATGGTCTATCAATTCTAATCATTACCCCACCTCTATCTTTAATGGCTTTAGCTTCGTTAGGGAATCTAACATCTGTAATAACCCAGTTTGGGTATTTTGCACAATTTATTGTTGTACCTGCTTTACTAACACCGCACTCTGAAAATTCTTTTTTATAATCAGCAAATAAAGCATTTACCCATGCATTTGAGTGTAACCCATCTCTTAATGCATCAGTACCAAGTTTCTGCAAAAATTCTCTCACTGTCATTGGCATACCGTGAATGTTCCATTCACTTGAGAGTCTTGTTTTTTTGAATTCTTGATCCTCAAACTTTTCAACTGGTATCCCTGTTAACAAAGATCCTATGGTTTTAAGTTTGCCGGCATATTTTTTAATTTCCCAACCTGATTGTTCTTCAAGCCACCATTGATGAGATGTATAATCATTTAGTATATCTTCTATAGATACTTCTCCTACATTAAAACAATTTATATATTGTATTAATACACCTAATGTGTCTTTTCCAGAACCACTATAACCATTAATACCTATTATCATTTATCTTGGATTACTAAACATTGATAAAATTACAAGATAAATATGATACACCCAACCTGTAAAAGTATTTTTTCTTTGATAATTTTTGTGTTCTATCATATTAATAGTTTAATATAAACTAGAAGGGGGTTTTCACCCCCCTTTAGTTTAGTTAGTATTACATAAAATTCACACCTAATTTATCAATATCAAAATCAGATCCAGGTAAAGATAACACAGATTGCTCTTCAAAATCTGGTTCTCCTTGAACATCAGCAACTTCTTCCATAGGAATTTTAGCAGTTACTAACTGACCATATTTATTTACAAAGTATTCATGAACTCTTTCATGATCTTTTAAATAAGTGGATGGATGTGATTCTTTTAGGGCTAGTGTAATGTGATTATACATAGTCCACGCTGAATTCAAATGTGAATTGTAATTGTGGGACGGCTTGTCTATCTCACGTTTTACAATACCTACTTGAGTAAGAGTAAGAATCTCATCGTTAGCAAATAATTCTCCTAATATTTGACCCTTATCTCTAGGAGTAAGAATAACATTTTCTAACAATTGCTTATCAGCTATTAATGAATTATAATGAGATAATGCATTTGTTATCTGATCTTGAATTTGATTAAACACATCTTGCTTTGCTGTACCAGAATGTTTACGAGAATAATTTCCCATATCTCCACGTAAAACACCATTACCACAAACAAATACATGAGCACCTATTGCACATTTAAATCTCATAGTTTTATTATAACTATTAGACCAGGCAAACATCATACCCATTTCTTGTATTGTAGCCTCTTCAAGATAATAAATACCTTGAGCTACTTGTCCGTCCGAAGTCATTTTATAAATAACTTCTCTAATTGTTAATCCAGCATTATTAAGCTGTTTTTTAACTTCGTCTATAACATCCCCGTGTGGAACAACAGCATATCTCCCACCATGTGTAGGGAGAGGTACTTGTCTTAATTGTTGTTCTGTGTAAATAGGAACTTTAGGAGGCATAGTTGTTGATTTTTAAAATAAAGATAATTGTTTAAACGATTTATAAGAAACGTTTTGTATGTTTTCTATTTCTTTATAAATCTCTTGTAAATAATATTTCGTATTAATATTATACTTGCTAATATCAACATCATCAATTTTATTAATTGTTGTTTGTAACCATTCACCGGATTCTACTTGTATTTCTCTACCATCATTATGGCATTTTACTAGTTTACTACCGTTATTAGAAATATAATATCTTATGATTTTTTGTAACTTTTGAATAACTAATTCGCCATTTTCTAACTTTCTTTCTTCAAAATACCAACCAGCTTTAGCTTTTACACCGGCACAATAATCAAAGATATTTTGATTATCTTTTAAGAAATCCTCTGGTTTTGTACCATGAACAAAGAATGCATATATAGCTTTAGGAATAATCAAAAAAGATTTATTCTTATGAAGAATAGCTACTTTCTTTTTTTCTAAATCTTCCCATTCAAAAGCACCTTTACATTTTACTTTTCCTGCTGTGTTTACAGCCATGTAGTTATTTACATCTCGTATGATCATTTTGCTATATTGATCATGCTCTAATGAAAGTTGTGTAAGTTTTTCCCACTCTTCACATGCTTTCATATATATTTCTACTTTATCACTTGGAATCATCATTTCTAAACCATCCGTGTTTAGCATAAGAGGCTGACCTTCTGGAATAGCAAAACTTAACATTTCTGCAAGTTTTGATAATAATAGCTGACCATTAATAGTAATCTGCATAGTCATCTTGGGGTCATATAGGAAACTATTTTCGTCACCTGTCAAACCATATGTACTATTAAGGATAATCTTATACACATAGTTTTTTGGATCAGTTTTAGGATACTTTTTTCTTTCCTCAAAGAACCATTCATACAGCTCACAAAACTCTTTCTGAGGAAGATGAGCTGGGTGAAAACCATTTTTAATAGCTAGATTAGGATAGAAACTAGTAACGTCCGATGTCATTATTGTCCATCCGGGCTTAGCTTCATATACACCTGCTGATGCTGCACCATGTATACCACCTAAACCATAGTCTGTTTTAACTCCTTTAAAATCTAAACTATATTTAAACCCATCTTTAGTAGATGTAATAATTTTAGATTTAAAATAATCTATGACTTTTTTAAATTCAGGAGTTTGAAAACTTACGTAAGGTAGTATGCAATCTGCTAATACAATGTGTGATCTAGGTGTCCGAAGTGTTTTTAAGTGAGATTTTTCAATACCGGTTTTCTTTTCTAAGAAATAAAGAAAGAGTTCTTTAGATATTCTAGGTTCTGATGCATTAAATAAATCAATATTGTATTCATTTGTTAAAGTTTTTCTTAAAAGTATTTGTTCTTTTGATAGACTTAATACTTGTTTGGTCGATTTAACATCATTTATACAATAGTTAATTATTGAATTCAAAGTGTGAACATCTGTCACAGGTTCAAAGTGAGGATGTGGCATTTCTTCTACATTCTGCCAATCCATAGAATATTGTATCCATTTTAAACCACTCATCTTAGCTTTATTATCCCAGTGGTTAAGCTTAAAAAGATCAATTTGCTTTATTTTAAGCTTATATGGAGCATATTCTAAGAATTCATTTTTGTTTGATTTGCTAATTACACTTTGAGCATAATTGTAAATAAACTCTACAATTTGTTGAGTATTAAGCTTTAAGAGTTCTTTTTGTTTATCAATTATTTTTTGTGTTATTTGTGCATCAAAACTTAATCCGTTAAATGAAATATGCCATTGATTTCTACTTTTATTTTCATTTAAAAAGTTAATAAAATCAGGCAAGTCATTACGTGAGTCATGAATAACAAAAACCTTTCTTTCATCAGTTTTATAATGTTCAAAAACGGCAATAAAACAATTACAAATTGTTTCATAGTCCATTACGTAGTGTATATCATTCATATGATATAATTCAGTTAAGCTGTTTCCCCGTGACATGTGACAAAAAAAGGCAGACAAATGTCTGCCTTCCTTCTATGCTGATGGGTTATAAAAGTGATGATACGTGTGCTTTTTCAGAAGATTCAAGATATTGATTAAAATTAAAATCAGCAGCATTAATAGCAACTTTATCAATAAAATATTTAATCTCATTTAAATCTTCAATATAATATTCATAGTAAGTTTCTAAGTTTTTACGTTCTTCCTTAAATTCTTTACCATTAGCACGTTTACCGATTTTCATAATTTCAGGATCTCCAAATTCATTAAGCTTAGGTAGCATATGTAATGAGTCTTTTTTCTCTTTAGATATTAAAGCAAGAACTTTACTATCTAAATCAAAAATAACTTCATTATACACTGAATTTGAACTAGCTGGGATCATTTTAAAAGTTTTCTTACTTCCCCAACTTGAAGTAATTAATAACATTGTTTTTTCCATTGATTGGTTTTTTTACAAATCTATATCATTTTATTTAATTTAGATAGCTCTTCTAAGGGAATTTTTAATGTTTCTTTATCAATATCTACAGGATTACATAATTCTCCAATTTTTTTCAATGTACTTATGCTAACTCCTAAAAGTTTAGCATAAACTTCAAAATATTTATCCGGGTATAAATAGCTATCTATAAATTTATATTCTGGTGAACTTTCACCATAATACAATCTAATAGCTTTTTTTAATTGATTTGATAATTTTGAATATTTACCTAATAAAAAATTGATATAATCTTGTGAATATATTTCTAAATCAAACACATAGATACTAAACCCATCCACTTTAAATTTTTCAACAAATAGTGGATTTCCGACGAGCATTTGCTCTTCAAAAGTTTTAAATCCCTGTGATCCATCATCCCTGTAAGTACATATTAATTTCAAATCCTCAACTCGGATTTTATCTTCTATGCATAAATAGGTTCCAGAAGGAGTTATATGACTCTGCTTTTTAATTCCTAAAGCAGGAAATAAAAATGATCTTGATTTTTGAAAATATTTACCATAGAGTTTATCTATCATTTCATTATCTTGTTTAAAGTGTAACTGTTTGTAGAGCAAATTCATAAGGCAATGTATAACTTTTATTTGAATAATGCCATTCTGCTTTCTCTAACACTGTTGTTAACTTTTTAAACCATGCTTCTCTAGTTTGATTTGTCAATGGAAAAGCATATGTTTGATAGTTTCTATCTATAACAACAAAATGAAACTTGAGTTCATAACCCATGTCTATTAGTGCCATAAAATTACTACTAACAAGTGCTATATAAATTGAAGCTTGTAACCAATAATTATAAAATTCGATAGATTCAGAAAAATCTTTAAGATCTTTTGAGCTTGTCTTTATATCATTAATATACAAAATTTTCTTGTCATGATCAATAACTAAATTGTCAATAATACCCTTAATACCAAAGTTTTTATCATTTATAATTGATCTTAGTGGTATCTCATTAAACACTTCTTTATTATCAAAGTCGTTCTTATTGCAACCAATTAATGAACAGATAATATCGTCAGTTTTTACAATATCAACTGCTGTTTTACAAAAATTATAAGTTTCTTGATCAATAAGAGTTTTATTTCCTTTAGTTACAAGAAAATTCCAATAATTTATAGCTTCTGAAGTATAAACTTTATCTATACGCTGTTGATCTGTTTTAAGTGCTTGATGAAGATTCATATCAACCAATACATCTAACACAGCATCAGTAAAATCTACAAACTCTGTTCTTTGATCACCTTGTGATTGTAATTCAACAGCATGTCTAAATACAGAGTCTACTACTATTTTAGTATTTCCTGTAGGAAGTACGCTTGGTGAAACAATAAATTGCTCATCAAACTTTTCTGGTTCTAAAAGAAGACAGTGAATTACTTTACCATTAACAAGATATGATTCAGTTTTCTCCTCTCTATTTCCTAATACATACATTTGATAAAAAGCTTGTGGATTCCACATAAGTTTATTCAAACTGCTATAAGAAAAATCAAAAGGTTTAGAATAAAAATCATTTTCTAAATTTTTAATAGACTCTTCCATAATTGTTTCTAGCTCCATATTTCTCTAATTTTTTTCCCTAATTCTTTATCATCAGGGTGTAGTTTAACAAATGATTTTATTGCACTATACTTATCTCCTAATTCTTCTTCTTTTTTTTCTTTTTCTAGTGCATCTGCAATTCTTTTTAATTGATGTATAAACTCAGGAACATCAGCTTGATAGAATTTTTTACCCATTATTGTGTTGTGGAAGTCTGCCATACACCTATACTTATTAAAAGTGATTTAATTCTTGCTGCTGTAGCTTTGTCGGTTGTTAAAGCTTCTTCATATTCTAAAAAATCAGTAAGAATTTTAAATTTTTCTTCCTGTATTTCAATAAGAGTATTATTAATATCAATAACTTGACTTAATAAATCTTTGTGTTTTTTTATTTTTTCAGAATTCATTTTAATAAAGGTTTGAAGTTTTTATGATATCTTTCTGGTAAATATCCTATCAGATTTTCTGTAGGACAAAATCTAAGAAGTTCTTCAATAGCTTCTGTATCTCTTTCTTGTAAACCAAGATGTATTTCAGCTACTACTTCATCAATTAATTCTTGATATAATTGAATTTTATCTTCTTCAATGATAGCCATTTTTTTCATTTTTAGTTTTTAAATCATGACAAGTTGTGCAAAGCACTTGTAAAGCTCCAGCTTCACAAAATAGCCTTTCTACAAACCCTGGAAGATCGTTAGCACATTTGAGTGTACCGGCAGGTACAATATGATCTACATTGATGTTTTTTTCTGGAAACCAATTTTTACAACTATTACACTGATATTCAAACTTTTGTCTTTTGTTAGGACCTCTATAAGGTCTTCTAGATTTTTGTTTACATTGTGTAATGGGTTTCCACCATCTAGACTTTTGTCTCAAAGCACTTCTAATAAACCCCCAAAAAGCTGACTCTGTCATAGTGCCTGCATTTCTAGGTTTTGGTGTTGTAGCTTTTTTAGGTTTATTAACTATTTTCTTCCTTTTCATTTATTTTCTTGTTTAATATTGGCACAAGATACTCTTTAACTTTTTTGACTCCATGGTCTTTTATACTATCAGAAATATCTTTACTTAAAGGTAGTAAAGCTACTTTAATAAATGGATATTTTTCTTTGTATTTAACCATTGCCTGAATACCTGCATCATCATTATCAAACATAATTAATATGTTTTCATATTGATTTTGCCAAGATTCTATATAAGCAGATTCGATCATACTATTTTCTGAATCTGCGGCAACAACATTAATGTTTGAAAGTTTTAAAGATTTTATAGACATCAAATCTTTTAAACTTGAAGTTATTAGTAAATTCTTATAAGGTGGTTTACATTGTTCTAATCCTTGTATGTAGGATTTAACTTTAATAAATTTTTTATCAAGTGTTTTAGGCTGATAAATTTTATAAAGTGTACCATCTTCTTTTAAATAACCATATATATACAAACCTTTAATACATAATTCTGTATCATCTTTTTGCATACAATAAACAGAAAGAGGCCGGACATTGTGCTCGTGTAATAATCTTGAACCAATGTTATATTGTGTCCAATAGTATTCATCTTGTGTAGTCCATTGTCTAACTGTAAATTTAGTTACTTTATACTTTGAAGCTTGTTCAAATAATTCAACATCATATTTTCCTTTATGTAAAATATAATCATTATATATTTCAACTATTTTATTACAAGCTTGATGATATGTGTAAGAATGTAAATCCTTTACTAAATTAATAGCACTACCTGATTTACCGGATGAAAAATCTTTATACCTATAGGTATTATACTCATCAGTATAAATACACATACTAGGTGTTTTCTCTTCATTAAATAAAGATTTTATTTTAACATCTTGACCTTTAAGTTTTTCTTTTAGATTACAAAAATGTTCAAATATCCATGTAACAGGAACGTCATTAACATCATTTACGAGGTTTTTTGTTTTAAACATATCTAAAATATTAAAAAAATTAAGAGGCTTGTAGAAACAAGCCTCTTGCATTTCTAAACTCTAAAACTATGACAAACCGAGAGGAATTACATACTAAAATCGTCATTAGCTGGTTCAAAACTTGATACAGGTTTAGTCGCATAAGGACTAAAGTGATACTTATTAGTTTTATCAAATTTATTCAATTTTGCTTCATCAGCTGAACAAAATTTGTATTTTGGTAATGAAAGCTTTACAATGAGTTTATCATTATAAATATCTTCTTTACCTGCTAAAAACCAATAAAGATCTTGATCCTTGAGAATACTAACAGCTTTTTCAACCCATTGTTCAATTGATGTAATAGATTTATCACTTGCTAATTCATCAATTTCTTTTCTTAAACCAAGCTCATTAGAAATTACAATGATTTTGCTAAGAATTTCATTCTTATTAACATCATCACTATTGAAGTCGTTTGAATAAATAGTTGCACTAACTCTAGAAGAAGCACCTTTAAATTTAGGTCCTTCTTGATCATTTTTGTCAATAGCCCAACCTTCAAAATTTTCAATAGCAGGTCCTTCTAAAACAAATTCTAAAGCTTTTTTACCAGTGCTTGCAGTTTTAACTGTTGCACTATAGATGTGTGCTTTAACCACACCAGGTTGTAGAGATTTTTCAAGACCACCACCTTTGATGTCTTGTCCTTCTGTTTTAAACATGTTTTTGTTTTTTTTTGTTAAATAATAGAGTTTTTAATTCTCATAGTCTTTTATAGAGTTTACAATAAAAGCCAAATCATTTGGTATTTCGAAATTATCAAACATACCTTTTGGACTTTTGCATGTATTATCACCCGTAGTTTGAGTTTCAAATACATAACGAATTTGTCCATCTTTGTTTTTCTTAGCTTTGCCAAACAAAACTATAGAAAATAATCCTTCCAATGTAAGTTTTTCATCAACCATTTTACCAATAGTTTTTGCCTTATACTTACGTTTACCTTCTAAATCAGTAGCTTCCTCAGCATGTGTTAAGAAAAATATAAGCAAATCTTCTCTCATATCTTTTGGCATACGTGCAATACGAGCTAGATGAGCACCGATTTGGGTAAATTTTTCATAACCTTTCTCATTTGCCTTATCGAAAAATTCAAATGAGCTCATGTACTGAAAATCATCTACAACAATGTTTTTAATTTCAGGTCGTTTTTCATTAATGTAACGTAAACATGCTTCAATGTTTTCTGGACCAGCCTTGTCATAAAGATTACCCCCAGGGTTTTCTTTACTCCATGTAACATACTTTTTTCTCCATCCTTTGAATGGAAGTGGTTTGTTTGCAACATTTATAATAAATGTTTCTTGAGGGTTTAACGTCTCAATACTGGTTGATTTACCAGTACCGGACTCTGCAATGATTAGGATTCCTTGTGCCATATTTAAGGTAATTGTTTAATTAATTGATTAAGCCATTCTTTATTACTCACAGGTTGTCCTTTATGTATTGCTACATAATCTCTAATAGTCATATCACTATAGGGTGCATCTTCTTTTATTGGACTATTTGACTCTTGTGCTTTTTGAGTAATTTTAAATATGCTTTTATCTTCTGCGGTTGTTGTATTATTAACAACAGGCTTTGAACTAATTACTTTTAATTCTTCAAGTGGAACGAGATATTGTCCTTTTGAGCTTAACTCATATTCATCATCAAATGAACTTGAAGGAGGAACTCTATAAACACTACGATCAGATGTTGAAGGAATAAGATCAAAATCAACTAATTCAAAATAAAATCCTTTGATTTTTTTAAATTCTGAAGGAAAAATACCAACTACTATTCTTCCATACTGATCTCTAAATTGAGTTTTCATATTAAAATCAGTGTAACCGATTCCCAAATTTTTAATTAATTCGGAATGATAATCTCTTACTTCTTTTAATTTCTGTGCTTTATAATTGGCTTTTTCATCTTCAGCCATTGTATGCATTATAGCCATAAATATTATTTTTAAGGTGTTGGTTGTGTTGATGAATTAAATCTATTTGTTGTTCTACGTTGTGGTGCATTTCCGGTAGGGTTTGATGCAACAGGTTCGGCAACTTCAATCATTCTTTGTTTTGCAAACTCAGCTTTTAAAAATATTAAGTTAGTATCATCAGCACTATTTCTTGATTTAAGAATATGACCAAATATATCATCAGTTTTACAATGATATTCTTTACGACCATATATCTCAATATCAGCTTTAAAAGGTCTTGTTAATACTAATACCATATCACTGCCTTGCATTAAAGCATCACCACCAAATATATCACTGCTTGTAGGATAATTAGCAATATTGCCGGGGATTTTTCTAATTGCTTCATCAATACTTCTATTAAGTTGAGAAATCATAAAAACTATAATAGGAACATTATTTTTTACTTTCATCAACATTTCAACAGTGTTGTATAAAGTAGCTATTTTTTCCTTTTCGTTTATATCTTTTTTAATTAACCAACTGTGATCAATACTAACAATCAATGGTTTTTTACCCAGACCTTCATAGCAAGTGTAAATTGCTTTTTCCATATCCTTTACGGTAAGGGGATTGTTAATTTGAACTCTATGATTACCAAATTTTTGAAAAGCTTTAGTATCATCAAGATATTGCTTCATTTGTTTTAAAGCAAAATCATCAACTTGCTTGTAAGTACTTAATACTTGATTATAATCTAGTCCTACTTGTGATGCAAAATCTCTGGATGCAGTTTGTTTTGCACCCATCTCAAATTGAAATTCTAAAATATTAAAATCTTGTGTTGGATTAAGAAGTTTGCATTCTCTTAGTATTTGAGACACAAACATTGTTTTACCAGAACCAGGACGAGCTCCTATTGTCATCATAGATCCCCACTCTAATCCAGCTACACCTGCTCTGTTTAATCCAGACCAAGGTAACATAAATGATTTTATTTTTCCAGAACGTCTATCTTCAATGTATTGAAGACCTTCTTCTAGTATTTCCACATAAGTTTTAATACCAAAGGGTCTATGATTAATACCCATGCTTAAAATACTCATCGTATTGGTTTATCTAGTTTAGAGTCTGTAAATTTAAACAATTTTTTTGAACCAAGCAAAATAAATTCAATAAAAATAAACTTTAAAATGCTAATTTTTACAATGAAAAAATTGATAAATAAATAAGACAATACACTGATAATACATGATAAAATGAGTGATAAAAATAATCGTTTACTTAATGTCATCTTTCTAATAATTTAGGGTTATCAATAATCATTTGACAATAATCTGCTAATTGTGAACACTCTTCTTTACCATTATTTTTTTTAATAAAATACATACTGGTTCTCATAAACAGATAATTCTTTTTCTCAAACTCTTCATTGTACAGATCTGTAGCATCTAAAACAAGATCCCAGTCATATTGAGGATAAGTTTTAAAGAACCAAATAAATCTTTCTTTTAAATCTTTGACATTTTGCCTTGCTGCTAAACCAGACGGAAGTCTTTTAGCAGGAAATCTGTCTCTGTACTCCATAATTTTAGCTTCAAACTCATTTCCTAAAACATTTTCAGCAACTTCTTTTTCTTTTTTACCTATTAATGTTTCATAGTCGTTTAAAACTTTTAAAGCTTTTGGAGTTAATTCACCTTTTTCGTCAATTAATTCTTTGCTTACACAAGCAAATAATTCTGCATCTTCATTAATTAAAACAGGTTTTATTTTACTTTTGTAACAATCTAATAAAAACAGTTGGTTAGGTGTAATGTTATGTTTTATCAAACTCTTCCAATGCTTGTGGCTCATTTTGTTTATTTTTTACAAGGTTAATTAATTGGAGGGTTTTCTCTCTAAAAAGTGGACTTGTTTCATACAACTTATTATATTCTTTTATACCATGAATTACTGTTGTATGATCTTGTTTAAGATATCTTCCTATTTCTGTAAGTTTATACCCTAGCATTTTATTAGCTATGAAATAAAATATAAATCTTAAATCAACAAGTTCTCGTAGTCTAAATTTTGCTGTTATTCTATATTTTCTTTCATAAACCACCGGAAGAAAAGGTTCAAATAACTCTTCTAACTCGCTAAGTTTTAATATTTTAGGACTTCCATCTCCCGTCACATGACCGTATTTAGTTAATACAGTGGGGTAATATCCTATATTATTGTAAAACTTTGATAAAAAGTCATTAATTATTTCTTTTTCTGCCTTTAATAATTCAATTGAATTTTTCTTCATGACTAAGTGTATTCTTAAATAATTATTTTAGATTTTTACTTAAAAAGTTCGTATATTATTATTGTACGGGGGGAGCAAATTTATAGAAATTTGTAAATACCGTTAAACTTTTTTTATTTATTTATATTTTTTTGTGAAATGACTACAAATTCATCCAAGAATTCAATTGTCAATGGCATAAAATTATATCTGTTTCCTACCCTTGTGTCTATTCTATCAATGATGATTTGGAGAGATGTGACAGAGATGAGAAGTGATATAAAAGCTTTATTGGCACAATCAAACATTGATAAAACAAAAATAGAGCAGCTTGAAAAAGATGTTCGATTCTTAGAACAATCTGTTTTTGGAAATAACAAAGCTAGACCTGTAACATATACACCTGAACTTTATCATGATAAGTATTTTAAGCATGAGGAAATATATGATCCAAAAAAATATATAGCTCAAAATGACTAAAAAAACTACAAAATTTAAAGTTAAATCTTATTGGGCTCCCACTCCTAAATTTGCTAGAAAAATAGGAGATGCTCTGCTAGGTATTTTTTCTATCACTTCAATGTCTTCTATGATTACAGATCATAAAGGACTGGCTATTGCTTCTTTAATAATAGGTGTAGTTGGAAAAGTACTTTCTAACTTTTTTTCTGAAGAACCTGTACATATTCAAGAAGGAGAAGTTCAATCTGATTAATATGAATCAATTTATTAAAACTAATTTTGTTAGCATAGTAGTATTAGTATTACTTTCCATTATTTTGTTTCAAACTTGTGGTAAAAATACAGATGTTGTAAAACCTGTAATAACCAGGGACACTGTATGGGTATATAAAGACAGTACAGTTTATTCTAAACCTCAACTTATTAAAACAGTTCCTGTACCAATTGAACAATGGAATACTGAATATCTTCCTGATACTAATTATAGCAAACTTGTAAAGCAATATACTGATCTAGCTGAAAAATTCTTAGCTTCTAATATTCATTCAGATTCAATTAAAATAGATTCAATTGGATATGTACATATTGTAGATACAGTGAGTAGAAATTTTCTACTTGGAAGATACACTGAATACAATTTAAAGTATCCAGTTATTACAAATACTATTACAATTCCTGAAAAAAAGAAAAATCAATTGTATATTGGTGGACTTTTGCAAGGTAATCCTGTTAACACCCCTAGTCAAATTAGTGCTGGAGCTTTGTTTAAAAGTAAAAAAGATCAAATATATGGTGCTACAATAGGTATTGATCGTAATGGTCAAGTACAATATGGTGCACAATTATACTGGAAAATAAAACTTAAATAATCACTCATACTGGAAAAAAATCATTAAATTATGGTAACTTCAGCTCAAGCATTAAAAAAATATGGTGATCCCACTCTTCAAAAAGCAATGATTGTTTGGGATGTTCCTTCTAATCTTGAAATTGGCTTTATTCCTAGAAAGATTTATTGCAATAGAGATTTGGTGCAACCACTATCTCAAGCTTTTCAAAATCTTATTTCTACAGGACACGTATCTGAGCTTAAGACCTGGGATGGTTGTTTTAATATCCGTAAAAAACGTGGACTTAGTTCCATGTCTCTTCACAGCTGGGGTATAGCTGTAGATGTAAATGCCTTTGAAAACGGTTTGAATCAAGTTCCTAAACTTTCTGCAGGATTTGTAAAATGCTTTACAGATGCTGGATTCGACTGGGGTGGTACATGGAAAAGAAAGGATGGGATGCATTTCCAACTTTCTAAAATCTAACTATGCGTAATCATGTTTTGATTGTATTGATTGTATTAATTCTTACAATCATTTTGCTTGTTGCTGTAGGATGTACTAAACATAGAGAAGTTGCAAAAAAAGAAGAACAACATATAAGTTGTGACTTTTTACATGGTAACTATAATACTACAGCAAGAAATCCTAAAATAGGTTTTCGTAGAATTGAGAAGTTCCAACCAAATGATGATGACGGGGACGGTGTAAGAAATAATAGAGACAATTGTCCTTTTATATTCAATCCAGGTCAAGAAGATATAGATAATAATGGTGTAGGAGATGCTTGCGATGTAACAAAACCCGAAGATCCTCCTAAAGAACCTAATGTATGGGTTATCTACTTAGATTTTGATGGTCATTTGGTAAATGACTTTTATTGGACTACTGCACGACAAAACCCTCCATTTACAGTTACTTCTTCTGGATTAGGTGAAATTGAAATAGCTAACATACTAAATGAGGTAACAAAAGATTACTCTCAGTTTCCTGTTACAGTTACAACTGATTCGTCTGTATATTTTAGTGTTTCTCCAGGTAAAAGACATAGAGTTGTAATTACACAAAGTGATGAATGGTATTGTGGACCTACACCTTGTGCAGGTGGTGTTGCTTGGATAGGATCTTTTACTTGGGGAGAAGAAGTACCAAGTTTTGTGTTTAGTAAAGCATTGCAGTATAAACAGAAGTTAATTTGGGAAGCAACTTCACATGAAGCAGGTCATGCTTTTGGACTTTATCATCAATCTGAATGGACTCCAGACTGTTCTACTTTTGTTACAGAATATTTTGATGGTGGTTCTAGCCCAAATGCTCCTATAATGGGATTATCTTATTATAAACCAGGAATATGGTGGATTGGTAATTGTCGCTATTCAAACCAAAACGATAGTGTCTATATCAGAAATATAGTTGGTTATTAACAAAAAATTCCTTAAATTATAATTGTATATATTATTAACTTATAAATTTATTTTATGGCAAAGAAAAGAGCATTTGTAAGGTACACTAAAGAGGGTAAAATTGTACCTGGGAGCTTGATCCTAACAAATGGATCATATCCTAATGGACCTGCCGTTTGGTATGAGGTTCCAGCAGACTTATGCTGTGTTACCACAAGTAATAAAGATGGTGATGGTGGTGTTACTCCGACTACAACAGTAGCTCCTCCTGCACCTACCACAACTACAACCAGACCTTAATGATTGAAAATGGCAAAAGGTAAAATAACCGATTCAAGAAAAGTTACATTTGGTAAACGTAAAGGTGGCAAAGCTGCTAAGTCACGTGGACCTAAAGATAAATCTGTGTCTAAATATCGTGGACAAGGAAAGTAATATTTCTCTTTCTCATCCTGTTAGACCTTACCTTTACCCTGCCTGTCTACAGGAAATAAATAAGGGCCCTTTTATTGGGGCCCTTTTTATTTATACAGTATGACCATACTGGTTAACTTTGATGATTTTAGCACCATCAAAAACTACAATTTGATCGTTCTCACTATATTTTTGTAAAACATCTTCGTTAAAATATGTAAAGTCAGATCCTGCAACACCAATAAAAAATGCTTTATCAGAATATACAGAGCATCTATCTTCAGCATCTGTAATAATCAAAGCATTTTTGTTTTCTTTTAGAATATGTTGCATACAAGTATCAATAGAAGTACCACCATTACATCCTAACATAGCAATGCTAATAATGTCACTTTTATAGTTTCTAACTCTACCGTCAAAAATATAAACTTGATCTAACAAATCGTGTTTTTTAAGCATTGCAACAAATGATTTGGCAAAATCAATTTTGGTTATACCATCACCTTTTTGATTTGTAACACCACAGCCACTTCCCATTGATCCTGAAACATCTATATAAATGTTTATTTTACCAATAGATTTAGTGTCTTTGATTTGCAAATCTTCTACAAACAACTTACGAAGTTTTGGATGTAGTAATTCATAGTCTTCTAAGCCACCTAGATTATCACTACTAAATAAATCTTCATAAGTAGTTATTTTCTTAGAGCTAAAATAACTAATTGATTTATCCAATAGTTTCTTAATCTTATTTTTAAGTGAATTAATAGACATATTCACTTTTTCCAAATTTCTTGTAACTGTTTGAATATAATCTGGACTTAGTTTGCCGGCTTCTCTGTCATCAGCTGCAGCTTCAAACATTTGTTCTTGTAATTCTTCAGACATTGTGTTATTAATGTTATCACAATCTTGCTTAGCTTTTTGTAACGCATCTTCTAACATGTTTTTACCTGAACGAGAATCACACATTGTTTCTAATACATTATCTATATTAGTATTGTCAAATTCAGATTTGCCTTCTAAACCGTTTTTTAAATCTTCACAAGCATTTGGATCAATATATTCCATCATAGTCATCCTAGTTATAAAATAACTAACAAGATTACGAGCAAAAATAGCTGACCTCAAATTTGAGTTCTCAGTCATAATTTTAGCCACAGGATTATTTGATCTTTCTAAAATCTTAAATTGAGCATAGTTTTTATCACTTCTTTCTTCAAAATTTAACTTGTCCATTTTATTGTAAAACATTTTAAAAATGTCTTTACCAATATGTGCCGGAAAGTTTTCATAATTTTCTTGAAACTTTGTATAAAAACTATCAAAATTAGGCTGTTGATCTTGAGGTAAATTTTTAAAATCAGTCAACTTTTGAAACTTATTGAAACTTTCTTTAATGCTTGTTTTATCTGTCATATAAGCATCAAAGATGTTTTCAATTTTAGATTCATCTAAATAATGTAAATGAGGTTTAATAAGATCTGGTTTTCTGTAAAAGTTAATTCGACCAAATAAACCATCTCTATCTTTGTAATATGTGTCAATTTCACCTTTTTTAACTTTTTCTAAAATGGTGTACACATTTTTATATTCTTTAGCCATAGATTAAATTTTAAATTAGCAACACTTAGTTAAATTAGTATTATAAGGACTAAGTGTTGCCAATTTATGAAAAAATTAGATCTGATCAGGTACTGATTCGTTCAATACACTGTCAAATTCACTTGACAATTGGGCTGTTTTACGAGCTGGGTGATTCTCAAGGATATATCCCAAAGACATTTCGATTTCTTCTACTTGTCCTTGATCAATTGTTCCTCTTGTTGCATAAGTATTAATCAAGCTCTCAATTTCAGCTACAGCTAGTTCAAGTGCTTCATTATTGCTTTGAGAATGAAGCATCTCTACTTTAGACATAATTGCCTTAACTTCAGGAGATAGCAACTTATTTTGAAGCTCTGAACCGGCACTTTGACCAATCATAATCTGAGCAGTTTTAACAAGAGCTTTGTCTACACTGATATCCCAGATATAAGATACAGCTTTAGCAAGTCTTGGTACAAAAGTCAATGTACGATCAGAACTTTTATGATAACCTACTTCAAGATATTTATCCAGCTTGGTATTTGATATTTCAACACTTTCAATTTCTGTTGCACTAGGAATACCAATTGCAAACTTTTCACGATAGTTACGTGCACCTTTTGCATAATACTTACTCATCTCACCAGGAGATACACGATTAACAGTCATTTTAAGCATAAAACGATCCCAAAAAGGAGAATTTTCTTCTTCTTTAGGAATTTCATTACAAGTTGCAATGAATAATTTCCATTTACAAGGGATTTTATGCTTACCATTAAACAGAAACTTCTCGTTCATTACACCTAGCATAGCATTACGAATTGCACTAGATGCCTTATCTACCTCGTTAATAATCACAATGTCTGCTTCTGCTACAGGAGCACTGATCTCATAAGTATTTTGAGTAAATAACTTACCAAGATCTGGCATACCCTTAATTTCTGATGCTTTAGTACCCTCATCAGTTTCTAAGATGTACATTTTATTAGCAAAGTCCTCAGCTGTCATTTTACCATCTCTATTTAACCACGCTTTAGCATACTCGATAATAGTTTTAGTTTTAGCAACACCTGGTTCACCTACTAACAATAACGGTAATCCTGTGGCTTCTGCTAATGCTAACATCTTAAATACTTCTTCCTTATTAATCAAGGAAGTCTCAATGTGTCTTACTTCTTGAGTTGTTCTCTTAGTAATTGTCTTAGTTTTTGACATTTGTGATTGTTTAAAATTTTGTAAAAGTTTTTCTATTTGCGGTTTTGGAGTTTGTACGGATGCTGTTGCTTGTTGAGCATTAGGTATTTTAAGACTAGTAGGAACCCATCTTTTTACACCTGCTGAATTTGCTTGTACCATCCAAAATCTACCATCATTACCTTCTAATACAGTTCCAGCTAAATGAACTGTTGCACTGACAGATGGACTAGGTCTATTTGCTCTATTATTACTCATATTATCATAGTTGTGCAAAGACGTCAGCTGCTTCCAATGCGGTTTCAACTCTATCCATTCTTGTTTGAACACTGCCCAGATCATTTTTTTGTTGTTCCATATCTGAACTTGACCCGGAAGTTTGAGATTCTTTGGAGGCTGAAGATTGTGTATCATCTATAATATTAAATATAGTAATATTTGTTTCAGCATCTTTAAGCTTTGGATGCTTTCTAATAGCTAAGATTTGTTTTTCATTAGCACCATATTTTGCTTCAATCGATCCATATCCAAGATCGTCTTTCTTTAACCAAGTTAAACCTTCACTGAGGTCATTTAATAATTGAGATACTGTTAAATCTACTTTGTTAATAGCCATTTTTTATTTTTTTTGGTTTGTTAAATATTCAATTACATACTTAGCATAATGTGTCAATACTAGTTGACCTTCATATTCAAAATATTTACTATCTGATTTAATTGCTTCATCATATAGCTTTTTAAAGTCTTCTAAATTTTCCAGAGTTATTGTCATTATTACTAGTTATTAGCCGTTATTACCACTTAATAGCAAAATCTTTACCATTTTGCCCTATGATTATTTTGTTTATTTCATTAAATACATCATTACAATCCCATTTACCACCACTATACGCAGCTGATGCAGGATGTGATACTTTTAAAATATGATGCTGATGACCAATTAATGATTCAAACTCTTGAGATTGCTTACCTAGCAAAACAAATATTAGTCCTGAATTTGTATAGTTTAGTATATCTAATACATAAGCTGTAAACTCTTTCCATATAGGTACATGTGAACCTATCTTATCTATTTCACACGTAAGAGCTGAATTAAGCATTAATACACCTTGATTAGACCATCTTTTAAGATCCGGATCATAATCTATAGCAATTTCCCCATGTACAGTTTCATTCACTGCACGAAGTATATGTCTTAAACTTGGTTGTGGTTTACCAGTTAAACTACAAGAAAAAGATATGCCATCAGCTACACCAAGTTGTGGATATGGATCTTGTCCAATCATTACCACTTTAAGATCATTTATAGGACACTCTTCAAATGCTCTAAATACATATTTAAGAGGTGGAGTAAACCTTTTACCATCTTCTCTTAATTTATATAACACTTTTAAGATTTTGTCAAAGTCTGAACTTTGTACAAATCCTTTCAGTTTACCAGCCCAACCTGAAGGTTTGAGCTTCTCAATAAGTTTTAATTTAACATCTTCAAGATTTACTTGTTCTGTCATAATTTTAGATTAAATTTGTTTCAAAATATACCATTATGTATGAAAATTTAAGCGAGGAAGAGTTAAAAAAACTCACTTATCCTGTAATTAACAAAGATGCCATAATCACTGTAAAATTGGGTACTGGTTATGTTAAAAGATTACAACAAGCTTTGCATTTTTTAGTAAAAGACAAAACAAAAGAAGAATTTGAACAGTATAAGAAAGAAGCTGAAGCATTAAAAGATGTTCCTAATCCTCATTTTAAAGAAGAATGGAAAGATCACGTAACTACACTAGGTTTGTTAATCAATACTGTTGAAAAATCAGCTATGGATCAAGGATTAACAAGAAATGCAACTTACGATGAGATTATGGGTCTTGCTAGTAAAGTATAAAATTAACTTCTTGTCCTATCTCTATAGCTGCTTGTATTGCTAGGGACAATTCGTCCCTAGAGCAATCACCAAATGATTTAGCAAGAAAATATTCTTTACCTGCTACTTCTCTAGCTATACATAGTCCAGCTCTATCTTTTATTAACAGCTTCATATTTTCTGCCGTTTCACCTATATGAGTAGATAATTGTTTAATCATTACGTGTAGCTTTGCAAGTTGTGGTAATGTACCATCATCATGCTGAACTTCATAAAAACATTCTACTATTGCTTTATCAGGTATAGCTGATAAAAATACTTCTTTTTGTTTTAATCCTGCTAATGATACTGGTTTAAGTATATTATTTTCTTTAATGCATTTTATATACAAATGATTCATTTGTTAAAATATTTAATTTTTGATTGATCAAAATCTTTTAATGCTGAATCAACCCATTTTTCATCTACTGTACCTGCATAACATAATACGTGTACTATAGCTGTTTCATCCGGATTTAATCTCAATAATCTACCAATTCTTTGAGATGATTTTCTTTCATTACCATATGAATGCATAATAATACCAGCTCTAAGATTTGGAATATTCACACCTTCGTTAAGTTGCAAAACACAAGATAATTTTTCAATCTTATCATTCTTAAACATTTCCAAATTTTCTTCAGATTCAGGATTTGTAGAATGATATGAAAAATTACACATTCTATCAGCTTGTTCTTGAGTGTTACAAAATACAATACACTTTTCGTCTATTTCGTTTAATAGTTGTTTAGCATATTGTTCTTTTGTTTTATATTCCATCATAGCTTTCATTCTCATAATAGACGCTATTTGCTCTTGTTTTTTAGTATTAGCATCCATTATTCTTTGAGTCCAATAAGAATAATTCTTTTGTTCTGATGTGTAAAATGATTTATTCTTTAGATTTACTTCCATATTATTTGCACTACCAAGTCTTATTTTATGAACTAGTATTCTATAGTCATTTAAAATATTGCTTTCAATAGCATCATCAGTTATATAACGAAATGATATCGGACAATATTTATTTACCATTTCTCCTTTTTCTGAATTCTGATGTCTTGGAGGAGTGCCGGTAAGACCTAGTATTCTACCAGTAAATACACCTAAAAAAGATTGATGAGGATATAACAAACTATGACATTCGTCAAGTACCACTACATCATAATCATTTGGATCTTTTTTATGCAAAGAAAGATATGTTGTAAACTCTACATCTTCAATGTTTATATTGAACTTTTCAGCATCATTTTTCCAAGAATCAAATATAGAAAGTTTGGGTGCTACTACTAGCACCCTTTGCTTCCTAATATTAACCCCTTGTAAATAGTCAATATAATTTAAACCGATGAGTGTTTTACCAACACCCATGCTGATTCCAAGTCCACAACGATTCTTCCCAATAGCTATGTTCAGTGCATCGTTCTGAACTTTTTCTCTTTCGGTCATAACTTTTTATTAATCAAATACTCTTTGTACAGTTTGATCAAATGGATTAAATTCCACTTGATTATAACTTCTGTATTGACCTGCTTCAAACACCATTTTAGCATGCTCATCATGTGTAAGCACACCTAATGCTTTGAGTTCAAAGTCAATAGATTCTCTATGTTGTTCATATTGAATACCAGAATTACTAGCAAGAACATGCTTTTTAATTTCTCCTGTAGCATCTCTTCCTTCACCTTGTCCAAGGACAAGAACTTTTGAAGTTTTCTTTTGCATACTATTTAATTTTAAGGATTAATTTTATAATCAATTTCATCTGATAACTCCTCAAGTTCTTCTGCTACTTTGTCAACAATTGCGTATGCTTGACCAGCTTTAAAACCAGCTCCGGCAATTGTTAATTCTGTATCATCTTTAATATCAACTAATTTTTCAGTTGCTTCAATTAATTGATTTGTAAGCTCTACAAGCTTATCATAAACTTTTTGTAAATCAACTGTTTCTTTTTTTGTTGCCATTTTATTTAATTTAAGGATTAGTTTCTTCTTCATCATCTTCCCAAAATACTACTTCTACACTTTTCAATGTACCATCATCAGTATATTTAGCATATACAGGATATACACCATCTCCAAATGCTGTTCTAAATGCTACACCAACACCTGCATGTCCCATTTTATATTTCAATTGACCATGTCCTTCATTAGATAATGTAGCTTGACAACATGCGTTATAACTAAAATTATGTATAGCATTTGGTCTATCTATTTCAATCCACTCACCCGTGGCATTTAGCTCATTCATATTCTTTCCATCATACCTATCAATGGGGTGTTGATAATGTGGAAAGTCTTTACCAAATGTCAAACGATCTTTGGTTACTTTATGCTCATATACTCTGATATCAGCAAATTCTTCTTTTTCCCATTCTGATTCTATATAACATGGGTCACATAGTAGGAGCTGACCTGAATCAACTCCTACATGACCAATTAATCTTTCTTCCATAACTATTAAGTTTCTGAATACATTAAATCAAGATATTGTTTTTTTTCCAGATGATAGGGACTTACATCTTTACTTTTATCAGACTTTTTAACTATAATCACATCACCCTGTCTATATATTCTTTCAGGGTTAGTGATATCTATACGTATAGTCCAAGCAATTGCACGTATAGCATCGTATTCATTATCTGCTTGTTCTGACCACCAACTATTTCCTGTAGCTGCTTGGTTATTTACATACAACCAATATTCTCTATCAGTGGTTGTACACCAGCAACGTACAGCAAACACTGGATTAGGTGTTCTACCCCACTTATCTTTGTCATAAAGCTTTGTACCTTCTATTTCATAGAGCTCATATACATCTTTAAAGGTACGAAAATTTTCTTTATTATCCTCGTCCCAATTAGCTCTTTTCTTAGTAATTTCTTGTCTATCTCTAAGCTTTGGACTAAGCTGTTTGAACAGTTTTTCTACACCTATACAATCAAAATAAGTACGTCTTTCTTCTGCATTTTCTATCTTTAATGCATCTTCTACTTTAAAAGGTTCAATATTATCCCAAGAATCTTCTACAAATTGACTAAAGTCATTAAGACTAGGATGTTTAATTACATCTTCTTTAAAGTCTTTTAATTCTGCATATTTAGTTTTCCAAAGACGTAAAGCATCTGTCAATGAAAAACCTTCTCTATTATTTACTGTATACGTTTGTTTATCGTAATTCATAACAATTAATTTTTAGAAATCTTCGGAAACAATTTCATCTTCTTCAATATAAAGAACTATTTCTTTTTCTTGAGATCTATACGTACCTATACCAATTTCTGTTATTTTAAATTCAGTATAAGCACCTTTATCTTCACCATCTGTTTTTAAGAACATTTCAGATTCCCAGATATCTCTAAATTCATTACCTTCTTCAATAAACTTCTCTATAAGTTTTGGTATTTCATCATCAAGTACATCTTGAAGAACCCGTTCCATTTCTTTATGCTCATCACTAAGAAATCCATTTTGTATAGCAAAGTCTATCTCAGTTGATACAGATTCATCAGCACTACATTCTATACGATAATGTATTCTATCATACCATAAACTGTTAGGAACTTTAAAAGAAATGTTACAGTCATAACATATTCTTTCATCTTCTTGATAATCATCAATTCCTACAAATGCATTTTCTGCTGGATCAAATTTTGCAAAACCTGTTGCATTAAATTCACCTGCCCATGATCCATAATCAAGTTCTGAATACATCATATCTACAAGATGATCTGTATATTCATTATCTACAGTTTGTCCATCAATTTCAAAATGTGCCCATCCTGAATCTCCACCACCTTCCCAGTGGATTACAAGTTCTTTTCCATCTTTTACTTGTTGTTTACACCATTCAAGTACTGATAGTTTTACTTCTATTTTTTTAGCTTTTGCTGCTTTTTTACTTAGTGACATAGTCTAATTTTTTTTCGTTTATTTCTTTTACGATTGCTCTACCATCTCCTGGTTTATACATCCAGCCAACAATATTCATGTTGTCTAGATATTCTTTGATAGTTGGAATAAACCCAATATCTTCTTTTACATGTTGTTCTCCTAATGCTCTTACTGGTACCATTTTACCATCAGAGTTTGTTATATACACTCCAAACTTTTCTTCACACCAAAAAATACCCTCAGCGTGATGTCTGAGGGTACGATGTCTCATGTCTGGGTAATGAGCTTTGGTTTCATCAAACCAATTGTGTATGGGCAAGTAATCATCTACTAATCCTCCCCATTTTTTCTGTGATGAAATTGAATGATGTAAGGGATGAGACATAATTTATTTTTTTTCTTTTCTTTTTTTATATTCTATTGTAGCCCATGTACCTATAAATGCACCTAACACTGCTGGAATTATCATAGTTTTATCAGTTGTATAGTGTATAACTGCAAATGCACCACAAACATATACTCCGGCTCCCCATAAACCTGCACCAACAGATTTCCTTTCTTCTATTTTAATAAAATAGAAAGTCCAACATATGTCTGCAATCAATACAGCTGTAAATACACTTAAAAATGATAAAAAATATGACATATTTTAAATTTTACATAAGTAATAAAGACATGTTGCTACAGTTATCCATAAAATAGTAAATACTATTGTTTCAACAACTAATCGTTTTGAGGTTTTCATTAAAATTCTAATTTTGTACCTGAATGTAAATCTGTTATCTTTTGTTCTACTTCATAAATTTCTTCATTGGTTAATCCTTCGCAGTAGAAACGACCATAGCCAAACTTTGCTTTAATTTGTGAAAATTTAAAATCAGGTTTTTTAATAAATTCTTCAAATTTTGTGTCTAACCATTTTACAAATTCTGGTGCACCAATTGCTAAACCATAATGACCATCTTCAAGATGATTTTCGTACTTTTTGTTAAATTGATCTATTGTCATTTTTTATTTTTTACAAAATTCGATAATTTTTCCCAATTAATTGTTTTATTGATAGGAGAAACAATTTTTACTTGTTTTTTTTCGATATTAGACTTATGTCTTTCACGAGAAAGTTGTAATAATCGTTCATATCTTATTTCTCTTGTAATTTTTGCTTCTCCCATAATAATCAATTTAATCTATTTGTAGAAAAACCCAATTCTTTAGCTTCTTCAGGATTTTCTTCAATAAATTTATGACAGTTTCTACACACAGCCAACCAAGTACCAACTTTTAGATAATTTTCCCCAATTCTGCCTGATTTATGATGCACATCTGTACTTATTCCTGTACAATGACTGATTTTTGCTTCACAAAATGGCTTTACAACAAGAAAAGCTTCTCTAAGTTTACTATACTTATCCATTTCACCCCGTCTCTTAATAGAGACAGGGGAAATAGATTTGGGCTTATCAATAGAATACCAGCATTCCTTACAATATTTTTCTTTACCGTGTGATTTCCAAATATGTTTAAGTTCTTCACATTTAGCACACTTTTTTAATTTTGCTTTTATCATACTAATTCATAAAAGTTTTTAGGTAAAATACCATAATTCATTAGTTTAGAAACAATTTGATCTTTGGAAATACCAAGTTCTTTAAAAGTAATTTCATCTTTTTTATCATATTCTTTTAAATAACCTGTTGTATTTGCCATATCTTTTACAATGGGTGATTTAGGAAATAAAAACAACAATAAATCATCTACTCCCTTAAAAAGTATTTCTTGCTTCCATTTGTTTAATATTCTTTTTGTTTTGGTATATTGAATAGCAATTGATTGTTTTTTATTCTCACTCATTTGAGATATTTCTTCTTTAGAGTATGCATTAAACCCTAAAACAGTTTTTAGAAAAAGCTCTTTTTGTTTATCATTAAATACTTTTTCAATGATAATTTTTTGATATTTTGCCGTACCATTTACTTGTATGTTTTTAACATACTCATTTTCATATTTTACAAATTTCTTTTTGTAAGGTTCAGAATAAGAAATAATAATACCACTTGCGTTAGCTGAAATTGTTTTTTCAGAGTTGAACTTTTTCATTTTTTGTTTTTTATGAATTAAGAATTAAAAAAGGGAGAATTTCTTCTCCCCTTTTTATTTGGCTAATTACAAATTAAGATCTTGAACACGATCTTGCTTTGTTGTGAGAATCCCTAATGCTGTTTGTGCATGCATTATATCCTTTATTTCATCACTGTTATTATGTGAAATAAATTCATCACACGCATTTAAATTGGGTGTATAGAAAGTATCCCTATAAATAGGTTGATCATCTATACGACACACAACACCCGTTGGTCCTGCAATTTTCATATTTTTCTCAGGATTTTGTGCGTTAAATGGTGTTAAAGATTCAATGACGATAATTTTACCAGGTAATACAGTGTTTATACTGTATTCTGCTTTTTCAAGATCTTCTACTTTACCTTTAAGTAATGCTGATCTTTTAACAAATTTCAACCATCCTCTTTCGTCAACTTGAATGGTTTCTTGTTCTACCCGAATGTACCCGTACTCTGGATTGTTTTGTGAGATGTTGATAACATTACCTTTGTCATCACCAACTACTCTTACTTTACCCATAATTGCAAATTGAAATTAACAAAAAAACCTCCTAATGGAGGCTCTTAGTTATTTTTAACTAAGCAATTTACTCTTCTTGTACATCTACATCTAAATCTTTAAATGTATCTATTTCTGGTAAAGATGTAAGATCAGGTAATATTTCTGAATTTTCATCAACAGCTTTAGAAGGTTTATTTAAAATTGAACCAAACCAAGGATTTTCTAATGATTCACCGTGATTATAAGCAACTAAATACTCCAGATCTTCATCTGTCATTTCAAAATATTGTTCTGTACTTATTTCTATTACCTTTCCGTTTGGTAATTGATATAACATTATTTATAGTTAATAATATAAAACTAACATATATTAACTATAAACTTTTACAGTTTATCTATATTAACGGATTATAGAGCTATAATTATTTTTTACTTTCTTGAGACTTTTGATAAAGTTTCTTTTTCCAAAAAGCATTGGTTTTATTGATATGCTCTTGCTTTTCTTTTAGCTTCTTATCACAATTTTCCAATTCACTTTTTAAAAAAGATATTTCTTTTTCCAATTTCTCTTTTTCATTATCTTTTTTAAAATTAAATATTCCCATATCTCAATCTTTTAATTTGGTAAACAAATTACTAAATCTACCTTGTAAAGCTTTCATTTCATTTAAACTTTCCATTTTCTCAAGTCTAACTTTATCTGTAAAATCTCCATCAGAATTCACTTGTTTTCCTTCTCTTATGATTTCATAATTTAAAAACTCAGATCCTTCTTCAGTATCAATTGTAATCAAAAGTATTTCTTTTTTAGGTAGTGCTTCATATTCAAAATCAGAAATATCTTCTTTTTGAGAACTTCTCATCCAAGCTTCTGAAGTAAATACTACAGCTCTGCCAATAAATCTGCTTTTTATTTCATCAAATATTTTAGGAACTACTTCATCTACAAAAATCTGCTTTCTTAATCCAGATTCCATATATTCATTAGGAATTGGTATATGAATAATAGCTGGCTTTTCTTCATCTTCATTTTGTGGATCTTTCATATCTGCTAATACAGTGAGATGAGGAAATATTCCACCTGATTCTTTTATGTAATTTAATACATGTTCAATATGATCTTTTTTGAACTCTTCAATTAAATATTCATTATTCATGATTATTATTTTCTTTTTTAATTTTAAAATATAAATCCATATCCCAAAAACTATGACATTCATTTTTTTGTTTATCATACGGTGGGTGTATGAAATATGATTGTCTAAATTCACTAGGTTTAGCCTTATATCTATAACAATTTTCTTTTAGTGGGCAATCATTACCATTGCACATAGTAATATCTGGCATAAATTAATAATTTTCATTTGTTCTTATCTTTTTATTTTCTTGAAGTTCTTCAAGTCTTTCAAGTTCATTGTTTAATGAATCAAATGTATTACCTACAGAAAACTTTGTAGTAGGATCAAGTTGTTTTATTTTTAAATAAATATCTTCTCTTCTACCATCTTTATAAAACTTTTCTTCTATTGCATCAGCTAACCAATGCATTTGTTCAGTTCCATAGATACTAATTCTAAGATCATACCATTGCCATTTAGTTTTATAGTCAACAATCATAAGTCCTTTAGTTAACTTATCACTAACATTAGCAAGGGTTCTATTTCTCACTCTTACAATACTGTTATCATTACCAAACAAATGTAAAAACCTAAGCACCCATCTTGGACACCACCAAGGCTTAGCTTTATGATCCATAAATATTACTAATGGTTCCATAGCTAAAAATAAATCACTATCTTCTTTCCAAGGAATAGATCCAAGATAATGATATTTCTCGTGGAAGTTTTTAGGAAAAAACACAGCTCTTAAATGATGCCATTTAATATCCATAGTGTGAATTATACCTTTCTTTCTACCTCTCCAAAAAAGTAGTGATTTAAAGAAATTAATTACTTCTTCTTTGAATGGTTTGGGAAAATAGAATTTACTTTTTTTATTCACTTTCATTTGATTTTATTTTATACCCTAACAGGTATTATATTACTCATTTTGGCTCATTTTGTACCCTATAAGGTACATTATTTACTTTTTCGGAAGTATACTACTGATTCTATCAAATAGTTTCTGTAAATCTTTTGCAGAATCAATAGACCATCTTTCTGTTTCTAAAACATAGAAACAACCTTCATCATTATCAACTCCTAGCGAAGACTCGCATCTAATAGTAAGTTCTTCCATGCCACCATCTACACAATTACCTTCTTGACTAAATTCAAATGTTGCTTTTTCAAGTTTTGGATTTTCGTTTTCCATAATTATTTAATTCTTGTGCAAAATACATTACAAGTCCTACAACAACTACTACAGCCGCTGTTACCATCAATCCTAATAATATGTATTGCATAATTTATTTTTCTTTTTCTTGAGAATCTAAAAATATTTTCATAGTTCTACCGTCATCTTGAATACTAATTTCAATATTATCAAAATCAGATAGTTCTTTATACAAAGTTAATAACCTTCCAATAGAATGGTTATTTTTTGCGTGATTAATAATTTCTACTCTATTTATTTTTGAAGTATCAATTTTTACAGTCATAAAATTTAAATTAGGTAATTAATAATTTCTTTTGTTTTAATATTTCTCACTCTATATTCTTTACCAAACCTATCATCATAAAAACCAGTGAGTAAATCATTTTTATGATAAGACTGAGCTACTTTCATAAATTGGTCTATTGATTGTATAGCAGATTTAGAAGTATGAAATTTATTACTATACTTAATAGGTCTCCAATCTTCTGAATATACATCAGTTCTATACCACATTTTAGGGTATTTGTTATATTCTTCTAAAGATTTCCATTTATATTCTATAATCCAATCTTTAGATTTTTTATTAGGTGTACCTACACCTTTCTCTTCTTCAAGATATTTTTTACTTTTCATAATATAAAATTAAAAAAATCCCAATGTAGAAACATCAGGATATTCTTAGCTTGACGGAAAACACCAGTGGAGGTGAGGGGAGTCGAACCCCTGTCCAAACAAAGAAACAATAAACACAACGTATCACACGCTTAGTACTAAATGCTGGAAAGATCCCAAACATTTTGCACCGTATGAGGAACTAGCAAACCAGCTAGAACAGCTCCACCACCTGATTTTCTATTAAGTTTTATGTCACAAGGACAAAATCAGGAAAACTATGTGCTATTTTCTGTTCCCAGGATAGCTCCTCGCCTAACTTAAGCTAATTCAAGCTCAGAAGTTTCGAGTTCTGCAAGCAGAGATTCGAAAGTGTAGTCAGAAAGTTCAACAGTTGTGTTGTCGCTTAAAATTTGAATCATTGATTATAGAGGAATAGACCCTTACCTCTGCGTGTGTGCTTACCTTCCATTTGCTGTCAATACCGGGCACCCCCAGTTTGTAGTCAAGACAGGATTTGAACCTATGACCCTCCGCGTATCAGACGGATGCTCTGACCAAACTGAGCTACTTGACTTCTAAACAATTTCAACCAATAACTTTTTTCTTATAAGCTATTGCTTCTGTTCTTTTAGAAAAGAACTTTGAAAATCGTTTACCATTTTTTTGATAACGAACTCTGTAAGAATTTCCTTCTTTACTGATGTTTCGTGCTACTCTTTTGTACATAATAATTGGTTTTAATACCAAATTTATGTAAAAATCCACAATATTACCAAATTTATCCACATCAGGGACTATAGTTCTAAGTTGTCTGCGATAGATCCCATAATTACTGAGTCTTCGTGTTTTCCCAGGCCTAATTGATCATGTCAGGGACACTACTAGCTGGTCATAGTACATCTGTTGCTTCACGTTAATACTCTATAGGCTCCTGACGTCAGATAAATAAGGTGTGGACTGAGAACCTAATAGTATCATACTATAGTATATACAAATAGGGAAGTCCATGCAAACCTATAGTGTAAGTTTACATAATTATTTTACAAGTGTGGTTTTGTAACTTTTACCTTGTTCTCTTTGTTCACGGATAATTATTCCTTGTTTCTTTAAACTGTCAAGGATTCTTTTTATAGTAGATTCATCAACACCGCATTCATTTGCTGCTCTGTTTATACTAACTGTTAGTATATTATCAGAATTTGCATATGTAGCTAAATATGAATAGAGTCCTTTGTCTCTTAAGGAAATGTCCGGGTTTCTAAGAACATTGCTTGTTACCATACCATATCCTCCTTTGAGTCTTGGATTCTTCATATAACAAAATTAAAAAAAGAGGCTTAACCCACCTCTTGTGATACCCAGTAACTAGTCAATTGTAGCAGATTAAATCCCTACATATGGTAGTATACGCATAAATGCAACCCAGGCTTGGGAGTGGTTGATTATCCACCATTACAAGGTTTCATCCCTGATTAGCTAGAATCCTGTCTAGCACACACTCATGGGTGATCAGTCCTAATTTCTAATCGCTTAGGGCAAGAATGTGCCCCCCAATCCTACAAAGTCATGAACATATGTAGGTTCTAACCAACGCTAGCCTCAGCTTCTTAAGAAAGCTTTTCAAAGAGTTCAGAAAGTTTACCTTCTTCTTGTGTAGCAAGAATAAACTTTTCTTTGTTTTTAGAAAGCTTTGCTAAAAATACTTTATGATCATATTTAGGTGTAGATCTCAAGAATTTAACATACTCTTTAACAGCATATCTGTTTTCAAATCTGTTCATTCTTGGTACCACCTTGAGCATGTCTGTAAGATTGTTAAGAATACCTACGTTTTTTTGCTCATTAATAATTCTAAACTCACCTGCCTTAAGAATTTTTGTTATGTTACCACCACCTCTTATATTACCCATAAGAATGGCAGCAAGTTCTGTTATTTCTAAATCATACACTTGAAAATAATGATTTAGCTTTACATAATCTTCTTTTAAGCTTGACCAGGCAGTTACATAATCTTGCATACTCCATGTTTTAGAACTAGCATTTAACATTGCTATTTTCTCTACAAGATCTTGTTTACTATCCACTTTAATAATAACATATGGTATTTCCCAACCAAGTCTAATCAATGCGTTAAAAATATGCTGACCGTCTATTATGTATTTAGACAATTTACCATTTACAAATGATAATTCGGCTATAACAACAGGTCTAATAATACCCATCATTTCTAATGATTTAGCAAGCTTAGTCACTTGACCAGGATTAATAGCTCTGTTAATACCTGCCAGGTAATTAAATTTAATATTACCTGTTAAAGAAAGCCATTTAATATTTTTTAATGCTTCTTTGTAAAACTGTTTTGCTGTAGCAATTTTTGTAGCCATTTCTGGTTTGTTTTAGTTTAAATAAATTGGTTTACGATTTGATCTTGACGATACATTAAATTCTTTGCACCATTTGTAAAAATCTTTTTCGTCCATTGGTCTTTCTTTCAATGGTTTAAAAGGGGGAAGTTTTTCCCCCTTAATTCTTTCTCCGAAGAGAATTTTTTTAATTTTTTGCATTATACTGCACATTTTAAAATGATTGAATCATTGGTAATAACTCTAAGGCTTCTTGATATGTACGAGCCCAGATTTTATAACCATCAATTACCCACATTTTCTTACCTGTTTCAATGTTAATTTGCTCAGGTGGTGGTTCTAATTTGTGTTGATCTTCCATAATTTAACTTTTTTTACTACGAAAATTAGAATCAAAACACTCTGAGAATATTACACCGAGCATTACTATTAAAAGCACACCTACAAATAGCACATGCATAGGGTGCTGTGCTACTGAGAGAAATTCTCCCCCAAAAATCCAACTAACAGTAGGAATTGCACAATAGAATAGTATTAACAATGTAAGGTAGGTTAATGATAAGATTGAAAATCGAATTAATTTTTCCATTATAATCAGTTTTTATCCATTTTAAAAAAATCATCTCTTTGTTTCATCTCTTTTATCTTGTTGATCACATCTAATGAACCAGATAATTCTCCTTTTGTGATTAAGTTCATAATCATCAGGTGACAAGCAAACCCAATAGATTTTTCAGCTTCGTCAAGATTTTTACCTAATAGCTTTGCTTCTTTGTATTCAGCAATAGCTTCTTCTATTTTTTCAAATAATAACTCTTTTGGCATAGCTGTTGCTAGCATAATTAATAATTCGTTTTGCATTTGCAAACAATTTAAAGATTAAAAAATAGTAGGGCTCAAATTTGAGCTCTATAGTAATACCTTAATAATATTATGGTATTACTCAGAGCTCATTTTTGCACCCTCCATGTACAGGTTATACTCTTCTTCAATAGCTTGGATCACTTCTGTTTCTATACCACCCTCACTGAGAGGTGCTTCTAGTGCATAACGTGACAAACCAATAAAGACTGGGAAATCTTCTCTTATAGCAGATCTTAGTATTTCGATCTTTATTTTATAAGGAAGCATCAAAAAAAACTCTCTTGCATTCATACTTATTTATTTAATGGTTTAGAATTTCACTGTATCAATACGAATAGTGTCATCTGATACTATTTTACAGTAGATTGAACTGTTAATGATGAATTGATAATCTGACCTCCATTCAATAAATGCTGTATCATTTACAAGATACTCAATAGGAAAAGAAACACACGGAATATACCCATCTTCTGTAACTATCTGTGTTTCATGAGCAAGTATTTCTTTATACTTGTCTTTAAGCTTAAGAAGCTTGTAGTTTTGAGGCATATAAGGGTTTATAAAAAACCTTGTAATTTTCTCTAACGGATTTTCTTCTTTTTTCGTTTTAAAATTGAAAAATTGTTTCATTGTATATATTTATGGATTTAGAAATACAAAGTAAATAAAAGGCTGAGTGTTGACCTTTCCTCCCATTATTTTAGCAACGTTACCATTGCATACACACACAAGTTATTACTAACCTGTAAATGGGACCATCAGTGTTTGACTTCTCTCCAGAAGGATCTTTGTTTGTGCTACATAAACTTTGATTTCTACCAAGTGAACGGGATAGTTCCAAGCTACATCCCTGCAGCTCCTTAGATATACTCTCTAGATTTCACAATTTTCCTTGCGGTACTCATTGTGCTGTCATATTTCATACAGATAAGATGGTTTCACACAAACACCTGACAAACTTTTGCTTTAATTAATTTAGTTATTAATTAAACAATAGCATAATCCAGGATGTGTTGTCAGAATGTGCTTTCTGCCTTTTGAGCAAAACGTACACGACATCCCAGTGTAGATTACCAGTCTACGGATAGATGAGGACCCTGTTACCAGACCCCTGCAACATCTATCTGATCAACGTGATTTGACTCTTGGTGGAATCATTTCACATATCACTACGAGTTTTCCTATTGTGATTTCTCACTCAACAGCCTATGCTAAGACTGTACATTCTCAGAGACATCTCCGTTGAATGTGTTGCTCGTATGCTTACTCGGCCAGGTTTAACCCTGTGCATACAATGCTTGTTTAAACATTGCACACTTTATAGTGGTTACCCACTTTATCCTAACGACTATAAGCAGCCGGTTCAATTAGTTCAGGACATAGTCCCTTATCGTATACACCGTGAGTATTTTACAACTCTGAAGGTTTGAACTGTATACTTATCGTTAAGTGTTTTGACTGTTTACCCTACCGCCTTACTTAAAAGGTGACCAGATCATAGGACAGATCACTTAACGGATATATATTCAGATATATCAGCCTACATAGGAACAACTGTTTCCTATTACGTCCGGGAACTTACCGGAATATCTGTCATTTACAACGGTTAATACGTCTATTAAACCCTTCTGAACAGAGAGAAGCAAGATTGGCAAATTTATAGCTATTTAATCCGATTTGTAGTTTGTTAAATTTGATATATAAAGGTATTGAAATATTACGGTGTGCTTGACTATCGTTCATACACGTCACTACAAATCAATTACTTATACCATTTAACTAAACAAAAATAAAAGGAACCTAAACCCACAACCTATCCAATTTTCACACGTTGTTCTGTTTTGGTTCCTTTATGTTTCACGTGGAACATATATCACACGATACACTACACACAGCACACGGTTTATTGTCCGTACATTGTCCCTATGTCAACGAAGTTGGTGTGTTGTTCGTTCTAATAAAAGAGAGCCTATTGTTAGATAGGCTCTCTTAATAGTTCAACCGGCTTATTAGAACGGGTCTTCGTTCGTGTCAAGGGCTGCTTCAGTTTTAGGAGCTGCAACTGTGGGTTCAGCTTTAATAGCAAACTTTGCTGCAGTACGACGGGCTGCCTGAAGTACTCTCTCTTTCTCCATTTCTACTTTGAATTTAGCCTGTGTGGAAGAAGCTAAATCTTTGGTTTCAGTAGAATAAAGCTCTGATTTAATAATAGAGCCATTAGCCTTTGAAACAAGGAGAACTGAATTTCCGGGTTCTTTCTCTGCTACTTTACGAACCCTTTCATTACCCTCAATAAACTCTCCTGTACGGATATCCGTAGAATCGTTTACAAGGATAAGAGAACCTGCTAAAGAATCAAGCAAGTCTGTGTTAATACCACGGCTTTGTAATAGGGTATAAGAAATACCCGTTACAATACTATCTCCATTAGGAGTAGTTGCGTTAAACATTGCGTAGTCTGTTGAACCAAATCTCTGTTGGAAATTGTCTACGCTGCTAATAGTAAGTTTCTCTGTTGCCATTTTGAATGGGGATTTAGAGGGTGAATAATAAAATACGATTTAATAAAGGAAAAATAATAACTACAAACTACAAAATGTCCAATAAACTATAAACTGCCAAGCTTATAAAGGTGTTCCCCGAAGGGGATTGGAATAATTTTAAAGAGCTACACTAATGTGCAGCCCTTCAAACAAACAGGAAAACAAACATTTAGAAGTCAATAAGATCCTTATCTACAGCAGCAATAGCCTCTTGCAGTTTGGGGTTAACATACAATTCTGACTCTTCGAGCCATTTATAGAATTTTCCTGCATCTGATTTGGTATGATTTCCAAGGAATGACTCAATGTTTTCAGTGTTTTCTTCATACTTATAGCCCTTTGTTCTGATGTTCCTACTAGTGTAACTCTTTTCAGGTTTTTCAATAACAAAGTTTTCGGCTTTATAATCAGCTTCTGTTGGAAACCAAACCGTTTGGGTCGCGTATGTATACACGAGATAGGTTACGGTATTAGCCAATTCATCTACAGAACTGATTGTAACTTGTTTATCACTGTCATACTTACGAGTCCAATAAAACCCAAAGTTTTCAGGTGTCATTGGTGTGTGACAGTTTAACAATACTTCTGCGGCTACCCTTGGATTGGGAGATAAAGACACAACTTTTGTAAGAGCTTCGACGTTTTGAAATCCTGCCAATTCTAATGATTTTTTAATCAGATTTTCCATTTGTTATTTTTTTAATGGATTAAGAAATATAAATACCTATTTTCAAAAGGTAAAATGTACCACGATACACGGTACACGATACTATTATTATCCAATATTATAAAGGTGTTCACCGTAGGTGAATGGAATATATTTTAGAAAAAAATCCCCTAACAGATTGTACTGCTTCGGGGATTCTTAACCTAAAGAGGTTAATACTCATCATTCTCATAACAACCAATATAGTTGTAGGTTGCTAATTGAGAATACTTGTACTCGTTTCGGTAGTTACAAATGTACTCCAATGTTTCTACTGCTTTTTCATAATCAGCAGCAGCTACCAATACGTCTTTAAATTCGACGTGAATGTCAACATCGTTCTCAAATGAAGAAACGATTTCTGTAGAGAATAAGAAGTGCATCATAGCAAATCAATTTAAGGTTAAAGAATATGTACCGATTTAATAAAGGAAAAAAAGAGCCCTCTATAGAAATAGAAGGCTGTGATTATGAACACTCTTAAAAATCAATGTCTTCAATGTTGAAGTCTGCAACCGGTTGTTCTGTTGGTTCATCCCAATTTAATCCTTCATACTCGTAGTATTCTTGCGGAGTAATATTGGTTTGCTCGGATTTGTGATATTTAGAGTATTTGCATCTGATGCGTTCTAAATACACTTTCTCGAGGAATAGTTGAACTGCAGTTCTAACAGCAGAATGTTGGAGAAAATCGAATGTGTTATGTTGGATTTGGATAAACTGTTTTTCTTTCTGTTTACCTTTTCTACCAACTAATTTTGGTGTGTGCCATACAGATACTCCCATATCTCGGAGTTCTTGCATTTCTGCGTTGAGTGTTGTGGCAGCAGAGATTGTGATGTTCGTGGTCAAGCATACTTGACCGTTAATTCTAATGGAACTAAATCCGAATAGTTTTTCGCTTTTCATTTTAAATAATTTTTTGGTTAAGAAATAACTATCGAATTATTAAAGGAAAAAAATAACCACTTAACTATATAATGCTGCTATTATATAATTATTATATCAAGATTATAAAGGTGTTCTCAACTGAAAGTTGAGATTGGAATATATTTTTCGGGACTGTTAAGTCCCTACTCATTCCTAACCTAACTAATAAGGTTTAAGGTGCAGAATCTTCTCCAACAATAATCAATGTCTCATCATAACTCCAGTGACCGGTGTTGAGACTGTTGGCGATTTCTTCTGGATACATTTGATCCAACCCTCTTCCGTCTGGAAACTCTACATAGTATGTAGGTCTACCGTCTACGGAATCAACAAATGTGATTTTGATGCTGTTGTCAATAGTTCTGAACTTCTTTTTAGTTCTTTGACCTGATTTACTGCTGCATCCAACTGATAACGCAAATGTTAAGCAGCCTACTAAAATGGCTGCAATTAAAATAACTGCTCCTTCTTTTTTCATTTTAAACATTTTTAAGATTAAGGAATATATATACCGAGTTTATAAAGGAATTTGAAAAGACCCTAATTAAAGGGTCTTAAATGAATTAATGGATTACTGGCATTCTGTTGTGAATGTTTCTTTGTTTGGGTACTTTGTTTGGTTTGAACTTTTTTTCATACCAAACTCCGCAACCTCCACTAGTGACACCGTCTACAGTGTAGCGTGTACAGCTAGTAAATAATCCAATTACAATGATGAGTGTTAAAAGCTTTTTCATGTTTTTGCTTTTTGGTTAAGGAATATATAATAAGGAGAGATAGTGCTCTTATTTATAACAGGTTTAAATGTTAAGCCCTGTGACTATTCTCCAATATTATAAAGGAAAAAAGCCCTTATGGAAATAAGGGCTTAATGAGATTGAGCTGTTATACAGCCCACTGATAACCAATTGATGCCAACACTGTGATACTAAATATCAGTATTGCATAATTGTAGTTTCTGTAGTGTTCAGGGTATGCCATCTGCCATATGTAAGCAGATGCTGTCATCCATGTACCAGTTGTTAGGATTAAGAATAGTCCCTTTAACTGTTGAGGTTCGATTTGTATTATGCCCATAACAAACCATATTATGGATGCTATGAACAATAACGCTGATAATAGTTTAGTGACAGACAGCTCTCTGCCACCGATGAAGATTTGTACACTCTTTTTCATTTGAATAGATTTTAGTTAGTGAATAGAGTTATCAAGATTACAAAGGAAAAGAACTTTGTCTCTGTGTCTCTGTGTGTTGTTCTTCTTCCTAGGATTGTGGTTTGATTTTTTTTCCATGTTTTCAGCTTTCCTCCTCAGCTTTGAGGGGGTACCCCCAAGCTGTGAGCCAGCCGGGGGCTTCTGGCTAGGAAAGTATTCACATCCTCTATCACAAAAGAAATAAGGGGGGAGGGTATATTAACAAGGTGGGGATAAATAAAAAATGTTGTTAAAAATATTTATAAGTAAATTTGTTAAGTTTAAACATTTAAAGTATATTATAGTATGGAACAAATGAAAAAGGTTGAAGTGGAAGATAAACTTAGTCATTATCTTCAAACAACAAACAAGTATGGTATGCCAGTAAACATACCTGTAATTGATGTTAGAGATGGGTTAGCTGAAAGAATGCTTGCTTATAATATGATTAAGCAAAACAATAGGAGTAAGTTTATGAACTATTCACAATATAATCAATCACCAAGAAAAAGTCAATCAATATGAAAGTAGTACACAGGTGTAAAGTTCAATGTTATTCTCTTGATAAAGAGAAAGCAGATAGTCTAGGTATAGAAGATAAAGGTAAATGGCTACCTTTTTTATTTGATTTAGGTAGTGTAGATGTTATTAAGATGACTACAGATGAGCCAGATAGTGAAGTGTTTAACTGCACCACTGTATTTTTAAGAAACGGTAACACGTATATTATAGATACTCATTTTGAGCAGTTTGCTAAAATATTTGAGGACTATTATAATAATTACGGTACTATATATGGAATTGATTTTCCCCCACCTCCTCCAGATGAAGACGATAATTTTGAATTATAAACCAAAAACCCATAGTTATGTCAGAAGAACAAAAAGTTCCAACAAAAGAAGAAATCTTAGAATTTCTTAAAGAGCAAATTGAAGTGAAAGGTCAGCAACTTCATCTTCAAGAATTAAACACTAAGTTAGCTGTAGCTAGAGCTGAAGAGTTAAAAGCTTTAAGTTTTATTGCACAGATGACAAATCCATCTTCACAAGGTAAGCCTCATACCATCACTGATGAAGATATTCAAAACAATCCTGAATTAGCTGAGCAAGGATTTAAAGTGGGAGATGAAGTTATGGTAGAAGAAACTCCTGCTAAAAAAGAAAGAGGATTGAAAAAGAAGTAAAGAATGATGTCCCCCGTCTATAAGCTTAAAGATTATAAGGAAACAATAAAGTTTGAAAAAGAGCATCCAGCTCAATTAAGATGGGAACCTTCGTATAAACTTTATATGTTACAGGAAGAAAAAAACTTCCAAGGTATATGGCTTAAAGAAAAACTAGATTTGATCGGTGAGATTTTGTTGTCGTGGCAATCAACCAACGTGCTGCACATAGATGGTTTCACTGTTTTACCAAATCACAGGGGTAAAGGTTTAGGTCATGAGCTTATAAGATTGGCTATAGAATGGGGGACTAATTCTGATTACAACTATTTAACTGGTGAAGCAAGAAAAGGAGCCAGTTGGAAAATATTCCAAAACTTTGGAGCTACAGAAATACTAACATACAAAAACTGGGAAAATACAAAAGAAGATTATGTCAGTTTTAAACTAGATTTATAATGGCACTAGTAAACCAAATAAACAAAAAAGTAAGAATGAATAAGTGGGATATTGTAAAATATCAACTACTTACTCATTGTTATTTAAATAAGATAACGATTAGTGATTCAGATTTAGATTGTTTAACATATTTAACTATAGAAGGAGACCAAGAGCTTACAAGTTTTTGTAATAAAGCTCATACTAAAGAAATTTTTTCTTCTACACAATCAGTTAGAAACTGTTTAACAAAAGCTGAAAAGAAAGACTTAATTAAAAAAGAAGGTAAGAATAAAAAGAAAATTTATATTAATCCTGATTTAAAAATACAAGCATTAGGAAACGTTCTACTTGACTTTAAATTTTTAAGTGTTGAGACCAATCAAGAGTAAAGAGTTTATTAAAGAAGTAGCTAAAGAACTAAATGAATCAGAGGGTTTAGTTGAATCTGTAATAAACTATTATTGGGAAGAGGTAAGAAAAAGTTTATCGGATTTATCTCATCCAAGAATACATATAACAAACCTTGGAGACTTTACAATTAAACATTGGAAGTTAGAAGGAAAAATAAAATCTTATGAAGGATGGGAAGAAAAAAATAAACAGAGAGGTGTGCAACAAATGATTTCAAGATTTAAAGTATCTGAAAACTTGTTTAATTTAAAAGCTGTACAGAAAGTCATAACAGAAGAAAACCAAAGAAAAGACTTTATTAAACTACATAAAACTAAAGCTAATGTCAAGTCTAGGAAAAAACATAATAAAGATATGGAAGAGCAAGGGTCAGATTCTTGAGGGAATTACCAACTCTATATTTAAGAAAGAAGATGTAGAAGAGATTGCACAACATAGAATGCAAATTTGTGGTGAATGTGAACTTTTAGATGTGCAAGGTGACGGGTGTATGGTGCCTGGAACGCAGCCATGTTGTAATGAAAAGAAAGGTGGATGTGGATGTAGTCTTTCACTAAAGACTAGAGCTCTTAGTTCAGAATGTCCTCTTGGTAAATGGAAAGCAGAACTATCTGAAGAAGAGGAAGATAAATTAAAACAAAAATTAGGAATATGAGCATAATCAAATTTTATCCTGACAAACATGAATATGTTAGTGATGATGGTACAAATTGGTTAAGTGTTACAAGTTTAGTATCTAAGTTTAAGCAACCTTTTAAAGCTGATGAAATTTCTAGAAAGTGTTCTGTAAATAAAAAGAGTAAGTGGTATGGAATGACACCAGAAGAAATTAGACAAGCTTGGAAAGCTGAAGCTAACAGAGCAACAACACTTGGGACATGGTATCATAATTGTAGAGAATCTGATATATGTTCTTTCCAGAATATGGAAAGACATGGACATACAATACCAGTTTTTAAACCCATCGAAATCGAGGGGGTTAAACATAGTCCTAATCAAAAACTAACAGATGGTATTTATCCTGAACATTTAGTATATTTGAAAAGTGCTGGTATATGCGGACAATCTGATTTAGTTGAAGTAATAAATGGTGAAGTACATATCACCGATTATAAAACAAATAAAGAAATAAAACTTGAAGGCTTTACCGATTGGGAAGGGGTCACTCAAAAAATGGATCCTCCTGTTAACCATCTTGACGATTGCCATATTAATCATTATGCTCTTCAGCTTAGCATGTATCTCTATATTATTCTTAAGCATAATCCTAAGCTTCGTCCAGGATCTCTCACTATTCATCACATTTTGTTCGAGGAAGCTGGGAGGGACAAATTTGATAATCCTATTACTGCTCTTGATAATGATGGGAATCCTATTGTATTGGATGTAATTCAATATGACCTTCCTTATTTAAAACAGGAAGCCATCTCTCTTATTCATTGGTTAGAAGATAAAAACTTAAAGAATGTGGTTTGATGTAATTAAAATGTTGGTGACAATAGCACAACATAAAAAAGAAATAAACATAGCTCAAAGAGAACGTGTTTCTAAAATGTATTTACAAATGTCTGAGCTTCTTGTTGATACAGTTAAAGATCTTAGATCAGATGTATATCCTCATGGAAAATGTGCTACAATGTGGTCTCTTGCAGAAAATGTTCTTAATTATCTTCAAGACAAAGTGAATGATGAAGAATTAAAAATGTTGCATGAAATGTTACATTCTTGTTCTCAATTAGAAAGAGAATATGCAACAAGACAAGATCCTGCTACAATAAATGCAATGTTTGAGGCAGCTGGAAGATTACATACATTATCAATTTTATATGCAGTATGATAACACAAACAATACATGAAATACACAATCCTTTTGATGGATATGCCAAAGGGCTTGGAGAATGTCTTGTTATGTTTATGATATCAGGAAGTGTAACATCTAATCCTCAGTTTGTTGTACGTATGTATGAGACAGGAGTTGTACGTACAGTGGATCAAAATGATTTAATAATTTATGGCAATCCTACAGCAGGTGAACCTTTAGTTCCAGTAATACCTGATGATTGGAAACCGAATAAGGGTAGATGGGGTAAAGGTGCTGTTAGAAATATGGACTTTTTAAAAAATAAAAACAATGAGTGAAGAAATTCCCATGCTAAGTAGCATACTTGATGATTATGAAAATAATATTATAGAAGCTGGTAATTCAGCAAGAAAATGTTATTTAAATGAAAATCATAAAAAAAATAAAATAATTACGTGGGTACATGACCATGAGTTAAATGGACATTTATTATTAAGAAAAATGAGCATGTCTTCTGCAAGAAGAGATTTATTAAGACAACCTCAAAATAAATAAATATGATTAGATTATTTGATATACAAAATGGTAAGTTGATTCCAAGTGAGCATTGCTACACTTTAAAGTTTTTAAAAGATATAATGGAAGAATATCCTGATGATTATATTAAGGTGTATTCTTATTTATTTTATATGACTTGCCCTAATCCAGATCTTAATCCTTTTTTTGATGTTCCTGAACAAGATAAAGAAGAATTAATATTAAGAGAAATAGATGCTGAGTTTAGTACAGAAGATGATTTAATATATAAAGCTTTAAAAAATTGTCAGAAGCTTTACGAAACTCCTACATATAGAGCATATCAAGGTATTAAAATTGCACTAGACAATATGGCTACATTTATGGCCACTGAAAAACCAACATCTGGCAGAGACGGATCTGCTACAGCATTATTAAGAATAGCAGAAAGATTTGATATGGTGAGACAATCTTTTAAAGGAGTGTATAAAGATTTAATGGAAGAGCAACAATCATCTGTAAGAGGTGGACAAAATTTAGCATACGATCAATAATTATGGTAGCACAAATTGAATTAAATTATCAAACTTTAGTTAGTCCTATTGTAAAAAATCTACCTAAAGTTTATTTAGACGAGTCTATAGAAATTAAAGTAAAAAATTTAGCTACTTTAATTGCTGAACGAAAGAAACAAGAAAAAGGGTATAAGGGTGATTTTAATAAATTAGAAAAAAGATATACCACTGGTTTATTAGGAGAAGCAGCTTTAGAAAAGTTATTGGGAGTAGAAATTATAGATTGGGAAGTAGGAGATTCAAGTAAATATGATGTTGAGGATTTTAATAAAATAGGACTTAATTGCGGAGTAAAAACAGTAGAATATGGTAAGTTTCCTTTAATACAAGTTGTTCCTGTAAGAGATGAAATAATTGTTATAAAACATCCCACTGAATTAAAATTTATAATTTGTGGTTTGTATAAAAAAGATATATTAGAAAAATATCAAAGTAGAGAGTTGGTACTTGATTTAGGTGTTAGAGAAACTAAAACAGCTTTTTATGGTATTCCTTTTGGTCTTATTATTAAAACTGTAGATGATTTAAAAAAATAAATTGCGAGGTAGAGCAGAGGTAGCTCGTGAGTCTCATAATCTCAAGGTCGTAGGTTCGAGTCCTACCCTCGCAACAAAGTGCTAGTAGGCCACTAGATCGTAGTTCCTCTTAGCATCTTGATATGGGTTTTTGAACCTATACTTGATGCACAAACAAGAGCCTAATCGTAATGTAGGATGAGTTGGCAACTCTCACTGACATCGTTCAAAAGTTGCAATATTGTAGGGTGGTGAAATTGGCAGACACGCTATCTTGTCTCGATAGTGTTGGTTATTCTCCACAGAAATAAGCTTTTTGTTGAGAATAGTCAACATGGAGGTTCGACTCCTCCCCCTACAGCTAAAATTTAAAAAATGCAAGATCAGTCATATTTAAACGATTATGTATTTCACTATAGTTCATTTAATGAGCAATGGGCTGCTATACCTAGGGAACAATACACTCAATATTGGAGCAACTATAATCTTAAAGGTATAATCAGAAGTCGTTCATTTAATACTCTTCTTGATATTATACATAAAACAAAAGGAGACTTAAATGATCTTAATAAAAAATTAAACATAACTAATGAATAGTTATAAAACGATACCTACATATGATAATGGAAATTGGACAACCACTGTATTTTATACAAGGGAAGGGTATCGTGATTTTGTAAGATCTGTTTTTATAGATGCTGGTCCAGATGAGGGATATAAATTTACAGTATCAATATCAAAGCAATTTAATAACGAAGCTAGAAGGTTTCAAAAATTAGGATATTATTGTAATGCTCCTATTAAAAGTAAAGACTTTATTGCATACTGGAATGATCAAAAAGATAAATGCAGAAATGGAGTAATTTATAAAGAAGATGGATTAACCTGGTACATAACTCGTGATTATTACATGTGGCTTAATTTTCTTCCTATTTATGATAAGGAGGAAAAAAGATTTGACTTTGCTAAAGTAAGGGATGCCCAATATCATATGGCTTTATATGAGTGTTTGGGTGAGCTTTATTGGAAACATCTACCAATATTAAAGAAGCGTCAGATTGCATCATCCTATTTTCATATGGCTAAACTTCTTAATCAATATTGGTTTGAAGAAGGTTCTGTAAACAAAATAGGTGCTAGTCTTAAAGATTATATCTCTGAGAAAGGATCTTGGAGAATGCTTAATGAATATCGTAACTTTCTAAATGAACATACAGCTTGGTATAGACCATCTGAACCTGATAAGATATTCTCATGGCAACAGAGAATTAAAGTGAGAATTGGAGGTCGTGATACATACAAGGGTAATAAATCTATTATTACAGGTACATCATTTGAAAAAGATCCTACAAATGGTGTGGGTGGTCCAGTAACTTATTTCTTTCATGAAGAAGCAGGTATTGCTCCTAAGATGATGGATACATATGAGTTTATGAGACCTGCTATGCAATCTGGTATGGTGACAACAGGTACTTTTATTGCAGCAGGATCAGTGGGTGATCTCGATCAGTGTAAGCCTTTAAAAGATATGATACTATATCCTCATAGATATGGTATGTTTGCTGTTACAACTAACTTAATTGATAATAAAGGTACTATTGGTGAAAGTGGTCTTTTTATTCCTGAGCAATGGAGTATGCCTCCATATATAGATGAGGCAGGAAACTCATTAGTAAAGGAAGCTCTAGAAGCTATAAAAGAAGAACGTCTTCAGTGGTATAAAGATCTTCCTCCTGATCAATATCAGCTTCGTATATCTCAGAAGCCTACAACTATAGAAGAAGCATTTGCTACCAGAAAAGAGTCAGTATTCCCTCCACATCTTGTATCAAAACAACTCCAACGTATTGAAGATAAACAATATCCTGTTGAATATTTAGATTTGTACAGAGATGCTGAAGGAAAAGTAATAGATAAACCATCTAGAAAAACTCCTATTATGGAGTTTCCAATATCTAAAAAAGCAGAAGATAAAGAAGGAGTAATATGTGTTTATGAACGTCCGGTTAAAGATCCAACATTTGGAATGTATTATGCATCCATAGATCCTGTGGGTGAAGGTAAAACAACTACATCTGATTCTCTTTGTGCAATATATATTCTTAAAAATCCAGTTGAAGTAATAAAAAAAGAAGGAGAAAAGATATCACAACATATAGAAAGAGATACTATTGTAGCAAGTTGGTGTGGTAGGTTTGATGATATAAAAAAGACACATGAACGGCTTGAGATGATGATTGAATGGTATAATGCTTGGACACTTGTAGAAAATAACGTGTCTTTATTTATACATTATATGATGGAACGTAAAAAACAAAGATATTTGGTTCCTAAAAATATGATGTTATTTCTTAAAGATATAGGAGCTAATACAAATGTCTTTCAAGAATATGGATGGAAAAACGTGGGAACTTTATTTAAAGGTAATCTTTTATCATATGGTATAGAATTTTTAAAAGAGGAGCTTGATCATGAAACACTTGAAGACGGATCAATTGTTAAAACTGTTTATGGTGTAGAACGTATTCCTGATCCCATGCTTCTTAAAGAAATGCAGGATTACCAAGATGGGTTAAACGTAGATAGACTTGTAGCATTTTGTGCTTTAGTAGCTTTTGCTAAAGTGCAACAAGCTAACAGAGGGATGTCTAAACGTACAGAAGTTACAAATGAAAATTTGGATAACTCCGGTAAATTTAGTAAATTAAATTATAGTCCCTTTAGATATATTGGTACACATAAAAGCATTTCAGGAAGATCAGTTCGAAATGCTTTTAAAAATTTAAAATGATGACTACAGGAACAGTAACAATATCTGATTATAACGCAGGTACATTTGTATGTACCAATACTACAGGAATCACTGGTATTACATACATTATAACTAATTAAGAATCATGCAAATATATAATGCCTTACAGTTAAAAAAGGGTGCTAAAGTAGAGTACAATAAGATGGGTACTCTTATTCAGCCTTTTCAATTTGTAACAGAAAAAGAAAAAGATGATCAGTGGAGAGCTTGGAACCTTGACTGGTTAGAATTTCAAGGTATGAAACAACTTAGACGTAATGCAAGACGTCTAATGAAAAACTACAAACTTGCTAAAGGTATTATAGATAAGCAAGATTATATAGTGGAAGAAGATAATGAAATGGCTGATTTGATTGACACTCTCACTAAAGAGGATGTATCAGCATTTGAGCTTAAGTTTTATCCTATTATACCTAATGTTATTAATGTTCTTTGTAATGAATTTTCTAAAAGAACATCTAGAATAATGTTTAGAGCAGTTGATGACATGTCATATAATGAGATGTTAGAAGAAAAAAGAGCAATGATTGAACAAGTTCTTTTACAACAAGCTCAACAAAAGCAAGTTCATAAGTTAATGGAAATGGGTATTGACCCTGCTTCAGAAGAAGCTGGTCAAGAATTAAATCCTGAAAAATTAAAAACTCTTCCTGAAATAGAAGATTTTTTTAAAAAGGATTATAGATCGATGATTGAAGAATGGGCTGATCATCAAATGAAAGTTGATGAAGAAAGATTTAAAATGCAAGAACTTGAAGAACGTGCTTTTCGTGATATGCTGATTACAGATAGAGAGTTTTGGCATTTTAATATGATGGAGGATGATTATGAAATGGAACTTTGGAATCCTCTTCTTACTTTTTATCATAAATCTCCAGATGTTCGTTATATATCCCAAGGAAATTGGGTAGGTAAACTAGATATGATGTCAATTTCTGACGTTGTAGATAAGTACGGTTGGATGATGACTGATGAACAATTGGAAGCTTTAGAAGCAATTTATCCAGCAAGATCAGCTGGGTATGCTATTCAAGGAATGCAAAACGACGGTAGTTATTATGATCCGAAAAGAACACATGAATGGAACACACAAATGCCTTCACTGGCTTATAGACAGTTCACTTCCTTATATGATGCCGGGAGTCAATTTGGAGACATTGTCCAATGGATATTATCTGACTCAGAGGACATGCAAGACTTCGGTAAAAGTTATATGCTTAGGGTTTCAACTATCTATTGGAAAAGTCAAAGAAAAGTGGGACACCTTACAAAAATCACATCAGAAGGTGATTTAATACAAGAAATAGTATCTGAAGAATATAAAGTGAGTGAAAAACCACTTTATAATCAGGAATTGTTTAAACAAAAAACAAAAGACAACTTAATTTTTGGTGAGCATATAGATTGGATATGGATTAATGAAGTATGGGGTGGAGTTAAAATTGGTCCTAACAGACCTGCATTTTGGGGTATGAATAATCCAGGAGGTATTAATCCTATTTATCTTGGACTTAATGGTGGTAGACCAGGTAGAGTTCCTTTCCAGTTTAAAGGTGATGCAACTCTTTATGGTTGTAAACTTCCTGTAGAAGGGGCTGTGTTCTCTGATCGCAATACGCGATCTGTAAGTCTTGTAGACTTAATGAAGCCTTATCAGATAGGTTATAACATTGTAAACAACCAAATAGCAGATATTCTTGTAGATGAATTAGGTACAGTGATTATGCTTGACCAGAATGCTCTTCCTCGTCACTCATTGGGTGAAGACTGGGGTAAGAACAATCTATCAAAAGCATATGTAGCAATGAAGAACTTTCAAATGCTACCACTTGATACATCTATTACAAATACAGAAAATGCTCTTAATTTCCAGCACTATCAAGTGTTAAATCTTGAACAAACTCAACGTTTGATGTCAAGGATTCAACTTGGTACATATTTTAAAAATCAAGCATTTGAAGTAATTGGTTTAAACCCACAACGTATGGGTCAGCAAATAGCTCAGCAACAAACTGCTACAGGAGTTGAACAAGCTATGAATGCTAGCTATGCTCAAACAGAACAATACTTTATACAGCATAGTGACAACTTGATGCCTCGTGTACATCAGATGAGAACTGATCTTGCTCAATACTATCATTCTAAAAAACCAAGTATTCGTCTTCAATATATTACAGGTGGAGATGAAAAAATTAACTTCCAAATGGAAGGAACTAACTTGTTAATGAGAGATCTTAATATTTTCTGTACTACAAAAACTAATTCTCGTGCAATGATGGAGCAATTAAAACAACTAGCTCTAAATAACAATGCTACAGGTGCCTCAATTTATGATTTAGGAAGTATTATTAAATCTGAGTCAATAGCTGAACTTACAGGTGTTCTTAAGAAAGCTGAAGAAAAAGTACAACAAGCTAAACAACAAGAACAAGAACATCAGCAAAAACTTCAGCAAGAACAAATCGCAGCACAAGAAAAACAACTTCAAGAATCTCAGAAATTTAAAGCTGATGAAGCTGCTAAAGATAGACAAGCTCAAGTTACTATTGCAGAAATTAGAGCAGCTGGGTATGGAGCTATGCAAGATATTAATCAAAATCAACAGTCTGATTATCAAGATGCTTTAGAAAAAATTCAAAAGCAAGAAAATTATACAGACACAATGAATTATAAAAGAGAGCAAGAAATAAATAAAAATATACAAAATCAAGAAAAAAATAATCTTGAAAGGGAAAAGCTTCAGGCACAAAAAGAAATAGCTGATAAACAACTTCAAATAGCCCGTGAAAATAAAAATAAGTTTGATGCACCAAAACCTAAAGAAAAGAAGAAATAATTATAGCCATATAGTCCATATGTTTGTTATTTTTTCTTTTATGTTTTTAAATTTTTAGAGTTTAAATTAGTATATTTTTATTGTAGAAATACAAAACCAAAAAACCAATAATATGAGTATTGAAAACAATGTACAAACAAACGTACAACAAGTAGATGTAGACTTAGATAGTTTATTTGATGGAGCTCCTGGAGCAGAAAGTATAATTACTCCGAGTGAACCTACAGAAATTAAACCAAATATCTTCAGTAAGAAAAAGACAAGTCTTGATTTCTTAGATGGGGATGAAACTAAAAAAACATCTGAAACTTTTAATTCTACTACTAATAATGTAGATGCAAAAGATGAAGTTAAAGCAGATTTAGAAGAAATATTAGATGAAGGTGTTACACCTGAATTTGATGATGAAACTAAATCTGATCGAGGAAGACCTCGAACAGACAAGTCAGGTTTAGTAGGGTTTTTGAAAAAAAGAATCGAAGCAAATGAAATGTTTGCATTTGATGATTATGATGAAACCAAACAATCACTTGATGATTATTTATCAAGTTTGTCAGAAAAAGATGTAGATGATCTTTGGCAAGCTAATATAAATAATCTTAAACAAGAAGTTGCTGCACAAACACCAGCTGAGTTCTTTGAATCACTTCCTGAAGAGTTGCAATATGCAGCTAAATATGTTGCTGATGGAGGTCAAGATCTTAAAGGTCTTTTCCAAGCTTTAGCAGCTGTTGAGCAAGTTAGAGAACTTGATCCTACAGATGAGTATGATCAAGAAATGATTGTAAGAAATTATTTACAAGCAACAAATTTTGGCACACCAGATGAAATTGAAGAAGAGTTAGATACCTGGAAAGATGTAGGTGTATTAGAAAAAAAAGCTAGACAGTTTAAACCAAAACTGGATGCAATGCAGGAAGAAGTTGTTCGATATCAAGTTGAACAACAAGAATTAAGAAAACAACAACAAGAAGAAGCAGCAGAAGCATATCAACAAAATGTTTTTGAAGCTTTGAGACCAGGTGAAATAAATGGTCTAAGATTGGATAAAAAGACACAAGCTCAACTTTATAGTGGACTTGTACAACCTCAATATCCTTCTATTAGTGGTCGTCCTACAAATCTTTTAGGACATCTTTTAGAAAGATATCAGTATGTTGAACCTAATTATCCTCTTATTGCAGAAGCTCTTTGGTTACTTTCAAACCCTGATGAATATCGTAATAGTCTTATGAAACAGGGAAAAAATCAAGCAGTTGAACAAACTGTAAGACAACTTAAAACTGAACAATCTAGAAAGAATATTTCTACTTATCATGAAGAAGAAGAAGATAAGAAACCAAGGAAAATAGCAAAACCGCAAAATATTTTTAAACGATAAATAATTTTATTAACCCCTTAAATTTAAAGTCACATGCCGACTCCAGTTTTAAACAATGGTATATTCCTACGTGACAACAGCTATCAGACTAGCTCACACGTAGATTCGTACCACCTTTCCAATCTCCTTAAGAGTGCAGAACCTACAGATTTAGGTCCTGTTGATCTTTGGGCAATGGCACAAAAAGTAGAAATGCCTTTGTATCAAATGTCTTCTTTTGGTGGTAAGAACGTTATCTCAGTTGATAATGCTCGTGGTGAGTACAAATGGCAAATTCCAGTTGCCCAAGATCTTCCATATATTGTGGAAGACATTGAACTCAACAATACTAAAAAAGGTATTGATGGTCAATCATTTAAAATTAAAGTTAACAAGCGTTACTTTGGACATGGTGATATCATCACTTATGACAAATATAACGGTGTAGAAATGTACATTACTGCTGATGATGTTATTCCAGCTGGTGATGGTTTCATTTATACAGTACAATTGGTTAACAACGACAACAACAAATTCTTGGATAACAAGTATTTGAAAGTTGGTACAAAAATCTTCCGTAAAGGTTCTGCTCGTGGTGAATACGGAGAACGTTTTTCTGATATCGGTAACGTATCAGCAGGTTTTCGTGAGTTCTATAACTACGTAGGTGGTGCTGAAGCTCACGTACATTATTCTATTTCTTCTCGTGCTGACCTTATGATGAAAGGTGGTATGAAAGCTGATGGAACTGTACCTGTAGTTGAGCTTTGGAGAAACTTTGATAAAAATGTTGATCCTTCTGTTACCAATTTGGAAACAATGGCAGAAAAAATGGGTAAAGATTACGTGAAAAAAGCTTACCAATCTGGACAGCTTACACGTTCTTTCTTGACCACTTTGGAAGCTGCTCACCTGACTAAAATTGCTAATGACATCGAAACCTACTTGATGTGGGGACAAGGTGGACGTATTAAGCAAGATGGTCCAGATGATCTTCGTTTGTCTGTGGGTCTTTGGAAACAACTTGATAACTCTTACAAGCGTATCTACAACCGTGGTTCTTTCAATCTTGATTTGTTTAAGTCTGAGATCTTCAACTTCTTCAATGGTAAAGTTGAATTTAAAGGACCTGAACCCAATCGTGCATTGATTGTTCAAACTGGTCTTGGTGGTATGAAGCTTGTTAACGAAGCAATTAAGAAAGAAGCTGTTAACTCAGGTCTGGTTCTTAATGCTAGTGAACTTGGAGCTGTAACTGGTAAAGGAATGGATCTGAACTTCGGATTTGCTTACACTAGCTACATCATCCCATTCTTGGCTAACGTTAAGTTTGTACTGAATCCTGCATTTGATAACGTACATACTAACGATATTGAAAATCCAATTATTGATGGTTTCCCTCTTAGTTCATATAATTTCATTATCTTTGATATCACTGATAACACTAACGATAATATCTTCTTGCTGAAACTCAGCTGGGATAATCAACTGAAGTGGTTCTATCAGAATGGTACTATGGACTATATGGGTCGTACTCAAGGATTCCAATCTTCTGGTAACTTTAACGGATACCGTGTATTCATGACACAAACTATGCCGGCTATCTGGGTTAAAGATCCTACCAAAGTGTTGAAGATTGTTATGAGAAACCCAATCACTGGTGGTTCATTCTAATAATATAACAGTACCTGGGTTGCTTCCCATAAGAACAGCACCCAGGTCTTTATATATATTGATAACAATTAAAAAGAAAAAAAATGGCAGGTAATCCAAAAACTCCCAAAAGTGCAAAAGCTACTGTTCAAACTACACCTGGATCTAAAGGTGTAAAAGTAGGTGTTAACAAAGCAGCTACTTTACCAGGTAATAAGACTCAGTCTTCTGCTGTTGGGATGAAAAAGAAAAAGTAACCCCCTCAAGGATAGTATCCTTGAACAACCTATTGTATGCCTACCACTTTGGCCAAAGTGAAGAGTTGGCAACTCTTATTAGGTTCATATAAAACTTACAACCATGGCACTAGAAATTTACACTCGATTAGGTAAGCTTTTGAGAATTAAAAATCAAAAGACTAAAACATTTACAAATGAAAATGAAGAGTATGTAACTGTGCTTGTTAAATTAAATCGTAAAGTAAAATGTCTTATGTTCACTGATGCTGAGTTAAGTAAAGCTTTAGCACGTGGTGAAAAAAATAAAGAAGACCAGCCTAAACAAAGTTGGATTTCAAGAATATTAGATTAAGATGGTTACAAAATGTAACCGATTAACATAAACCAATAAATAAACCAAACATGAGTAGTGTTACTATTGTGGAAAGGTATCCACAAAACAAAAAATCAAACCTTTCAATTCGTCCTTATTTTGATCCGGCAATTGAAAACATGGGATTGCAAAAGTATGGGTTAAGTCTTTTTGATGGTGCTTTTCATGAAGAATCAATTGCATGTTTAGAGATTAATGGAATTAAAAGGTATTTAACAGGATTAAATGAATTTGCTCCAGAAGTTAAATCATTATCTTTGGATGAGCAAGAAGCAAAAATTAAACAAATTAGATTAGTTGTAGCACAACTTGAAAAAGAACTTGCAGCTAATGTAATTGATCCTGAAGACAAAGAGTTTTGGAATAAAGTAAAATTACTCAGACCTGATAATAACGAATTTTGGGATAAGATTAAAGTTCGTTGTGGAAACGAACCTGTGCATTTAGAACCTAATACCGATCCTTATGATTTAATTAGGTTGTATGCTATAGAAAATGGTGGGTTTTCAATTGTTGCAAAATCTTTAGAAGAAGCTAGAGCTGCATCAGTTCCACCTAAATTTTATCTACATAGAGTAGAAGAAACAGCTTCTTTAAATACTGAAGTGAAAAAGCTTAGAAACAAAGCTCTTTCAGAACTTCAAAAGCTCTTTGATAAAAATACTAACAAACTGCTTTACATAGCAAAAATTTTGGATGTAAACGGAGCACAATACAAAAAGTCCACTCCTAATGATATTATCTATGATAATATGGATAAATACATTAATGGTGATCTTGTAGATAAAAATAAAAAAGTTACAGCTCGTAAATTTTTAGATGCTGCAGGTTTAGATATGGAATCTCTAAAAATTAGAGCAATTGTAAAAGAAGCAAACTATTATAGATATATTGCTTCTAAATCAGATGGTTTTATTTATCATATGTCCACATCTACAATGATGGGTCGTACTTTAGCAGATTGTGTAGAATATCTTAAGAATCCTTTAAATGAAGAAATTCTTGTAGACATTACTAAAAAAGTTGAAGAACATTGGAATCAATAATTATGGCAAAAGAAATGATAAAACGAAAGGATGGATCTTACTCTCAAAGAGGACTTTGGGATAATATCCGTGCAGCTAAAGGTTCTGGAAAGAAACCTACAGCTGAGATGCTTAAGCAAGAAAAGAAAATAAAAGCTAAAACTAAATGAGTAAGTCTAAAGCACATCCTGGATTCAAAGCAGTACAATCTAGTATTGCAAAAAAACAAGGTGTAAGTAAAGAAGCTGCTGGAGCTATTTTAGCATCTGCAACTCGTAAAGCTTCACCTGCTGCAAAAAGAGCAAATCCTAATCTTAAAAAAGTAAAAGGTTAATAACATGAAAAAGAAAATGTCAAAAGGTGGGTCCACTTCATTCGGAATGCTTTCTGTAAAAAAAGGAATTGATAAAAATCCTAGTGCTACACATGCTGATAGAATTGCAGGAGCCACTATGAAAATGGGTGGATCAGTTAAGAAAGGTAAAAAGTGTTAATTAGATGAATAATAATCTACTTCAAATAAAGATTAAACAAAGGCTTAATAAACTTGCAAGTTTTGACTATGATAACATAGAGTGCTGGCAAGTTCAAGAAGCTTTTAATAAAGCTCAAATTGAATGGGTTAGAAGGCAGATGTATGGTATTAACACTAGAAAGCAAGGTGAAGAAATATCAAGTGGATTAGTTGATGACTTACAGAAATTACTTAAGCATCAATCATTAAATATGCTTGATAGGGGAATTTATTACAGATCTACTTCTTTACCTACTGATTATCTGCATTATGTAAGAACTGATGTATTTGCAAAAAAAGAATGTTGTCCTGCTCGTAGAATGACAGTTTATGAAGTGGAAGAAGCAAATATTTCAATTATCTTAAATAATAAAGATAAACAACCAAACTTTGAATGGGGAGAAACTGTATCAACTCTTATTAATAATAATTTAAGAGTTTACACAAATGATGAGTTTGATATTACAGAATGTCATCTAACATATTACAGAAAACCAAGAGAAGTTCAATTTAATGGTTGTACCGATCCAAGTACTGGAGCAGTATTTAGTGCAGATCAGACATGTGAGTTTAACGATGACATTGCAGAAATTTTAGTTGATGCTGCAGCTAGTATATTAGCTGGTGATATTGAAAGTTTAACACAATATCAAAGAGAACAACAAAATGTACAATTAAATAGTTAACATGCAAAAGATTTCAAGAAACTCAATTTTTTCTGCAAGTCCTGTTAGTATTACAGTTCAAATGTCAGATAATTGTTCACTATGTATGCAAACAGCAGCTTTAGCACAAGATCTTTTAAATGCTGTAACAAGTCTTCATAAGCTTCATCTTAAAGTGACAGGGCTTGGATCATTTGCTGCTCACAAAGCACTTGATTATGAAGCATTTACAGGACATGCTGATGATCTTGTAGAAGGATTTCAAGGTGCTGCTGAAAAAATATTAGAACTTCCAAATACAGCTGCTTCAGAATTAAACAATGTAGAAGAAGGTTTGGATTTTCTTAGAAAGTTGTATGACAAAATATGTTCATTACAATCATCTATGCCGTATAGTGAGATTGTAAATGATCTTGATAATATTAAGTCTACAATAAATTCTATAAAATATAAGTTGTTATTTTTAAAATAATTTCTTATATTATATTATAAAGTAAAATTGTTTATTTATTTTTTATAACCCCTTAAATTAAAAGCTATGTATTTTAATCACGCCTTTAGGAAGAGCTTTCTTCCTTACGTTACAGGTAATGCAATTTCATTGCTTTCATCTGCTCCTGATGGTACAGCAAGTTTGTATTCAACCACTACTCCTGGTTTAATTGGTGCATTTACTCCTGATGGAACTGCATTACAAGCTGCAAGTACTAAACCGTTTATTCTTGCACAAGGATCTTATTATGCAAAAGACAAAATTGGTCCTTTTCACGGTGGTTACACTGAGTCTGTAAAATCTAAGGTTATTAATCCTAGATATATTACTCGTGTAATTAAATATAACGGAAGTCTTCCTCAAAATGAAAAGCAACGAGTTTGTGTTACTGGACTTGAGTGTGGTAAAACTTACAGACTCCGTTTGGATCTGAAAGGTTCTCCTGCACTTCGTTTCTTGTCTCATAACATTTATCGTACATTAGATGCATTTACAGGATGTTGCACTGACGATTGTAATGCTACATGTACAGGTGATATTGTAGATCCTACAATTGCTGTAATTAAATGGGCTGAGCAAATTGTTGATAATCCTATTCTTAAAGACTTCTTGAAAGTTAAAGTAACAAATTTTGATAGCACTTTTACAGCTACTCAAGCTGGTACAAGTGATGCTGAAATTGCTACTTTTAAAGCTGCTCTTGCTACATATGTAAGCACATTTGATCCTGCTACTGATTCAGCTGATGATGCTTGTTTGGAACTTGAAGTTGCTTATGTTGAGACTAAGTTTGGTGATTGTACTTTTACTCCTACAGATTTCTATGAACTTCAGCCTTTGAAAATTATCCTTTCTATGACTGATGAATCTGGAGATCCTTGTAATGTTCAAGGTGTTGTAATCACTGAAACTCAACCAGCTGCTCAAGCAGAAGGACTTGGAGAAACTGTTCTTCGTGAATTGATTCTCGATGGTCGTTATCGTCAAGAAGCTTATCCTGATAGCTCTCGTGTAGATAGCTTAAGGATGAGGGAAATTGAAGCTAACCCTTCATTGATTGGATTTAACAAGGCTGCAATTTATGATAGAGTAATGATTCTTCATAATGTACCTCGTTTTAACAATCCTACAGGTACTTTTGATAATGATCAGTATTTGTTAGTATTTTATGTACCTTCTGGTACAAACGTTTCAGCTTTGACTAACTACGTTATCACAGCTGCTAATGCTGCTCAAGGTGCTAACACAATTGCTCTTGAAACATATAACTAATAGTTTATGTAATATGAAACTGGGGGACAATTTGTCCCCCTTTTTTATTTTGAAAAATCCTCAAATAATTGTATATTATAATTGAGGGGTTCTATAATTATTTCCAATAAAAGTTTATAATAATGGCCAAAAAGCATCAATTAAGTTTAGAAATACCTGACACAAATAATTGTAAAATATTTCGTGTACAGGATACTAGCATATATGCTGAGCATGTGCCTGTAACTTGTCCGAGATTAGAAATTATACCTCCAGGTTTTAATCAAGCTTCCGTAATCAATATACAAATTACACCTACAAATGAAGTATCTTTTAATTATATTTTAAATGCTTGTACTTTAGGATTGCAATCATCAGGTTGTGGAGATCACTCACAAATTTTACCCGATGGTGTTTATTTTATACGTTATTCTGTAAGTCCTAACGATAAAGTATTTGTAGAATATAATCATTTAAGAACTTGTCAAATTTTAAATACATATTTTCACGAACTTTGTGAATTAGAATTAGCAGCTTGTGAACCCGAAGCAGACGTAAAAGCACAACTTGAAGATTTAAGAATGATTAAATCTTTTATCGATGCTGCTAAAGCTAAAGTAGAAATTTGTCACGATGTTGAAAAAGGTATTGAACTTTTAGCTTATGCAAATAAGTTATTAGAAAAATATCTTAAAGATGGTTGTTGTTCAACTTGTCATTAATAAACCAAAAATAAACCAATATGAATTGTCAAAATTGTAACTCTCAGATTACATGTGGATGTCAAAAACGTACTGCATCTGATGGAAAACAAGTGTGTAGTAGTTGTTTAGCAGCTTACGAAAAAAAATTAGCAGAACTTAAAAATAGAAAATTGCCTTAATGTGTTGTAATAATAGTGATATATCAAAGCTTGAAAAGTATTCAATAAATTTTGGGAATACAGTTTATTCTGAATTTCGTAAAAAGAGATATGGAATAAAATCATGTTCACTTAATAGAAAGTATTGGTTAGATGAAATAAGATATCAATTATTACAATATAAAAAAAATGATGATGCTGATGCTTTATGTTCTGTAAATATAACAGCAAATCTTGTTCCTTCACTTTCTATAATACATGATCCCATGAATAAATGTAATGTTCAAGTAAAATTTACAAATGGTAATGCAACAGCTAACATAATTGAAATTAATTCAGGTGGTTGTATTACTAATTTAAATGTAGATCCTGTTGTGAATATTGGTACATCTTTTAAATACACTCAAGATTGTGCAACACCTTCTAGTCAATGGACAATTAATCATAATTTAGGATTAGTTCCAAATATATGGGTAGAAGATTGTAGTGGTGTAGATTTAGATGCAGCTGTTGAAGTTGTAGATAATAATACTATTAAATTAAATTTTAGCCAACCTGTATCAGGTAAGGCATTTCTTTCTTAATATATAAAAGATGCCACTAAAAAAATATTTACACGATGTTGATCTAGTTGCTAATCAGCTTTTAAATAGCAGATTACACAATGTTACTACTGCTCAAAGAACAGCATTAGGTGCTACATTAGGTATAAGTGATATTGGATATCAGGTTTACGATACAACACTTCTAACTCCATATTTTTGGACAGGTTCCACGTGGAACAGTGGTATTGCTCCTTCTCTTACTTGGGGTTCAATTTCAGGTACTTTAACAGCACAAACAGATTTAATAAATTATCTTGTAGCTAATTATTATCCAAGATTAACAAACCCTGCAGGTTATTTAACTAGTTTTACAGAAACTGATCCTACAGTACCTGCCGCTGTAAAAGCAATTACAAATACACAAATATCAAATTGGGATACAGCATATGGTTGGGGTAATCATGCAACAGCTGGTTATCTTACATCTGCTCTAGCAGCATCTACATACGTACCACTTAATCGTAATATTACAATTAATGGGACAACTTTTGATTTATCTGCTGATAGATCATGGACTATTTCTACAGCAGCAACCACATGGGGAAGTATAACAGGTACTCTCTCTTCTCAAACTGATTTACAAAATGCACTAAATGCTAAGTTTAATAATCCAACTGGAACAACTTTGCAATATTTGAGAGGTGATGGGAGCTTGGCTACTTTTCCAACTATACCTGCAGCACAGGTTAATTCAGATTGGAATGCAGTTTCAGGAGTACAAGAAATACTTAATAAACCATTATTAGCAACAGTTGCTACATCAGGTGATTATAATGATTTACTTAATTTACCTATAATTCCTTCTGCAATTTTAACGGCATTACCTTGGTCAGCTAATCACACAACTGCAACTGGAAATGAATATTTAATTGGTGATCTTGTTTATTATAGTGGAAATGTTTATGAATGTATTGCAAATAATGATTCTATCATACCAACTAGTACATCATATTGGGTTAATCTTGGTGCAGGATTTCCTTTAATTCAAGAACCTGTAGATTGGAATGCAACAACTGGTAATAATCAAATACTTAATAAACCTGCAATACCAACTGTTGGTACATGGGGAGGTTTAAATTATCCTACATGGGTTAGTGGTACACCATTTGTGAAAATGACAGGTGTTGGAACATTTGCTCTGGATACAAATACATATCTTACTAGTATTTCATCTTTAGATGTAACAACTGCTTTAGGATACACACCTGTTACAAACGCGAGAAGCATCACTATCAATGGTACATCGCAAGATCTTACTGCTGATAGAACATGGAGTGTTGGTACAGTTACAAGTGTAGGTCTTACAATGCCTGCAGCATTTAATGTTGGAAGTAGTCCTGTTACAGGAGCTGGAACACTTGCTGTTACAGGTGCTGGATTACCTTCTCAATATATTCGTGGAGATGGTTCACTTGCTGATTTCCCCACTAATGTTGGTGGTGGATCTTCTGTTAATTACTACTTAAATGGTAGTGTGTCTCAAGGAACTTTTGGAGGAGATGTATATTATGAGCTAAGCAAAGTTCCTGTTGTTGGAGGTGGGACTACTTTTACAAGATTGGACGCTCAAGGAAATGGATATATAGCTTCATTTATTACTGATGCTGGTGATCCTAATCTTTTACAAATACCAGGTGGTAATTTTCATGTTGAATTTTATTTTAGTGCAAGTAGTGGTGGTGGCAGTCCATCTTTCTATACTGAGATATACAAGGTTAGCAATACTAATGTATTTACTTTTATAGCGAGCGATTCTGCTTTCCCTGAAGGTATTACAAATGGTACAAGTATTGATGTTTATTACACAACTATAAGTGTTCCGCAAACACCTTTATTGGCTACGGATAGATTAGCTATAAGGATATTTGTTACTACGTCAGGTAGAAATGTAGTACTACACACAGAAAATGGTACATTATCAGAACTTATAACAACATTCTCTACTGGTCTTGCTTCTTTAAATGGACTTAGTGTTCAAACACAATTTTTTACTCAAGGTACTTCAGGAACTGATTTTAATATCAGTTCAGCATTAGATACTCACACATTTAATCTTCCATTTGCATCAGCTAGTGCTAATGGTAAACTTAGTATAGCAGATTGGCTTGATTTTAAAAGTAAACAGAGTGCACTTAATGGTACAGGATTTGTAAAAGCTATTGGTACATCAATATCATATGATAATACTAATTATACTCCTGAGTCTCGTACTATTACAATAAATGGACTTGCACAAGATTTATCTGCAAATAGAACTTGGAGTGTAGGTGATATTCTGAGTACAGGTTCTTATGCAGATCCTTCTTGGATTACATCTCTTGATTGGTCTAAAATAACTAATGTACCTGCTCTTGGTGGTATTAACTCACTTAATGGATTAACAGGAACTAGTCAAACTTTTGCAAATGATACAAATGTAATAATCAATAGTGCTGGGACAGTTCATACACTTGGATGGTCAGGAACACTTGCAGATTCAAGAATTGCTAGTGCTGCTAACTGGAATTCAAAAGAACCAGGTATTGCTTTAGGAACTACTCTTCAATACTGGAGGGGAGATAAAACATGGCAAACATTAGATAAAAGTGCTGTAGGTTTATCAAATGTTGATAACACAAGTGACTTAAATAAACCAATAAGTACTGCAACACAAACTGCATTAAATGCAAAAGAAGACAGTATTGCAGCTGGAACAATACTTCAATATTGGAGAGGTGATAAGACATGGCAAACATTAAACACCGCTGCTGTTCCTGAAAGTGGTAATTTATATTACACTGACGCAAGAGCTAGACAATCAATATCTCTAACTACAATTGGTTCTTCTGGTGCAGCAACATATAACAATACAACAGGTGTTTTAAATGTACCTACTTATGGTGGTGTTGGTGGGTCTGGTTTTGGTTATACACTAATAATGGGATTCAATGTCACGGCTTTAGCAGCTAGTGAAACCTATGTGATGGGTACATTGTACGGATCTGGTGCAATTACTTTGTTTGAGAATAGACCAAGTAGATGGGTATTGTGCCCTAAAGTTGGTAATATTGTTTCTGCAAGTTTAGTTGTTCAATTAAATTCAGCATCTTACGGATCTCCATCAACTTCTCAAATGCAAATTAGAGTGCACAATATCACTCAAAATACAAATTCTCCTATTGATACTACATATCAAATAACATCAGGATTGTTTAGCGGAAGTCCTCCTGCAAGAAATACTTTTTACAATATAACTCCTTTGCAGGTAAACCAAGGAGACCAATTACAAGTTAGAGTTATTACTCCTGCTTGGACGACAGCACCTTCAACAATGAGTATGAACGTTATATTATTTATAGAATAAAAACAAAAACATGGTACAAGTAGAATTAAAAGTAAAACATTTCTATCTTATTTCTTATGTCCTTTTTAAGGATCAAGCCAGTGTTTCCTTTTCTACATTAGAAAAGATTAAGATAGCATGTGCTAATAAATTAGATGACGATCTCACTACTGTTGAAAGTGATGTAAATTTCTTTATCACAGTGTTTAAAAAGCTTGGTGCTGAACCAGAAGGTCAGTTCACTACACCTAATGAAGAAATGTATAATCTTTTACTTCCTCAAATTACTGCTGGTGTAACTGCAAATGATGAAGATTGGATTACATTAGCTACAGAAACTCAAGCTATTAGAACAGCTAATCAGGAAAATGTCGCAGCATACATTCAATATGCTAAAAATAAACTTAACGCATAGTGGGAGTTATTCTTTATATAATATCATTAATAATATCTGTTATACTACTTCCCCTTGGATTTGTATATATGATATTTAAAATGGTTTATAAAAGAAGATTCTTTCAAGAAGGTTTACCTGCAATAAATCAAAAATTTGTAAAACTTGCTACAGCTGTAGATATATATGGTAATGTAGCATGTTCTGAACTTTTTAACGACACGTTAATTAAGAAAGAAAGTGTTGATCGATTTGGTAATTATGGTGAAACTATTAGTAGCGTAATTGGTAAAAACAAACTTACCAAAACTCTTACTAGAACTGGTAAAATATTAGATGCTCTTTTAGATTTTTTTGATCCAAATCATTCAATTAAATCAATTAAACGATGTTGTTTGAAATTTGGAAATGTTTAGAAAATTGAGTATCTTATAATGTAAAGCTGTACTAAAGGTAATAGCTTTACTTTTTTATAAAAACTTAAAAACCAACAAGTTATGATTATTTTAACAAAAGAAGAAGTTGCTGATTTAATGAAATACGTTGACGATTTGCCATTTAAATATGGATTTCCTTTGTACAATTTTATCATAAAGAAGACTGAAGAAATTAGAAAAAAGGAAACTAAAGAAAAAATATCTAAAGAAATAAATTCTAAATAACATGAAACCTGTAAGGTCAAGTTCAGAAAAAGAAAATTGCCTACCTATATCATCTAATTGTGTGATATGGCAAGGACCAGACATATCTTGCATTAATTTATGTAAAGGTGATTCTGTTTCTGATGTTGTTTATAAACTTGCTACAATTGTTTGTGATTTTCAAAATAGTGTTTCATTAGATGATGTAGATGTAACATGTTTAATAAATGATATTTATTGTGGTCCTCAAGCTGTTCCTCCAGCAAAAACTTTAAGTGCAATACTTCAATTACTTATAGATAAAGTATGTTGTAGTGGAGGTGGGGGTGGAGCAATGCCAATGGTTCAATCATTTGCAAAATCATTTGCTTTTGAAGATGGTTTTAGTTCAAGTGGTGAGTTAGTTCTTCCAGAATGTTTACAATACACTGATTCTAATACAGGTTTGTTAATCACGTCTTTACCAATAAGTGATTATGCTGTATTACTTGCAAATTCATATTGCACACTTAAAACTCTTGTTAATACTCATACAAGTCAAATTGAAAATCACGAAACTAGAATTAATACACTTGAGTTAAAACCAGATTTTGAATTACCTTCTGTAACTCCTTTTTGCAGTTTTGGAACATTGGTTGCTAATAATCCAGTTTCTATTGTAACAATGTTACAAGAAATAGATGTAGAATTTTGTCGTTTGAGAGAAATTCTCGGTAACAATACAGAACTAAATTCCGGTGTTGGTCAACAATGTACTTATTTATCTTCTTATAATGCTTTAAGTCAAAATGGCTTAATGAGTAATATACCAGGTTGGAATCCTGTTGTAAATAATTTAGGTCAATCTTTGCAAAATTTATGGTTAACAGTGTGTGATATAAGAGCTGCAGTTGTTGATTTAAAAGGATCAATTACCGTAGATTGTAGTAGTTTTGTGTTAGGTTTTAATGCTTATAGAACTATAGAATCAGGTACTATTAATATAGTTTTTAATTCATATTGTACAATTCCGTCGTATTTTAGTAATTGTGCAACAATGTCTACAATACAAGTATCTGATGGTAATGGTGCTATTTATACAGAAACATTTAATTTAAAAACTGCTGCAGAATCACCAACTGGTTTAACAATAAATATTCAAAATTTAAATGTTCAAGTTCCTTGGACAATTACAGTTACAGGATGTTTAGAATACAAAGGAACAGTTTGTAGTAAAACTGTTACTAAACAAATACAATCATTTAATAATCCTGTTCCAACAACTACGACTTTTGTATATCCATTAAATCCTCTTTTGAATGCATTAGTGAATGGTAGATTAGCAATAATACCAGCACCTCATTTACCAAATGAAAATTTAGTTGTTGAATATTCAGGACCTGATGGAACATTGTTTTCAAAAGTAATTGAAGCAGTTGATGCCTCAACTCCAACAAATTTTACAGCGTGTATACAATGTAATACAACTGTTAGTATAACATCAGGACAACCTAGTGCTACTATAACATATTCTAGTTTACCTGGATATTGCGAATGTTTAAATAATGGATAATAATGTCTTGTACTTGTAACAAATCTCCAAATTGTGATCCTTGTGCTTTTTGTTTACCACCTGGTGTAACATGCTTACCAGATTGTAATCCGAAAGATCCATGTGGAGATGATGTTATTGATATATGTTGTGTTAAATGGGCAGGATCAGATTATCCCTGTTCTTTTATAGAAAAAGGCGACCCTCTTTGTGATATTATATTTAAAATATTAGCAAAGTTATTTCCTCCAGATCGTTGTTGTTATTTTGATATTGCTGTTACATTATTATCTGTTCCTACTACTACAATAGCTCCGACAACTACTATACCACCTACGACAACTACTATAGCACCTACAACGACTACTATACCACCTACAACAGCTGCCCCTACAACAAGTACTACTACAGCTGTACCTGAACCATTATGTATAAGTTTTGACGGAGGATCGGCAAGTGCACCATTTACTGAAATATTAGAAGTAAATGGTATAGAAAATGGTAAACCTATTTATACTTTTGCAGCAAATGGATGTGTAAAATGGGATACTGCATCACAAACATGGAGGGTTTTATTAGATTGTAATGATAATAATACAGTAACCTCTTTTTATGCGTATTTAGATGATGATACTCCAACACCAATATCCAATACAACACCATGGACATGTGTATATAATCCAAGTGGTTTTAATAGTAATTGTGATAAAGCTTTTGGTGAGGTATCAATAAGTGTAGGATGTATTACATCATTATGTGTTAGTATTGCAGGTGAAGCTGTTGGTCTTCCTTCTTTGGGAGGTGCAGGTGAAGGTCAAACAATTACTCAAACAGGTATTACAAATAATAAACCATCTTATTCATTTACATATGGTGGTTTTCCTATGACAATTATATGGTCAAATACAAATAATAGATGGGAATGGACAATTACACAACCCCCTCCAAAACCACCTCTTGTTTATATATTAAATACAACTACTTATGTTCCAATAAGTGGGATTACAGGATGGCAATGTATTGGTGATATTGATGATTGTGATAAAACGGGTGTTGCAGTTTCTCAACAAGGACCATGTCCTGATTTAATTTGTGCTGTCGGAAAAGTTCCTTGTGTTGAACCTTATGATGGTGGACCTCCTTGTATTGAACCTTTTTCCACTGGAATACCTTATATAGATGATTCAGGGTACATACAAAAAATTAATGGTAAATATGCTTACACTTGGAATTTTACAAGTGGTCCTGATGTTTTACTTGTTTTTTGGACTGGTTTTAGATGGGAAGCAAGAGTTAATGCAACTTCAGGTACTTTAGTAGGATATTTACTTTCATCAACATTGGAAGGTACATGGACTGTTGTTACTTCAACAGGACAATATATTAAAGAAACTTCGCTTGGTCAATGCTGTAATTGTGTAATTGTAGAATATCCAGATAGTAATCCTAGAACTGGAACTTATACTACTTGTAATGGTGAATTTGCAGAATGGACAATTGCAGAAGCAGGTACTAACTATGCTGGTTTCTGTACAATCACTAATAGAAATATCGAATATCCAAACTTTGGTGTATTTGGTACTCCTATAGTGTACACTAATGGTGAATGTAGTAATTATACTGGTTGTCCTATAAAGTTATGTTTTGTAGTTGATACTGGAGAAGCTGGTAAAAACTACGTAAATTATACAGGATCGATTACTTTATTTGGTGGAAAACCTTATTACACAATAACAGATATTGTATTTAATGTTCCTACAGTTCCTATCGCATATGTTTATTTTAATCTATCGGCAAATAGATGGGAAATAGGTGCAAACTTAGGAAATAACACAGTAGCAGGTGGTACATTATATGGTTATATAACAGCTATTACTCCGCCAGCATACCCTATACTTGGAACATCTGTTGATTGGACAATGACATCTGTAGTACAAAATAAATGGTTGTTTATAACAAAAATTCCTACAGATCCTACAAATCCCATTTGTCCACCATTAGATGGACCTCCAATACCATAAATGTAAAAAATGGCTAAACTTATAAATATATTAATGACTATATCAGGTACGGACTTGGGTCCGTATGATGTATTCTATTTAAATGCTTTAGGAGTTGTTATAGGAAACGGGCCTACCAATGTTCCAAAATCATCATTTTTACCTCCAGGTGGGTATACTATATCTGTACCAAATGATGTAGTAAAAGTTAGATTAAAATCAAAAAGTCAACTATGTAATGATTATTATGTTGACAAAACTGTACCTGTTACACCAGGTACTATTCCTGTTGTTACAACTACAACATCATCAGGTATAACTACAACTACTACAATACCTATAATTCCAACTACAAGTACAAGTACTGCAACACCAACTACAAGTACAACTACAATAGCTCCAACTACGGCAGCCCCTACTACCGCAGCACCAACAACTACATTAGCACCAACTACAGCTGCTCCAATTGTATGTAGATGTTATACAATAGCTAATACAGATCCTTTTGGTTTTCCAAATAGATCTTACACATTTTTAAATTGCGATGGTAATTCAGAAACAGGAACAATAGCTGCAGATAGTACAAAAGAATTTTGTGCTGCTCAAGGCTCAATTTTAGGTCAAGGATTTACTATAGTAGGAAATGTTCCTTGTTTTGGATTTTGTGGAGTTACTAATACAACAACAGGAAGTATTATTACTACTTTACCTCCTGAAACAACAACTAGTACAGCACGTCCTGTAACAATACATAATTTATGTTATAGTATACAAACATGTGATCCAAATAACTTTACATCTAGTGCATGTAATTGTAGTGGTAATCTTATATCTCAATATTACAGTCCATGTCCTGCTCCATTAGCAGTAGGTTGCATTTTATATACAAATGTTGCAATGACAATTCCAGTTACTGGTGGATTCTATTCGGAAGGTATAAAATGTATGACAGTAAATGGTAGTGGTGTAATAACAGCAATTAACGGGTGTCCTGCAATTACAACTACATCATCAACAACACGTAGTGGTGGCTTTACCCAGACAAAGATTTGTTGTGCTGAAGTTAATCTACCTGGTGCACCTTGTTCACTTGTTGATGCTGTAGGTAGTCAAACATGTTTTGATCTTGAAAGATTCCCTTGTGATCAACCAAATCTATATTGTTCAACAACCACATCACCTTAAATTTTAAAATTTTAATAAATGTCCTGTACTTGTGGTCCAATAAAAAATAAAGAGTGTTGCTGTAAACCAGTGGCATCTTCTTTAATTTGTACTACTACAACATGTCCTCCTGAATGCGAAACTGTTGTATCGTCTGATTGTGTCATTTATTCAGGAAGAAATCTTAATTGTATTAATGTTGTTAAAGGTGATAGAGTAACAAAAGTTTTTCAAAATATTATTCAAATATTAGGGTTAGATAATTGTTTAACAACAACTACTACTCTTAATTGTGTTATAGATGGTTATCTTGTAATAAATGATTGTCGATTGTTTGGTAGTATAACGGGATATAGTGGTCCTATTGGTTGTTTAAATAATCCTCCAATTACAACTACTACTAGTATACCTACAACAACAACTGTTGCACCAACTACTACAACTTTAGCTCCCACAACTAGTACTACCACTATTGCTCCGACTACAGCAGCACCGACAACTAGTACAACAGTTGCCCCGACAACAGCAGCACCATGTTATTGCTATAGTGTATATGCTGGGCCAAATACAGATGGTGTAAATTTTACTTATAAAAATTGTGAAGGGCAAGATAGTAATGGTTATGTTGATGCCACTGAAACAATTTACATATGTGCTAAACAAAATAGTATTGTTTCTCTTGAACCAGGAGATGAATTTATAACTAATACAAATAATGTACTATGTAATGATGATGGCGATTGTCAAACAACTTCAACCAGTACAACTATTGCACCAACAACAGCTGCTCCAACTACTAGTGCTCCTACGACAGCTGCTCCTACGACTAGTACTACTGCAGCACCTACCACAGCAGCACCAACTACATCTGCTCCTACCACAGCAGCTCCACCATTGGGTTGTGTTGTTGTTGCTAGTAATATAGTAAATAGTGATGTTTGTGAAGATTTACTAGAACAAACTAGAGTTTTAACAATAATGTATTTAGTGGGAGGAGTTCCTGCACCAGCACCTTTCCCAATTACTTATAGCTTTGATTATACAATTTCTACAGGTGGATTTACAGTAGAAAATTTAACTATACCAACAGGTGCATCATCTGCAAGTGATCAATGGCTAATAAGAACAATTTTAGATTGTACAGAAAGAAATACTATAACAACATGGACATTAACAAACTTTGTTTTATCTCCTGGTACAATTCCTTTATGCAGTACTGTAACTACTAGTACTACAACAGCTGCTCCTAGTGGATGTAATTGTTACGATATAACAAATATTAGTCAAAGCCCAATAGATCCCGGTCCTGCAATATTTTGTAGAACAAGTACTTTAAATTGCGGTGTTGTTGCACCTGGAGATACTTGTAGAGTAGAAATATCATCATCAACAGCTTCTGCTTTAGCAAGCTCAGGTGATTGGAGTGTTAGTTTTGTAAGTTCTGTATTTTGTCCTGCAAATGAAATTTGTTGTGCTCCAACATTTAATAGTATAGTTAATAATGGAAGTGATTTAAGTCTTAATTTTACCACTGATACAAGTGCTGGTTGTTTACCATGTCAAGCCATAACAATTGAAAGTTCAACTAATGGTGGAACTACATGGAGTAGTTTTACAGGAAGTTGTACATCACCTCGTTTATTTACCATTCCTACAGGACCGACATTATTTAGAATTGTTCAAATTTGTTCTAATGGTTCTAGTGTGCCATCAAATCAATTAGCATACAATGGACCATTTGCTCCAACTACAACTACTAGTTCATCAGGTGGTACTGGTGGTACTGCTACTGTCACTGTAAGAAATGAAAATTGTGGTGGTGGTAGTATACTAAGTTCTAGTATAAATGGTAATAATTTAACTTTATCAGCACCATATCCTTTAACAAATACTCAATCTGGCTTTATAAGTCTTACAAATACTGTAATTAATTTTGGATCAACTAATTTGATACAATTAAATGTTAATAGTAATACTCCAGGAACAGGAAATTGTGGAATAATGTATGTAGAAGTTACAGATACATTTGGAAACATAACAACTTATTCACAACAATTCACATTTGAACCAGTTGTACAAGTACCAAATGTTATTATAAATCCAACTGATAGTGTTAGTATTTCTATACAATGTCTTCCTGGTGGTTGTGATTAATTTATAAATATTTAATTAATGCAAGTAGTATTAAAAATAACAGATTTACCAAGTGGTTCCTCAATAGGTCCAACATTTAATGTTATTCCTAACGTAGGAACTGTTTTTCCTACACAAGTTACATTAATTGATTTATTATCTCCTACAGGAGCTATTGTAACTGTAGATGATAATGTTGAAAATATAACATTACAATCAACAGGAGGTCAATGCAGTTCTAGTAAAAAAGTTACAATAGAAGGATTATGTGGTAAGCCGTTAAGATGTTGTGTAATTGAAGATACAACAAGTACCACAACATCTTCTGGAAATCCAACATCTACTACCACAATTTCTTCACGAAGAGTAATTCAGTCTAACGTGAATCAAATTGAATTTTTTGATCCTTGTGTTATTCCTGGAACTCCGTGGATTAAATCATTTACATTAACAGGACAAAATTTATTTCCAAATAGTAATATTATTATACAATCACCAACAATAGTATTTGGTATATCTGAATCTGTAACTGGTCCTTGGTCAACTAGTATTACATTTAATTCATCAAGTGGTGGATTTATTAATCCAAACCCAAAAGTAATTTATGTTAAGTTTGATCCACCTGTTCCATTAGGGTATACTGGTACAATAGGAATTGCTGGAGCAGGTGCTCCTCAAGTTAATATTGATGTAACCGGTAATATAACAGGATCATGTTTTACAGCAACAACAACAAATGGAACTATATTTATTCCTTTTGATTTTGTCTACAGAACTTATTGTAGTGGAGTAAACTTCCGTGTTGATATAGCTCGTACTGTTGGAGGAGTTCCTCCTTATTCAGCATCTCCTTTTGTTTTTTCAACTGAAGCAGGTGCTTTAGCAAATACAGATTGGACATTGCTAGGTCCTGAAGGAAGTTTTGCTTATGCTCCAGGTGGTTTAGTTCCAGGTACTCCTTTACCTGACGGGACTTATTGGATGGTTTTTAAAGATTCTGTTGGTACACTTAAAACACATAGTGTTGTAAATACTTGTAATGCAGGTAGTCTTGTAACAACAACTACTACAGCAAGAGTTTTCGATGATCAATGTAAATGTTATGAAGTGACAAATATTTCTGGTTCTACAATAGAATTAACAGTAGATTATCCTAATTTACTATGTGCACAGGATTATCTTCCACCAGGGCCAATTGCAAATGGAGGTTCTGATATAATTCAAATTACCGGTATACAAGCATTATTGTTACAAGCTACTGGAGATTGGACTGTTGCTCCTGCAACATGTATTGGTTGTGAACAATGGCAAAATGTAACAAATGCACCACTTTCTATAAATTACAAAGATTGTAATGGTGTTCTTAAAGTAGCTCAGATTGTAGCTCCTGGAGGACGTATTTGTTATGGTGTAGGTAATAGTACTGAACCTGGTCCTGGTTGGGTAAATACATTTTTTGAATGTGGATAATAATTAGTATTTTTTTAAAGTAATAAAAATTTATAAAAATGTCATGTAATTGTGGATGTAATTCTGGTTGTGGTTGTGATCCGAATCCGTGTCACAAACCTTGTACTACAACTAGTACAACAAGCACAACTACTATTCCTTGTATTGGAGAACAATGTGATGAGTTGTATGATTGCGAATGTGTAAGATATATAGGAGAAGATTTACTATGTTATGGTATAAAAAATGGTACAACTTTATGTGAAATTATACAAATCATTAATGATGAGATTTGTAAATTAGGACCAGTAGCTACAACAACATTAAGAGATTGTAGATTTGGCACATTGACTGCTACTATTTTAACAACAACTACAACAATTGCACCAACTACAACTACTAGTTCTACTAGCACAACTACTAGTTCTACTACAAGTACTACAACAGTATCTTGTACTTATAATGGTGGTAGTGCTTTCGTTGTTCTTCCAACAACACAAGCTCCAACAACAATACCTCCAGCTCCAACAACCACTACAACTATTGACGAACCAATAATAATAGACCCAAGTCTTTGTGTTGGTTGTCCACCAGGATCACTTCAATGTAAAGCATATGATATAACAATAACACAAACAAGTAGTATGGCTGGTGGTTCTCTACCTGCTGCTGAATATATTGATTGTGTTACAGGTCAATGGGTATCAATTGATACAGTAGGAAGTATTACATATAAATGTGTTTGTGGATGTATTCCACCAACTGTTCGTTATGGTAATACAGCGGTATGGTTGCCAACTGGTTCATTTTGTCCTGGAT
>Ga0315906_10000130_pt1 | contig 122303 bp, 132 predicted proteins | sample LakEriMetagenome_4_FD_203526 | JGI IMG/M metagenome (GOLD analysis project Ga0315906, IMG submission 203526) | Freshwater fungal communities from buoy surface, Lake Erie, Ohio, United States - Buoy 2 MA122 | ecosystem: Environmental > Aquatic > Freshwater > Lake > Lake biofilm | place: USA...
GTGCAAATGGTGCTAACGGAACATCTGGTACATCCGGCTCTTCTGGTGCAAATGGTGCTAACGGAACATCTGGTACATCCGGCTCTTCTGGTGCAAATGGTGCTAACGGAACATCTGGTACATCCGGTTCTTCTGGGACCAGAGGAACATCTGGTACATCCGGTTCTTCTGGGGCAAATGGAACCTTAAGTCTCACAGGAGCCACCACGAATGGTGTCATAACTTATGATGGAAGTGGATCGAATGCTACTGTTGAATCTAATTTAACTTTTGATGGTTCTTTGCTAAATGTTAGTGGAGACTTGAATGTTATCGGTTCTTATGACTTTACACATAATCCAACTACTGAATTATCTACTTCAGGTGGTTACGGAGACGTGGTCACGTTTGGTTCAGGAGGTGGTGTTACATTTAGTTGTTATTATTTTACTTCTGGTAGTGCTTGGTCTCTAAGTGATTCTAACGGAGTTGCAACTTCGACTGGTATGTTAGCTATAGCTTTGGGTAATACGGTAGCGTCTGGTATGTTACTAAGAGGATATGTTAGAAACGACTCTTGGACCTTTGCTACGGCTTCTGCTGTCTATCTAAATTCTACGGCTGGAGCTCTTTCAAACACAGCTCCGACTGCTGCAAATGATGTAATTAGAATTGTTGGATTTGCTATTAGTAGAACTGTAATATTTTTCTGTCCTGATAATACTTGGATAGAAATATAAATTATTTATATATAGAGTATGAGTAGATACAATACATATACACTTCCATTAGGCCCAGTTGATATTACGGCTGATGCTGGTGATCCAGATGTTAGAAAAGTTATAAGTAGCACAGTTACTGGAATAACAACAAGCTCATTGACTGATGTTTTACTTTATAGTACTCTTGTTCCGGCAGGAACTTATATAGCAAATGAGGTATTGGATATTAGAACTTTAGGTACAAAATCCGCTACTAATAATACTTGCACTCTTAGATTTTGGTATGGTACCACTGCTTCTTTATCAGGAGCGACTCAGTTAGCTCAGTGTTTATATACTTCAACTTCTCGGTCTCTTCCTCTTCATAGAAGATTGGGTATAAGATCAGCAACTAACAGTACAATAGCTTTTGATACCACTAGAAGTGCAACAACTGATTTAGCTTTTGGAGGCAGTGAATTAAATGGTAGGAATGGTGAATCACCAGGTGGTATTGATTTGGTATCTGTTAATTGGCAAAATGATGTTTGGATTCTTGTAAGTGGAGATGTTGATAATGCTTCTGATGTTTTACAGGTTAGATATTTTAAAATAAATAATTAAAATGGGTAAAATTAATACTTTTGAGGTAGCTGGTGCTGTTGGATTTGTTGATGGTGTTACTGTAACTGATTCAACAACTGATGGACAAATAGCTCTTATAGAGTCATTTTTTATACCAGCTGGTACTTTGAAATCAAATGATGTTATTAATATACAAGGAGTGGTTCAGAGGGCATCAACAAGTGATTCTCAGTATTCTTGTTATGTATATTGGAATGAAACTAATGATTTAACAACTCCTATTTTATTGGCTCGATCTCTTACAAATAGTGTGAATGATGACTATTGTCCGATATATAGAACAATGGCAATAGTGGATTCCACCACAACTTTAGTTTGGAGTACTAGTCAAACAACTGCAACTGATTTGGGTGATACTGGTGGTGAAGAGACCAACATTGATATGACTACAATAACAACTATAAATTGGAACACAGATGGTTATTTAATACTAGCGACTGATAGAGTGGATACAATGACAAAAAGATATTTTGGAATAATAAAATAATAAAATTATGGCGGAAACGAATACATATAGTTTAGGAAAAGCTTGGAATGTAATTAGCAATTGCGCGGCGGTTACTGGCATAACAGCTTCTGGTCCTGCATTGATAAAGTCAATTGAAGTTCCACCAAATAACTTCGGTGTAGGAGATATTGTGCAAATAGAAGCATGTTTTTCAAAACAGGGTAGTAGTGGTAAATATTTCACTGAACTATATTGGAATACATCAGCTACACTAACAAATGCTCGTTTAATTTGCCATGGTACATTAAATCCTACTTATGACGGTGATTATGCTCCTGCTTCATTTACATATAGTAATATATTTAGAAGAGTTCAAATTGTTAGTTTAACTAATTCTACGAGATCTTTTGATCCATACAATACTTTTAATTCTTCTACTTTTAGTAGAGGTACTGATTTATTTTTTAGAGACAGAGTTTCAGGTACTGTTGATGATCAGTATCAAATTATTGGAACACAAGAGTCTCTCGGATCTATAGATTGGACACACTATAATCAAATAGCTCTTAACGGTGGTTTTATTATTGCTGCTGGGGGTGTGGAAAACTCTAATGATAGGTTAAGGTGTGAGTGGATAAAGATAAGTAATTTGACCACAGGTAACTTTACTGTACCAGCTCCTCCTCGTTAATATTTTTGATAAGACTTCTCTTCTACAAATAAAGATCCATATTTTATATTAATTTCTTTTTTAATTTCAGCTCTTTGATCATTTGTGAAATAAACTAATCTTGCGAGTTCTATAAAATTTTCGTCAAATTCTTTATTTCTTTCCTTATCTCTGATATCATCTTCTATTATCCAAAGTTTTTTATTTATAGAAACTAATTTTTGATAGTCAATTTCTTCGATTTTTAATTGATTAAAAACTATATTATTCAGATAAATAAATTCTTTTTCAATATTTTTCAATTTTTCATTATTTGTGATATTTTTCATTTTTATATCTAATATTGATAGTTTATCAACTATTTCACCAATTGAAACTTCTATTTCCATTTTTATTAATAATTTTTTATGTGTATAATTACTTCTGTAAAGTATTCTAAAAAGTGATCATTGAATAAGTCCCATTTTACATTGTATCCATCTAAAGAATAAACCTCGTAGTTTGGAAATTGAACTAATATTTCATCTCTAAACTTTCTAAATTTTTCCTTTAAATTATTTCCCAAGTGCCATTCTCCAGAAATCTTACTCACATTACTTTTAATCCATTCAATATTTTTTGAATTAAAGATGTCATATTCACCACCTTCGCAGTCCGTTTTTAAGAAGTCAATTTTATTAATATTATATTTTTCAATCAGGTCACTGAATGAAATACATTCCATTTTTTGTTGTCCTCCGTAAATATAATCACCATCGGTTATTCCTGTTTCATCGGATATTCCCAGCTTCAAACAGGTGGATGAAATATCTTTCATATTTTCCAATAAAGTATCAAATTCCACATCGCTTGGTTCTAAACAATACACGTGTTTAATTTTTTCACCAGCTGAGTAAGGAAATGGACCTACTGAACTTCCAATATCCATAACAACATCACCTTTTTCAATTTGAAAAAATCTTTCATAAATTTTGTCTTCAAATATTTCTTTGATAAGTATTTCTTTTTGATTCAAATTATCTTTCATCCATCCCCATTCGAAGTTATTTAATTTATCAATACTTTTGATTCTATTGATTACCATTTGACCGGTAATCTTTTTGTGACATTCAAATTGTCTGTCGGTTCCTTTATGGACAGGACACCAATTCCAGTCGCCTTTATCAAATCTAAACTCACTTTTATTCCAACATCCAGAACAAACACTTCTATCAATAATTCTACTACAGTTTGATTGAAATTCGTGGTCTGATGTTGTAAAATTAGAAATCATGACAACATGTTTTCCTAATGCCCATGACAACCATGAAAGTCCACTCGATAAACCAATCATAAACTCACTGTGGTGAATCACATTCATTGTATATTCTATGCTAGTATCTAATAAATTTTCAACTCCGTAGTATTCTACCGAATCTTTTGATATATTTACGACTTTGTATCCAGATCCGTTTAGATAGTTTATAACTTCTTGCCATCCAGTTAGATTATTCCAGTATTTAAGACCAGATGTTGAGTGTGGTGCAATAACTACATATTTTTCTTTATATGGATTTTGACCAGGCACGAAGTCAATTTCAGGTTTAATTTCTTTAAATTCTAATCCTAATATATTAGAGGCCGCTTTTTGTAAAGGTATTGTATTTGGTTCTTCCGGCTCTTTGTCTTTATTCCAGAACCATCCTAAAACATACATAGCATAAAGGTTATGAACTACAACTCCTGGATCTATAAACTCTATTTCAGGATAAGAATTCCTAAATAATTTATTCCAAAATGTTGATGTGATTACATGACAATTCCATTTTTTTCTAAATTCATCAATATAAGGCATCCAAGCGATAGTGTCTCCTAATGAAGATGAATCCATGCTTATATAGACTCTTTTTCCTGTGCAGTCATAATTAAATTCTATTAACTTACCTGAGTCATCAACGACAATTCTCCATTTCTCAAAATAGGTTTTACTTGGAGATGCCCACATTCCTGAACTTAAATCAGTTTTATAAACTAAATTATTTTCTCCATCAAAGAAAAAGACTGGATACTTTTTCTTTGAATTACCAACAACTTCAAAGAATGCCTTTTGAACAAAGTGTAGATTAAATGAAACGTTGTCTTCAATTGTTTGTTTTTTTATTAACTCAGTTGAGTTAAACTCATCAATATATCTTTGTTTAGTTTCTTTTGAATTCATATTTCTTCTAATTTTTTTATCATTTTATTTAGTATTGGTAAGTTTTTTTCGCCGTGTATGAATAGTAAGTTTTCTTTTTTTGATGGAATTCGTAACCATGAATCTACTATTACATCTTTGTCAGAAAAACCAATTTCTGAATATACTCTATCAATCGTATCTAAAGTTCCATTTACATAAATACAAGGTAATCCGTCTAATATTTTCTTTTTATATAAAAGACAATTTAAAATAGTTTCTTCGTTATAAGGAGCAAACCATTCGTTATTTTCTAATATTATTGGATTTTCACACATATCGGACCACTCTTGTAAAAAATCTAAAGTATTTTTACCAGCGATAAAATAACCTGTTTGTCTATATCTTTCTCTAATTTTCTGATCTATATCATACAATTCACAAACTGGATGCTCTAGTGTATTTGTTAAGTCTTCTTTAGTTTCAGCTCCTCCTCTCCCGTTGTAAAAAAGATAGTCATATACTCCTTCTACAAAGTATGGATATTCTAAATATTTAGGATACATTGAAAAGATGTTATCAACATATTTAGTAGCAATTGAATCGCTATCTACATATGCGACTGTTTCTACATATTTTTCTAAAACATCTTTGACTACTTTTGGTCTTTGTATTAACATTTTATAAATGTTAGAGTTTCCTCTATTTATGTAAAAGTTATCACCAATAGTGTTATACATTTCGGAATCCACTTCTAAATCACATATCCAATTTATTGTATGGCAGTTTTCTATATCTAAAACTCTATCTGAATTCATCAGATAGACATAAATTGGGTGATTACTTGATTTTCTTATTGATTCAGCACATAATTTCGATATTTCAAAGTATTTTTCATTTGAATAAAGAACATATCCAAATTTATGTTTAGAATTTTCCTTTATTATATTTTCTAATAATTTTGAGTCTTTATTAGTATCCCCTTTCAAGAAATGGCAATTTTGTTCATTATTATAGATTCCACAATATGTCTGTAAGTTGAACATTAGTATCGGTATATCATAACAGAGAGTTTCTTTTATGACGAGTGGATTTAATTCAAATCGTGAAGTAAAAAGAAACACATCACATGCTTCAATAAAGTTTTTGACATCTGATCTTTCTCCCCAAATTCTACAATTATCTGGTTTATTTTCAATTACTGGACCCCAATAATCTTGAAAATTACCCGCTAAGTTACCTACAAAATGAAATTCGTAATTTTTGTCTAAAAAATGTTTAGCAATTTCAAATGCGTATCCTTGATTTTTTCCGGAAGTAAATAACCCAACATTTAAGACGTGTATTTTATTAGGGTCAAGTCCTAATTCGACTTGAGATTTATATTTGTTTCGACTTTTTTTATCAATTGGATATTCGATGACCGTCGAATCCACTCCTAAATGTTTGTACATTTCTAATGACCACTGAGATACAAATGTAAATTTATCTGGAAGATATCTTTTAAGTCCGGAATTGTTATGAGAACTATGAGTTGTCTCTATTATTTTCCAATTTCTTTCACTGCAATAAATCTTTTTAAGTATCTCTTCTTTAATGAATGTTTCGGATATCTCTTCAATTAAAATTAATTCTGGTGATAATTCATCAATAATTGAAATTATTTTTTCTTTATTTTCATAAAGTGGAATAAAGTTATCGCCAAGTATTTCGATAACAGCATTTCTTTGAACAACAAAATCTGATGATAAAAAATCATATTCTATACACCAAATATCATAGGTGTCTTTTAAAATTTGTATTTTATTTAGAGTGAATTGTGGAGCTCCTCCTGTTGAAAAGTGAGAAGAAATTATTAAAAGTCTCTGTTTCATCAATAAATTATATTGTCAATAAAATAAAAGTTTCTTTTTTAATATATACTCTATGAAATTGACAAAATTCTTTGAGTTTAAAAGAGGAGCTTTTACTCCAATTAAGTCATTTAGGATTCAAAATGAATTACCTTCAAAGTTGTGGGATAATTTTGAATTGGACGGTGATATTAAAAAACAGTTATTACAAATTGCTCAGGATTTCTTTGAAGGAACTGAAATAAAAACGGATGTTGTTGATATAGTTTTATGTGGATCTCTGTGTAATTATAATTGGTCTGAAAAATATTCAGACTATGATTTACATATAACTATAGATTATAAAAATGTTGATGAAGACTATGATTTAGTTGAAAAACTATGTGATTATGCTAAGAAAATTTGGAACCAACAACATGATATTAAAATAAAGGGTTATGAGGTTGAGGTTTGTATTCAGGATGATGCAATTATGCGTGATGAGTTAAAAACCGGAAAAATGGGAGGAGTCTACTCATTGATGAATGATAAATGGGTTAAAAAACCAGAAAAAGTTGATTTTAAACCAAATGAGAGAATGATTAAAGAAAAATCTAAGACTATTATAATGTCTATAGATGATATTGAATCCGATTCTAAAGAAAAGGACTTTGATGAACTAGAACCAAAGATAAAAAAGGTTTGGAAAAAGATAAAAAGTTATCGACAAAGTGGATTAGATTCCGAAAGTGGTGAATTTTCATTGGGTAACTTAGTATTTAAGTTACTAAGAAGAAATGGATATATCGGAAAAATCATGGAAATGAAAAGAAAATTATACGACAAACAATTTAAATAATATGGATATTAAAATTTCAGAAATACAAGAACTATTTAAAGAGATATTCGAGGAAGAAGAGGGAATTGCTTCTTCCGTAGAGATAGTTTATGAGATGTCACCAGATGAAAAGTTTTATAAGATGGTGATATCTATTCAGGGTTTAGAAACTGAAGATGTTTCTATTATACATACAAAGTACATATTCAAAGTTGATTTAAATAAAAAAAATCTAATTGAGAATTCTTTTATTTACTTATATGATATAAATTGTGTTTATCACAAAATTGAGTTTGAAAATGTATTAGATGTTAAGAAGAAAATTGAAGATATCATAGACTCAAATGATTTTGGTCAAGATTTACAAATTCTTTCAGACTTTATTGAAGCACCCGCTATGTTTTTAAATTACTACATGCGTAGAGCAAAAATCACTGACTATTCGGTCTTTGATGTTGAGTATCAACCAAAGTTTAAAACAACTCCTTGTGATGAAACCACATTTGACTTTAAAATCAACATAAATAATAACTATAATATGGAGTTGTCAATTTCTAAGGTTGATAAAACAAGTGAGGATGAAATAGACATATATAAATACCAATTTCGTTTTATGGATGAGATAGAGACGTTTGAAACAGACACTCTTAAAAACCTGCACTTCTTTATTGGTGACCATGTCGCTAAAATATTAGATAAAAAACTTAAAAATAAATAATGAAATATTTACATAAGTTTTTACAACATTTAAATGAATCTCAGGATATAACAGATCTTTCTAAAGAAGAGTTAGATGAGATGTTACTTCCTATAAAGGATTTGGATATTGAATATTCTTTTCAGCCACCAAGAACAATCACAGAAGGTGAATATGAGGGATATACTTCAATGAATATCATATTCAGAAATTCATTTAAAACTGGACCTATGGGTGGTTACACCGAAATGATAATTGATGATAAGTTTTGGGAGTTTTTAGATGAACTTATATCTTTTAAAAATCGTTTAGAAAGTGTCCAGGTGTCAATTAATACTAGTTGGAAATGGGGTATTGTCGTTTGTTTTATTCAAAATGCAAAAGTAGAAGGCGATTTATTCAAAGTTCAAAAATTGTACAATGAAATGTCCAAAAGGACAAGTGCTGCAAAAAGTGATTTTGTAAATGGTATTGTGAAAAGATTAAATAAAGAAGAATTTAAAATTACTGTAAATTGTAATGGTTTTGGACCTGGTAGTTATACTGATAGAAAGTGGAATGGTCTTTTTAGGGGAATAGATTTCTCTGATTTCGATGTTGAGAAAAATATAACAGAGGACCGATACGGTGATAAACAGGCAGAGATTACAATAACTATTAAAAAGTAATTTCTGGAGGAATATCAAAAATTTAATATATATCACAAAATTTTAGCATTTTTAAATGGCTACTTATAACAATTTTAATACATCAGGATTTGGTCAGAATTTCATAGGAAATAACTCAGCAATAGAAAATAAAGGATTATTTAGTAGAATCTTAAGAACACTTTCTAATTATGGTATGAACTATGATGACATGATTATAAAAAATCAAGTCGGTATTGGAATCAATGAAGATCCTTACTCAGCAAAGGGTAATTCTATGTATGATTTCTTTTCACAAAGAGCTGTTGCTTCAGTTTTAAATAGAAAATCAATTCCTTATTTAGATAAGTCATATGCTGATAAAAGAAGAATTTTAAGAGAGTATTCAATTAAAGATGAAATTAGAGATTTTGTTTCTGCTATATCAGATGAGACAGTAGTTTATAACGAGGATAAAGACTTTTGTTCACCAAGACCGCTGCCTACTGATTATTCACAAGAAATAACAGATAAGTATCAAGAATTTTTTGAGAGATTATACACAAAATTTGGATTCTCGGATAATATCACCGCTTGGAATATGTTGAGAGATTTCTTAATTGATGGATATATTGCAATTGAAATAATTTATGATGATAAAAAGAAAAATGTTATCGGATTCAACAGATTGAGACCCGAGACATTAGTTCCGGCTTATGAGCCAAATGTTGGCCACCTTTGGATTCAGTTTCCAGAAGATCCTCAACTTAGGAGAATTTTCTTAGATTCTCAGATTATTTATATATCATATTCCACTCAAAATGATTATTCGGAAACTTCTTATGTGGAAGGATTAATCAAGCCTTATAACCAATTAAAAATTCTTGAACAAACAAGAATTATGTGGAACGTAACAAATGCAATGATTTGGCAAAAATTTACAATTCCAATTAAAGGTTTATCTCGTCAAAGAGCAGAAGAACAGATAGGTCAATTAATTCATGACTATTCGGAGGAAGTTGAATGGGATGATACCTTAGGAACTTTATCAATAAATGGGTCTAAGCACTTACACTATAACAAACAAATCTGGTTTCCAGAAGGAGATGCCGGAACACCGGGATTTGAAATCGTTAAACAAGAGGGACATGACTTAAATGATGAAACAATGTTAAAGTGGTTTCACCAAGGACTTAAAAGAGCTTCAAAAATTCCACTTACTCGTTTTGAGGGTGACTCGGGTGGTGGTAACTTAATAACAGATGCCGCTGAGATGACAAGAGATGAAATTAAGTTTCATAATTTTATTAGTAGATTGAGAGCAAATTTTAAAGAGATTATTGTTAAGCCTCTTAAATTACAAATGCTAATCGAGTTTCCTGAGTTAAAGGATGATGAAGTTTTTGTTAATAGCGTTGATATCATTTTCTATACTAATCAGATTTTTGAAGAATGGAAAAAAATAAATAATTTAGCTAAAAGAGCTGAGGCTGTTACTACATTAACCGGAATTATGAATGGAGAACAACCATATTTTCACATTGAGTGGATTATGGATAATGTCTTTAAATTAACACCTGAAGAAAAAACTGAAAACCAAAGATATTGGGCTAAAGATGCCGCTAATAAAGCGGCTGCTGGTGCGGCTGGTGCTGCTCCTGGTGCTGAAGGTGGTGCTCCAGTTGAAGGAGAAATGCCGGCTGAAGGTGGAGAAGCTCCTGTTGAGGGTGGTGGTGAAGCTCAAGCAGGAGCTCAAGATGCTCCAGAGGCACCTGCTGAAGGAGGAGGAGAAGCGCCCGCTGAAGGAGGAGAATTTGAGTTTTAAGAGTTAAGAATGTCTAAGTCAAAGTCGGTAAGAGAATCAATTCCTTTATCTAAAATTTTATCTAAGATATCATCTTTTGAAATCCATTCTTTTTTATATTTTTTTATCAAATATAAAATTTCTTCCTCGACATTCCTTTGATAATTGTTGTAGTATTTTGTTTTTATAAAATCGTCATTGATTATTTGTCTTGTTAAATCAATCAATTTAAATTTTAAATTATAACTATTGTAGAGGATATCTAGCTTTTTTAGCAAATAATCATTTAGAATTGCAAACATACATTCAAAGTTATTCTCGTCTGTATATTCTACTATAGATATTTTACTGTATAGACTTTGAATATACTCTACCTCTGTAGAGCTCATTTTTTTCAATAATTTATCCAACTCATACTGAGTGTGTTGAGTTACAACTTTATAAAATTTCATGCCGCCATTTTTGGTAATTCAAAATAAAAATTATCTATTTGACCTTCTATATTTATATGTTGAAATAGTTTTAAATCTATGTCGGATTCAAGTATATTTTTAACTTTTTTACCCCAGTTCGTGTCTAAAAAGGTAACATCAATTTTTAAGTTAATGATTTGGTTGTTTAGGATAATAAAAACAAATTTATTTATAACAGAACAAACATTTACCAAAGCGGTTGTGTATTTAAAATCATCCGAAACACTAACATAAAAGACACTTTGATTATTTGGTATTTCAACATCAAATTGAATTTTTTTACCTTCTTCTAATAAAATATTTAGGTTTATTTCTCTTTTGTATTTTTTCCAATTACTAAATCGTGATAGAATGTCTTCATAATCCTCTATTTTGGAATTATTTAATTCTATTTCAAATGTCCTTTTCATTAGAATAATTTAAAGTCAATTTGCTTTTTTTCTAAATCAACTGTTGATACTATAACTTTTAAAGGATCCCCTAGTCTAATTTTATTACCCATTTCATCTGAAATAGTATAATGTTCTAAATCTACTTTTACTTTACCTATTGTATTATATCTTATCATTCCCTCGCATTTGGATTCGGTTAATTCTACATAAATTCCCCAATCTGTTACACCTGATACAATTCCGTCAAAAACTTGACCAATTTTATCTTGTAAAAACTCAGCTTGTTTGTATTTTATAGAGTCTCTTTGTGCTTTTGCTGCTATTAATTCTCTACTAGAACACCAACTAGCATTTTCTTCAATTTTAGCAGGATTTCCTTGTTTTCCTTTATTTAAAAAATCAAATAAAATTCTATGTGTGATTAAATCCGGATATCTTCTAATTGGAGATGTAAAGTGAGAATAGTGACTGAAACCTAATCCATAGTGACCAATGTTCTTGATAGTATATTTAGCCTTAGACATACATCTGGTAACTAAAGTCTCTATCATGTTTTCTTCAGGAGTTCCTTTTATTTCTTTTAGTAGTTGATTAATTGATTTTTTTAAATCATCTCCTTCTCCTTCTATTTTAACATTGTGTCCAAAATTCTCACAAACTCCTACTAGTTGTTGTAATTTTTCCATATTTGGTGTATCGTGTATTCTATAAACATTAAACCATTGATTTTCTGAAAGTATTTTAGCAACTGATTTGTTAGCTAGTAACATAAATTCTTCAATAAGTTTGTTAGCTTCTTTTTGTTCTTTGAAATAAACTCCAATAGGTTTTTTATTATCTTCTGCTAATTTAAAACGAACTTCAATTCCTCCCATTTCGATTGAACCATCTTTTATTCTTTTCTTTCTAATTTTCTGAGCTAATGTATTAAGAACTCTTATTTCATTGTGAAAGTCTCCGTCAGATCCTTCGATTATTTCTTGAGCTTCTTCGTAAGTAAATCTTCTATCTGAGTGTATAACCGTTTTTCCGTGCCACTCTTTAATAATTTTCCCATCTTTATCTATATTGAATATTACAGAAAAGGCCAAACGATCTTCATGTGGCTTTAGTGAGCAAATTCCGTTACTTAGTCTCTCAGGTAACATCGGAACGCATCTATCAACTAAATATACCGATGTTGCTCTTTTGTAAGCTTCTTCATCTAGTTTAGTTCCTGGTTTTACATAGTGACCAACGTCTGCTATATGAACTCCTACTTCAATATTATTTTCGTTGATTATTTGTATTGAAAGAGCGTCATCAAAATCTCTAGCATCGACCGGATCTATTGTTAGTGTTGTTACACTTCTTAAATCTTTTCTTTTTAGTATTTCATTTTCAAATATTACTTCAGGTACTAATTCTGACTCATTTAAAACTTCTTGTGGAAAATCAACCGGTAGATTATACTCATACATTATTGAGTTCATTTCCGCGTTGTTATCACCTGCGTCTCCGAGTATTTTAGTTATTTTACCCTGTGGTGACTTAGAATCTTCCCATTTTGTTAGTTCTACAATAACTTTTTGTCCGTCTTTTGCAACTAATCCACCTTTGATATAAAAATCTACTGATAATTTATCACTGTCTGGTATTACAAATGTCGACTTTTTTCCTATTTGAACTCTACCAACAAAATCTGTTCTAAATCTTGAAACTGTTTCAATTACTTTCCCCTCTAATTTCTTTTCACCTTTAAATATTTCTACTTTTACTTTATCTAAGTGTAGTGAGTTATGAGTATTTTTTCTGTGTATAAAAATTGACTTTTCTCCAATTGTTATGTTTGCATTTCCACTATTTGAGAACTCTATTTGACCTTCATATCGATCACCTTCTATTATGTTTATCATAGAAGTTGTATTATTCAGAATCTTTTTGTTTAGTTTCTTTCTTTGAAATGTTTTCTACTCCGTATTTTTTTAGGAGAGTTTTTTTCATTTTTCCCATTAATTTTTTATTCTGTATAGGGTAATCCACTCCGTAGTTTTTTTGTAAAGTCTCTTTTCTTTTCTTTTCTGAGCATTTTCTACAATTATATTCTCCCCAGTTGTTATCATATTTGACGTAGTTTTTAAAAATAACTTCTTTTTCTAAACCACACATATCACATTTGCATTTAATCTTGTAATGAGATCCTTTAGACATTAGTTCAACGGGTATTAAAAGATTTTCTCCAATTAATACTTCGTAACCAAGATCCTCATAGTATTGATAATTGGATTCAGTAATCTTAATCTTTATTTCTCTGGTAAGAATCATAAAAAACCGTTTAAAATTTAAAGTTATTTATTAAATAGTTTCTTCTTCCTACTAATGTTTTACATGTCTTTTTATTTTCAGTAGTTCTCGAGGACTATAAAAAATCCACCTTTTAAAATAGGTGGTTTTTTATTAGGAATATATACAACAACTTTAAAAGGGTAAAAAATAATTATTTTTGAATGAAACCAGTATTAATCGTAGAAAACTCTACTAGTTCGTTGATACGAGAAAATGCTTCCGGTAAAAAAGATTACGTTTTAGGTGGAACCTTCACAGAATTTGGTGTGAAGAACCGTAATGAACGTATTTACACGGCAGACAGATTCTTACCAGCGTTAGATGAGTTAAATGAAAGAATGAGCAGTTTAGGTGCTGTTTACGGTGAATTTGATCACCCAGATGTTTTTGACACTTCGTTAGCAAGAGCATCACACGTAATCACCAAGGCACAATATGTTAAAGAACAAAATATTGTATCAGGTGAAATTAGACTTCTAAGTACTTATTGGGGTAAAGAGGCAAAAGCATTAGTAGATGATGGTTGTCCAGTTTTCGTTTCTTCTAGAGCGGCTGGTATCACTGAATCGGATGGTTCTGTTTCTTTGAAGAAGTTATTTACATATGACATCGTTGCTGATCCAGGATTTGCTTCGGCTAAAATGTCTGTAAAGGTACTAAATGAATCTTTAGGTTATACTAACCCAAAATCTAACTTTAGGATATATGAAATGTCCGACGAGTCAAAAATAAATGAATTATTCAACATGAACAAGAACGAATTTGTTACAAAAAAACAGTTGACTGATTATTCAAAGTATCTAGTAAATGAGATTGCTTCTACTAAAAAAGAAGTTAAATCTGCTATTTCTAAAGGTGATATGGCTCCTAAGAAATTAGAGCAATTGCTTGAATACTATGAAGAATTAAACACAACTAATGAGAAAGTAGTTAAGTATTTAGATTACTTAGCAGAGAAAATTCAGGTAGTGGTTAATGAGAACAAATCTCTTAAATCTACAACTGAGAAATTAGCTAAACACAATGACTATTTAGCTGAAAATCTTGAAAAGGCTATTAATTACACTGAGTATGTAGCTGAGAATCTTGATAAAAACATTGAGTATTCTGAGTATGTAGCAGAAAACTTAGATAAAAACATTTCTTATTCTGAGTATATCGCTGAGAATCTTGATAAGAATATTTCTTATTCTGAGTATTTAGCAGAAAACTTAGATAAAAACATTGCTTACTCTGAATACATCGCAGAAAACTTAGACAAAAACATTGCTTACTCTGAATACATCGCAGAAAACTTAGACAAAAACATTGCTTACTCTGAATATATCGCAGAACATGTTGATAATTCAATTGCTTACTCTGAGTATTTAGCAGAACATGTTGAAGGTAACATCGCTTACTCTGAGTACATTGCTGAGCATTTAGATGATAATATCGCTTATTCAGAATATATCGCAGAAAATTTAGATAAATCAATTTCTTATCAAGGAATGATTGTTGAGAAATTAAACTCTAAAGGTGGTAAATTATTTGAAAATAATGAAGAAGAGAATTTTCCTTCACTTTCAGCTGCAGGTTTTGAAGCAGTAGAAGACGAGGATGAGAATGAAAACAATTATGATTATAAAGGTGTTCCTTCTCATGAAGAGGAAGAATCCTATTCTTATGAAAATGAAGATGAAAACGAAGATGATGAAGAATGTGGTCCAAATTCTTATGAAGTAAGTGGTCACGAAGATTCTGAATTGTCTGAGTCAATTAATAAACTTATTGAAGAAGCTAAAAAACGTAAAGTTTCTGAAACAACTGACTTGAATTTCTTAAAATTCTTAAACAAGTCACAAGTTGACAGCTTTTATGCACTTTCTGATGAAGAACAAGAAACTGTTAAACTACACATAAACGAAAGTAGTTATTTTACACAGAAGGAAGTTCTATCATTAATCGCTGAAGCTCTATCTACAAAGAATGAAACTCTAGAAGAAAGAGTAATCAGATTAATGCCTGAAAACACTAAGGCAATCTGGAGTCAAATGAACGAATCAGCTAAAAAATCTATCTTATCACAAGCTAGACTTTATCCATCTGAAGTTTTAATGACTGAATCACAAGTTGAGCATTTCTGGTTAACTAGAAACCTCAAAAAGAATGAATCTGTAACTAAAAAATTAGTTGCTCACGAGACTTTGATACAAGAAGATAAACTTTCTGATAATGAAGCTCAAGCTATTTTAGAAAGATTCAAAAAGATTTAATCTATAAAAAATCCACACCTTCAAAAATTAGGGAAATAAAGGGTTATATATAGATAACAAAAAAAAATAAATTTAAACTATGTCACACATTAGAATAGACAAATCAAAAGCTCTTAAGAAGTGGTCTCCAGTTCTTGAGAACATGGGTGTAGCAGGTGAAGACAGACTTGATTGGATGTCAGAATATGCTGAGTATCACTCAATTAATGAGAACGCGTATGTAAACGCTTCTAACGTAGCTGGTATGGGTGCAGTATTGAACCCAGTAATTGGTGGTCCTGCTGGAACAACAGTAGGTGCTAACTACACAGGAACTCCTGGTTCTGGTGATGTTGGTCAAAACCTATTACCTGTAGCTATGAAAATCGCAGCTCAAACAATCGGTCTTGACCTTGTTGCTGTTAAACCTTCTCCAGGTCCAAAAATCGACTTACTTTACATTGACTTCCAATATGATGATACAAGATTGGGACAACAAGATGAAAGACCACAAGTTTTCAAATTAAACGTTGATGATGCTGCTCAGAAAGCTGCTGTAAATGCTACTTTGACAGCTAACGCTGGTGCTCAAACACAAGGTGGTCTTCAAGGAAGATGGTTCACAAACATCTACGGTTCAACTGTAAATGCTGCTGCTGATCCAGGTGGTTCTAGAGCGGGTGTTGTTGAATTCTTAGGATTCTCTCGTATTGATGGTTATCCAATGTTTAGAGCTTTCAGACAATTTAATACATCTCATACAGCTGTTAATAGTGGTGCTGGTGCTCTTTGGTCATTTGATGAAACAAGAAACACTTTCAATGCAACTATGTCAATGGTTGATCAAATCGCTACAGTAGGTACTGTATCTGTTACTCCAGGTGCTGCTAACTTAACAGTTGAATTAGTATCAGCTCTTGAAGATCATATCCCTGGATTCTCTTCAAACTGGACATCAGGAGCTTCTGGATTTACTGGAAACTACCCAATGTCTCGTCAGGATGATGATGATACTTACTCAGGTGTTATCGGTCCAAAAATCTCTTCTAAAACTATCGCAGTTGGTACTATCGAAGTATCTTCAGCTCTTAGAAGAACTGAAATTGAAGATATCAAAGCTAACACAGGTATGGATATCGTTCAAAAAATGGAATCTATTCTTGTTAATGAATTATCTCAAACAATCTCTAAGCAAATCGTTGCTAAGATTTTTGAATTAGGTGATCTTAACAGAACTTCAGCTCCAGCAGCAGGTGCAGCATTAACTGGTGACCCAGCTGGTAAGACTATCTTCGACTTAAACACAGCTTATGTTGGTACAGGTGGTCCTGGTGGTGAAACTACTCACGCTGTTCAAAGAAAGCTTGTCACTAAGATTGCTCACGCTTCTAACTATATCGCAACTGAAGGTCGTGTAGGTCCTGCTCAGTACGTTATTACAAACGGAGGTCTTGCTGCAGCTCTATCTGATATCGCTGGTTATACAATTAACCCGTTGAAGTCTAAAATGAATGCTTCTGGACAACTTTACCCTGTAGGTTCAATTGGTGATATTTCAATCTATGTTGATCCATATATGAAATATAACGACAACAGAATCGTTCTTGGTAGAAAGAACAATCCTGACCAACCAGGTATCATTTTCGTACCTTACTTAATGGCTCAGTCAATCTCTATCATTTCTGAAGCTACATTCGCTCCAAGAATGTTACTAAGAAGTAGATATGCAGTTGCTGAAGTTGGTTGGTTCCCACAAAAGCAATTTATGACTATCAAAGTTGTAGATGCAGCTGGTTTCCTTAACTAATATTAAGTTACCAAATATTCAAAAAAGACCTCTAAATGAGGTCTTTTTTGTTTTATATAAATAATATATATGTAATGAAATATTTGAAATATTTTGAAAGTAAAAAGCCTAAATTCCCAGATATCAAAAAGATTGAAGTTGATGGTTTTTTTCTACAATATGGAAGAGATGCTAAATCAAATGACTATTTAACTTTTAATGTTGCTGAGGATGAAGATATTTGGATGCACGTTAAAGGTGTTCCTGGTTCTCATGTTGTTATAAGAGTTAGAGAAAACTTACCTACACCTGAAATATTAAAATATGCCGCTGAAATTGCTAAAAAGAATTCAAAAGCAGCTAAAGAACCTTCTGTCAAAGTGGTTTATTGTCAAAGAAAGTTTGTCAAAAAAGAACCTGGTATGAATGATGGTCAAGTTAAAGTTGATTATATAAATGCGGAAGAAATCACTATTTAAATTTAATATATACTGATATGAATTTATTTAAATTTAATCAAATATTTGAGGCTGGAACACAGTCTATAACTGATCCAAATAGAAATATACCAACTGGTGCATATAAATCTAAAGAAGATGTTTTCAAAAAAGAAGCACCAAAAGACGTAGATAGGAGTGCTAGAATTAAAATTTCTAGTGAATTAGAAAAAGTTCTTAAGAAAATGGAAGATAATGATAGTTATCTTGCATTTGAAATGCTTTGGTTGGGTGAGCCTGGATCTAAGTATCAAAATGGTTTAGGAATTACAGATGTTACAATTTCAAATAAGGCTTATTGTTTTGAGGTAACTATTGGTGGTAAAAAATTTGATATGAAGATTGGTAAGTTCTTTAGATATTATTGGCCTGGTCTTCTTACTGAAGATGAAATAAAGTCTTTTATTTATCAATACAATGATATGGTTTCTGATAATATCGGAGATGAATCTACGACTTCCGCTCAAAGAATACAAGTGCCTTCTTTTACTTATAATCCAAAGGATGTTAAGGCAACTTTTCTGTCTTTGACTACTAAAACTTATCCTCATTTTGATGATTGTAGACATGAAAAAGAAGTATTACAGTTTTTACCAAAAGACTTAAAAAGAGACGAAGTTGGTAATTATTATAAAATAATAGGAAGTGATAAACCAACAATAATGTTTACTTGTCACTTAGATACCGCCGATAGAGAGCAAAAAACTACTAAACTTTTTCAAGCAAATGGTAGAGTATCGGAAGAGGGATATTCTTTTAGACTAATTAAAACTGGATCTGGTGATGAGCATATCTACACTGATGGATCTTCAATTTTAGGAGCCGATGATAAAGCAGGAACTGCTGTTATGTTATATATGATGACTAACAATGTGCCGGGAATTTACTATTTCTTTATTGGTGAGGAAAGAGGTGGAATTGGTTCAAATGCACTCTCTTCAATATATGATAGATGTGAATATCTTACTGATGTTAAAGCTTGTGTATCATTTGATAGAAGAAGAACTACATCTGTGATTACTCATCAGTTGGGAAGACAATGTTGTTCAAATGAGTTTGGACAAGCACTTTGTGACGAATATAACAAAAGCGGTTTAAATCTTTCATTAGATACAACTGGTGTTTATACTGATTCGGCTTCTCTAATGGAGGATATTGCTGAATGTACTAATATATCTGTTGGTTATTATAACGAACACAGAGGAACAGAAATGCAAAATATGACTTACCTCATTAAGTTAGCAGAGGCTTCTGTTAAAGTTGATTGGAATAAACTTCCGATTAAAAGAAAGGTTGGTTATAATGAAGAATTATTTGCAAAACATAAGAATCTTATAAACGAGATTAAAAAGAATGTATTTGGGATTGATGTAAAGGTCATTGGTAAAGATGATAGAATATTTGTTAGTTTAGATTTAGAAGAGACTGATATGGGTGAAATTTATGATTCACTTATAAGAATACAGACAATACTTAACAAGTACAAAATAGAGGATTTAGGAATCTTTGATGAAACATATTTTAAAATAGAGCTAAAGTAATATGAAAATAAAAACATTTATAAAATATTTAGAAAATATCAGAGAAGACGAATTTAGTCATCTTAATAACGAACTTTCTGCTAATAAGAAAAATGAAGCTCGTTGGCCAGAAGATGATTATGGATATGATGATGATTCTACTAAAGATTATGGAGATTATGATGATTGGTATGACGATGAAAGTACGCGTGATAACTCGAGAAAATCATCAAATCCTAAATTCGATGATGAAGATGATGACTATGGATATGAATCAGATGATGATGATGATGATGATGACGTGCAACATTTAACTTATTTGCTTCGTCAAATGTTTAGAAACTCGGGTGTTGATAATGTTCAGATTACGGCAAAAAGAAATGAGGATATTGTCATTGAAGTTAATATGGCAAAAAAAGAGACACTTAGAAGTATTATTAAAGTTTTTGAAGTAGCTAACAAACTTAAAAGAGATATATTAGCTCAATATGATGCTGAATTTGACATTTGGCAATCGAAATCCGGTGGTGGAATACTTTCGTTTGGTTTTACATTAGATGAAGGTTTAGAAGATGATAATATGCCATTTTAATTAAACTTTTTCTTATTTTCAAATATTATATATACATTTGTAAAATAATTACAATGACTATGGGGATGTCATAGAATAGATTCATAGAGTAGTGGTAGTTATGCAGGTGTCGGGTGGTTAAATGACCGACTAATAAATTAGGTAACAAAAGTCGTAAATGGCAAAACAAATGAAGTAGCATCCCGTGAAGATTTAGTAGCGGCGTTACAAAACAACATGCTTAAGGCAGAAGAGCTAGCAGTAGTTTAAGCTTTTAAGCTAATCGCAAAAATTCTCCAGCTGAATCACACAGTTTAAAATGTGAAACCAGAATTGTTAGAGTGATGGGTTAGTTCAACTAAATATTTTGTGAGTTTAGAAAAATTTCACTAAGCCTGTAAATGAATAATTATTGTTAGCTAGGGAAGACACCGGAGGCAGAGCCGGTCATCTCCACTAAAATTAAGTCCGCCTAAGGTGGACTTTTTTAATTTATAACATATAAGAATTATGAGTTATATCAATTCTTTTAGAGGTCGTTATTATTTCCTTTCAAACTTTTATCCCTGTAAAATTGAACATAAAGGAATTACATATCCTTCTGTAGAACACTATTATGTTGCTCTAAAAGTTACTCAAATGCAATTCATTGATGGTGTTTATTATACTGCTCCTGATTTTAGAGAGTTAATTGCTAGAATACCAGATGCTGGTGATGTAAAAAAATTAGGAAGTCGAGTAAAAGTTAGACAAGATTGGGAAGAAAAAAAATTAGACTTTATGAATTGGGGAATTCGTGAAAAATTCAAAGATCCTAAATTATGCGAGATGTTATTGGATACTGGTAAATTAGAACTTATAGAGGGTAACTTTTGGCACGATGTCTTTTGGGGTCAGTGTTCTTGTCCAAAATGTAATAGTATTGGTGAAAATCATTTAGGTAAAATTTTAATGAAGATTAGAGAAGAATTAAGACAACAAAATGAAAGACCTTCACTAGAAGAACAAATTAAAAATCAAAATAAATAAAATGGCGGTAATAAGTTATTTCGGAGGTAAGAGTTCCTCAGCATTTCAAGAATTAATCAATACAAAAATCCCAAAAACTGGAATTAAAACGTATTTAGAACCTTTTTCTGGTTCAATGGGAACGTATATGGATGACGATCAACTTAAATTCGATGTAGTTGTCTATAATGATAAAAATCGTCATCAGGTGAACTTATACAAGTGTTCATCACAACCTGAGGAGTTCCTACCTTATTTAGAGAATTTAAAAAATACTCTTCTTTTCACAGAAGAAACAGATCCATTAAAGAAATGGGATTTCTATAAAAAGATTTATAAAGAATATCAAAAAAATGATTTCTTAGATGATATGAATTTTGAAATTGGTGATTTTGAGAAAGCCGCTATTTATGCTTTTCTTATCACTTCTGCTCATAACTCTGTTTATCCTCGAGGTGCTGGTTTCAATGGTTATAAAAAAGATAAAGACCGTTTGAAATTAGAAGTTCTTATTGATAAATTGAAAAAAAATAAATATACTCCTAAATTACAATCAATTACTGATTTCTTAAATATTGATTTTGAAGAACTTATTACAAAATATGATTCAGAAGATACTTATCTTTATTTGGATCCACCATACTTCAGACCAGATGAAAATGGTGAAGATGACGCTAAAAGATTGTTTTGGTATGGTGCTGACAAAGAAGGAATGTTTGGACCAGCTTCTCATAGAAGACTATTGGAGTTAATCAAAAAGACTAAGTGTCGTTGGTCACTTTCTTATTATTATTTTCCTCTTTTAGAAGAGTTATTACCTAAAGATAAATACGTTTGGACAGAGAAAGAAGTATTTAGAAGTTCGGCTCAAGGTGGAAACAACTCTGATTTAAAATCCGAACAAGCTAAAGGTATTGAGTTGTTAATTATGAATTACGATCCCAAAACCGGTATTAAACTATAATGACTGTTAAACTTCAACCTAATATATTTAATGTGAATAGTTCAACTGGTGATTCTGTTCTTAGAATAGAACCAGATGGTTATTGTGTTATAAAAAAATTAGCTCTACTTGATGATGTCACTGGTAACAAATGGGAAATTAGAATATCAAACGGTGAGATAATAGTAGAACCAATTGAAATAGAAGATAAAAGAGAGAATAAACTTAGTAAAATATTAAAAAATGTTTGATCATTTAGATAGAATTGAAAAATTAGGATTTACTATAAACTTAAATTGGAATAAATCAATTGATATTATCTATGACACTGAACAGCCATTAGATGTTAGAATTTTATTTTGTGCTTATGATTCAGTTTCGGAACCTTCTTATGAAGATATAGTTGAGACTGCATGTGATTTCTTTTATATGTGGTATAATAAAAATTTAGAAACACTTAAAGATTATGAGATTGACTCAACAGATTCAAATTTTGATAAATTACTTGATACTGGTTTAGGTGATATAACAAAACAAGTTTATAGAGACTTTAATATTGACAATCTATTAGATTAGCCTTTTCCATATTTTTGAGCACTTGCTCTAATCCTTTTGATGTGTCCTTCTAAAACTTTAAATTTTGTTGTAAAATCCTTATCAAAGTTATATAGATCATCAATAGCTAGTTGTGACATTTCAGAGTCTCTTTCTACAGAAGTTTCTGCTTTCTTTTTCCAAATTTGAATAAGTTTTTTAGGGTCATATTTATTCTTTGGATGTTGAGAATAAAGAAATTCGGGTAGTAATGTAAAATGAATTCTGTGTGCTTGAGCAATTTGAATAGCATTATATTCCATTAAACAATACTCTAGTTTCAATCTTTTTAACTCATTATACATTGGCTCAAATTTAACTTTTATAAAGTGTCTGCCTTTTAGTCTTTCACACTTTTCAAAATCAGCTTCTGTAAGATACTTATCAAAAATAGCCACTCTTACCTCTAAAGGTAGAAAATTAAAATTTACACATAGTAAAATAATTTTATTACTATAAACTTTTACATCAACTACAAAAACAGGAGACCATTTGACCCAGTTAGAGTCATCTTTATAGTGAAAAAAATAAAATTGACCTTTTATAATATTTGTGACAGGAGTTGATTTGACATAATCATCTGACTTTAAATATCTTTGATAGAAGTCGAGAGAATTTTGCTTAAAAAAACTTGGAACGTCATTGCTTTTTACAAACTTATTTAGTTTTAGTCTTTCATATAGTTCTCCCATAGGGTTTAAAGTTTATTTTATATATAAAATAAATAGAATCCTTTATTTATGTTAAATTCTAAACCAAGTAATAAGAACTATAATCAGGGTAATTATATACCTAAGTTTAAAGATAAAGTCATAAAGTTAAATACTTATGGTGGTGTCTATTTTAGAAGTTCTTGGGAAAAGAAGATAATGACTTGGTTAGACCACAATACTAAAATTACAAAGTGGGGGGCTGAATGTATGAGAATACCTTATCAAATGACCCATTTTGAAAACGGAGATACAAAAATTAAAGAGCATTGTTACTATCCTGATTTTTACTATGAAATGAGACTGGAAGATGGATCTTTAAAACAAGTAGTGGTTGAAGTTAAGCCAATGAAAGAGTATAAAATGGTTCAAGACTTAAATGAAGGTCGGTTAGTTGTTCCTCAGTCTGGTGCAAAAAAGTTAAAAAACTTTGAATACGATTTAAAAATGGCTTATAAGAATAAGAATAAGTGGGAAACTATGATATCATATTGTAATAAGAAGGGATATGAATTTATTATAATAACTGAAGATCACTTAAAAAAGTTTAATGTTTAAAAAATAAGTTAAAACTATCAAAGTCATTAACACTATTGAGATTATAGGTGTTATTAAGTTAGATATTTTGTATAATTTAGTTGAAAAACGATATGACAAAAACTTTACTATAGTCAGTGAGATAAGTATCAACACTGGGGTGTATAATTTCAAATAAATTCCAAAAATTATCCACATCCAGTATAAAATTTTAGTAATATAAAATAAAATTAAAGTCTTATTACTTTTTGACAAATCTATTTGATGAAACCTAATATCAATTTTAGTAATATTGGAAAGATAAAAAAGATTCATCCAAATAAAGAGAGGAATAAGTGATAAGTAAGATATCATGCTTGTTTTATTTTTTTAAAACCAATTAGGTTATTGAATTCAACTTCTGTTATTCTTATATTTTTGTTTATTGAGAGTATATCCCATAATTCTTCTGATATTTTAACAAATGATTCTCTACCTACTATCCTTTCGTAAGTATCTGGTACTTCTTCTGTTCTGTTGTTATAAAAATTTTCAACATATCTATTTCTATATTCTTTATCAATATGTAAAGTGCATCCATCGGGTGATATTGAGTTATCACTAAACGACTCTTCCCAAATTTGTATAATAGCTAATCTCATATTACAAAAGTATATTTATTTATCTAAACTTTGTTTTAAAATTTAATAAAATAAAAAAAAACACTTTTATGAAAATTAAATTAGAGTATATTTGGTTAGATGGTTCCGAGCCCCAGCAACTCAGAAGTAAAACAAAAATAGTTGATAAAGCAGAAACTATGAATCCCGAGGACTACTCAATGTGGTCTTTTGATGGTAGTTCAACTCTTCAAGCAGAGGCAGGTAAAGGTAAAAACACAGATTGTTTGTTAAAACCAGTATTTGTTTGTAAAGATCCATTTAGAGAATATCCTAATAAATTAGTATTTTGTGAGGTTTTGAGTCCAGATGGAACTAATCATCCAACAAACAATAGAAGAAAATTAGCTTCTATTGTAGATGGTTTAAATCTTAATTCTTTAATTAAGAATGATGCTCCTTGGTTTGGTTGGGAACAAGAATACACTTTGACTCATAAGCCGGGTATGCCTTTTGGAGAGGGTGTTGGTTTGCCTTTGGGATTTGAAGTTGGTAAAACTCCAAGAGCACAAGGTGACTACTATTGTGGAATTGGGGCTGATACAGTAATTGGTCGTCAAATTGTTGAGGAGCATATGGATATGTGTTTAGAGATTGGTTTAGATATCTCGGGAATCAATGCCGAAGTTCTACTTGGACAATGGGAATATCAAATTGGTCCTGTTACGGCTCTCAACGGTTCTGATCAACTTTGGATATCAAGATATATCTTAGAAAGAGTTGCTGAAAAACATAGTGTTAATGTTTCTTTGCATCCAAAGCCTATCAAAGGTGACTGGAATGGAACAGGGTGTCACGTTAATTTCTCTTCTAAAGAAATGAGAGAAGATGGTGGTATTGAATTGATTAAAGAAACAATGCCAAAACTTGAATCATCTCATATGGAACATATTGAAGTTTATGGTTTGCATAACGAACAAAGATTGACCGGTGAGCATGAGACATCGGGAATTCATGAATTTAGCTATGGGTATAGCACTAGAGATACATCTATTAGAATTCCGGCTCAATCACTTGTGGATGGACGAGGATATTTTGAAGATAGAAGACCATCTTCAAATTGTGATCCTTATTTGGTATCTGCTAAAATGTTAGAAACAGTTTATTCGTAAAAAACAAAAACCCACTTTTAAGTGGGTTTTTTAATGACTTATATTCTATTTAGATTGAGTGAAGACCTTGTCCATCGTTACTTCCTTCAATTGATATTAATTTAATCTGATTTTCGTTATCACCTTTCTTTTTATAGATTTCATTAAATCCTTTGGCTATTCCTCTTTTAAATACTTCGGTGAAGTAAGCAAATGCGTTAACTGATTTGTCTTCATTAAAATTGTACCAGTTTTGGAACATATCTAAAAGTCCAGATTGATAACAGTCTAATTTGTCATCATTTGACCAGTATCTCATTTTTTTTATTGTTTTTTTGGCTAGGAGTTCTAACATTTTTTCGGCGTTTCTGGTAAGTTTGCCTTGTGCTTTTGATACGATAATTTCTACGTATAGATCTTTATTATTTAAATACATTCATTAAGCTTTATTTTTAAGAAATAATCTGATTATTTCTTTGAAGCTTTTTACTTCATGTTATATATTAATTTATTTAAAAAGTTTATAAAACAAAAAAATCCTCAAATTTCTTTGAGGATTTAATTTTTATATTTTAAAAAAATTAAAGTTTAATTCTTTCTTTATATTGAAGTTCTTTAACACCACCAAGTTCAGCTTTAAGAACTACTTCTCTTTTTTCTAAGTTTTTAAGAGCGGTAGTTAAAACTTCTGATTCGCCTATCATTTGAATTGATCCTCTGACTTTTTCAATGTTGAATTGAACATCTTCTAGCTTTAAACTGATTTCTCTTTCTTTATCTTCAAGTTTTCTTTTAACAACAGTTTCTTTAGATAATTTATTTTCATAAAAGTAAGTTAAATCATAGTTTAACTCATTTCTTACTTCATTTACTAATTCTAAAGCCGATTCGTATTTAAAGAAAGAATTTCCATATCTTTCATCACATCTGTAAAGATAAGTGTTGTTTTTGTAGTTAAATGCGTAGCACTCTAAGTGAGGATTTATGAGGTTTTCAATTTTCTTAACTACGTCTAATTCTACAAATTTGTCTAAATTTTCAGATACTTCTAATAAAATTGGATAGAAGTTCTTATTTACGATTGGAACAATCGGAGAATTAAATAAAGACTCAAGTGTAGTGTCTGAGTTTAATTCGTCGTCATTTATGTAGATTCCTCCTTTTTTAGAAACGGAAAGACCTAATGTAAGATATTCAGAAATTCTGAAATTAATTCTATCCTCATTAACTGTAGCATATTTCATAGCAGTTTCTAAAGTTCTTAGAGTTCTAAGTTCTCCTTCTTCTTTAATATTTGATTCAAGTAAAGTTTTTTCGATTGTGTTTTCTGTTAAAATAAACCAAGAATCTTTGATAAGTGCGATGTGACCATTTTCTACTTGTTCTACAATTGAATAAACTGATTCCCCTTTACCCCCACTTAACAAGTTGCTTCTCTTCTCAGGAGAAGTAGTTAAATTGTGAACAAATAATTTAACTTCAGGTACCCAATCATAAACAGCTAATTCATTAAGAATTTTAGACATTCTATCTTGATCTGATTCAAGATTAATAGTTTGTAATAAAACATTAATTGGTTGTCTATAAAGCTCTCCTTGATTTTTTGAATTTAAAACATTATATAAATTCTTTAATTCATATAACAATTCATAATTAGCCATGTCATCGTTTAGGCCCTCTAAAAGAGACTTAACACTCTTATCATAAGTATAAGCTTTTAATCTCTCATTTAATGATTTGATTATTGTTTTTTCTGAGTGCTCTATGCAAGCATTCATATGTCCTTCTACTATAACAGAAATCTCTTCTTGATCAAGGGAAAGATTCTTTTTGAAGTTAAACAACTCGAGTTTAAGATTCTTCATATTTTAAAATATTATTTTTTCTTTATTACTATATATTAACACAAAAAAGTCACTTTTTGTCATTTTATAATTTTACAAAGGATTAGGATTTGTTGGTGGATTTGATGCTCCATCATTAGCATTTGTTGGTGGTCCTGAGTTTGGATTAGGACTTTGAGCAGCAGACCTCTGTCTCGCTTTTAGTATATTGTTAAACCATTTTGTTCTTTTTGGTGAAACCATAAAGTAGTCAGGGTCATTTGTAAGAGTTCCGTTAGGACCAATTACTTGTGATAAGTTAGATCCAAATGGATTACTTAATTCATTGAATCCACCAGTTTGTCCAAAGAATCCAGTATTTCCATCTTGACCCGGAACTCCTGTTACTCCTGTTTCAGTACCTCCGATGGTTGAAAATGGAGGTGTTAAAAATGGAGGACCAATATATGGTGGTCTTGGCCATCCTGGAAATCCACTTGCCTCATTTGTTGTGTTTGTTACGGAAGTAAATGTAGGATTTCTGCTGCTTGATCCTGTAAAACCAGGACCTGCAAAGTACTCAGAAACACCTCCTGTTATTGTGTAATTGTTAAGATCTGTCATTGATCCTCCATAATATTTAGGATATCCTTCAATATTTACTCTATCTCTTCTAAATGCTGGATAATAAGTTTCTACCGTAAAAGACACTTTTAATGTGATGTTGTTATCACTGGTGAGGTTTTTTTCTCTAGATAATTCAATTTGATTAGAATCTGGCATTAATATCACCGCGTCAATATTCATAAAGTTGTATTCAAAATACATAAATTTATAAATCCAAAGTGTGTCCATAATAGCTTGACTACACTTAAATGTGTCTATTTCATTTGAGAGAAGAATAGTTAAGTCATAATTTACAGTAATCGGAATTGCTCTCACTTTTGCTAAAACTTTTCTAATTTCTATTTCATTTTCAACAACCATTCTAAGCCAAACATTTGGATTGGCAAATTCATCTGACTTAATATTAAATCCTGTTAGTGTAAGATGTCCTCTTGGTATGATATCGGTATTTAGTTCAACAAATCTGTTTTCTGATACTATATCATCTTGAAAAGAATCAAGTAAAAATCTTTCATCGCCACTCAGTGAGTAGTAAAATGGTACGCTAACCGGAATATCCCCTGATGAGAATCTATTAATCCAATTGACTTGGCCTTCTAGTGTGTCTAAGACACAAACCGTTAAGTCTCTAAAAAATACATCTTCAAAATTAAATTTTTCTCCAATCATATTCGTTATATATAAAAAACTTAGTCCCTGCATTTATCTATAACTTTCACATAGTAAAATCATATAAAATTTATGAGTTCAGTTAATCAATTATTGTTATGGGAAAAATGGCGTCCTAAAAAATTAGAAGATATTATATTACTTCCAAGAATAAAAAAACAATTCGAAAATGGAATAAATGGTAATTACATTTTTTACGGACACTTTGGTACCGGAAAGACTAGCTTAGCTAGAATATTAATTGGTAAATACACAAAAGATAAACCTTTTCTTGAACTAAACTCCTCACTTTTTACATCAATTGATGTTTTGAGAAATCAAATTGAAGACTTCTGTAAATTTACTCCATTAATGTTATCTGATTCTGATTCTGATATCAAATATATATTTTTAGATGAGTTTGAAAGAGTATCATCTCAATTTCAAGATGCATTTAAAGCATTTATTGAGAAGTATAATAAGAATGTAAGGTTTATAATAACAACTAATCATATAAACAAAATTTCGGATGGGATAAAATCTAGAATACCTCAAATATGCTTTGATTGTCAAAATATGGAAGAAGAAAAGTTTTTAAAGCAGGAAATATTTAAAAGATTAACAACAACAATTCTACCAACAGAGCAAAAAGAAATCAAAAAAGAAGAGTTGGTTTCGATAATTCAAAAGAAATTTCCAGACTTTAGAAGTATAATTGTGGAAGTTCAAAGTTTCTTAGAATCCGGTGTCACAAATACCTCATCGATAAACGTTTCAAATAAAATAAAATTAGATTTATATAATATTATCTATGATAAATCTTTAGATTATGAGAAAATTTATCATTTTCTAATGAATACATTTACAGCTGATAGAATTGACACAATGATAAAACTTCTAGGAAAACCTTTTATTGATTGGTCTATATCTGAGGGAAAAAGTATAGAAAAATTATTTGAATGTAATTATATTATCGCTGACTATGGTTCTAAATTAGAAACCAATACCGACCCAATAATACTAGCGATGACTATTATTGGAAAAATAAGAGATATATTGAATTGAGATTCTAATTTTTAATATATAATTTTATGAGTAATTTTAATTTTGTAGATTTTTATATAGGGTACCCTGGTCATCCCAGATTTAAAACTCCGGATATTATTGAGGATGATGTTGTAAGAGTTATAATACAAAAATATGAAATGATTTTATTCACTAATAAAGGTGATTTTTTTGGTGATCCTAATTTCGGAGGAGATTTATATCAACTATTACATGAGACAAGATTATCAGCTGAAAGTATAGAAAATGAAATTAAATCACAAATAAATGAATATATTCCTGAATTAAAAGAAATTGAATATTCTTTATTAGTTGAATTTTTTGAAGATCCAGAGAGATTTCAAGAATATATGGAAATAAACTTTGAGGTAGCGGGTTATGAAGTTTATGCTTCTGTTTCTTAATTAACTCGATATTTATTTATTTTCCAGTAACTTTTTCCGTATCCAACAAATATTTCTTCACCTGATTTGATATCTCTATCTGATAATAAAACAACATTGTTATCATCGTCCATTGTTATAATTGAGTTATTTTCAAAATTTGAAGGAATTCCTTCAGCATCATTTGCAAATTTAGCAAAACAATCTGTTCTTTTACAGTCTAAAGTTTCTCCTGATGGTAAATTCATAAAGTAATCATCATCTCCTAGATAGGCTCTTCTTTTTGCTTCTTCATCTGATATTACTTCCCCTTTAAATTTAGAAATGATTTCACCACATTCTATATCTATAGAGGTAAAAAGACCATTACCTGCATTTTTAATTTGTGAGGGTTGGATGTAAAGATACTCTTCTTCTGGTAATTCTATTTCTTCATATTCGAAGTTTTCAAAAAATTTTAAATATTTCATTTGTTTTCTACTTTATTGGACAACTTGTAGCGGTCCAGATGTATTTATAATCTCTTTTTATTTTGACACCTAAACTTTCAGCTGTTGTTACTACATCCTCTAGACACTCGCCGTCAGCTCCACCAACAATAGTAACTTCTCTTCCCTTTAAGTCTATTAAAAGATCATATAGTTTTTTAGGACAGTGAAACCAAACATGATTGTTGTTTATAAATGTGATTATAGTTCCCTCCTTTGTCTCAAAGATATCTCCTTTTTTTAATGTTTTTTCCTCTTCTTTTTTACTAATTTTATCATAAACTTCTTTATCTAGTATTTTCTTGTAAAAATCGGCATCAACGTCGTAATTATATCTTTTTTCAATTAATTCTTTTTGATTTGGAAAGTGATAAATGTCTTTATGGATAGGAATTTCAGGAGTCTCATCATATAGATAATCTTTATCCACATTTTTACCATCCGGATGATTATCCCAAATCTGATAAACATTATTAAAATTTTTACAGTATTTTTTAAGTTCGTTTAGATACATTTCGGAAAAATACTTTCTAAATGATTTCTGAACATCCACTATGATTAAAGTATCTTCATTGTAGCTTTCAAATGTTTTAATAAACTTCATAAACTATATATTAAATAAAAAACCCATCATTTCTGATGGGTTTCTTTAATATTTTATTTTAGATTAAGCTGGTAATTCCTCTTCTCCCTCTTCTTCCTCTTCTTGAGCTTGTCCTTGAGCTTGTCCTTGAGCTTGTCCTTGAGCTTGTCCTTGACCCTGACCTTGTCCTTGACCCTGAGCTTGTCCTTGAGCTTGTCCTTGAGCTTGTGGTTCTTCAAATTCTCCTTCTTGAGCTTGTCCTTGACCCTGAGCTTGTCCTTGACCTTGAGCTTGTCCTTGACCTTGAGCTTGTCCTTGAGCTTGTCCTTGACCCTGAGCTTGTCCTTGACCTTGAGCTTGACCTTGAGCTTGTCCTTGACCTTGAGCTTGTCCTTGTGTTTGAGCTTGTCCTTGTGTTTGAGCTTGTCCTTGTGTTTGAGCTTGTCCTTGTGTTTGAGCTTGTCCTTGTGTTTGAGCTTGTTCTTGTGTTTGAGCTTGTTCTTGACCACCTTCTACTTGAACTTGTGTCTGATTTTGTCCTTGAGTTTGTCCTTGAGCCCCACCCATGAGAGCATTTCCTGGTAGTTTTTCAACATCAAGATTATTCAAGTTTATATACTTAACAATTTCTTCAGCGATATCAACATCTCCAAAAAATTGTCTCAAGTTTTTACCTGTAGTATCTTTTACTTTTTTAACATAAGCATTGATTAATGATTGTGGAATATCAATCATAGTCTTAACTTTATAGATATCGTTTACTTGAAGAACAGATTCTTTAATAATCTCTTCTCTGTTTTTTCTTATACGATAACTTTCAAATGTTCTAATGTGCTTCATTTTATAGCTATATTTTTTATAATGTATATATTAATTAAAAAAACCAATTTTTTTTCAATTTTAATGAATAAATAAAACAAGTAGAATGCCTCCGATAACTCCTCCAATCCCTACACCATATGCAATATTTCTCTTTGTTTTCAAAGTCTTAATTTCATCATTGAGTAAATTAATTTGACTATCTCTTATAGAAATTTGAGAATCACATGCTGCTTTATTAGTTTCGCAATTATTTAATTGTTTTTGAATATTTGATAATTGTCTATCTTTGTCTATTACTTGTCCTTTATATAAACTTAAATCTAATTCTAAAAGAGAAACTTGTCTTTTTAGACCGTCTATAACTTTTACATAAGATAGAGTAAGACTATCACATTCAGCTCCTGCCTTTTCTAATAGAGTGACTAATTCAAATGCGTTATCAATTTTTTGAGCTTGTTCATAAGTCATTACTACCAATTTTATTCCGTTTGAATCAGTTTCAATTCTAGGATAGTCTTGAGAGAAACAAATAGTTGATAAAATTAAGAATATTGAAGTTATTAATATATTTTTCATTTTTATTTTAATTTTTCTTTAAGAGAATTTATAAGGTCTTCGCCTTCTCTCTTTATTGGATCTTTTTTAAGTTTTTCTATTTTTTTTCTAGTCTCTTCTAAATCTTTTTTATTTTTTTGTAATTGATTATTGGATGAATTAAGATCTTTTTTAACTTTTACTAATTCATATTCTACCTTTTTAATTTCTAAATTTCTTTCATCAATTTTCTGTTGAATTTTTTCAAAGTCAATTTTTAATTTTATATTGACTGCTTCTAATGAATCTCTTGTTTTTTGTAATTTTTGAAATTCTAATTCTAGTTTCTTAAATTCTTTTTTATAACCAGTTCCTTTTAGAAACCACATTGAGAAAAACAAAATTGATATTCCTAAAAACACCAAAATTAAAATCGATTTAAAGTCAAGTTGTATTTTCATAATTAAATTATATATAATTTTTTATTCTTCTGTTTCTACTTTTAAATAATTTATATATATTTGTGAAAAAATAAATAAATTTTATGTATAATACTTTATACTCATTCGACTTTGATGAAACATTAATACATACTATGTTACCTGAACCGGGGAAGCAAATATGGCAAGAAAAAACTGGCAGTGTCTGGCCTCATAGAGGATGGTGGTCTAAAGTAGAAACTTTAGATATTTCTATTTTTGATACACCAAAAAACGAATGGGTTTATAAAAAATATGTAGATGCAAAAAATGATCCAAGTGGTTACTTAATATTAGCAACCGGTAGATTGGATACGGTTACGGGAATGAGAGACGCTGTTTCTAAAATATTAGAATACTACAATTTTCAATTTGATGAATTATATCTTAATTGGGGAGGTGATACTTTTAAATTTAAAACTACTCTTTTTGAAAAAATGATATCAAAAACAGGTTGTCGTCATTTTGTTATGTATGATGATAGATTGGAACATCTACCTCATTTTGAAGAATGGGCTAAAACACAGATGTGTGTGGTTACAATAGTAGATGTTGTAAATAAAACAGCTAAAACTTTTAACTCATAAAATAATATTACTTATATGGCAACAATTACAAAAAAGAAAACACAAAGTAAAGTAAAAGAATTACTTTCTAAACCTTATCGATTAGACCTTCATAATGATGATCATAATACGTTTGATCATGTAATCAATTGTCTTATGAAATACTGTGGTCACGAATTTGAGCAAGCAAATCAATGTGCTCATATTGTCCATTTTAAAGGAAAATGTGATGTAAAATACGGAGATTTTGATACAATTTCTTCTATGAAAGAAAAATTACAAAATTCTGGATTGTCTGTAACAATGGAAGAAAATGGTTAATTTTTACCAAACCAGTTAATTCCTGAGTTTTTGTTCATATTTCTTTGATTTTGATTTTGTCTTCTAATTCTCAATACTTGTCCGTAATCAACACCCTCAACATAGTCAAGTCTATTCATACATTCTTTAATATATGATAGCATTTCTTTATCTAATTGTTTGTTAGAATATTCTTCAACCATTTCCTTAAACTCATTTTTTTGAAAAACTGTAGTAGCATTTACTATAGTCATTACTGTATCATCATGTCCAACGTCTGCTGCGTATCTCACGTTACCAGCTGTTGTTATGTGTTTAACAAATGTTGTAATTTCTCTTATAGTATCCTCGTTATTGATAGCAAATGATTTAGCATACATTAAATCTTGGTAATCTTTCACCAAAAGATTCTTATTTTCACCAACTTTGAGTCCAATTTTTTCTTCTGTCGAATCCGCTCTATGTTTATATCTTACAAAGATAGATGATCCGTAGTTATTATTTCCATCAAAAACGTGAGGCATTTCAGCTAAAAGGGTGTTTCCATAGTTATTTAATTCAAGAACTATTTTTACATTTTCAGGATTTAGATATTCAAATGCCAAAATGTATAAGAACTCGGATAATTGTTTTACTGATACTAGATTGCTTCTGAAAATTCCTACTTGTTCAAGTCTAAAGAAATCAACTATGGATTTATAAGAATCTTTTTGAGATTCTATTGTTTCTTTAGTCTTTTCGCTTATTTTAAAAATATTTATCACTGAGTAGTCTTGACCTAAACCTTCGGATATATCCACTGATATAACTATTTTATATTCTTTTCTTCTTACTGGTAAGAATATATTATCATCATCTACCCATTTCAAATCTCTATAACTAAATTTTATTTTTTTATCAAATTCGTAAATTTCTTCAAATTCATAGTTCTTTTTGTTTCTAAGTAGCTCATCTATTATTCCTTCATTTAATAGTGATTTTGAAGCATTTATAAACCTTAGACCGTATTCTTGATTAAATGCGTCTTCTCCTCCAATGTCTTTTATTGCTTCTTCTTTCCAAGTGGTCACTTCCGCTAAAAATCTAATAGGAACTTCAAATCCTTTGTTATCTATAAATGTCATTGATTTGACATCTTCATCAGAGCAATTTTCATTATTATAGATATGAATTACATCTTTTTGTAAGTCAGAGTTATATCCTATTTCAATTTTTGTTTTATTTTCCCATCTTTCTCTGCAAATTTCAAAAATCTCCTCTTTTGTTAATCCATGTTCATATAGCTTATGTGAGTTTAGTCTTAAATATGTTACAAATCTACCAGGTACTTGATACCAATAGACTCTCATTGCTTTATAGTTATTCCTTAATGGATCTCCCTCTGGTCTTTCAGCGTCTGTTAAAAGTTTATGAAATAGATTCATACCATTAGGAGTGGAAGTAATTATAATTTTTGAGTTTTGTACAGCAGCTGTAGTTGGGAAAGCAGCGGTATAATATGGTTCGATGATATTCGAAGGAATATGAGCAAACTCATCTAAATAAAGAACGTCAATGGTGAAACCGATTGCTGGAGTTTTTGTTCTAGCTGATGTTTTTATTCTACATCCATTCTCAAATGTTAGTGACTTTTGATTCCAAGTTTTTATACCTGGTTTTAAGAAGAATGGAAGCAATGTATAAATTGATTTTATTTTATCGACGATTTCTACAGCTGTATCTCCTTTGTTTGCAACAATCATTATGTTTTTATCATTATCAAAAAGAATTTTATGTAACATAAAAATTGAAGAAGAGACTGTTTTTCCTACTTGTCGAGAGGCCATAAGTATATTAAATCTACTATTTACAAAGTTATCTAATATATCTTTCTGATAATCTCTTAGGAAAATATTTCCAATTGAACCATCTTCTCTTTTAACTTTACAATATTTTTCAACAAAGTAATGAACATCTATTGCACATCTTACATACTCTTGTTGTTCATCGGGAGTCATTCTGAAAGTTACTCCCGATCTTCTTAGACCTACTTCACTTTTTAGCCATGGATTTTGATATCGTTTTAAAACAACACCGTCATTTATCTTATCAGTTGATTCATCTACCAATTTGGTAGTAAATATCATCTGTTTTTCTTTTTCTTCTCTAATATTAGTCATACGGAAAGACCGTTTTATTATATATATCGTAAAAAACCGCTTCTATGTCGAAATCAGAAAACGAAAGAAATAGATTGAAAGATGAATTTGAACAGATTCAGTCAGAGGGTGGTGATTTTGATATATCAAAACACTTAGCTAAGCCAGAAGATTTACCTGATTTAGGTGAAATTGAAATATATGACTATGATTCAGACTTAACAGTTTCATCACAACAATCTATGGATGTATTAGAGTCTTTAGTTGATCTTTATTTAAGTGATATTCCTCAATTAAAAGAACACCCTTACATCAAAAACAAAATGAAAGAGGATGCTATGGTTTATGCTGAAGGTCTTTTTCTACAAAAAATGACTAGAAAAAACTTCCTTTCTCAATTAAGACAAGTTGATAATGGTGATAATTCTGCTAGAATGCATGAAGTAGTTAATCAGACTATTGGTCAAATAAGAGAGAACTCTAAATTTTTAATGGGTCAAAGAACTGATTTTGAAAAGTTTTGGAAAACATTGAGAAAGGATATGGGATTCAATGAAATTGAAAATCCAGATATAAAAAACAACGAAGAGTTGTCTGAGAGTACAAATACTGATGGTGAGATTATGGATAATAGAAAACTAAATGAACTTATTAAGACCGCGATGTTAAATAAAGATTCTGGTAAAAAAGACTAAAACTTTCAAAAGTCTTAAAAATTTTATCTAATTCAATTTTTATTTCCTTTTTTACAAATATATTTACTTTATTGAATGTAACAAGATTTGTCTCAACTACTGGATAAGATTTTAGAATTTCTTTGATATTACTTTGAACATTTTTTTCTGAATTACCATAAAGAAATTTTAATAAAGTATTTGAGTTATTGATTAAATCAATTGACTCAATTTCGTCATCATAAAATATTATTTTATCGTATTTGGTAATTTCTTCTTCTGTAAATTTATCGATATCTGTTTTCAATCCAACGATGTGTTGTAATATAAGCCTACATTTTTTATGAGATATATCGTCCTGATCTCTATTATAAAAAGTCTCTGAAATAAAATAATAGTCTTTTATTTGTATTCCGATATTTCTCATATCTTCCTCTAATTTGTCAATTAGTGACTCATAGTTTCTTTTGTTGTTTTTAGAGCAGATTATATAAATATCATCTTGTGAGTTTCTTAAATGAATAAAGTGTTCATTCCAGATTTTAAAGTTAATGTTACTGATTAATTCTGGATTCATAAATTCTTGCATTGAAAAGTGAAGGTTATTTATATTAACTTTTAGATTTTTACATCTAATTTTTAATTTATTCATAGTTTGTTCGTCTATCCAATAACTTTGACCATTTATTTTTATTTGTTGTTCGTGTTTTTTGAATATTCCTTTCTTAATCAAATTAAAATCTGACTGAGAAACTTTAAGTATTGGTTTATTAGGCTCGGATTTCGAAACAATCCAAACCTCAGCATGTGATTGAATAACTGAATTGATATCAAAAAAATGAGCTGTCATTGTCTATATTGAGTAATTTTATATTTATATGAATAAATTGAAGATCCTGGATAAAAACATTCGTCTTCTCTTTCTTCATAAGTTTTGTCGTTCCATTCAACACCACCACTTAAATCATTTGAAAAGCTATTACATTTATGACAAGTTTTTGGATGTTCTAAGGTACCGTCTTCTTTTTTTATAAAATGAGTTTCATTGTATCTAAACAATCCTTTACACCAGGGATTCTTACAAATTTTTTCAAATTCTTCCATAGACTATATATAAAAAACAAAACCCATCAAATTGATGGGTTTTAAAAGTTAGTTGATAAATCCTTTACTTAATGCAAAATCGTATAGAATGGCTAAGTTCAAATATTTTAAAAAATGTTTTCTAATATCACCTAAATTTTTTGACCTTTTTACAATATTTATAATCAATATTCCAAATTCTTCCTGAAAATCTAAATGACACTTTGACCAATTAATGATGTAATTTTCACAAGACGACCATTCATTTTTACCACCAGTAAGCCAGAATAAACATTTTTCTGGTGTAATAGATTCTGACTTTGTTTTAATTTCCAAATTCCAAATTTCATCTTTAGAATCATAAAGTCTCATCATTAAAGTTACTGCTTCTGCTAAGTCTGATGTAACTTCTCTTCCAATTTCAAAATACCACTCTCCGTCTATTTTATTTATTTTTGTTTTTTCATCTTTAAAAATAGATTCAGATATTTCTGAATCAATTAAAAGTTTTCTCTTTTTCATAGTAGTGTGATTATTTTTTATTTTAATCCGCTTTTCCAATTGCCTTTAAATAAACCGCTTTCCCATATTCCGTTTTCCCAGTTACCGTAAAATTCACCATTTTTGAATATTCCATAGTGCCAGTCTCCAGTCATAAATATACCATCATGCCATATAAGTGTATTATTTTTTATCTCAATGACAGCATCTGCAATCTCTGAGTCAATTAACCAATAAAATTCATTTGATTTAAGTGTATTGATTATGTCACGTTTGTTAGTATAAATTCTATCATTATACTTAAGTTCTAAAATTTCCATCTTTAAAAAAGTTCAATTTACATGGTTATATATTAGAACTTTTTTTCATTAATATTTGAAAAGGCGGATTTTTTAAAAAATTTAATAAAATTTCAAAAAAAATAATTTTAAAAAAATAAAACCGACAAATTTTGTCGGTTTTTTACATTATTTCTGAGACTCTTTGTCCAAAAACTCTTTTTCAGATTTTGTCAAAGAATTAATTCCAAAATTGAATATTTTTTCTAAAATAGCATCTACCTCAAGTTTTACAGAAATCGTTGATTCGGATTTAGTGTTTTGAACTTTGACAACTGAGTTTTTACTATCAAAATTAGTTCCTGACATTTTGATAAGATTTTCTTTTTCTTTTTTTGAAAGATAAGAATATTCTGTTGTGAGTATAAGACCTTTGTAAGAATATAGGTAATTAGATGTTTCTTTAATTATTTCACCGATGAATAAGTTTTTTTCTTTATCGAAAAAAACTTTCTTAACACCTTCTTTTTTTGAAGATTGAAGAGACCCATCTACTATACCGATAATGTCTGATATTTTTGACAATTGTGACTGATTGTATTTAGTTAAATCAACGCAGATGATGTTTTTCATTTTTTTGTTTTTTGTAGTGATTATTTATACAAATATAATAAAAAAATTAGAAGTGACAAATTTATTTATTAAATAAAGTAAAAATTGAGCAATTTAATCTTAATATATAGAAAAAATATATTTTACTTTAACATGAAGTATTTAAATCACAAAGATAATTACTTACAAAAAAGGTCTCAGATTAGAGAAAAACAACAAGAAGAACTCTTTTATAAAAATTTGCAGAAAGTTTATGAAAGTAGTCCAAATACTGGGCCATTAGGTAACGAGATTAACTGGGGAGACTCTTTATTGGGAAGACTTATAAACTCCACATTAAGAAAAGTTCAAGAAAATGCAAACGCTCTTAGAATAGATATTCAAGGTAGAAGATTGAAGAATCATTTCAATTATATAATGCAAACATCTATTGAAGAAATTTCAAATGAAGATTCTGAAACAGGTTCTAGAATATCTAGAATGAAAATAGCAACTCTTCTGAGAGCTTTGACTCAAGCAGTCGAAGATGGTCTTAGAGTTGGTGATATTAAAAATATCTGTGATGAAACAATTTTCGAGATAGATGCAATTCAGGTTGATGAAGAAAGTCAAGATGTAAAAGAAGAGTTGTTGGATAAATTAGAAGAATTTAGAAAATGGCTTGACCAATTCAAAGATGATGAAGGTGGGAGATCAAGAGAAGAAGAACTCAGTGAGGGTGAAGAAGGAGAAGGTGATGGTCAAGGAGAAGATTCTCAGTCAGCTGATGGTCAGACCGGTTCTGATGGAAAACCTATTTACACAACAATGATTAAATCATTAAAGTCACTTGCTCTTATTTTGGCTTATTATAAAAAAGTTACAATAAATGCAAAACCTCAAGCTGATTCGAAAAAACATACATATGTTACAAAACAAGGTGATACATTGACTAAAATAGCAACAGATTTACAAACAAATAAATTCAAGTTAAAAGAAAAAGATATCTTGGCAAAGAATCAAATTGTAACACATAAAGGTGAAAAAAAGAAATTCGCTGAGTTTTTTGAGCCAGGAAAAGACAAAAATACTCAAACGCTACCAGCTGAAATAGTACTTGTAATGGAGGACTTTATGTTCTTATTCGAAGATGCTTTAGGTGGTAGTAATAAAGAAGGTAGTAAAACGCCAATAGGCGCTGGTGGTGGTCAGGAAAGAGCCAATATCAAAACCGGTGAAGATTTTCTAACTCAGGCCTTTGCTAAACTTAAAAAGTCTTGTGAATTTTTAGAGTCTAAAGATAAAGACATTTCGGTGACAACTGATTTCTTAAATGCGGTTACATCACAAGCTGTTGTTAAAGATAAAAAAGTTACAGCTCGTGCAAAAAGAGTTATTTATAGTCTTTTCTTTGAAGTTAATCGATTTTTAGTTGGTGATAAAAAGAATACATTAAATGCGGCTCAAGATCCACTGTATAAAGAGAGTCTAGAAGTTTTAGATAATACTGGAACTACTATAAACGTGTCTCAAAAAATTGCAATCTTTACTAAAAGAGCGATGCAATTTGATGGTGAAAATCTTTACGGTGGTTTAGGTGATTTAGGAAAACCACTTAAGGAATATGTTGAGGCGATGAAAGTTCTTACAAAATCTCAAATTAAGAAAATAGAGCCTAAGAAAGAAGAAGGTGAAGAAGTAAAGAAAAATGAAAAAGTTCTTCTAAAATATGATTCATTTATTCGTAAAATAAATGAAGCTGAAGAAGGTGAGGGTGAAGGTGAAACTAAAAAGTCTGTATCTGACCAAATTAGAGAATATTACAATAAGAACTTTGACTTAAAATATTGGGCAATTTCACAAGATGATGTAGATGAAGTTGAAGAGAAAGTTAAAGAGTATAAAAAAGATAATGAAGGTCGAATAGTTATTCAAGGAATCGGACCTATTATTGAAATCTTTAGAATATTTAATAGAGCTTATAAAATACATACTAAAAATGCTATACCTTTTTCAGGAAGAACAGATGGTAAATTAAATGCCATTACTATGAATCAATGGACCGCCTTTGGTAACACATCTGGTGAAATGTCGGGAAAAGGAGATGGTCCTTATAGAAATAATAGACTATTTAATAAGTGGGAAAATTATGTATTTGATGTTTTCAAAGAATATGAAGAGGTATTTGATAAAGGCACATCAATAAGAAATGGTGATAGAGTTAAAGATAACGCTGGTGCTATTCTTAGACAGATGATTTTAGACTTATTAGATGGTGAAGAATTATATAAATCTAGTGATTCCGGTAGTACTGCGGGAACTCAAAAGAAATACCTTAACAAATATTTTGGTGAAGTGACTGATGACGTTGATATCAAAGATGAGAGTGTTAGTGATAAAGATCCAAGAACTGGAAATCCAGATACTGAAGATATTGGTCCTATTGCTGATGCTATTGAAGAATTGAAGTATGTTTTTGTTAGAAGAGAGGAAGTCAAAGATGAATTGAATTCTGGTAAATTTGATGGAATGTCTTTTCAGATAAAGGCAACCAACGAAAAGGGAGAAGATGTTAGATTTTATTTTAATATTCAAGATTTTCAAAAAGATTTCTATTATCTGACTTATTCAAGAACTTTTTACTATCACAATGCTTATTTAAAGTCTCAAATTAAGGGAGGATCACCTACTGTGAGTAGAGAAGATTCCATTAAAAATGGAGCCCAGGTCAAATTAGAAAAAGAATCCTTTGGAATATTTGGGACAAAAATTAAAAAACAAGATTTAATAGATTTTATACTTAAAAGAAAAGAAAAATTTGAAATTAACGCTATTGATTCAAAGGGAAAAAATGATGAAAAAGGAAAAACAATTTCAGTTAAAGATATTCACTTTTTATCTAAACAGAGTGGAGAGAAAGATAAAGAAACATATACTCTTTACAAAAATACGGATATGGCTAAATTGAGAGTTGCCATTGACCAAACCTCTGGTTTTAAAAATATTTTAGAAAGTCTAAAATCTGATGAAAATATTTCAAAATCAAAATGAAATACTTAAAATACTTTGAAGATATTGAAATTAAAGACACTGATAAACCTGATGTTAAACTTGCAAAGGAACAGACAAATGATGTGTCACAAAATTTATTAGAATATAATCAAAAAAAGTCTAAAATTGAATCTCTCTATAGTAGCACTTCTAATAATTTAGAAATTGAAGAAGGTTTAAAAAAGATATTAGGTGAAGAAAAGGATAAAAATCCGTTTTTATCGGAACTTACAAAATTATTAAGACTTCAAAAAGAAATATTTGATATTCAAAAAAATAAAACAGATGATAAAATTAAATTAGATGATTTTAATAGTGAAATGTCTTTAGCGCAGGGGTCTGATATTAAACAACGTATATCATTTAAATTGAATGATATTAAGTCGAGAATGGGTAGTTACGATGCTAAAATAGCCAATAAGATGAAAGAGTTACAAGACTTTAAAACTAAACATACTAAAAAAATGGAAGATTTAAAGAAAGAAATTACTAAAAATACACAGAATATTAAACAAGAAGACCAAAAATAGAAAAAATATCATTTTTTCAACTTTATATATACTATAAAAATTATAAAAAATTAAAATAACAATATGGCAATTCAAATTGGAAAATACAAGAGACCAGGAATCTTCATCGAGGAATTTGACAAATCAGTCATAACTAGTCCTGTGGTAGAAGGAATCACAAATTTAATTATTGGGGTTTCTAAAAAAGGACCAGTTAATACTCCAATCAGAGTCACTACTACTGGTGATTTTGAGTCTATTTTTGGTCAATTAGATAGATCTCTTGAGAGAAAAGGATCATTCTTTCACAGAACAGTTGCAAAAATGCTTGAAACAGCTCCTGTTTTTGCAATGAACTTGTTATTAACAGACGATACTTTAGATGTGATTGAATATCAATCATTATCATCTTCTTCTGGATATAACAACGACATTGAAAGAGAAGGTCCATATAGAAGATTTTTTGATACTACTGGTTTCTGGAAAAGAGACACTGAGTCATTTATTAATCTTACAAAAAATAACTTAGGTTACTCAGAGAGAGCATTAAGTCTAACTAACTTATCAGATAGATATGTAACTATATTTACTTTCAAATCTACATTAACTGGTTTTGATAGAACTATGTTAGAGTGGTACGGATCAATTGAAAGAATGCCAGCTTATGTCAATCCTAATGATTATGCGTCTGATTACTTAGTGGATGTTGTTATTGTAGCTGGTGATTGGTCAAATTATCAAGAACTTGCTGTTGATAACAGATGGAGTGCTTACTTTAATGCTTCTGGTTTGAGAAAGAGTGAAGTTAGAAACTTCGCCAATGATAGAAATATCACTACACTTGCTTATTATGAAGGATTGTCATTAATACCATATTTTAGAGATTTAAACGGAAGAAATATATTTATTGAAACTACAATTAACAGAGATACTGATAGAACTGGTGTGTTCTGTGCATTTAACAATGATTTAGTTGAAAAAGACTATTACACAGGATTACTTGACTTATTAGGTAATACTTTAGTTGGAGCTGAAGATATGGATGTTAATTTCCTTTCTTATAAAGAAACCATCACTGAATCTGTGATGATTACTAATACTCCATTAGACTTACCTGGTAACGTAACTGCTATGTTGGGTGGTACTTGGTCCGGATATGGATATATTAATCAAGATCCTCATGCATTTGGTGGAAACGTTTCTGGTGGTGTTAAGCCTTCGGGTGTTGTGGTAAATGCTGATGAGAGAACTGCTTGGTTTGCTGAATATTCGGTGTATGGTGTTACAAGACCGACTTCTCCTATCACATCTTCAACTCAATCTATTAGTGTTGATTATGATTTGATATCTGATTCTTATGTTGTTATTGGAGAGACTTATATTCCTGTTCAAGGAACATCATCTGGTTCAGTTACACTTAATATAAGTGCTTCTGATTATCCTTACTCTACAACTACTGCGACATACCGTTCAGTATTTGTTATTGATAATACTGGTGAAATCTCAGTTATTAATAGCTTGACAGAAGGTGTTAATCCAAGTGTCGCTACAACAGATATCGTATTAGGATATATTGATGTTGATGTAAATGCTAATCAATTTGTCAATTTAGGTTCACTTGTATCTAACTTTATAAATGTTAATGTTGGAACACAAGGATTTATTGATTATCAATTTGGTACTCAATCTGGTGACGACTATTATATCTCATTAGAAGACCCAACTACTGGTAAAATTAAAATTACATTTAATGATACAGCGGCAATCGCTAGTCCATCTAACTACGATCAATACAGAAGATTTAAACTATTTAACAGATTAACAAATATTATTGATAGCCCAGGAAAAGATAAAATGACTCTTTTACTTGGACCAACTGATACTGATGTGAAATATAGTATGTCGAATGTGACTATTTCAAATATTGTTAATTCAACAACTCAAAATAAGTCGTTTATTTTAACAACTGGTCTTTCACAAGCCGAACTTTCTAATGTATTAGGTGGTATGTTTATTCTTTATACTGAAGATAACGAATTCTTACTTGGATTTGATGGCGTAATCACTAAGGATGAAGTTGCTGGAACAAGCTTAAATGAATTGGGAGTTGTTGCAAAATACTCTAAATTCTATCAAAGATATTTTGATGGTCAAATCAATACAAAAGACTTCTTCTACGCTAACAGACTATATCTTGATGCTTCGGCTATGGATGGTGGATTTGCTAACGCGTATGCTTCTACAGGTGGAACAGTTGATGTGGTATTTGTGGATGGAGAATCTGCTCCTCTTGGATCACCTACGTCTTCATACGCTGGTTATGATTATATTATCTTCAATGCTCCTAGCTTTGAAACTGAGACTAACTTAGCAACTTTTGAACAACTAATGTTCCCTTCAGCTTCTAAAAATAAAGGATCATTTACAATAGTATCAAACTCTGTAAATGCTGGTCAAACTCCAGCTCAGTTAGCAGCGGCTCTTGGTTATACAGCTTCTAACTTCTTCGCTTATCAAGTTAATGAAGAAGTTGAATATGAAGAACTATTTGATGTTAGTCTTATTTATGACTATTTAGGAAGACATTATTTAAGAATGTTCTTAGATGGAAATGGAGTACTTTCGGTTGAGTTTAAAGACTCTTTACTTGATAGTGATATTGATGTTGATCCTGAAGCAAATAATACTTTCTATGTTCAATCTGATAAGTCAAACTTTACTCAGACTATTGAACTTGAGGTTCCATCTGGTTATGTTCAAACACCTAATAAGATTTTAATTGATGGTGCTAGATATACAGAAATTAAAGTTGGTGATTTCTTAGAGGCTTTCTATGATACATCACTTTTACAAGTTGGTGAATATCCAAGAAAAATAACTAGAGTTCTTTCTAAAAGACAATATAGTGGAGATCCATCACTTGTTGAGGTTACTTGTGACTCAAGAATTGCTATAAGAAACTTTGGTGGTGACTTACAAACTACAAGATTTGTAACAATCGATCAATATGCTACTACATATAAGGCAATCTCTCTTAAAGGATTTAGAATCAGAAATGCTTCACTTCCTGATGGTACAGAATCTAAGCAAAATGCTATCTTAAACTTAGTTGCTAAAGGAACACCTTTATTTAAAGCAACAACTAATAAAGAAGCAATTGACTTTAGATATTTAATTGACTCATTTGGATTGGGTCTTACTGAAAGAAGTAAGCAACAATTGATGGATATTTGTGGAGATAGATTAGACTCATTCGGTTTCATTAACATGCCGTCTGCTAGATCTTTCAAAAATTCATCTTCGCCTTCTTTTGTTAATAATGAAGGAGTTTTACAAACTGCGTTTATTGCTTCAGGAGGTGATCCTGAGAGTAATCCAGCATTCCTTTACTCATTTGGTGAAGGAGGAGGAACAACTTGTGTAGGATACTTCTTCCCTTATGTAAATATAAATGATAATGGAAGACCTTTAGATCATCCACCAGCTCCATTCGTAGCAACTACATATATGAGAAAACATATCTCTAATGTAGGAAATGTTACTCCTTGGACGATAGCTGCGGGTGTTACTAATGGTAGAATTACAAACATCAATAGTTTGGAACAAGATTTAACTCCAAGTGATATTGAAAACCTTAACATAGCTCAAATGAATCCTTTGGTATTCAAAAGAAATAGAGGTTTTGTAATTGAGACTGAAAATACGGCTCAGACTCTTTATAAGTCAGCTCTTTCTTACATTCACGTAAGAGAGGTATTGATTGAACTTGAGAGAGAGTTATCGAGAATGTTATTGGACTTCCAGTGGAAATTTAATACACCAGATATCAGAGCTGAAATTAAGTTAAGAGCTGACGTTATTTGTGAAACATATGTTGGTAAAAATGGTTTATATAACTATTTCAATAAAATGGATGATGAAAATAACACTCCAGAAATCATTGATAATCAAATCGGTGTTCTTGATACTTATGTTGAACCAATCAAAGGAATGGGTGTTATTGTTAATAACATTACGATTCTTAGAACAGGTGCTATCAGTGCTGGTGGTTTCATCAACTCTTAAGATAAGAATAATTAAACAATCTAAAACCTCCAATTATAATTGGAGGTTTTTTTATTTATAATATAAACTTATTTGAAATTATTAATTATAATAGAGGAGATAAACTCTCGAATATATAAAAAAAAATATTTAATAATATGTCAGATAATAAAAAACAAGAAATGTCAGAAGAAGACTACTTAAAAAAACATTTAAGTGAGTTAGAAACTGGTAAAAAAATTGCTGATGGGGAGATTCCATTTATTCAACAAGTAGATGCTTCAAGAACTACAGATTTACAATTCTTTAATATGGATGTAAATCAACTACCTTGTGGTCAATTTTATCCAACCGGAACACTCTTTATGGTAAGACCAGCTCAAGTGAAAGAAATACAAGCTTATTCTATGGTTGATGATGAAAACTTCTACGATATAGTTGAAAAAATGAATGATATGCTTCAAGCGTGTGTTAGGATTAAATACCCTGATGGTAAAGTTGGATCATTTCTTGAGGTTAAAGACCAGGACAGGTTATATTTAATATTTTTAATTAGAGAGCTTACTTTTCAACAAGGAAACTCTTTAGCTGTTACGCTAAATTGTGGTGCTTGTGGTGCTGAGCAAAAAATAGAATTAAACAGAAATCACTTTGACTATTATGATATCGATGAGAAGTTACAAAAATATTTTAGTTTGTCTTCAAGAACTTTTAATTTCAAAACGGTCAATGGTAAAAACTTTGAATTAACTCCTCCAAATATTGGATTACAAAAAGCATTTACCGACTATATTGTCAAAGAAAATAATGAAAAAAGAACACCAAATCTTTCTTTCTTAAAGATTATTCCATTTATGTTACCAGGTAGAACTGCAATAACATACGACGGTATCAAAGCTAAATTAAAAGAGTTTGAAGAAATGGATGATATCTCTTTCCAATTTTTGAATGCTGCTGTTACAAAGATGACTTTTGGTATCAAAGATTTGAAAAAAACTTGTGAGTGCGGTGCGGAGGTCCGCACTGATATGCAATTTCCCAACGGAGCCTCAGGCATTTTCGTTGTTTCAGATGCCTTTGAAGCATATATTAAAGAATAAATTACAGCTTCAAAAACATTTTCATCTTCAAGAATGGGCAATTGATGGTTGGCCATTCTGGATGTTTGAAGAAAACATCAAACTCGTTAATGAATTAATTGAAGAGGAAGAAAAAGAGAAGAAGAAACAAGAAGATGATCATTCAAAGTCAATGCCTGACACATCTTCAATGATGAAGGGAGCTGGAAACTTTAGTGCGCCAAATTTCAGTATGCCAAAGTTCTAAAACTGTAGAAATAAAAAACCCACCAAAATTTGGTGGGTTTTTTTGTTTTAAGTAGTTTAATATTAATAACCACTAACGATTGGTGGATTAATCTGAAACTGAGCATCAATGTACTCATCGATGAAGTAATCAGCTACGAAATCAGCTGAAACGTTTTCTTGAATGTTGTTAGAACCCCAGTCAAGTGAAAATCCACTTATTTTGGTTAATTGAACGTTTTGAAAAGTTACTCTTCTTAATACAACACCTTTCTTATCGTGTTGATTTACAATAATTGTTCCGATGATATCAGATTTATAGTGAAGAGCTCCGTTTTGAGAGTTGAACACTAAATCGTACCAAGCTTTTAAAGTATTCCAAGTTTCCATAGAACCTGCTTGATTCACATTCACTTGGAATGGAATTGAAAAAGCAATGTCTGTTTTATCCGGAGGAGTCATAAACATTCTAGTTGAATACTTGAATCTTTGTGGTTTTGCTGTAACTCCAAATTCAGTTAAGTTTAAGTCTATTTTAGTTGCGTTTTGAAGCAATAAAAGTGGATCTCTACCTTGAGCTTGAAGTATAACTGGTAAGATAAAGTTTATCTCAAACAGGTTTAAGTATACAACCTCATCAGGTAATGTTCCAGGTCCCCCTGGTGTTCCTGTGTTAATTACTTGAGTAAAATGTGGTAATCCCATGTTTTTTATTATTTTTTTGTATATTATATATTTTTCTCGTTTTTGTCTCTAAGTCTTTTTGAAACAAATATGTTGTAAAAATTGCCTTTTCCACTTTTTAGATTTAATAGATATAATTATGAACTGTAACTATAGATATTGCGGAAGACCAATAAAATACGGAAGACCTGATAGAAGATTCTGTAATAAAAATTGCAAATCAAAAGAAATGGCTATATCAAAAGAGTTGAAGGTGTTAAATAGAAAAAGTTTAAAAAGTAGGCAATTTATTTTAAAGTCCATAATCAAACACAATAATAAGTATGTATATGATTTAGTTCTATATGAGAATTGCAGAACTAAAGTAAAGATAATATGTCCAGTTCATGGAGTATTTGAGCAGACTCCGGATGCTCACCTTTATTCTGGTAGAGGATGTGAGAAATGTGCTAGAGAAGCCAGAAGAAAAGATTCATAGAGTAAATAATACAACTATTTTTGATTTTAGACTATATATAGTAACAAAAAATGTTTTAATTTATGTCTAAAATTTACCTTATAGGTGATTCACATATTGGACTTGGATATCCAAATTCTGTCGATAAGTGGTATAAAGTTCATCAGGAGTATTTTACAGAATTTCTAATTCCAACTCTTAAAAAAAGAGTTCAACCAGGTGATATTATTGTTCATTTAGGTGACTTATTTGATAATAGAAATGTTATTCCAATCAATTTATTAAACTATGGAATGGATGTGGTTGAGGAGCTATGTAAAATCGCACCTACCCATATTATAATAGGAAATCATGACCTTTGGTCAAAATCTGCTTCTGAAATAAACTCAATCAGACCATTTAGATATATTCCTGATGTAACAATTTACGATAAAGTTACTAAGATTGAATATAATGGTAGAAAAATACTTATGATGCCCTATATTGAGAAAAGATTAGAACAGGCCAAATACATAGATGAAAATAGAGATTGTGAGTATCTTTTTTGTCACTCTGATTTAAATGGTTGTAAAATGCACTTAACATCGGTTGCTCACAAAAACTCTGATAAAATTGATATTGAAAACTTTTCGGCTTTTAAAGGAGTATATTCTGGGCATATACACCTTGTCCAGCGTAATAAAAACTTTACATTTGTGGGTTCGATTTTCCAAATGGATAGAAATGACTACGGTGACCAAAAAGGAATTTTTGTAATTGATACTGAAGATAACACAGAGGAATTTATTCCAAATAAAGTATCACCTGTATTTAAAAAAGTCAGAGTTGTTGGTGAAGATGATGTTCAATTATTAGAAAGTCTTAAAGATTCTAAAGATTATATTGATATTGCTATTTCTAACAATCTTTTAATTTCAAATAGAAAACTAAGAAGAAAATTGGAAGTTATTTTAGAAAAAAGTAACTTTGCTTCTGTAGAATATATAGATGACATTACTAAAAATCTAGAAGATGATGATGAGTTAAATGAGGCAATCGAAGTTGATGAAGAGACTTTTGAGATATCAATAGCATTGGATTATGAAGATTATGTAAAAGAGTATATTTTAAAACAAAAATATGATAATGAAAAGTTTAAACAAGGAATTTTGAACGAGTATAACGAAGTTATAAAGATTTACAAAGAAAATTTTAATTCAAAAAACGACTAAAATGGATCCATACGAAGTTTATGATAGATGTCTTTCTAATAAACCTTACACTGTAGATTTTAAAATTTATTCAGAAAAATATCTACAAAAAGTTATTACAAAACTTGCGGAATTAGAAGAGTATGAAAAATGCTCTGACTTGTCTAAATATATTAGACAGCGATTTAATCATCAGGAAAATTATTATGTATTAGTTGCTCAAAAGAGTTAGTAGAGTTTATCTAATTTAATCTTTAAATCACCTGTTCCTTTTATCAATCTATGATAAGCTCCCATTGGTATAAATACTTTTCCCTCTATTAATTTAGGTAGTTCGTTATCTATTTGTATTTTCCAATCTGTATCTTCAATTGACTCTATTATACGATCTTCGTAATCTCTGTGCCACATAAACTCTCCAGAATCAGTGTTTTGACTGAATACTCTGATAAATGTATTATCTGATATTTTATTTTCTTTGAAAGGTAGTTCCATAAATCAATTACCAGAATCCAGGATAAGTTTTACCACCCCACAAATGTCCGTATTTCGTCAGACGACACGCCCAGTATCCAGCTTTAGTCTTATCTTTCTTAGTTGAACATTTATGACGAGCCGCAAATGACTTTCTAGCGTCTGGATTACTAACTTTAGCTGTTAAGCCACCGTGAACATCACCGAAAGAAATCTTTTTAACATTTCCTGTTTTTGGATTTTTAACATAAACATAGTATTTTTTTCCACCGCCGCTATTTCTCATTGGGTGATTTAATTTCACTTCTTTTCCTTTATATTCTGCTTCAGAAACAAATTCTATATTTTCCATAGGTAAATCCAAAGGAACTAATTCTCCGTTAAAGTAACCAAATTTACCAATTTCTGTTGATTCATAAATTTCTTTATCTATTTCACATAATTTGACTTTTCCTTCATCAAATAATTGGCGAGCCTCTTTAATAACTTGATAGAAAGCTTCTGAGCCTGGTCTGAAAATATTTTCAGTTATTGGTTTATTATTTTCTAAATGATACTTTAAACTCTCTGAAAACAGAACATTTACAAATTCAGATGCTTTTTTAACATTTTCATCAGTATCACATTTGCAGTCATCACATCCACAATAACAACCTTCCTCTCCCGTGCAGTCACTACAACATCCACAACCAGATGTTTCACTTTCTTCGTAGTCTGCATCAAAGTTATCTTCATCGTGTTTAATTTCTAAATTTTCAATATTATCTATATGAATATCAATGAAAGATTCAAACTTTTCAACTTTATCAGAATTCTTTTTGAATTCTTTTTCAATTTTTTCTTGGTCTTCAACTGAAGTTTTGAAAGAAGGTCTGTTTTCTTTATCTTTTTCTAAAGACTTTACGTTGAATAAAGCCTCTTGGTCTTTATTTTTATCCTTTTCAGAGAGTTTTTTAATTTTCATATCTGTGATTTATTTTTATTTATTATTTATTGCTTTTAAAATTTTAGCACATTTCTCATACTCTTCTTGAGCTTCTAATTCTTTCATCCATTCTTTTAGTTGTTGTCTGCTTGATAACTCGATTCTTAGTCTGAATCTTATTTCCTCAACGTCCTTCATATTTTGAGCAGAACCATCAATTATTTTGTTTATAATATACTTATCGGTCTTTTTTGAATAAAGAAAATCATCCCATGTGTAAATTCCGTTTTCTGCAAGAAAATTTATTATCTCCTCAACGCATATATCAGTATTGGATTTTTTTTCAGACTTTTTATTTCTACCAAAAAGTTTTTTAAAAAACTCTTCATTAAGAAAATCGTCATAATTATAAATTTTACTCATATCTTATATATTAATTTTGACGATTGAGAAATAGGTTTTTAATATATAGTTAAAACTCAATTAGAATTAATGTCTAATCATAAAAATTTATACTTTTTCAACAAAGAAGGAGATTATCTGAATTTCAACTATAATGAAGTTGAAGAAAGATTTGAGGGTGATATACTTTTTCACGAAAACTCAAACGATACATACAAAACAGTCGGTTTATATACTCTAGAGCATATTCCTTCTTTTGATTTTGAGCTGCCTGGTCAGCTTACAACTAATAAATTTCAATTATTTAACGAATATGGATTTCATTTTTATGGATCCAAATGGGCTACTCAATCAATAACTACAATAGAGCCTGTGAATAACGATCCGACTTTTTATACTAAGTGGATTTATGGTGATAATTTTGACGCAAAATTCCCAATTGGTACTTTTATTAGGTTTAATGAATCATTTACGGAATTTACAAATACTGATCAGATTTATACTGTTGTAGGATCAAAACCAGGAGCAATTATGATACTTTCTCAGATGGACAATGCAACATTTGAAACAACTTATCAATCTATATATACTGGTCTTCTTTCAACTCAAACTCCCAATTTAACTCCATTGTATAGTATTTCCGGAGTTAATGCTTTTGGTGTTTATGACTATGCTGTTAATTTTAATAATAAATTAGCAAGTTGGAATGAGCCAGATTTTCATCAAAAGTATTATGTTGGTAAAAAATTAAATGTTGTAGGTAGTGAGAAAAATGATGAAATTTTAGTTGTAAAAAATCCCAACTTGACTGATGCTACTCACTTTGAATATATTTTGAATAAGTCAGCTTTTCCGCAAAACTCTGATTTAATAATTGAAGTTATAACAAAGACCGATGTTCCACTAGTTTATTCTGGAGAAATGGAAATACAATCTGGTGGAATAATCAAAATTATAGACAATTTTAATTATCCACAATCAATGAAGCCGGGTAAAGAGTTTAAAATTATTGGATCATTTAATAATAATAACTTTTATACTGTAGCTGGAATACCAGAGTTTGATAAAATTACTCAGGCTACCTACTTTGCTTTACAGTCTCAGGTTATTTATAACAATAGAATTTATCAGTGTATTCAAGCTTATACACAGAGTTTTGGATTATCAGAAGCTACTAACTTTGTTAATCCGGAAAATACTACTTATTGGTCCAATCCTGATTATATCAAAGTAGAACAGCCTACATTTGTTGAAAACTTGCTAGATGCTCAATTGTATTTTACTACAGATAGATTTTACTACACTTATGGTTTTACTGTCTCAAATGAGGTCACATTGGCGTCAGCGGCTCAAAAATTTAAAACAGATTTAGATCTTTTTAATGTTGATTTATTTTATGAGAATAATAAATTAAGAGCTGATTTAAAATATGCGTCTTTATATACGCAAGTCAATTTTTACCACACTCAGTTAGGTTCAACTTTTTCAGTCGGTCAAACAAGACAAACAATTGAAAGATTAGTTGAAGTAGAAGAAGTTTTAGATTATGAACTGAATTACAATTTTTCTCAAAATTTTAGATATAATGTTGTTTTTACCGACATTGATGAGGTTGGGATTAAGATTTTGATAAATGGAATGGTCTATGATGAAGAAGTAGCATTTGTTTTTTCGGGTTCTACAATCGATATGGAGAGAACTATTGATAGAACTTTGAGAAGTTGGTTAAGAAGATGGAGTTTTAGACTACTTTCATTAGGTATAATTGTGGATCTTCAATATACTGGAAACTCTACGTCAATATTTTACAACTCAATTCTAATTAAATCTCAATATCCAAATGTTCCAATAACTATCGAGGAAATAGAAGTAGGAACAACAGCTTTTTATTATATTGAACATTCAAAAATATTATTTACAAATTTAGGACCTTATTTAACTATTAATATTAATGATGAGGATTATGGAGTACAAACAATTTTTGCTACTAATTCCGTTCCTAATATCTCGGCTACTCTAACAGCCTGGGCTGAGGAACATGCCGAGACTCTTTTGGAATTTGGAGTTTTAGCTGGGGCTTATAATACAATATTAAGATTAGATTTATTAGATGCTGATTTTAGATTAGACTATACTATAAATACTGGTAAGTTGAATATTCCAGGAATTGTTGATTATAAAATCACAAAAAGACTTTTGGGTAACGAGGGTGTATTGGTCGCTTCAAATGAAGTAGTTATTCCTCAATCTTCTACAGTATCCTTTGAACAAGAAGGATTTGCAACTGGAATGGCTTTTGCGATTAATAATACTTTTTATCCTTGGCTTAATCAAGATTACGTTATACAGAATCTTGAACCAACATCAATGAATTTAAGTTATCAAGGTCCTTTCTGGGGATTGACCGGACCTGAGTGTAATACAGGAGCATTTGCTATACTTGGATTTAACAATGGATTTGGTCAAACTGCTTGCACGATTATTGTTCCTCCAACTGGTGGAACCGGAGGACCTTTTGATCCTACTATGTTTGATCCAAATATGTTTTCACTTACAGTCTATCCAAACGTTTATTCTGTTAATACTTTTAACTTTAGTTCGAATCCAGGATCAGGAAACTTTGTTGATATTGAGTATATACAACTATCTAATTCAATTTATTGTTTTGGTGATGGTGTTGTTGTAATTGATGCTTTTTTAGGTGAGTACATTACTAGTATTTTGCTACCTGGTAATACTCAAAGTATTGAAATGAAATTCAATCCAATAAATAGTTATCTTTATTGCTTATCGGAAAGTTATTTATGGGTTGTAGATCCAACAAGTAACTTATTAATTACTGGAATTACTTTTTCAAATATTGCTCAAGAAATAGAAATAAATCCTGTAAATGGAGATGTTTATCTAACATTTAAAAACAATGGAACTCCGCGATATTGGACATCTGATAATTTAACAAATAATCCTTCTGGTGTTATTCCAAATGGTGGATTTGATTGTTCTGGAGGTGCTATGGTATTTAATGACTTTGAACAAGATATGTATATAACTTCATTTGCTGGTACTGGTCATGTTATAAGAATTAATGGAGTCAATCGATCTTTCTCGACAGCTTATGGAGTTCCCGGGGCAACCAACTCAATATTTTACGAACCAGTTCAAGAAGCGGTTTATGTTTATGGATCAGGAACACTTTGGGAAATTGACAATGGGGTTACTCAATCAATAACTAATGTTTCAACATATGGATTTAGAGATATTATTTTTAATAACATCTCGGGTCTTATGAATATATCGGACTCTAGTTTTAATTATTATGATTTGGACCTATCCGATACAACTGCTGATTCTACTTTATTAAGTAATTATGGTTATTTGGTTGTTAATCAATTTGATGGTGATGTTTATATGTCCTCTCAAGCTTTTAATACAATAGTTATATTAGACTCTCAAACAAAACAGGTATTGAATACTCAACCTTTGCCTTCTGGTACGGGAAGAATTATTTATAATCCTGAGAGAAAGACTGTTTGGGCAATTCAACCTACTTTAAATTCAGTTGTAGAAGTATCAGTTGAGTTGAACAACCAAATAAATCCATTACCTCTAACGTTTTCTAATATTGAGGATAATGTTTATGGAACTTTAGATCCAAATTATGAACCAAGAGAAAGTATTTGGTTAAAGACTAGAGATTATTTTAGAAGACCACGTGAAAATTTTGAAGGTGATGTTTCTGTAAAATACTACTGGAAGTGGCTAAGTGATGAAGTTCCTGAGTTTTTTATATATGATTTTTCAGGAGAACAATTAGCTACTACTGGTGTCTATGCTTATAGTGGAGAAAAACCTCTAAAAAATGCAGTTTTAAATAGAAATATAAATAAAGATATAACTAAAGTTTCTTATTCTGCTTATCAACAAACAATATTTGATAAGGTTGAATATACGTTAAGTTACGTAGATGATGAAGATGATGTATCTTCAGCTCCTCAGGCTTTAGAGTTATTTTTAGGATTTAAAGCTGATAATGAAGGAGCTTTACGTTCTGTTTTACAACTTTATAAAAAAGAAGAAATTGAATTTGATATTATTTCAGATTCACTTACAAATATAACTTTTGAAACAATAGATATAGAAAACGTAACTGATAAAAGAGGTAGAATTTTTATAAATGAAACATCTTCTGTCAATTTTACGGGTAGAGGATTAAAACCTGGCCAGCATTTGGTAATCTATGTCAAAGATACTTCTAATGTTAAAAATCAATATATTTCTGATAATAATGCGATTATAGTTAAAATAAGAGAGGTTTATACAAAGATTTTAATTGTAGATTTTTTCAACATCGATGTTGATATTTTAGAAAATGAAAATACAGTTTTGACCAACTATCCACAGTATGGTAAAACAACTTACCTAAAAACAAATTTTAGAGTTAGAGATAGAGAAATAGGAAGATTCATTACTTGGGGTCAAACTGAAGAAGAAGATATTAGATTTAAAACCGAATTAGGGAATATAGGAAAACTCATAAATCCAGATGAAGTCTTTATTTTTAAAGAATATGATATTAATGAAGGTGGTATAGATTGGATGTATCTTAATAAGAAGAGAAAAGAGATGTTGATGGTTAGAAATGTAATTTATCCATACATAGGTTCTTATAAGTCATTAATTAATGCAATCAATTATTTTGGATATAATGATTTGCAATTGAATGAATATTATCGAAATAAAGATGTTAATTCAAAAGAATTTGGAAAACTCTTTAAAGTGGAGATTCCGGATATATTCGATAATACTATAAAGGGGTGGAATGAACAAGATTTTCTGATAAAATATCTACCAAGTGATAATTATGAAGAGACAAACATGTTCAATCTAACTTATTTCATAACCGATAAAGAGGGAAATTATATTCTCAATTATAGCTTAGATGAAATCATTATAAAACTACAAGGTTTAAAATATTGGCTAAAAAGAAATATTATTCCTTTAACTCATAAAATACTTGATATTACAGGAAGAGCTTTCTTTACTGGAGGTAACCAAATAACTCATCAAACTTATGACATGAGAATAATTAAAATTAGTGATGAAATGTCACCGGTAACCTTTAAAATGAATGAGGCTTATTTGCATCCGGTTAATTCTGGTTCTACTGTTTATAATTGTGTTTTAGATTTCTATAATATATTACCTGGTACAAATCAGATTAATGAGTTTTTACCAAATCCAAAACCATATTATAATTCTAAAGTTTCTGTTCCTGAGTTATATGATATTAAAATTAGAACTTATAAAATATATAAAGAATGGGCTCCATATGTTACCTATAATAAAGGTGATAAGGTAGCTTATTTTGATAAAATTTATGAATCACAAATTGATAACAATAGAATAAAAAATCCTAGAAGATTCGAGAATGTTAGTACCTGGGATGAATTCTCAACTTATGAATCAACATCTACGGTTGAATGGGAGAGAGATTATTATGTTTATAGTGGACTTGGTGATCCAAATTCTACTGTTATTCCGAATTTAGATCCAACAAATTGGTTGAAGATTACAGAATGGAAACAAATTGATTTAGAACCAGTTCAGACTTTAACTGAAACAAGACCTGGTGAAGAACTTACACCTTATAACTTTACTGTAGATTCAAATATCGACCCATTCTTAGTTATTGAGGTTAGCTCTCATAATGGATATGGTAGTGTGTATAGAGATAAAAAGAATTATTATCTTAAAGGAACAAAAGATTTACAAGAGCCATATAGGTATATTGATCCAATTGGGCCTTTTGTGCCTATCACTCCAGTTTATACATAAAAAAACCTCTTCAAATTGAAGAGGTTAAAATTAAGTAATTTATTTTAATTGTTTGGAAGAACTTGAGCCTCGATTGTTTTGGGTTTTCTTTCTTCTTTTATTACACTTTCTTCAAAAGTGGCAACCCAGTCTTGAATATCTGTTGAAAGATTTTTACCAGTCGTGTCATAGTAATTAAAAACTTTACTAATGTCTCCAATTTTTAAAAGTATTTCAGAGAAAAGAATTGCACTTTTATTAAGTCCTTTTACATTGTGTTTAGAAATTAAGTGATAAAGATAAGTAATTTCTGTCGCATTTAACTTATGACATGCCATATCGGTTGAATTTTTAAGCTTGGTGGATTTCATTTCATCAAACATTGACTTTAACTCGATTGCAAAAAATACGGTATTGACATCATATTCAAGTTTTGTTAAAACTAAGTCTGTTAAAAAGTTTAACTGGTCTTGATTAAGATAGAAGTTATATTTTGCATCTTTAAGATTTTTTGCAAATTCTTTCCACAATTTTTGTGACTCTAAATAAAGAGAATCTTGTTCTTGATTAGATTTTCCTTTACCGTGATTATTATTTATATAATCATTTACACTTTTTATTGAATTATCCAGTTCAGTTTCAAAATTTGAGTCTATAAGTAGATATTCAGTTTCATTTACTGTAAAAGAAGTTTTTGGTTTAACAACATTTGTTTGAAAATTTTCCATAATTTATATTTATATTTTATTTTTTATCCTTTGATAACACTACTTAGTGTTATATCAAATAATTCATCTAAAGATGATAATTTGTCTTTAGCATCTGTGTATTTTTCAATCCAAAGATTGAATTCAGTCATTAGATCAGAGTGTTCTCCAATTCCTGTAAGATTGGATGAGTAAAGAGATAAATTTGCTTTAGCTTCTTCCATCTCTGCTAAGTATTTAATTCGTAGAGCCGAGATATAATTTTTTCCTATTTCATTTGGTTTAATCATGATTATATAATAAATTCTTCGTCTTTAGCATCACTTTGTTGCTCTTGATATAACTCTTCTACTTTATTTGCTCTAGCAACTTTTTCTACTCCGTATTTATTTACTAAAGATGAAAAAGTATTTAGGTCTGTTTTTACTAATTTTATTTTACCCGAATCTAAGTTAATATTTATTTTATCAATTTCTTGTTCAAATAAAATAGTTACTGACTCATCATCATAAACATTCATTAGGTCTTCATTGATGCAAACTTTGAGTTCTTTCTGAAGAATGAAAGCGTAATCATCGGCTACTTTAGCAATCTTAATTAGGTTTTTTTGTTTGCTGTCTCCAATAAATTGGAATTTTACAGATACGGGAAATGACTTTTTGTTGAAAACTTCAAAAAAGTCATTAGTGGTATCCTCAGATAATTCATAAAATCTATCCATTTTGTTAATATAATTTTTTTATTATATTGTTATTTTGGGATAAAGTTTATAATAAGATTAAAAGTAATGCGATAATTGAAATTGATATACCTGGTATTACTCCATAATATAGAGTGTTATAATATTTTTGACTTTTGAAAAGTGAAAATCCAAAAACTAAAAGATATGAGTATTTGTCTACTTTTTGAATTTCATAAACATCATAAAGTTCTTTTAGATTTTTATTATCTAAATAGTTTGATAGTTCTGATGAGAATTGTCTTAAGTAAGTTTCTGATATTCTATCAATATCAGATTTTTTTATAGAATATGCTTCTCCTATTAATTCTTCGGGAATATTTATTACAGTATAAAGTCTTTGAGCTTTATCAACTCTTATATTGAACATAGTTTCTAGCTCAGTTTTATTCTGGCTAATAAATTTTCTGTATGTGAGAAATAATTTTAACTTTTTAAACATATCCATTATATTTTTTATTTTAAAATTGTTTACATTTTATCTAACGGAGGAGCTTGTTTGATTTTACCATCGGTTTGTAATGTAATAAATTCATCAATTGTAGCAGTAGATCTTGCAATCATTTTTAATATTTTATTTGTTTTTTCAACCTGTTCTGATAAATACCAAATGTTATTTTTTTGTTGAAGATTTCCCTTTAAAGCTGGACCACTATCTTCTCCCTCTTTTTTCCCACTTGCTGTTACACGAGCCATCTCACCATCAGTTTTTCCAACTTTTTTGTTGGATGATTCTCTAACATCAATTTGTTTCCCACTCTGAATCGCATTTGTAAGCATCGCTAATTGTGAAAAACTTTTTAAATTTAACAATTTCATTGCGAATCCTAATTTAATTAATGAGTTTGCTAATGCATCATATCCTTTTGATAAAGTTATCATTTGTTTTGCCATCTGAGTTATAGGATCGTTACCCGTTAAATTTTTAGCAGCGTCTGCTAATGATCCAAGAATACCTCCTCCTTTTGATTTTTGAAGTTCTCTAACTAATGAATTAAAATCTAATAAACTCTTTCTTATTCTTTTTACCCAGTTTTGGTCAAATTTTGTATCAAAGAATTTTTTATTTTTAGCAAATATTTTCGCAATGTTTGACATTTTATTTGCTACAACAATAGGATTATTTAAAATACTTAAATCTAATTCTGCTATAGATTGTGATACTCTTACAAAACTTCCAACTGCTAATTTTAAAGCCCAAGACCATTTTTTTGTTGGATAAGATTTCCAGTCAATGTTTTTATTTGAAAATTTGAGACCTACTGCAACTATAGCTCCTGCGATACTCTTAATTCCATTTACCATTCCTTTGATGACATCATCTCCGGATGAGAACCATCCAGTATCTTCACTTAGAGCTTTGAATACCGGAGCAAAAGCTCTGATAGCTGCTCCTACACCCTGTCCCCATTTTGCAGAAGGATAATTTCCTTTATCAAAAGTTGCTTTGTTTTTTCCAAATATTCCAGCTGCTTCCACAATACCTTTAGATATTGTTATAATTGCTTTCTTGAATTTATCGATTGAAACTCCTGAACCAAAAAGTCCTTTCTCGGCTGCTAAAATTTTATACACAGGTGCGAATGCTCCAATGGCTAATCCGACACCTTCGGCCCATTTTTTAGAAGGTCCGCCTTTATAAACCGCTTTCATGCCCGGTGCTCCAAAGAAGTTAGCAGCATCAACAATACCCTGAGAAATAGTCCTTATTGCAGCTGCGAATTTCGTAGGACTTGGTCCTGATCCAGCAAATATAGACATAATTCCACCGCTCATCAACATTTTATAAATAGGTGAAAATGCGCCTAATGCTATTGAAACACCTTCAGCCCACTTCTTAGTTGGACCTTGTTTCCAAACAGCTCCACTTTTTGCAAAAATACCAGCAACATCTACAATTGATTGAGCAATTAGTTTTACTGCGGCTGAACCTGCTTTTATGGCAACGTATCCAAGTCCTAAACTAGATACTATTAGTAATCCTACTCCAAGAATAGCTCCTCCGAATACTAACATTAAAGATCCAACTGATGAGGCCCATTGCCAATTTGGACCTTTATTATATTTTCCTTTTGAAAGTATCTCATCTACCGCAACAATCGTCTTTGCTATCTTTGGAACCATTTTTGTTCCTACTACAATAGCTAACGCTCCCAATCCAAATCCTGTTATAGCTAATATACCGAGAGTTACGACCGCTGCTCCAAAAATTGCTAACAGAGCTCCTATACTCAAAATCCATCTGGCTCCTGGGAATTTATCATATTTACCTTTACCTATTATTTTATCAGTTGCTAAAATTGTCGCTGCGATTAGTATAACTGCTCCAGCTCCAGCAATCATCGCTACTGCTCCTAAGCCAAATCCTGTTATAGCTAATATACCTAAGGTTACAACCGCTGCTCCAAATCCAGTCATTACTGCTCCAACACTTAATATCCATTTTAAACCTGGATATTTATCATATTTACCCTTACCTATTATTTTATCAGTTTCTACAATTGTCGCTGCTATCAGTAAAACCGCTAATGAGCCAGCCACCAACGCTACTGCTCCTAATCCAAATCCTGTGATTGCTAATACACCTAGTGTTACAACTGCTGCTCCAAAAGCAGTCATTACGGTTCCAACACTTAATATCCATTTTAAACCTGGATATTTATCATATTTACCTTTTCTGATTATACCATCTACTTTAACAATTGTCTTTGCAATCATTGGGACAACTAATACTCCTGCTAAAACAGCTACTAACCCTATACCTGTCAGTGCTAAAGCTCCTAGTCCTACTATAGCAATTGCAAATCCAGTCATTACAGATCCTACACTTAGTATCCATTTTAAACTTGGATATTTATCATATTTACCTTTTCTTATTACTTTATCAACTAAAACTATAGATAGGGCAACTAATGGAACTAGTAACATTCCTGCAGCAACCGCTGCGATTCCGATACCTGTCAATGCTATTGCTCCTAAAGCAACTACTGCTGCTCCGAATATAGTCATTGATAGTCCTACACTAAGAGACCATTTCCAACTTGGATATTTCGAATACGTTCCGGCATTCAAAATGTGAGAAGATGCCATAATAGCAGCTGCTATTAGTGGTATCATTAAAACACCTAATCCTATTGCTCCTGCTCCAACCCCTGAAGCAGCTACCGCCCCAACTAATAATACGGAAGGTAACATTGCTAATACAATAATAGCCAGTGCTACTCCAAATACTGCTATCTGTAGAATTTTTCCGAGTGCAATGTCAGCGCTCATATTTAATATGTGAGAAGAGAGCATTATAGCAGCTGAAATTGCTACAAATACAAGTGGGAATAAGAATACTCCTTTTTTACCAAGTATTTTATCAATTATATATAAACCAGCTGCTAGTTCTGGCATTACATAGGACATAAGTGCGAACAATAGAGCTATTCCAAGTGCTGTCAAAAATTGTGATAGTGTTGTAGGTATAATTAAAGCCATCACCCATGATGAAAGAGTTATTGCTGTAGCGATTCCAACAAGAGTGAGTAATAAAACACTTTTCTTAATTTTTAATTTATCAAATGCTGCTATACCCAGTGCAATTTTTTCAAAATTTAATGATATAATTAAAAATATTGCGGATATTAAAATGGCTGTTATAGCTTTTCCGAAACTCATAGGTATAATTAAGGCCATAATCCAAGATGATAAAGTAATTGCGGTAGCAATTCCAACGAGTGTCAATATTAAAGCTGATTTTTTAACATTTAGTTTATCAAAGGCAGCTACTCCCAGTGCTATCTTTTCAAAGTTGAATGCTATTACTGCAAAAACACCTGCTATTAATATTGCTGTGAGTGCTTGTAGAAATCCAATTGGAGTTACAAGTAGTAAAATCCAGGATGATGCGGTAATTGCTGCTGCTATTGAAACTAATGCTAAAACTAAGGCAGTTTTTTTAACTCTTAGTCTATGAAAGACCGCTACTGCAATAAATACCTTTTCTAATTTGGATGCCATCACCGCAAACATTGCAGCAATTAAAATAGCTGTAACCATTTGTGCGAATCCAATTGGTGTTATTAGTTTTAAAATCCATGAAGACATAGTTATTGCAACCGCCATTAGAACTAATGCTAAAGAAGCAACTAATACTTCTTTTACTTCGAGTTTTAATTTCGCTACTTTTTCAAAAGCAAAAGAAATTGCCAATATGGCTAATCCAAGTCCAATAACAGAAAGAAAATCTATTTTACCGACTAATTTGAAAGCCATTCCTATTGCTAATACAGCAATCGCTATTAATATGATAGTCGCTACTCCTTTTTTAAGACTACTTTCCTTTTTCTTGTCACCACCTGCTTCCTCAAAAAGTCCAGATTTTTTATCACTAGACTTTTTCTTTTGCATAGAAAGAATTGTTTGTTGTTGGCGAAGTATCTCCTGAGTGTCTTTTTTGATTGATTTTATCTCAACACTAATTTCTTTTAGTTGATCACCAAAATCTCCTTTAGTAAGAGCAGCTCCAGTAGCAGAGCCTCCACCTTTTTTTTCTCTATTCTTTAATGCTTCCGTCATGTCTTCCAAAGCGAAGGCAACATTCTCTAAAGCTTTTAATAACTGTTTATCCATAAAAAACTTTCAATTTCAAAGTATATATAAAAAACATAGATACTTCTTATAATATATAACTTATGAATATTAGAAAAATGATACAACATTACATACTTGGAGAATCACTTAAAGAGATTGAGATTAAAAGAATTTTGAATAAAATTTGTCAAAAGTCTAAATTAACATCAAAAGAACATAATTTTTTAGATCTTTATAATGAAACTCAATTATCTAATAACAGAGATTATATGTTACTTTCAAAAAGCGTAGTTTCTACTAAAATAAAAGAAATGATAGTACTAGGTAAAAAAGTAATTTGTAATTTAACAGATAGAGATGGTAAGTTAGGTTTAGAAATAATAGATGTTGAAAATGACTATGAGAAAGATTCATCAGTAATTATCATGAAAGGTAGTATAAAACATAATTTACATGAAAAATTTCTTTATAATTTAATATATAACTTAAAGAAAGACCATTATTCATTAGAAGAACATGATGAGTACTTTGAAAAAATTGAAGCCAGTTAATGAAGATTAAAAAATGGAAACAATTTAATGAAGAAATATCTGGTACTGAATTAGTTGGTCCTGTTGGTCCTGCTTATGGAGAAACCAGACTTCAAAATAAAACTATATCTTCACACCACACTAATGTAATTGAGGGAATTGATGGTAATTTTTATACTGAAGATGAGTATAATGAATTGCACAATAACTATCTGAAATCCGGAGGTACTCCTTTAGACGGATTTTCAAAAGAAAACATTGATATTATGTTGAGTTTTTTACAGGAAGCTTAGATTTATAATATATACCTACGATAAAAACAGAAATCAACGTATGAGTAAATTAATAACCTTAAATGGAATTGACGATGAGCAACTTATATCAGAATTGTTCAATGATGAAATCCTTGTATTGGAAGATATTCAAGGATCAAAAATATGGGTCAATTGGAATGGAAATGAATTTGAAATTAGACCAAAGTCTATTTCAAATGAGCCAATAAATTTGATAGATTTGGCTATGCAAAATTACTATAATCCGGTAATTAAGTTCTTTAGTGAATTAGACGTAAATGTGAAGAATTTACTCAATAGAAAATGGTGGTTTTGTTTTGAATATTTTCCTGATAATCAACCTGCTAATATTGAGTATAATAGAGTTCCTCAAAATCAATTAGTTATCACTGCTATTAATAAAAATAAAAAGTATGACTTTTCAATAGATGAGTTAGATGAGTATGCTAGATTATTTCAAGTTGATTTGATACCCGTTATTTACCAGGGTCAATTGACCGAGACTATGAAAGAGGCGATAAAATACTTTATTAACACTTCGGAAGAAGATTTAGAATATGTTTTTGGTGAAAAATCATTTGCTTATTTTTTCTATAAAATACTAAATCCTAGTTTAGATAATTCCTTTTTAATGAATGAAGACTTTCAAAAGAATTTAGAAAAATTAGTTATTAGAAGTCAAAGTAGAGATATTTCTTTTGAATTATTGAATCCTCTTTATAAAAGATTCAGTGATACTAATCAGACAGATTTTGTTGAAATTTATACTTTAATACTTGTGAATTTCTTAAATTTTTGTCAGTCGGTAAATTTGACCGATATAAATTTAAAAGGTGAGAAAAAGGATGAAATCTACATCTATCTTATTTGTAAGTTATTCAATATCTATATGAGTGAAGTAAAAGAAGATTTATTAAATTTTGACTTCACTGTTCCTGAATTTTTCGACAAAGAGAAGTTCAAAATTAATACCGAGTTAATTAAAAATAAATTAACTAAAGACTATATAACAGAAGATAAAAAGTTAGAATATATTTTTAAAGTGATATTAGGATCATTCAATAAAAAGAGAAAGAAAGCTATTGGTGTATTTACGGAAAATACAGTCAGTTTATTTAACAAATTTGTAGATGATATTGATGTATATATTTCTAAATATCTAAATAAGATGCATGAAATAGAATTAGGACGAGCTGGTCTTTTAGACTTTGGTGACTTCTTTGAGATTCAATATGACACAGATGCTGAGGGTCAAGTATATCCTGACGTATATGATGAGTTTGAGAAAGGAATTCCTTCTGATAAAAAGAAAAAAGGAAAAGGTGGAAAAATGCCAATAACACCAGAATCAACAGACGAGCCTAAAACACCTCTTAAATGATGAAGGAAATTAATCTTAATATGACTTCTGTTGAGGTTAGATCTGAAACAAGATCTCTAAGAGCTACTTGGTCACATGAAATGGTGCAGGATTTAAACTCATATCATGGTGTTTCCTTAGAGAAAGAAATAGAAAGAATTTTTAGAATTGAAAAACGAAAAAATTCAATCAAAAATATATTTCCTTAACAAAAACCATAATGTGAATATCATATATAATCTATATGAAAATATCCAATAATTTACCTTCTCTTTATAAATCAAATATTACTAAAAAACTTAATAAAAAAAATCAATCTTTACAATTCTTACCTAAATGTCTTGAATTAGTTTCCAAGACAAGTCATATCTTTTACAAAGATGAAAAAATTAAGACTTCTTACTTAATTGATATCGTTCATAACCTTCTTCTTAAATATTATTTTAAGAAAGAAAATAAATTTACGATAAATGCTCAAGTTTTAAAAGATAAATATGGATACTTATACAAACATTATATTGATTATCTTGTTGATAAAAGTATAATAAAGATGATTTGTAATTATAAAAAAGGTGTTACGTCTAGAATCTATTCTTTAAATCCTACAATATTTAAAGAACAGATTAAAAGAACAAATAATCAAGATAAAGTTTTGGTAAAAAAATATAAAAAGAAAATATTTGACACTATTGAATTTGTAGATATTGATAAGTCTTCTATTAATATAGATATACGAGAAAAATTAATATCAGACCTTTTTTCAGTTGATATTGATTTTGAAAGAAGTCTATTTTATTTGAACTGTCTTAAAAAAGAAGACATTGACATTTATAATAGAAATATTTATTCAGTTGAATCAATAAATGATAAACATATATTTTACCATTTTGATGATTATGGAAGACTTCATACAAATTTTACAATACTAAAATCATTTATACGTAAAAATTGTTTATTAATAGACGGACTAGAGACTTTTGAATTAGATATTAAAAATAGTCAGCCTCTTTTCTTATGTAAATTGATTTCTGACTCACAAACCGCATGGGTCAATCGAGATGAATTTGAATTTTTTAAGCAACTAACAATGACTGGGAAATTTTATCAATTTTTAATGCAATCAACTGGTGAAAAAGATAGAAATTTAGTAAAGGAAATGACATATAAGGTTCTTTTTGGAAGAAACAGAAGCAACTCAAAAGCGGACATTGAATTTAATAAATTATTTCCTACAATTTATAATTTCATAAAGTTATATAAAAAAGAATGGGGTAATCATAAAGTATTGGCTCATGATTTACAAAGAGCTGAATCAAAATTAATCTACAATAAAATCATAAAAAAAATTATGATTTTATATCCTGATATAAAATTAATAACGGTTCATGATAGTATAGTTTTTCCTAAAATATATAAAGAAGAAATCAAAAATATTTTTGATTATGAGTTATCAAAAGAATTTGATTTAAAGTGAAAAACTAATATTAATATATATTCTGTGATAGATTTAACTAATCCTAAATTAGCTTTTATACTCCTTTCGTCTGAAAGATTAGATGATATGGTTTCGATATTGTATGCAAAAAATTATCAAATACTTCCAATAAAAGGTTATTATCAGGGTCAGTATGAAGATTCAGTTATGGCTTTTTCTAACATCGATAATGATGAGTTAAGAAAAGACTTGATTTTTTTATTAAATCATTTTCATCAAGATTGTGGAATAATTAAATATACCGGAGAAAATTTAGCAAAAAAATTGTTTAAAGACGGATCTGAGAAGCCTTTAGGTATTACACTTTATAACACGGACGCTGATAACATGTCCTATCTATATAATGGAGTAAGTTTTTCTTTTGTTGAACAAGTAAGATATTGGAAACCAAATAAATTAGAAGATTTTAAAGTCGGAATGATAGTTGAGTATTTAAATAATAATAAATGGTATCAGAAAAAAGTTGAAAATCCTGAGATTGAGTGGAAAGATATGTTTATGTTGTTATCTAAATATGACAAATTAAGAGTAGCTTCTAAATAATTCTAAACCAACAATATTGTTTATGCCAGTTTGGAGTTTGATTAAAGAAGTAGTTTCCAGTTAGTGAATTATCGATAAATAGTAATCCTGGTTGGTCTATATTATTTCCTCTACAAACAATTACTTTATCATCATCAACCAATTTACTATAATAAGTAGTTAAGTTATTTCCGTTATTATCCTTATCAAACTGAGACATATATGGTAAGAGGTTTTTTCCATATATTACTGATGTTCCTGATCCAATTCTACCATCCATCGCAATTATATTAGAACACATTAGTATCTTTGAGATTATCTTTCTATAATCTACATCAAAATCATCTTGTAAAGTGATATCTAATGATGAGTATGGTCCATTTGCTTTAGATTTTGGACTTTGTGTATTTTTATTTAAGAAATCAATCACTTCATTCCAACTCTTTTCATAACTCTCAAATCTTTGAGCAGTCATATTAATTTGCATTATTTTCGGACCGATAACGCCCATTGTGGATGTCGAGTTATATTGGTTAGAGACATCAACTACTTGATTTTCTCTAAATATGTTTAACTCTTCGACTTTATCATCTAATATAGCCTCAACAACCAATTCTCTATTTTGTTGTTTAACTTTTCTCTGATACTCTTCGTCATCTGAAGAAATCATATCAACATACATTAATTGAGCATTAGGCAATTTCATTTGCTTATCTGAATAGTTACAGATAGTTTTTAATTGTTCTTTAAAATGTGTCATATTTGTTTTTTAAACCATTACGAGCAATATCTTTATAAAGTTGTTTTGAGAATTCTTCTTTAGTCATATTCAGATACGTGTTGTGAAGTTGTAAATTTTTTTGATATAGATTCATATCTGGTTGAGGTCTTGAATGAAAGAGATGATAACATTTTGCTTCCATTTGTTTCCAATTTAAAAAATGTTGAACTTTGATAGATACAAAGTCATCTTCTCCTCCCCATCCGATAAAATTTTCATTCCATCCGCCGATTTTATTTATTGCGTCTTTTCTGAACATACAAATTCCTCCACAAATTGGAACTTTTTGGTGGTCGGTTTCTCCTCTACCTGGTCTATTAATCTTTATTACATCTTCAAACTGCATTGCTGACTCTTGGGGTTCTAGATCAATTACTGAATTATAAGGATTCACCATTTCAAATTGTTCTAAATGTTTAAGAGATTCAATAAAATGATTAGGATCCATCAGTAGGTCTGAATCAGCAAAAACAATTATATTTGATTTTGCTATCTTGGTGGCGTAATTAAATGCCCACGATTTGTTATACGGTTTATTTGATTTTAAGAAAACGTGCTTACATCTAAGACCCATATGTGATATCTTAGAATGTGTATCTTGTTCAATTAATAAAACTTCTACACCCATAAATCCGTTTATCCAATCTAAAACTCTTCTGAGGTTGTTTAATCTATCTATTTGGTGTCTATATCCAATAACGTATGTGAAAGAATGAGTTTGGTTCATTTAAAATAATTATTTTTTATTTATATCATAATGATATATTTTTGTTTAAAACTTATATCTTATTACTTCAAATGCTTCGGCTAAATTTACTCCATTTTGAATTCCTCTTACTAATGCAAGAGATTTTATAAATTCTGAGCTCATGTATTTTCTTTTTGATTGTGATTTATAGAAACTTAAGCTATTTATTTTATCATTTATGTTTTTTTCGGATAACGAGAAATACATTTGATTTTTGAATCCGGTGTTGTTCCATATTAGTTCATAACTAAGTATTGAGCAATTATTTTTAAAACATCTTATAGACTCCTCTGATATGGTTTTGTGATCTTGATGATGGTCATCAATTGATGGTGTAAAAACTAATTCTGGTGATATATTTTTTTTGATTACTACTAAATCTTCTAAAATACTTTGTCTTTCGTAGTTGAAGTACCTGACTTTATAGTCAAAAAATAAAATATTATTTTCCAAAACTCCCAAACTTATTAGTGAGTTTTTACATTCTTCCTTTAGTGTTCCTTTTATAAAATTTTTTGGTAGTGAGTCATCACAATGTGAAAATATCGCAACAAAAATATTATTACCTTGTTCTAACAACTTTGATATTGTTCCTCCACATCCTAATTCCGCATCATCTGTGTGTGGGGATAGTATTAAAACATTCATATATCTTTTAATTTTTTTGAAGGAATACCAATGTGTAATTCATTATTAGGTATATTTTTTATAACAACTGTGCCTATACCGGTCATGCTATTACTACCAACTGATGATTTATTTATTATCGAAGTTGATGGAGCGATCCAGGTATTTTCGCCAATTGTAACACTTCCCGCTATCATTGAGTTTGCTATTATTAGAGAGTTCTCGCCTATATCAACACCGTGTGCTATATGAACTAGATTATCAATTTTACAGTTTTTTCTTAACATAGTAGATCCTAAAACTGCTCTGTCGATGCAATTGTTATTTCCTATTTCTACATTGTCTTCAATGACAACATTTCCTATATGTGGAATTAATTCATACTCACCAAGTTCGTTTTTTTCATAACCAAACCCAACACCACCTATTGTATTATTATTACCTATTATTACATTATTACCAATTATTGTGCTTTTTAATATGACATTATTGTTACCTATATAAGTATTGTTACCAATTATTACACCGTCTTCTAACACTGTGTTTCTACCAATATTAACATTCTTTCCTATTTTATTATCAGTGTTATTAATTGAATGAATTTTATGATTCTGTTTTTCCACAAAAAAATTCTTTAATATTTCCGAAAATACTAATCTTGGATTTTCAACTAAAATAATTGATAGATTTGGATTTGTTGGAATTTCAGAATCTAAAGAACATATTACCGTTCCGGTTGATATTTCAAAAATTCTATTTTTATTTTTTTCATTAAGCCACATCAGACTCTCTTCGTCAGAGTTTTCTAATTTATTTATTACTTTACTTATTGATAATATTCTTTCTGTATTTATCTTTTTAACATTATTGAATTTACTTTCTATGAATTCAACAATTTTTAATAATTGTATTTTATCCATAGACTATTATAATTTGATTTTTTATTATTTTGCTATATTCAATCGAATATCCCAATTTGTTTAATTCTGAAATATAATCATGAGCAAAACAATGTTCAGCAAGATTTTTGTTCTCATCATGATAGGATATGAGTAAAACTTTTTTACAAACTCTGTGCATCTCGGTTAATATTCTAATCATTTCTTTTTGAGGAGCATGTAACAAAACTTTAACTGTTATACCAATGTCAAAGTGATTATCCTCAAAAGGTAAATCATTTTTATGTATATCATATATTAGATGTTCAAAATCTATTTCATGTTTTGATGCTTCTTCAATTGCTCTTTGTCGATAAAGCTCGCTAAAATCAACACCAGTTACTTTCTTATCTGCATAAAATTTGAATGTTCTTCCTATACCACATCCTATATCTAATATAGAATTGCAGTCCTCTATAAGTTTTGGTATTTCTGAATCTTCTATATAGTTTGTGTAATTACTTTTGTTAGGATCTTGTCTTTTGTTCCAGTATTCTTTTGAATTATACATATTATTATTTCTTTTTTATATTTCTTTTTGTAATTTTAGTAATTCGTAAAAATTACAAATTTTATCATTCACAATTTTACTATCCACTAAATGACCAATATTATTCATTTTTGTTATGTTAGTTGTGCTCCTTATGGTAAATACTATTCCATTCTTATCCGAGCACTCAATTACCTTTGAATTTAATGTTATATTTTGTATCTGTTTTGAAAATGCATGGTCTAAAGATTTATTAATTTCTACTTTACCCCAGGGTTGCCAATTTATTTTTTCTAAAAAATCCTTTCTATAGAATCTTCCACCGCCAATTGGTTCTCCAACTCTTTCATTTTCATATCCTTTCCAGTATCTTAATTCGGACTTTTCGTTAAGAAGATAAAAATCTTTAAAACCGATGTATTCGTAATCGTTTAATAGATTTTTATAAGTCAATAAAGTTTCTTTAGATAAAAAATCATCAGATCCAATCAATATAACACCATCGGGATTAAATTCTTTTGATTTGATAAAAATTTCATTATGTTTTTTTGAAAGTGGAAAATTTGAAAATTCAACATAATAAAATCCATTATTTTCAGCTATTTTTTTTGAGACTTCTCCTTCAGAACCACATGCTATAAGGGTTAGGTTGATTTCATTTTTTAGTTCTGATTTTAATTTATTATAATATGAAAATACAAAGTCAGTAAGTCTGTGTCTTTGCCACATAGTAGTCACAATGCAAATTTTTGGTAAGTTTCTTCTATTAAAAACTTCATCTATTTTTTTATTATTTTTATTTACTACAAAAAGGCTGTTATCTATATTTATATCATCATGTTTAATCCATCCCTCTTTGTGATTAAGTACTTTGCATTTTTTATTTTGATTTTTAATTATAATTCCTAAAAAAACATCCGCCATGTTTGCATATTCAAAATCTTTGAATTTTAGTTTTAAATATTCGGTCCAAAAACTCATCACTCCTGTTCCCGGAAATTCTATATCTTTGTTTTCATCTACATTCTTTAAACATCTGTAATTTTCAGATATTTGTTTGTAATATGAAGTTGCTTTTTTACTATAATTTTTACCGTGGTAGCTGACAACTGATTCATTGTTTAATTTTTTTAATTCTTCTATAGTATTTTCGACATAATTTGAAGGATATATCAAATCATCATCAATTGAGAAATAATATGAGTCTTTGATATTTTCTATGTTATAGAATTTTCCAGCGTCACCCATGTCTATTCCGGTGTGTATAGAGCTAAAAATTTTTATTTTAGTGTCAATTAGAAAATCAAAAACTTTATAGTATCCATTCTGATAGACAAATAACTCGTCTACTTGATCAATTATTGAATTGATTGTTTTTTTTAATGAGTCTTTTCTATCATATATTGTTGCAATTCCACACACTATTTTTTTAGGTCTGTAATTATTTCTTATCTTCTCGACTATTTTAGATTTGGCTAACTTTTCGTCATTTGTGAGTGATAATGTTCCCTTTTGTCCGGAATGTCTTCTGTAATTATATACAAATTTATCTAAATAACCAATTTTTTTACCTCTGCTAAGTAGTTTAAAATAAAAATCATATTCTTCTGCATAAATTAAATTATCGTTTAATCCGTTGGTGTCTAAAAAGTCTTCTTTGTTGAAGATTATTGTACCTCCATGAATATGGTTTTTAACTAATAAATCATCAATTTTTATTGATTTAACTTCTGGTATGTAAGTTTTTACTTGATTCTCATGAACCTCGTAACAATTAGCATGAATTAGGCTAAATTTATCTGATTTTATTTCATCATATAAATTTTGAATTGTATCTTCTAATAGAAAGTCATCATAAGCTAAAATTTTAATATACTTGCCCTTTGATTCTTTTACTCCGTGATTAAAATTAAATGAGCAAGATGAGTTTTTGACTGGTTTTTGTGCCAATGTGAATCTTATATTATATTCCGACTCTACATAAGACAATTCAGAACAAGAGTCTGAGGTCAATAATATTTCTAAATTGCCATTAAATTTTTGATTCTTTGCAGACAATATGCATTTTTTCAAATATTCACTAGGTTTATGTGCTAAAATTAGTATAGTAACATCTATTTCTGATTCAAACTCTTTTAGTTTTTTATACCTATTGTCGTAATTTCTATTCTGAAGATTTCCATGATATAAATGGTCCAAACAAACATCTAAAAAAGATACTTTTGTTTTTTTATGAGAATTTATCCACCTCTGTGCTTCTTTTCCAATATTATTGTTATATTCTTTTACTTTTTGTAAAGTAAATCCATTATCTATATGGAAGAGCCCATATACAAAAATAGTATCTCCACCACCAACGTACATTTTCTCAAAAAGTTTATTTTCTTTGAGTATAGATGTTTTACCAAGCCAAGAACCACCTGGTTTATATCCCTTTCCTAAAAGTTGGTCTATGTTAGTTGAGCCAGTTGAAATAATTGATTTATGAGACTCCAAAATATTACCAGTTTCATCTAAATAATTGATTGTTTCAAATAATTGAACAAAGTCGTTATCTTTTGCAACTTCGTCTATGTTATTTAACCAATCTAAATTTTCATAAATTAAGTCGCCGTCTATCCAAATAAAATAATCAGTATCAACTGTTTCGATTATTTTATTAATTAGTATTTCTTTAGACCAAATTTTATTTTCTTCATCACCTTTGATTGTCATTGTCTTACAAGGAATTTCAAAGTCTATATCTCCATAATCCACAATTCCAACAATCATATTTTCATAGTAATCTTTCCATTGTTCTAAAAACTTTATAAAATTATTCTTTTGTCTAAGGTCTCCCCTATAATTAAAATAATAAGAACAAATAGTGAATGTTGATTTTTTATTAAATATTACTGAGAAATCATCATCGGTTAAAAATCTAGCAGTTTTTCTACCTGACCAATTTGTATAAGCTTCTCCTAAATGTATTATTTTATTTTCTATACTTCTTCTACTTGTGAATTTATCTCTAAAAACTAAATCTGACATTGATGCGTCTTTGAAATTTTCTGGATAAAAATTACCATTCAATATTTGGTTATTTGAGTTAAAAAGTTGAAAGAATCCAAAGCCTCTGTCATTTTCCCATTTGTTTAAATCATTAGTGTCTTTTGATTTTTCCCAATTCTGAAATCTGTGATATGTTTCACATATCCATCTACCAGATGTGTAAAGAGATTCATCATCTAATTGATTCAATTCTATTTTTTCGGTTACTATAATGTCAGCATCTAATATTAATATTAGATCTTTATTTTCAATTTGACTTAATCCATAGTTTATAGCTTTTCCTTTATTGAATTTAGAGTCGCTATCATACATAACATCTGTTATTAAACAATTAACTCTAAACTTTTCACATATTTTTTGACACATTAAATCATCTGTAGATGTGACTACTGTTATGTTATCAAATATCTTTTTGTTATATGGTAAAGATGTGAGTAAAAAATCATTATAGTTTACAGAAACTATTAAAACATCAAGTTTCTTTTCCCTACTTGAATTTAATAAAATTGATTTATTAGAAGGAACTGACTTTCTTCTAATTACTTGGATTTGTTCTTTATTTGTATGCGATTCAGTATTTGGCCATGATTTAATCCTTTCTATATCAACTGAAAAGCTTTTTAAATTTACAAATATCGAATCTAAGTCATTTGATTGGTGTAGTGGTAAATTTCTATGAAAAACATAAAAACAATCGGGTTTATGATAACATTCAATTTTAGAAATATTATTAAGTGAAGACAAATCTTTCCACTTTACAAATGGATTTGAGAAAATAAAAATATCATTAGAAATTGCATTACTTTTTGCAATATTTATACAATTAAATGTTGGTTGAATAGTACGTGACTTGAATACTCTAATTTTAGGATGACCTGAAAAATCTCTTAAATGAAAATCAGAAAAAATAAAAATTCTTTCAAATATAGATAAGTTATATTTTAAACATTCATTGAATTCGTTAGTATAAATTGAAAAATCCGAATTGGATATTTTTAAAATCAATATCATATAGTATATATAAACAAAATCAGGGCTAAATGAAAAAAATTGGTAGATTAGAGAAAGTTTTTTTTCCAAAATTATTAGAAGGTTTTTTAACAGCTAAGATAGATACTGGTGCTTTTAATGCTTCTTTACATGTAGATTCAATTAAAGAATTAGAAAATCAGTTAGAAGTAAAAATTGGAAATAATACTTATCATTTTTGTAATTGGTCCGAGATAGAAGTTAAGAGCTCCAATGGTGAAAAACAAAAAAGATACGCAATTAAAACTAAAATTATAATTGGTCAAAAAAAATATAGTATATTTGTTTCTTTATCTAATAGAAAAGAAATGAAATACCCACTTCTGATAGGAAGAAGATTTCTTCACGTCAATGATTTTGTGGTCGATGTTAAAAAGAAGAATCATCATGGTCGACCTAAAAAAGTTTAATTATTTCACTGGTGATATAAGTGAAGTTGGTTCTGGTGTTAGTCAGATAGTTAATTTTTTTGATTTAGCCGGAAGAAATTATTTACTTTTTACACCTAATAAACCTAGTTCATCTTCTAAATATCATGACCTTTGTCTTTATCACTATTTAAACAATAAAATTGAATTTTCAAAATTTGAAGACTTTTCAGAAAAAATAAATGATAAGTCAAATTTATTTAGAGTTGATTTATTGGTGTTTGATTTTTGGTCAATTACAAAAAATAATATGTGGCAATATATTTCTGAAATACAAAAATTCGAAATTGACTCGATAATTGTAGCAAAAGAATTTCATTACAAAACCAGTGATGATGTTAATGATTTTTGTATTAGAAAAGAGTATAAAGATTTACACAAAGTAGATACTTGGATAACTGATAAAATAGATAATGTTACTTCAACACTAGAATCACTGAAATTAGCTTACATAAGAGATAAGAAATTAGAGCATTTGTTTGGAAATGACTGAAATAATTGTTAAATTTACATAAATATATAAAAAAATGAAAATAAAAAAGAAGTTTTTACAACTAACTGGAAAAACTTATCCACACGGGACTGAAAATGAATTAAAATCACATTTACCAAAAGATTATAAAGAGGATGGATGTGGTAATTTCTATATTGAAATAGGTAGTAATCCTACTACTATGTTTACTTGTCACCTTGATACTGCTGATAGGTCTCAAAAGAAAGTAAAACACATTTTTGACGGAAATATTATTAAAACAGACGGTGATTCAATATTAGGAGCTGATGATAAAGCAGGTATGACTATAATACTCTATATGATAGAGAATAATGTGCCTGGTTTATACTACTTCTTTATTGGTGAAGAAAGAGGATGTGTTGGTTCATCGAGGTTATCAAAGAAATGGAAAGAAACAGAGTTTTCAAAATACATCACTAAATGTGTTTCATTTGATAGAAGAGGTACTGACTCAGTTATAACAGAGCAATTTTATGGAGTATGTTGTTCTGATACTTTTGCAAAAGAACTTTCAAAAAAACTGAATTCAGTTGAACAAACTTTCAAATATATGCCCGATCCAACAGGTATTTATACAGACTCTGCTCAATTTACTGGACTTATTCCTGAATGTACTAATATATCAGTTGGTTATTATTCTGAACACACACACAGTGAAAGACAAGATATACAACATTTAGAAAAGTTATGTAAAGCTGTTGTTAAAATTGACTGGGAAGATTTACCAATTGTAAGAGAGGCTTCTTTATACTCATATGAGGATGATTGGGATTTTGATGAAACCGACGATAATCTTATTTTTCAAAGTTATAATTTTACTTGGGTCAATTATGAAGGAAAAACATCTAAAATGATGATATCTGATGAGCAAATTGAAGTTGAAAAGGAAACTATTTCTACATATTTAAAAACATCAGGGATGCATTCGGATTATATTGATTTGACATGGGATGGTCAAAATTTACACGGGGCTACCTTCTCAGGTTCTTATGAATACATTGCTAATAGAAATGAATTAATGGATTTAATTGAAGACCTCAAACAAATTCCAGCAAATCATTTAAAAAGTTTCATCTAACCATTTTTTATGATATTCTGATATTCGGGTTGGTTTGTAATAAACAACATTTGTCCAGTCGTTAATTCTTTTGCATTCCAACCTCTTTCTTTACAAAAAATGGTTATAAATTTTTCTAATTTACTTGTTTTATTGTTTGTAACTTTTTTCATATTGTAATTAATTTAATAAAAATAGATAGATAAATACTTGAGCTAAAAAACCAACCGACATTAATATTGTTCTTTTTGAGTAAGTAATTAGTCCTGTAAATCTTGGTGGTGTTTTTGACTCATCTTTCCATCCTTTTGTATAAAGGTCTTTTTGTAGTTTATTTCTTGTATAATAGTGAGCTCCGTTGTGAAAGAAACTAAACATCAAAACCATACATAATACCGAAAGAAGCGAGTACCAACCTATAGTATGAACCATAAATTTACTTGAAATTAAGAGTACTAAAATTCTTTGTATATGAAAAATCGGATTTACATCAAAATCACAAACTTTCTTTGATTGATTTTCATAGTGCCAATAAAAACCTTCCCTTATTCCTTCTGTAATAGAATAAATAACCCAAAGAATATTCATTACAATAAGTGTAGTTAGTATCATTGTTGTATATATTAAAAAAATATTGTATCTTTGTTTTATGTTTGAGATAAAGGGTAAAATAGTGTTTGATCCAATCAATGTGACTAAAAAGCACAATGCTCAATCTGCGTGGAAAAAAGTTGCTATTGTTAAATTTGACTGTGACTTATATGAATACTACTCTTGGTTCTTGAAAAAAAGATTTAATTTATTTTTGAATAAACCTTTAAGAGGAACTCACTTAACATTTATTAATGATATTGTAGATGATGAAATTTATTTACAAGCAAGAGACCTTTTTGATGGTAAAGAAGTTATAGTTAAATATGATCCTACTATAGTTAGGTCTAATAAAAAAGGTCACTGGTGGTTAAAGGCTGAGTCCGATGATGCTCAAAACATTAGAAATGTAATAGGTTTAGGAGATCCTTATTTTGGATATCACATAACTATTGGTTTAGCAACTCACTTGCAATTAGAACACTCTAAGTATATAACTGACCAGTGTATAAAATTTGGGGTATAAAAAAAGAGAGAATTAAATTCTCTCTTTTTATTATTTAAATATTTATTATTAAAACATATAACCTGGCTTCCTTGTCTGTAATGAGAAATCTCTTGATAATACCTCACTTATATCAGCTGTGTTTGTTAATTTTTCTACAGGTAGTCCGATCATAAAACAAGCTGCTTTCAAAGTACTTGTAAAATAATCTAAGAAATCATTTATTTTATTTTTATCGTCTAAAACCATTCCAGCCCAAAAAGATAATGCGCCTACACCGCTTGTGACTGCTCCACCTAATATGAATGTTAAGGCATTGCTACTAAGCTCTGCTGATTGATCTGATGTCAAAATTTTATCCCAGTTATAAACATATCCGTATTCTTTTTTTCCAAAAGTGTCCATCGAGTCATCTCCGCCTACCCAGACATTAGATATCATACCTTTTCTTTCCAACTCATCAAGAAGTTTATCATGAGTAGGATCAATACCCATGTCTTCGTAATTTTGAGGATCATAATGGTGTTTTGGTGCAAAATCAGCACCAGAGTCTGTGTCTAAAAATCCAAACTTTCTATTTAATTCGTCATGAATACGTCCATATATTTCACTCCTCTTACCTACACCATATAGTATCATACCTATTCCTAATAAAAACATTGATCCTCCTAAAACTTGTGCCGCTGCTGATAACCACTTAAGGGTTTTTTGTTTTGCAACAGATTCAGAAAGTATATTTTCAATATGTTTTCTTTCACTTTCAGTCACTTCAAATCTAACGATGCCGGATTCAGCATTCCAATTGTAACCTTTTGCGGTCTCATAACGGAGAATTTGACTGTTGACATCTATATATTGTAACTTTCCAAATGTAGGATGTTTTGGTGCATTTTTTTCAATTGTCTCTTTTAGAGTTGCATACAGTGATTGCATTTCCTCAGTAACATTCAAATCTTTAGATAGTGCTTCTACTTTTGATTTTAACTCAGCTTCACTTTGTGGATCTGATGCTGAAATTGCTTTAGTAAAGGATTTTGGATCAATAGCCTCTCTAATTTCTTTTTGAGATTGTGTCTCGATTTTATCTAAAAGATTTTTAATTGGCGCATTTTGTGAATCTTGTTGAATTGATTGATTAATCAATTCAGCTGCCTTTTTCGCTTCTTCTGGTTTTGTCTCAATTTTACCAGTTGATTTATCTTCAGAGTTCAATTCATTTTCGTAGATTTTTTTGAATCCATTAAAATTTTTAACAATTTTTTTCATGTCTTTATTAATTTTTTTTTATTAATCTATATATTTAATTATATTTTCTTTTTTTAAGCTGCGAGTGGTATTTCAAAACCGTTCATTTCTATTTCTTTACAACCTTGATTTGCAAATAAATTATCCAAATGATTCATTACGTAATCACTAACGTTTCGTTTGTCATTAGGTGACCATTTTTCACTACCTGCTACTCTATCTTTGTAGTCAGAAAATCCTGATATTTTAGACATTGACACCGGATTGTCAGTATTTGGATCATATCCTTTAACATCTCTTACATCTTTAAACCAAAGGCCTTTTTCTTGTAATTTATTTTTTACTTTTCTACTTATAAAAGCCACAAAAACCATAATTAAAATAGTCAAAATAGTTACTAAAATAGATAGTAATACGGAACCAATAACTCCTATTCCGGTTGTAAAAATTACACCAGCTATTAAGTTTCCTATAGCAATTGAAAACGCCGTATTAACTCCAAATCCAAGAACTCTGTTGAACCAAGTTTTTAACTTGAGGCTTGCATCTTCGACACCCTCTTTTGATTTTAGTTTTTCTTTGTCATCAGCAAAATTAAAAAGTGTTTTTAACGAATCTCCTGTTTTTTCATATACTCTTTTGATGTTTTCAATATTTACATCACTCCATGTCACATCTTCATATGGTTTGTTAAAAAGAAACTCATAGACATCATTTCTAAATTCTTTCCCTATTCCTGGAACATTTTTTCCACCTGTTTTTGATTCATGACCAATCCAAAATGTTCTATACACTTCTTTTGGATCCTTAATGAGAATTTTACCATTATCATACAATTTTTTAAAAAATTTCATTACCCAATCTATGAATGACGTTCCTTTTTCCCAAACGAATTGGCCGAATTCATTTACCCATTCAGTTATTTTATCTGCTATTTTACCCCAAATATTTCCTTCACCCCATAGCCAACCTTCATTAGTTGAGTCATAGTTGAAATTTTCATAAGTTTTAATATATTTCATAACTTATATATTAATAAATAAGTTTATTTTTTGTATATTTGTATTATGGATAAATATCACACTATTAGAGAAGAAGAATTAGAAACAACTAAATACTATTCTGAATCTAAATTTAATGCTTACATTAGGTTTCATAGAATATTAAGAAAGTTATACTCTAAGTTTTTTTTCTGGTCAGTTTCAATAATACCATTTTTTATTATGGTAGTTTTCTTTCTTAAAGAAGCATATCTATTTTTTCTTTTTATACATTTCATATTTTGGAAATTCTTTGGAGAAAAAATGTATCACAAACAATGTGATAAAGATATCGAAGGATTAGATATAACAATTGAAGTTTTAGAAGATATTAAAAAAGAAAAATTTAATGGATAATTTTTTTGACAGTTTTAAAAAACCTGAGAAAAAACACGAACATAAAGTCAAAGTAGTTCATTTCAAAAAAGAACCTTTTGATGTTTATATTGGTCGACTTCCTGGTGGAAAATTCAACAAGTGGGCATATCCAAAAGAATTAAGAGAAACTTTTCCTGAAGGAACTCCACGAAAAGTAATAATTGATGCTTATGAAAATTATTTGATAAATAATGAAGAACTTATGAATTCTCTTCACGAATTAAAAGATAAAACTCTTGGTTGTTGGTGTAAGAATTTAGGTGGAGGTGGAAAATCTTGTCACGGAGATATTTTAGTAAAGTGGGTCAAGAAAATGTGTAATTAATTAATAATTTTATTATATAAAAATTGCACCGCTAAAGTTGAAATAGCTATTGCAATTGCTCCAAAGAGAACACCCCAGAAATTTGCAGCAATAGCACTTACTACTATTTTTATTATACCATATACAACACCACCCATCTGAAAAAAATTTAAAATAAATACCAATATTTTATCTTTCATATCAGTAATAAAATTTTCACCTAAAATGAGGTAATTGTATGCTATCTTCAGTAGATTATTTTTAACAAAATCAACATTTGCCAAGTCTTTTACTTTGCAATTCATTTTGTTGCTTATTTTTTCTAATTCTTCAGAGATGAGACCAATCTGTTGATTATTTAGTGATTTTATATTTGAATTAACTAAATTTTTTATGTGTTCCTCCTGATGCGGATCCAATCCACTTTCTGAATTTGACTCATTAAACTGTTCGAACTTTTTTATTATTTTCATATTTAGTCTTTTTTTAGTGTGCATGTATAAAATTAAATAACAACTTTGAAACTGATGTGATAACTGGATTTTTTTTGGTGAAGTTTTTACCCCATTCTGTTTCCGTAAAACACCAACCTAATGTTGCTATGACTAAAACAACTAATGATATCACTTCAAATGCCATATGTAAACCAGGTATTGCATGTGTAAAAACTGATACTAAGAAAGCTAATAGAGCGCTTCCTGCGCCAATTGCTAGTCCTTTCCAATTTATTCCTTTTTTTGGAGCCTCTGATTCATTTACTTTGTTAAAATCATTAAATTTAATTAGTCTTGATTCTTTATGTGGTTTCATGTCTTTTAGATTGACTCCAGTTGCTCTTTCAATGCCTCTGCCTGTTTCTGCATAAAACTCCTCTGCCTTTTGCACAGCACCTCCTAGTCCTATTTTTTCTCCAGCCATTTTTATCCAGTCTCCCGGTATGTGTGTTGTTAGTGCAAAAGCTTCTGCTGATGCTCCAACAACCAGAGCTGTTATTGTTCCAATTGCGACAAATTTACCAGCATATTTTATTAAGTTTTTTACACCATCGAACATAGTTCCGAGTTTTCCACTCAACCAAGCAGGTACCGCTGATAATCCTTTAGCTACAACATCACTTAGTACTTCCATAAGTTTTCCAAAAGGTGATAAAATCCAAGATACAATTCCTATAAGCCACTTTTTAATTCCCCTTGATTCTGCTTTATGGATTTCTTTTTCTACATTTTCCTCATCTTCAGATTCTGAATTTTCAGCTTCATAAATTTTTTCAAACTTAGTTTCATGTAATTTAACTAATTCATCAGTGTTGAAATTAGAATTTTTTGACATAAACCCTTTTAAAGAGTCCCAAATAAAACTATCATTTACTATCTCTTGTTCTTTTGTTTTTTCCTCTGTCGATTCAACTGAACCTAATATTTTATTTCCTGAAGATGTAGCTATATCCTCTACTGAATTACCGGTCAATTTTTTTAATTTGGCGCCAAAATACATTTTCATGTCTTTTATATCCTCACTGAGGATCTTCATTTCATTACCTAAATGTTCAGAATTTATTTTATCACCAAAATCTTTCACTATAGATAACTTTGATTTCAATCCTGGTATAATTTTTAAGGCATGTGTCTTAATGAATTCCCAAACTTTACCTAAAATCTCTTTAATTTTAGTCCAAATATCCTTTACTATATTGGCTAAATTTTTGGCTAAATCTTTAAGCGTTGCATAGACCTTATCAAATACAGATTTAGATGTCTTCACAAAATCATCGATTGAATTCATTACTTTTTTTGCTGTTGCTTCAATTTGAGCAACAATGTCTGCCCCAAATAGCTTTGTTGCTACATTTTTCAGAGCTTCTAAACCCGGTTTAAATATATCTTCTACAATTGAGTCCCAGGTTGATTGAGCAGAGTCTGACAACCAACCTAATGTATCACTTATTACACTACCAACATAATTTGCTCCTTTTTTGATACCCTTAACCACTTTTGTGTTTGAAGCCCAGTTTTTGAATTTATCCCACCTTTCACCTTCAAATATTAAAATATATTCCAAATTCTCCTCAATCAGTTTAATATCAGACTCTGGAATATTTTTAGCTTCTAAATACTTTCTAGTTTGAATTCCTATTTCTTTTATTCTATCCTGATAAAATTTAACACAAACAATTTTCTTAGTTTCATCTAACATCTCCTTGTCTTCTAATATTAGTGAATAGTTCTCATTAACTTTATTGTTTTTCAAATAAAGACTAACAATGTCATTTTTTTTACCTTCAGTCATTATATTTTGAAATTCAGTAATTTGAAATTCTGAAATTTGTCTTCTTCTATTTGATTCTTTTATCGACATTTGTCGTCTGTAAAAGTCGTTATACCTGTTTAATCTAGACATATATTGAATTTTTTTTATCTTCTTATATATTAAAAACAAAACCTTTTTTTTATTATCAATATAATTTTAGTAAAAGTATATTCAATGCCTGAGTTAGCGGAATTAAAGATAATGTCTGATTATATCAATCAGATTACAAAAGGAAAAGTATTTAATAAGTCATTTCATGTATTAAAAGGAAATAATCCTGAACAATTTCATTTATTAGACGAATTTAAAATTGATGCCGAATCCTTTGGTAAAGAACTTATTTTAAGATTTTATAGTGGAAAAGAAATTCACAAAATATCAGTATTTATGGGTATGTCTGGTAACTGGAAATGGGTACCTACTGGAGTTTGGAATGATACTAAATATTGTAGGATGAGGTTGGACTCAACTGACGGTTGGTCACTTCTTCTTTATGGTTCTTATATGGGTCCTAAATATAAAATAGGAGGATTCACTGGAGTTAAAAGAGGACCAGATCCAACAAAAGACTTTAGAGATTTCTATGATAATGTTGTTAAAAACGTAGAAAAGAAAGCCTTTGATAAGCCAATTTGTGAGGTTTTACTTAACCAGGAATATTTTAATGGAATTGGAAATTACCTAAGAAGTACAATACTTTACTATTTAGATGTAAATCCATTTGAAGTCGCTAGAAAAGTTATAAAAGAAAATGAAAAAATACTATCAATGTGTAGAGACATTCCAATTAGAGCTTATCACTTAAACGGAGGTCAGTTATCGGACTGGAAAAACCCATTTGATACTGACTATGATGAATTTCAAGAATGGGTTTTTTATAAAAAAGGAATTTCTTGTAAAGACTCGACTGGTAGAACATTTTGGTTTAGTGAGAAATGGAAAGATTTTTGTCCTTATCAAACTATTAAATCTTAAAAACATATAACTTTTATGAATTCTGTAGACAAACAATATTTAAAATTTTTAAACCATATTTTAGAATATGGTGAAGAGAAAGGTGATAGAACTGGGACCGGAACACTTTCTACTTTTGATTACTCAATGACTTTTGATATGTCAGAAGGTTTTCCACTTCTTACTTCAAAGAAGGTTTATACAAAAGCTGTTATACACGAGCTTATATGGTTTCTTCGAGGTGATACTAATATAAGGTATTTGGTTGAAAATGGAGTTCATATTTGGGATGGAGATGCTTATAAAAACTATTTGACTAAGACTTTAATTGATAGTACTGGTAAGTGGTGTAAGGTTACAAAAGGATCTGATGGTAATAACTATCCAGAGCCATATACACAAGAAGAGTTTATTCAAGAAATTTTAAATGATGATGAATTTGCTAATAAATGGGGTGAACTTGGTCCAGTTTATGGAAAACAATGGAGATCGTGGGGTGGGTTTGAAAAAGTTCCTTCTGGTTGGCACCACAATTCGGTGACTTCATATAAAAATGTTCCAAAGAATGACCAAATTTTAAATTTGATTAATGATTTAAAAAATAATCCAGATTCTAGAAGACTCATGGTCAATGCATGGAATGTTGGTGAATTAGACCAAATGGTACTTCCTCCATGTCATTTTGGATTTCAATGTTATACATCAAAGATGACTTTAGATGAAAGAAAAAAATTGTGGTGTGACTCATTAGGTAAACATATTTCATATGGTGAAGATGCTACTGAAATTTTTCTTGATGAAAGAAATGTTCCAAAAAGAAAATTAAGTTTAAAATGGTTTCAAAGATCTGTTGATTCTCCACTAGGACTACCTTTTAATATTGCATCATATGCTATACTTCTTCATCTTTTGGCTAAAGAAGTAAATATGGTGCCTCATTTGTTGAAATTTAACGGAGGTGATTGTCACATTTATATGAATCAAATTGATGGTGTTAGAGAACAATTACTAAGAGATACTTATAATTTACCAAAATTAAAATTACATAATAACTCTATCTTTGATTTGAAATATGATGATATAGAAATTATAAATTATGATGAAAGAATTAAAAATATTAAATTTCCATTAAGTAACTAAAATAAATAAAAATGAAAACAGGAACAAAAAACGTTGTTGCGATTAAAGAGGCAATAAAAAATATCGAAACTTTGACTGAAAGATTCAAAAGAAAAAGAATCACACAAGAAGAATATATTCTGAGAATAAATCAAAACTTGGCAAAAATGGCTGATGAAAGAGATTATATAGAATATCTGGTCAATATCGGTCAATATTAAAAATTAATAAAATAAAATGAATTTATCAAAGGCGGATTATAGAGATTTAATCTTAGAGCAGATTAAAAACATAGATACAAAAAATTTATCTGATGTTATTGAAATTGAAACTACATCTAAAATTATAGAAGAACAAAAGGTTTATTTCTGGATTCGTCTTTATTTGAATGAAGAAAATTCAAATATACAAATAGGTGATGATATACTAATTGAGTGGTTACCAAGTGGTGAGCGACTATCTACTAAATTTATATGTTATGGTAAACAAGGTTTAGAAAAAGACCATAATGATGAGGTCATTAATTACAATCCCGAAGATGATAAAAGAATATTGTGTCTGATGATAGATACTAAAATGGTAAATTTTAATGACGATATACCATTTATTAGAACTTTATTTAAGACCGGATATCACTATGAGTATCAGCTTGTTAAAAGAAATGAATTGTTATTTATTTGTGAGAGAAACAATTTAATTTTAGACTATTACGATTGTGATTTCTAGAATTAAATATATAGTTTATGAATCATCTTAAAAATTTTAGACTATTTGAAAAAAGTGCTGACCAGTTCACCTCTAGTGTAATCGATTTAGTAGAATTAGAGCATATCTTAATAGACTTTGAACAAATGGGTTTAGACTATGATATAAAATTTGGTTCATCTATTGTATTAGATTGGAGAGAGTTTAATGATGTTAAACACGGTGGTTCAAAAGTTCTATACTCATCGGATATTGATAGATTTACAAAATCAAGAACTAATAACTCTTTAACAATAGAATTTACCACAAATGATATACAGGATTACAATATTCAAGATACATCAGAAGCTTATCAAATGTTAAAGGATTATCTTTTTGATACTTATGATTTAATTCCGAATTATATTTATATTAATTATCATTGGAATTATATGTATTTTGAAGATTTTGATAAGATAAAAGAATATAAGAATATTTTTTCTAAAGGTGTTTTAGGTTCAGAGGATAAAAATATCTTTAAATCACACAAATTAACTTTTGGATTTTACAAAGATCCGGATGCTGTTTTCAGAGGACCTGAATTTTAACCACATTCTGGACAATCTACTCGACCCCTTCCATCACAGTCGTAGCACTCTCTTTCACCAGCACCATCACAGTCTCCACATTCTACTCTACCATCGCCGTCACAATTTCTACAATCGTAGTTACCATCACCATCGCATTTGTAGCAATCTTTTCTACCATTGCCATCACAATCTGAACATTCTTTTTTTCCAGTTCCTGAGCAATGATCACATTTTTCTTCATTTTCAAGTTCACCATCACCACCACAGTAATCACAATCTTCTTCACCTGATCCATCACAAGTAGAACACTCTGAGTCACCAGCACCATCACAGATATGACATTCTTCTTTACCTTCTCCATCACAATCATCACATTCAACTGTTCCTCTACCATCACATTCATAACATTCTCTAGTTCCATCTCCATCACAAGAACTACACTCTACTCTACCGTTACCTCCACACTCTGAACAAGAACCGTTACCACCTTCTGTGTCGGTTAGTTCATATTCATAGTCAAAGTTAGACGAATTGTATAGTTTTCCACTATATGGATTATAATACTTAAATGAATCCATATAAGGATAATTTCCATACTCTCCTTTGATATCTAATTGAACAGAAAATTCACCCTGTCTTTTTTCAATTTCACCATCTTCTTTATGAAATTCAAAATCGGTATATTCACTAAAATCTTGTCTTGACTTAAACCAGTATTTGTTTGCAATAGCCCATTGTTTGAATAATTGCTCATCTGCCGTTTTGATAGTGTAGATTCTATCCATTACTTTTGTAGATAATTCATAAGGTTCCATTTCCCAAAGAATTGCTCTACCTGTAATTTTAGTTTCATCTTCTTCTGAAAGTAATATTAATAGAGATGCTTGACTATTTTGTGTATAAATTCCTAAATAATTCTGACATCTGTCATAACGCATACAAGAACTTCCCAAGCTTCCAGATTCTTCTTTATAAGCACTTCTATGATAAAACTTTTTGATATCCTGACCTTTGACGACTCTAAATCTTCTATTAAGAACGTCTTTTTCTTTTTCAACTTCTGCTCTATATTTATAAACAAAGTCTTCAACTTCAGCGTCTGTAAATTTTTGACCAGCTTTTGTTAAAAGAGCTCTAACAAATCTACCAACACCTACTTCTGAACTACGAACAGCTTCTGGTCCTGTGCTAAGTGCGTTTTTATTTACTAGTATTTGATATTTTTTTCTATCCTTTACCCATTGAAAAAGAACGATTGGATTTCCTGTAATAAACATATACTCTAAATTTGATTTATAATCTGGTAAAAGATTAGACATCTCCTCTAATGTATATGTTTTTATTAGTTGTCCAACTTGACCAACTTCTGGTGTTTCAATATCACTTTCCTCAACTTTTTCAACACCAGATCCTTCAATTTTACCCATGATAAAAGTTATCTGTGTCATATAACCACTATCTCTTATTACTTTAGCAACTTTCCCAACTTTATCATCTGGTTTAAAGAAGAGCGTATCGGTTTTTTCTTTATTAATATCAATATAGTTTTGATTAATATCAACTTCTCTACCTTCAACATCAATTAATTTTTTTGATATTGGAGAATCTACTTTTTTTAAAATAGAAATAAAATCTTTAGAGAAATCAATGTTCGCCTCTAACATTAAATAGAGATGAGACTCTGTTATAAACTCGTCATATTTAAATAATTTCATTACCTATATATTAAAATTGTATAACTTTTTTTAAAAAAAATTCTATAATAAAAAAATAAACTTAAAATGCTTGTAGAAACCCAATATTTAACTAATACTAAACGATTGGTTGTAAGTTATGTAGATAAAACTGGTTATATAAAACTTAAATATTTTAATTGGGATAATCCTATGAAGTATGTATCTTGTGAAGACACAGATATTCAACGACATCCTACTTTTAGGTCTTGGGATGGTAAATCAGTTAAACAGATTGAAGTAAATCATCCAGATAGATATGCTATTTATGAGTTTTTAGATTCTTTGCCTGATAAAGAAAAAGAGGAAATATTTGAATTTAATTTACCAAAAATATTTTTCATAGATATTGAAACTGAAATTGTAGACGGTTTCCCTGAAGCCGCGGATGTTTATGATCAAGAAGGTAATTTAGTAAAAGAGGGGGCTTCTACACAAGTTCTTTCTATATCTATAGTTTATGATGATAAAATTATACTATTGGGTTTAAAAGATATGCCTAATGATATGCAGGATAGAATTCTAAATAATACAAATAAATATTTTGAGAAGTTTGGAACAGAATATAAATTTAAATATATCAAATATGATGATGAATTTGATATGTTGTTTTCATTTTTTGACAAAATGATTCCTAAAATGCCATTACTTACTGGTTGGAATTTCCTTAATTATGACTGGTTATATTTGGTAAATCGTTCTAGAAAATTAAAAAAATTTGTTAATGGTAAAGAATATAAAATTGATCCCAATACTTCATCTGTTACAAAAAGAATGAATAAGATTTGGTCTACAAATTTTGAAGTTCCTGCTCATAGAATGATTTTTGACTACATGCAACTTTATGAGATATGTGATACATCTATCAAAGTAAAAGAATCCTCATCACTTGATTTTGTATCACAAAAATTAGTTGGTGTTGATAAAATTAAATATACTGGTTCACTTCAAAAACTATATGAAGATGATTTTGAAACTTTTATGTATTATAACGCAGTCGATAGTGTTCTTGTTCAAAAAATTCACGAAGCAAGAAATTATATATCAATTATATTTGCGATATCTTCACTCGCTCAAATCAGAATAGTTGATGTTGTTTCTCAAATGAATAATGCACTTGGTTCACTTGCTATTACTGAAGGTGTGTTGAGAAATCGTTTTAGAAAGCAAGATAATATTGTTTTGTTTAAAGATGATAGAGGTGATGCTGAATCTACAATTGCTGGTGGTTGGGTAAAGGATCCGGTAGTCGGATTAAATCAGTGGGTTGTTTGTTATGACTTTGCGTCACTCTATCCCACTACACAAAGACAATTTTATATAGCCCCTGAAACTTTTGTTGGAATTCAAGATGATAAAGATAAATCTAAATGCTCAAACGGAAGAATAATAGATTTAGAAAAACATGTAGTTTGTGTAAATGGCGTTGTTTTTGAAAAAAGACCTTCACCTACTCTTAGGATGCTTGAGGATGTTTACGCCGATCGTAAGAAAAATAAAAAGATTATGATGCAGAAAAAAGAAGAACTTAAAGAGGTTATGGATGAAATAAAAAAATTAGAAGCTGAGATTTAAACTTTTTTTGTTATGAATTCTAAATCAGGTAGTTTTTCCGAAACTATTTGTTTTGATTTTCTTAGATATTTTGAATTATCATCATAAAATATAACTTTTTTGAATCCGTATTTTTTTACCAATTCAACTATTTTTTCACCTTTCCACATACCTGCGTTTTTTAAAAAATCAGGTTTCATGTGTATTCCGTATTTTGGACTTTGAATTCCAAAATTTTCTAAAACTTCTAAAATTTTATTTCTGATACTTTCTGGTCTTGCTGTAATTATACATTTATTTTCTACTAAATTATATATTTCTGAAATATCTTTAAGCTTGTTTGGTAGACTTTCGTCTGTATAGCAAAACTCATCTGGTTGAATTAAATATAGTCTGTTACCTTTTCTTGTCCAATCCTTATCTGATTCGTATCTCATTTCTGGATCTTCTATATAAATTCTACCGTCTTGAGATTTTAATTTAGATTTATCTTGTCCAATTTTATTTAAGGCTCTATTGACTAATTCTTTTGCTGTGATATTTTCTGATAAATATTTTAAGGCAATATCTTCATATCTCGGTGATACTACTAATGTATCATCGAAGTCAAATACATATAGAGTTTTTTGCTCTATATTGAAATTGTCAAATCTATCAATCTTCACCATAAAGGACTTTCTCTATCAGATCAAAGTTACTTTTTCCAAACTCTTTTAGGCAGTTTGAGATAACTTCTTCCTCTGATGAAACTCCTGTTTCGAATAGTGAAGTAACAAAACATCTGACATCTTCAGTTGTTGTGTAGATTCCAAATTCATCGTATTGAGGTAGAACTGTCATAAAGAAAATTGATTTTTTTCTTATATATTAATCATTTTCGATAAAAAACCGCTTTTTTTAAACTAAAATTGAAAAAAAAGATATAAATTTTATAAAAAAATAATTTTTTCATGTCTTTTAAAAAGGATTTATCTAAATACAAACCGAGAAAAGAACAAAGAGAAGCAATTGAGTTTATTGATAATGAGTATAAATCCAATCCTTTGAATAAATTTTTCTTACTTAATTTACCAGTTGGTGTTGGTAAATCACATTTGGCTTTAATGATAGCTGATTGGTATAGAAAAAATGTCGATAGGACAGCAAAGATTGATGTTATCACAAATTCTAAAATTCTACAGGATCAATATTCTAATACATATGAATCAATAACTGATTTAAAAGGAAAAGAAAATTATGAATGTGAATCATATTCTTGTTCTTGTGCTCAGGGTGGTGAGTTTAATAGACTTAATAAAACAACATGTGAATCTTGTCCGTACTCATCAGCTAGAGAAGGATATATGGGTGGTGGTATATCATTGACTAATTTTTATCTTTATATACTATATTCTATATACAATCCAAAAATAAGAGAATCAAGAGGTCCTAAAGTTTTAATTGTCGATGAAGCTCATGATTTTGATGATGTAATGTCTGACTTTATTTCAATAAAAATAACTGAATCTATAATAAAGAAGTTTAGATTTAGTAACGAGAATGATATCTTAAAAAGATTAAAATCAATATCATCGATTAGTCAATATGTTAGTTTTTTGTCTTTTCTAGAATCTGAAATACTATCAACTATCGAGTCGATGGAGAATGGTATGTCTAGTCAACCCAGAAATATAAGACAGGATAAGAGAGATTTGAAAATATCAAAAATTCTAAAATCTAAAAATAGTGATGTTAAACTCATGCAACTAGTCACTGATTTAAGACAATACCAATTGAAAATTGAAGTCTTTCTCAAAGAGTATAAAGAAAATCCAAACAATTGGGTATTAGAAACATCATTTAGTGATAGGTTGAAACAAAGAGAATTGTCACTTGAACCTATTTGGGCATACGATTATCTTGATAAGTATGTATTCTCGCATTATGACATGGTTTTTTTAATGTCAGGTACAATTTTAAATAAGAGTTTATTTTGTCAACTTAATGGATTGGATGTTTCTAAAGCTGTTTATTATTCTATTGGTTCTCCATTTAATGTTAAAAATAGACCTATTTTTTATATGCCACTTGGCAAGATGTCATTTAAACAAAAAGAAGAAACATTTGAGCGATATATTCCATATATAAAAAAGTTACTAGATAAGTATAAAGGTAAAAAGGGTATTATACATACTAACTCATTTGAGCTTGCAAAGTGGATAGAAGATAAGATTAAAGATCCTAGACTTGTATTTCATGATTCTACTAACAAAGACGAAATACTCAAAATGCATAAAGAATCAAATGAACCAACCGTGATAGTCAGTCCATCTATGGATACTGGTGTGAGTTTTGATAATGATGATGCAAGATTCCAGATTATTGCAAAAGTCCCTTATCCATCACTTGCTTCTCAAAAAAATAAGTTAAGACAAAAAAATAATCCCGATTGGTATTCTTGGAAAACGGTTTCTGGTTTAATTCAAATGTCAGGTAGACCGGTTAGGTCAAGTTTAGATTATGCTGATACTATAATAATTGATGGATGTTTTGGTGATGTTATAAAACATTCATCACACTTTATTCCTGATTGGATACAATTGGCTATAAAACGTATTAATGTAAAAATAGAAGCATAAAAAAACCCATCAATTTGATGGGTTTTTTAATATTATCTAATATTATTTCTTTTTTCTTGCTTCAATTGCTTTTCTAAGACCTTCTGGAAGTTTCTTCTGAGCTGCAGTTAAACCTTTACCACCCTTTTCTTCTTTTTTGTCTTCTTTTTTGTCTTCTTTCTTATCATCCTTTTGATTTTTAGAATCTTTAGAGTCTTTGGCGTCTTTAGATGCTTTTTTCATAGACTCTTTTTTATTACCATCTTTATCTAAATCTAAGAAATCTGGTTTTGATTTTTTAGCTTCTTTTAAGAAGTTTGAAAAAGAAGAAACTCTTTCTACTGTAGACTCATCTCCCCAAACTTTTCTTCTCATTTCGTGCTCTTCATCAGACTCGCCTTCCATATCGTAGTCTTCACCTTCGCCTTCCATGTCTTCTTCACCTTCGCCTTCCATTTCACAAGGTTCGCATTCTTCAACATCTTCGATTTCTTCACCGGAATGTGGATTCATTTCTTCTTCATCTTCGCTAAAACGACCTAGATCGAAGGATTCAAATTTTTTTATGTGTCTCATAAGGATAATTTTATTTTTAATTATATATTATATTTTTATTTTCATTTTTTCATTTTTTATATATACTTTATGAAATTGTTGAAATATCTCGATTTTATCTTAGAGGCCAGGGGTGATGTTAAATGCCCATCTGTAATTTCAGAGTCATTTATTAAAAGGTGTAAAAAGATTGATTCTCCGATAAGTCAGGCAATTATTGATATGGATAGAAAACCATCTTCTTATACTTTTATTAATGATAATTTAGATGGAGAGACAATTCAATATACTGAATCTGAAAGAGCCATAGATATTTTAAATAAAATGTTTGGTGCTTATAAAAAATTTGACCCTCAAAAATACTTATCACAAGTTAATAATCCAGAACCTGATAGCCCTTTTTGGATGTCTAATAGGGTTGATATTAGAATAGGTCGTTTTGTTAGAAGATTTTTAGTTGATAATTTCACAGACTCTCAGATAGAAGACTTTGTAAATAAATGGAAATCATCTTTTAAGTCAGATGGAGAAAATTTTGAGATTAGAACAGGAAATGGTATAGTTGAAGCTTATGATACAACAAATTATCACGGTGAAGAAGGATATAATCCACTTTGGAATTCTTGTATGAATAATAGAACTGACTTAGTTGATTTTTATCTTTATGTGAAAGATTTGGAAATAGTCCTTCTTTTAGATTCTGAGAGCAAAATAATGGGAAGATCTCTTCTTTGGACCGATAACGAGGGTAGAAAGTTTTTAGATAGAGTTTATTATATAAATGATAAAGATTATTATAAATTTATAAATTTAGCAAAGGAAAATGGTTGGTATTATAAAAAAAGAAATATAAGTGGAGGATCTACTTGGATTCTAAATGGACAAGAACAAAAAATACAGGCTAAGATTAAATTTCCTATTGAGTCTATTTCACAATTACAAGATGATTGGGGTAATCCTAAATTTCCATATGTGGATAGTTTTTACTACTTAAGTGAAGAGGGTTTTTTAATGAATTTTGAGCCTTCTAGTTCCTACTATGTTTTGAATGATACTGATGGTCAATACGAATATTACTCTGGTGTTTATGATGTATATGGAAATAGAGTAGAAGATGAGGATGATTATATTTTTTCAAAGACTCAAAATGGTTTAGTTTCTTTATATAATTCTGAGCATGTTGAATATGAAGGATTTGATGACTACATTGATATCAGATATTTAGAAAATCCACAAAACGGATTTGTATTTGACCAAGAAGAACAGCAATGGTATAAAAGGGAAGATTATGATAAAATCAAATCATCAAATTAATATATAGGATATAATGGCGAGAATTACAAAATTTAACGAGTATTCATTTACAGAGTCAATGGTTGATGACTTTATTAGTTCATTTGGTATAAGTGAAAAAGTTTACTCTGACTATGAACCAGAGGTTGAGGAAATACTAAATAGATTCAAAGATAGATTTGGTGACAAAAGACCAACTAATCAGGAATTTGCTGACTTTTATCATGAATTAAGATCTGAAGGTATTGATGGTATTTTGATATTTAACACTTTAGATGATTTAATTGTTGATGCTGATAAAGATGAGGAGAATCTTGATAAATCAAGTGCTTATAAAAGAATAGAGAAAAAGGTACTTTCGGATTTAAAATTAGATACAAAATTAGTTTTTACTTTTGGTGCAGGAATTGGCGCTCTTTATCCAGTAGTGCAAAAAATGATGCAAAACTTAAGTTTATCTGGAGTTGACATGTCTCAAGAAACAACCGTTTTATTAACAATTGCTTGTATTACAATTGTTTTTTTAGAAGAAAAAAAATATAAAACACCGGAACAAGAAGAAAAATTGACAAAAGATTCTAAGTCAATGCTTGAAGAACTTAGAATGAGAGGCATTGGTGATGGTATTGTAAAAAAAGTAATGAAGTCAATTGAGTCTATAAAAAATGTTTTTTCTGTTGTTGCGAAACATTTAGGTGCTATGATTGGTGGTGTTATAGATATGTTCGGGTATACTGCTATTCTTATTCCGATAATGAATGCTATACTTTGGATTATAGGAAAATATGAGATGTCTGTAGATGCTGTCATTCAAAACTTTTTTTCACTTGGAGTCGGAATAGCCTCAAGAATAGCAAAACATGGATTAGTTGAATTAATCAATAAATTAAAAGGAATAATATCAAATAAAACAAAAGAAGAAATTATTGATGAGTTAGAAACGCCTGTAATTCAACGTTTTAGTGATATTAGAGATAAAGAATCTGGGCAAGAAGGAGATTTAATAAAGGAGCAATAAAACCATGTTGCTTTAATTTCATATAAGTTAAAAATAAATATATTAAATGACTCCTCAGTTAGAGAAAGTTTTCTTTAATTACATTTTGGCTTATAAAAAATACTTTGAGATTGTAAAACCATTCTTTTTTAGAAATTCGGAAATACAATTTGTTTATGGTGTTATAAGAAATTACATGTTGGTATCAACTGATAGTAAAATTCCTTCTAATAGACAAATTCTTGATATGGTTAATATTGAAGATAAAGAGGGTGTAATAACTAAGGAAATTCTAAAATCTATACTACAAGTAGACTTAAAAGAATACGATGAAAAGAACTTTATCGAACCTAAATTTAATGCTTGGGTTTTGGCTAATCGACTTAAAACTGGTACTGTAGATATTATTGATGAGACAAGAAACTTAGATTCTATATCTGAGTTTGAAAAGGCAATTGAGGCGGCTGATAGAATTAAAGCGATAGTTGATGAGATGTCATCTACTAACTTTGTCCAAGATGATGATTTAGGTTCAGATTTTGATGATCCGGAAAATCATGTCCAAGACTCATCTAAGTTTAAAATTAAATCAGGTTTTGAAACATTGGATCATATGTTAGGTGGTGGTTGGGATATACAAACACTTAATTGTATTATGGCTGAAACAAATAATGGTAAATCTCTTTGGATGCAAAACTTCGCAGTCAAATCAGCTGATGCTGGATATAATGTGCTTTATATAACACTTGAAATGTCGGAAAGAAAAGTTATGAAGAGATTGGGTGCCATGAGACTAAAGATTCCGATAAACGATTATGATACAATTTCCAAAGATACTGAAATGATAAAGAAAAGAATTAAGGCTTTGGGAACCTTAAAAGAAGGTGGTGATATATTTGACAAAAAAGTCGGAAAAATTTATAGTAAATTTTGGGCGGCTGGTACTGCAACAATCTCAGACTTTGATTACTACTTGCAAAAACTAAAAGATAAGAGAGATATAAAGGTAGATTTAATAATTGTTGATTATATTACACTAGTCGCTGCTCCGAAAGGAGTAGGTGCTGATAATCTTTATACAAAAGGTAAAAGTTTAGCAGAGGGTCTAAGGGCATTAGGCGCAAAATATAAATGTCCAGTGATTACTGGTGTTCAGGTAGCAAAAGATGCTTGGAATTCATCTGATATAACACTTGAAAGTGTACCAGAGAGCAAAGCCATTGCTGAAACTGCTGACACATTTTTTGCTATAATTAGAACAGAAGAAATGAAAAGACAAAATCTTTACAGATTTAAATTACTTAAACAAAGAGATGGTGATTTTTTAAAATCACAGATAAGATTGAACTTAAATCCAACTTATTTAACACTGGAAAATGACCAGTTTTTAGACCAATAATGAAAATTATATAAAAAAAAATAAAATCTATGGCAAAGAAAGTTATAGAAGATGACGATGATTTAGAAAACGATTTTGATACTGAAAATGTCGATGAATTCTCAGAAGATATAAATGATGAGGAAGAAAGTGATGATGAACTAATTAGTATTGATGATGAGGATATTGACATTGACATTGTTATAGAAATAGATGATGATGATCTAAATTTAGAAACTGAAAATGAACAAACATCTACTGAAGAAGAGATAATTTTATCTAAACATAAAATTGAAGGAAAGCACTCTCTCAAGTATGATTCTATCTTTAAGGGTAAAAAAGAAGAACCACTAAATGAGGATGATATTGATAGTTTTTCATCATATTTTAAAGAAACTATAGAAGTTGATAAATCATCTATGTATCATCATGAATCTATTGATAATGAGATGTATATCAGAGCTAAGCAGGTAAAAGAAAGAGTTTACGATGTTTTGAAGTTAAATACTAGTCTAAATTTCTTAAATAATAGAAGAAAACCATCAAAGGTTGATTTTAACAACTATTATGAATTATTAAAAAATAGTTTAAAGGATGAAAGTTTTACAAATATAGAATTGTTTAACGAATTAGCTGTTTATTTTTCCGATAATCTTTTTAATATGTTTAAACTTTTAGATAACAAATGGAGAAATCTTATTATAAATGAACTACAAGAACACATAGGAAAAAATAAAAATTCTAAAGATATCACAAATAGAAACATTTATTTAGGTACAGAAATTGAATTTATGTGGACTGATGATTTCGGAGATGAAAAGTTGATTACCGGTGTTGTGATTGCGACGGATTATGAAACATCAAATTTTCGTGTAGACTCTTATGAAAATATTTATGATATATCAATTTCAGATATAACTAAAATATTGAATAATAGCAAATTCAAGTATAATCTCAATAAATTAAATAACATAGATTTCCTCTAAAAAATTTATTTTAATTGATTATAAAAAACCTCAAAAAAATGAAAAAATGAAATTTTTAAATAAAAATTGGCAACAATATATAACTAACAAAAAATTAAAAGGCAAATATGAATATAAAAGTAACTAAAAGAAATGGGAAAAAAGAACCGGTAATGTTAGATAAAATTCTAGATAGAATTAATCAACAAACATATGGATTAGATTCAAAATGGATATCACCTTTTGATGTTGCTCAGAAAGTAATTGCTGGTGTGACTCCTGATATAAAAACATCAACGCTAGACCAATTAGCTATGGAAACAGCAGCTTCTCTTACAACAAAACATCCGGATTATTCTGTTTTGGCTGCAAGATTAGCAATAACAGCTCTTCACAAAGAAACAAAGAAATCATTTTCTGAGACTGTTAATGATTTATATGAATATGTTAATCCTAAAACAGGAAAACACTCTCCAATAGTATCAAAGGATTTTAATGATATAGTAAAAAAATATGCTGATGAATTAGATTCAGCTATTGTTCACTCAAGAGATCATAACTTTGATTATTTTGGTTTTAAAACTTTAGAAAAGTCATATTTGCTAAAAATTAATGGTGAAGTAGCAGAAAGACCTCAATATATGTATATGAGAACTGCTATACAAGTATGGGGTGAGAATTTGGAAAAAGTTATTGAAACATATAATACACTCTCTGAAGGATACTACACTCATGCAACACCAACACTTTTTAATTCAGGTACAACAAGACCTCAGTTATCTTCTTGTTTTCTTTTAGATACTGAAACAGATTCTATAGAGGGTATATTCAATACTCTTAAAGAATCAGCTCAGATTTCAAAAAATGCAGGTGGAATTGGAATTTCTTTTAATAAAGTAAGAGCAAAAGGAACATATATCGCTGGTACTAACGGTACATCAAATGGTATTATTCCTTTCTTGAAAATCTTTAATGAGACGGCAAGAGCGGTCGATCAAGGTGGTGGTAAACGTAAAGGTTCAATTGCAATTTATATGGAGCCTTGGCACGCTGATATTATGGAATTCCTAGACTTAAGAAAAAATCAAGGTAAAGATGAGATTAGAGCAAGAGACCTTTTCTTAGCTATTTGGAACAATGATTTATTTATGGAGAGAGTTGACTTAGATGAGGATTGGTCACTTATGTGTCCACATGAGTGTGAGGGTCTTAATGAGACTTATGGAGAAGAATTCAGAAAACTTTATTTAAATTATGAAAGTAAAGGTAAAGTTAAAAGAACTGTAAAAGCAAGAGAAGTTTGGAATAAAATTTTAGAGTCTCAAATTGAAACAGGAACACCTTATATTCTTTATAAAGATTCTATCAATGAGAAATCTAATCAATCAAATATTGGAATTGTAAGAAGTTCAAATCTTTGTGCTGAGATAGTCGAGGCGACTGGGGTTACTAAAGTTCAAAAAGAAATTTTACAAAATAAAGAACTACTAGAGTCTTTAGGTTTAGGTGAATTTTATGGCGAAGAGTCTGTTAATGAAACTGCAGTTTGTAACTTAGCTTCAATAGCACTGCCTAAATTCATTAACAAAAATAAAACTTACAATTTCAATAAGTTGTATGAAGTTGCATACAGTGCGATTGTTAATTTAAATAATGTTATTGATGTTAATTACTATCCTTCAAAAGCGGCTAAATTTTCTAACCTATTGCATAGACCTGTTGGTTTGGGAGTGCAGGGACTTGCTGATGTCTTCTTTACACTTAATCTACCTTATGATTCTGATGACGCTAAACAATTGAATAAAGAAATTTTTGAAACTATTTATTACGCTTCGATTAAAGCATCTTGTGATTTGGCTAAGGAACAAGGAACTTATGCAACTTATAAAGGTTCTCCTATTTCAGAAGGTAAATTTCAATTCGATCTTTGGGGAGCTAAACCTACAAAAAGATGGGATTGGGAAAAATTAAGAGAAGAAGTTAAAAAACATGGTGTTAGAAATTCTTTAACAACTTGTATTATGCCAACTGCTTCTACTGCTTCTATTTTAGGAAATGAAGCATCTTGTGAGGCTCAAACCTCAAATATGTATACTAGAGGAGTTCTTTCAGGGACATTTATCTTAGTAAATAAGTATTTAGTCAAAGAATTGGTTAAATTAGGTATTTGGGATGATAATTTAAGAAAAAGAATTATTGCTGAGAATGGCTCTGTTCAAAATATTCCACAGATTCCAACTGGTGTTAAGGAAATATTTAAAACAGTTTATGAAATTAAACAAAGAGATGTTATTGATATGGCTGCTGATAGAGGAGCATTTATCGACCAAACTCAATCAATGAATATTTTTATGGACTCTCCGAACTTTGCTAAATTGACTTCAATGCATTTTTATGGTTGGGGTAGAAGAAGCCTTATGAAGGATACCAATGGTCAAGTTATTTTACCACAAGGTGAAAACATTGAAATCATTTATGATAAAGATGGTAGTCCAAGATTCTATAGAGAGAAAAAGAATAATCTTAAAACTGGAATCTATTATTTGAGAAATAAATCAGCAACAGATGCGGTTAAATTTACTATTCAAGAAGAAAAAGAAGTTAAGACAGTTGAAGAACAAATGGCTGAAATCAGCTGTTCATTGGATGATCCAGATTCATGTTTAGCTTGTGGAGCCTAACTTTTACAAAAAATAAAAAAAAGGAGAAAATTTAAACTTTCTCCTTTTTTTATGCTATAAAAAATCCACCTTCGAAAAAAACGAAATTTTGAAGGTTGATATATAACATACTTTTAAGAAAAAAAATTAAAACTTTTTAAACTTTTTGATTTTTTGAAATAAAAGTTTAACTAACAATTACCCAGTAGTGAGATAGAGAGTTACTTCGAAATTTGGATTCTAAAAAACACTCTCCGTCAATTTACTCTGGTCAATTATATAGTTTAAAACGCAAACATAGCGATAGTTTGAGATACTTCGATACAATTTATAAATTCAGAACGATCGAAAAGTGTCTAAAGCGACTAGCTAAGACTACCAACAGCCTTTTTAAGGTGAGGTGAAAAGTCCGGAAGATACCACGTAAAGGGTCAAGTGAGATGATACTTTAATTATCGGCAAAGTTTTTGGGAGAATTCTTTGTAACGCTCAGGCTAAATTATCTTGTTTGCTAAATTATATAAAAAGACCAGATTTATCTTCGGATAGTCTGGTCTTTTTTTTGTATTAAAATTAAAAATAAAAATAAAGTTATGTCAAAATTTAACGCAACATTACCAAAACAAAAAACACTAACTGAAAACTTAGCTGGTGGACAAGCTTATTCTCAATCTACTGAGATGGCACTAGTATCTCTTTTATTAACATCATTTGTTAATGACCAGTTTTATAGAGGTGCTCAAACCACGCTACAGGAATTGAAGAAGTTATCCGAGAAAGTTAAAGACAAAGAATTTGTCGCTAAATCTGCTATTTATGCTCGTGATAAGTTTGGAATGCGTAGTGTTACTCATGCACTTGCTGCTGAATTAACCTCTCAGTTGAATGGTGCTGAGTGGGGTAAAGACTTTTATAATAAAGTTATTGTTCGTGTTGATGACATGACTGAAATTCTTTCTTATTACTTAGCCTACAAAACCGAAAAAGACAATCCTAAGTTTCCTAATTCTTTGAAAAAGGGATTTGCTAAGGCTTTTGATAAATTTGATGGTTATCAGTTGGCTAAGTATAAAGGAGAAAACAAAGATGTTAAACTAGTTGATATAGTAAACTTGGTCCATCCAGTTCCAACTCAAAGAAACAAAGAAGCTTTAGAACTTCTTGTAAAAGGTGAGTTAAAGAATACTGAGACTTGGGAAGCTAAGTTATCTGCAGTTGGACAACAAGCGGATTCGGAAGAAGAGTTGGCTAATTTGAAGTCAAATGCTTGGTCTGAACTTATTGAAACGAGAAAAATTGGATATTTTGCGCTTCTTAGAAATTTAAGGAACATTATTACACAATCTCCAGGTTCTGTAAAATCGGCTTGTGAAATGTTAGTTGATGAAAAGTTGATAAAAAACTCAAGAGTTCTTCCTTTCCGTTTTGCTACTGCTTACGATGAAATTAATAAAGTTGGATCATCTAAGGAGGTTAGAGACGTTCTTGTTGCTATCAATCAGGCTCTTGAAGTTTCTATTCATAACGTTCCTAAATTTGAAGGTGAGACGCTTGTAGTAATGGATGTATCTGGTTCCATGATGGGTAGAGCATCTGAAATTGCTTCTCTTTTCGGAGCAGTTTTGGCAAAAGCAAACAACTGTGATGTTATGAAATTTGCCACTAATGCTGATTATAAATCATACAATCCATTGGATTCTGTTATGTCTATAAGAAATAGTTTTAAGTATTCTGGTGGTGGAACTAACTTCAAAGCTATTTTTCAAAAGGCTAATAAAAAATATGACCGTGTTATTATCTTAAGTGATATGCAAGGCTGGGTAGGTTATACAAGTCCATCTTCAGAGTTCAAGTCTTACAAAAAGAAATTTGATGCGAATCCTTTTGTTTATTCTTGGGATTTAGCTGGTTACGGAACTTTACAGTTTCCTGAAAATAATGTGTTTTGTTTGGCAGGATTCTCTGATAAAGTTTTTGATATTATGGGTCTTATGGAGACTGATAAGAAGGCACTTTATAATGAGATTAACTCTATCAAAATAGTTTAATAAAAAAGCCACTCAGTGAGTGGCTTTTTTTATTTCCAAATGTTTTCTAAATCAATTTTTGAGTTTATATCTATTATTCTTCCGTTTTTTTTCAAAGAGTATTTTTGTATAGGTAAAAACATATTGAGTACTTCTTTAATTTTTATTTTTTCTTCAATATCTATATCAAAATTAAATATTTGAATCAAGTTTTCTATCTCGTTAAAGCTCAAATATCTTTTATGTGATAAAAAGAAAGTAAAGTCAAAACTATAATTATTAAGTTTTTTTGATTCTTTATCAGAAGATTTATAGATTAGATAATTTGTTAAACTATTTTCAACACCTATTGAAGGTAATGCGTATTTGTAACCATTTACATCAAAACACTTTTCTTCATTATTATAATATTTTGAAATTTCTTCTTTAAGATTGTAATAGTTGAAACTATCGTTACTAAACTCTATTTTATTTTTTTTGCCATTTTCTTCATCAAAATACACTATATCAATTCCTTTGTTCTTTGTAAATTTCACTATTTCTAAAAAAATGAATATGACATCTATACTTTTTATATCATCGAAGACATAATTACTTGATAGAAAGATATTATTTTCTACTACTTTTTTAACTTTTTGAATTATCATGCCAATATCATCTTTAACAAAATTGAATTCATATTCGATAATATCTTCTACTTTTGCTCTTTCTATTGAAATTTGAAAATCTTCATTGTAAAACAAACCTTGAGATGGAAGTTTATTATTATCTAATTTTTTTCTTAAGTTAAGGACGCTTTTTACAACACCTATAATATTACAATTTAGAATTGACTTAATATCCATGATTTATATATTAATTTTCAAAGAGCCTCATGTTGACCAAATATATAAATAATGGTAATCAATGATGATTGTGTTAATTATTTAGATAATATTGCTAACGATTCGATAGATTTAATTTTAATAGATCCGCCATATTTAGTCTCTAGAGATTCAAATTTTAAAAAAATATCTGAAAATACTTCCAGTCAAATGGCTACTAAATATAATATATCAATTGATTTTGGTGATTGGGACAAACAAGAATTAAATTGGAATAACTTATTTAGACAATTTTCAAGAATACTCAAAAAAGGTGGTACTTTAATTATATTTTATGATGTATGGAAATCTACAGAGATTAAGGACTTCGCTGAGATGTATAAGTTTAAACAACCAAGAGTTGGTGTTTGGTCAAAAACAAACCCAGTGCCAATTAATTCATCAGTAAACTACTTGTCAAATGCTAATGAATATTTTTTTACCTTTGTAAAAGGTTCATCACCCACGTTTAATTCTAAATATGACAATGCAATTTACAAATTTCCAATTTGTCATGGTAAAGAAAGATACTCACATCCCACTCAGAAACCTTTGCACTTAATTTCTGAACTCATTTCTAAACATTCAAATGTTGGTGATTTAGTACTAGATTGTTTTGCTGGAACTGGTACTACAGGTCACGCTTGTAAGTTATTGAATAGAGATTTTATTTTAATAGAGAAGGATTTTAAATATTATGAAATAATAAATGAGAGGTTAAACAAATTGACAATGGATGAATATATAGTAAAAAAATAAAACATAGTTATGTCTATAATTGTAAAAAATTCACAACTAAATAGTGATGCTGTTTCAGCACTAAATAATCTGATAGAACTCGATATAAATGCAAATGTTGCCTTTAAACTTTCAAGAATTATCAGAGAAATATCATCAATTGTTGATGATAAAACTAAAATGGAAAAGAGAATATTTGAAAAATGGTGTGAAAAGGATGAAAATGATAAACCAAAACCAGCACTTGATGAATCTGGAAACGTGATAGAAGGTGCTGTAAATATTACAAATGTTGAGGAGTTTTCAAGAGAGATGTCTATGTTGATGGATGTTGTTAATGAAATTCCTTATAGTAAAATTAATTTTGAGGATTTAAATCTTAAAACTGCTAAGGTAAAAGATTTGCTAAAATTAGAATTTCTTTTTGAATAAAATTTAACCTGATTTCATCATCAGGTTTTTTCTTTTTAATATATACTAAAAAGTTATATTATATAAATGCCAACAACCTATAGTATTAATATTGGTCAATTGATTGAGGCTACGAGAAAACCAGACATTTTTTCAGTTTTAAAGGACTTACCGGATAACACTAAAAAATTAATATCCCCTCGTGATGTAAGAGATGCTTTTTTATCAGTCTGGGCTAACTCAACTATAAAACTTACTACACCTGGAAATTACTCAACTTCTGAGTATATTGGTGTTGATTCTGGTAATCCAGATAATCGTGATATAAAAAGTAAAATATTATTAGGAAAAAGAAGTGTTGGTAATTTAGATGTCATGAATCCTACATTGTTAAATAGCGATACAGATATCTTCTTTTATAACACAAAATCTGATACCACAACTCAATCTTCAACAAAGATAGGATTTCTTTCAGGTACTAATAAAAATTTATTTCCTTATGCTCCTTATATAGAATCTCAATCAGTCACTGGTAGTAGAGTCGATTTTAATATAAATAATCCATCAATTGGTGGTGGTGCTATAAGTATTTATTCAAATACTGGAAGAGTTTCCATAAATGGAATTGTATTTCCGACTTTATCTGAGAGTGCTGGTTCTGCATCAAATGGTAGAATATTGAGATATTATGGTACTTATCCTAATGGTTATTTAAAATGGGATGAGTCAATAACAACACTTACAAATATTGGAACTCCAGGAATCACAACTAGTATTTATGGTGAAAATGTTTTAGTTAACAATTATCCAATAGAATTCTGGAATGATGATTTAGTTCCTGTTACTATTGGTGGTGTGACTCAAGGTAGTTCGTTTCCGAAAGACTCTTTCACTGCGGGTGGATTTACTACACCGGGAACTGGTCAAAACTGGCCTATGACTGAGGTTATAAGAAAGGTATTATACCCTTATATTGAACCAACTTTACAATTGAGTGTATCAAATTTAGCAACCGGAACAACTTATGCTGAAAATGGTTATAATGCCACATTTTCTTTAGTTTATTCAATAACAAGCTATGCTAGAGTTGCTGACGAATATGTGAGTCATTTTGCATTAAGAAACTCATCAAATACAATATTTGAAGGTTCATCATTTTCTGTCATACCGGGAACTACTTTGAATTCTACATTTACATATGCGACTAATTCTAATACAAGTTTCAAATTAGTTGCTTCTACTATTCCAGGTGTTACAAACTCTGTGAGTCATCCATTTGGATTTACATTTTCTAGTGCCACTGCTAGTATTTCATTTATTAATCCAATTTTTTGTGGATTTCATCCAAGCGTAATAACAAATACACTTGGTTTGCTTAATCTATTTTCGAATTCTAAAAAGAAAATTTTACCATACCCAGGAGCTAGTAATTCTGTTGTTTTCTCGGCTACCGGTAGCGGTTATTTTTACTTTGCTTATCCAAGTAGTTTTACGACAAATGTTGTCAGAGTTAAAGATCCTAATGGGTTTATTATACATGATACTACGTTAGGTACTTCTTCTGCTTTCGGAAATACTTTTTCTACTATAAGTAGTCCAATTCCGTACAGCGGTCTTTATAGATTATGGAGAATTACTTTACCTACTGCTTATTCTGGCTCAGGTGAATTTGAATTTATATTTTAATTATGACAACTTATAGTGTAAATGAATTAACACCAATTACTGAAGCAATTAGTTACAAAATAAGTGGCTCACCTTCTTTTTTTGACCAAATTATCAACACCTTAATTGATAATGATGATAAGATGATATCACCACATGAAATAAGAGATGTTATGATATCTCTTTGGGATGATGTTATATTCAAACAAACTGTTGCTACTGGTGCTACTGGTTTTACAGATGAATATATTGGAATAGATAATGGAAATCCAAATGAAAAAGATTTAAAAAGAAAATTTTTATTAGGTAAAAGAGCTTTTTCCGGTACGTATTCATATGTTGATTCACATGATATAATGGGATTTTCTAATAGTGTTTTATTAACATCCGATTATGATAGTTTTATTTGGAACACTAAAAACGATAATTTTGAGCAGTTTGAGACTAAAGTGAAAATATTATCAGGTACAAATTTTGATGGTTTTAGTTCAATGCCTACAATAGAGACTCAATATGTTTCTGACACAAACTCTTTATCTTTGAATTTTATTAATCCTAACGGTGATATAGACATAAGAAGTTCAAGTGGAACTGTTTCAGTGGCTCAGATAACTTTTCCTAGTATTTCAGAAAGTACTGCTTCAGCCTCTACTGGAAATGTTTTAAAAATTAATTCATCTAATAATCAATTGTATTGGGATGATATAGTTTTTCCTCAATTAAGTACTATAGGTAATACGGGTTCTGAGTTGACAATATTTGGTGATCCAACTTTGATAAATGGATATCCTTTAGAATTTTCTGATAGTAGATGGAGTCCGTTACAATTTGGAGATATACAATTCGGAGATACATTTTCAAATGTCTCTTTATCTGAGATTCTTAAAAGAATGATATATCAATATTTACCGCCTTCTTGTTCTATACAATTGACTGAGCCTTATATGTCTGGTTATGTTGAAGTTGGAACATCACCGATGCCTACTTTAGAATATGAGATTAATAAGAAGACTTTAGACTTAAATGTTACTACTCTTACAAATATGATACCTGGTATATATAGTCCAATATCATCAAATGAATATATTAATGTATTTTCTTCATCTGAAGGTATTGTTATTTCTCCTATTACTGCATCAACTACTAAATTTACAATAACTGTTAATGATGGTACAAGTGTAGTTTCAGCATCAACTTCAATTACAGGTGTTTATCCATACTTTTATGGATTCTCATCTTTAGGTCAGATGACCGTAGCTGGTTTGAATTCATTAACCAAAGTCATTGAACCAAAAAATAACAAATTGATTGATTTTTCAGGAACAGGCAGTTTGTATTTTATTTATCCTAAAATTTATGGTACATTATCAAATATTTATGATGATATCGGAAATGATTATTTGTTGTCTGGTACATTTTCTGGGCCATCAACAAAAGTTTTCAACTCACCTTCTGGTTTTTGGTCATCTACTGAATATTATATTTATCAATGGGATAATGCTATTGTTGGACCACCTTCGGTTAATTATCAATTCGTGTATTAAAAATTTTATATATATGGTATGTCAATTCAAATAGTAGATAATTTTCAAATAAATGTAGCAAAGCCAGTAGACTCAAGAATAGTAGCTTCTGGTTCAGTAGCTCGTGATAATATACCATATAAGTATGAGGGTTTAAGAGTTTTTGATACTTCGAATGGTGTTTCGTATGTTTGGTATGGTGGTACTTGGTCAGGAGAGAATGCTAGTTCTATTACTGGTAATGGTTCTACTAATTATTTACCAAGATATAACACATCAAACACTTTAGCAAGTTCTGTTATTTTTCAGTCATCAAATAATATAGGTATAGGAACAACTACATTTGGTACACATACTGCAAAACTTCAAGTAGCTGGTATAGTTAGAACGACAACCGGTGGATTTTATGGAGATGGCAATAATATTACTAACCTTAACGCTTCTCAGATATTAACTGGTAGCATGAATGTTAGTAGGTTACAAGTTACTGGTAGTAGTGGATACATGCTTATTAGAAACGCTTCAAGTGCTTATTGGGAGGATCCAGCTTTAATAAAAGTTGGTGCTTTAAAAACACCAAGAACACTATGGGGTAGATCTTTTGATGGTTCTGCGAATGTCACTGGAAATTTGAGTGATGTTGGGACTATTGCTATGGGTACTAACGGTGCTTTTAGAGCAACTATTCAATATACAATTGGTAAAAATGTCATATTAAATATTCCTGATGTGGGTACAACGACAAAGACTTTTGCTTTTTTAGAACAAGCTCAAACATTTACAGGTGCTCAGACAATAAGTAGTTCTTTGACTGTTGGTAGCACTGCTTCTTTTTTAAGTACATTTCAAATTAGTACTTCACTTACGACTAGATTTAAAGTAAGTGGTTCTACTATTACATTTGGTCCAGATGCTCTTGGTTCTCCTTATATAAGAACTGGTAACAATACTACATCGACTGTGCCGTCTTTTACTTGGTGGGGTAATGATCAATTGGGTATTTACAGACCAGCTAATGATGTGATGGGTTTTGTTAGCGCAGGGGTAGAAAAGATGAGAATAAACACAACTGGAGTTTCTATAGGTACTTCTGGTAATTCACTTGCAAGGGTTACTGCTGGTACGGTTCAAATAAAACAAGATGGTACAGCTCCTACTATTGTGAGAGGAAGTGGTTTCACGGCTGTTGCTAATACATCCGGTAACACTCCGGTGATTACGGTGACATTGACTGGTACTGTAGGTTCTGATATGCTTGTAGTTGCATCTATGGATGGTTCAGTCAATTATTACAAATTTAGGTGTGCTGCTGAAAAAGTTAATAGTAGTTCTTTTAAACTTGTAGTTGCTTATGAAGATGGTACTGGTGGTGCTTGGCCTGATACCTGGACTGGTTCGGTTAATGTGAGTTTTATTTGTGTTTGTATTTAATCAAGCTTCACAAACCAATAATTAAAGAAGATGTAATTATCACCTATTAGATTGTAATAATCATTTTCGTGTTTTATGATAATCTTACCTTCATGGCTTCTAACCAACTCAATTTCAATTCCTTTTTCCATTCTTAATTGTTTTCCAGTGTCAACTGAGTAACAAATAATTTCATCGTTTATGAGTTTATAATTACCAGGTTCTGGTTTTAACCATTGTTTTATTGTTTTTATAATTAGTCCTGTTGTTTTTATAACCCACTCTTTAGGTTGTAATAAGTCAAAGTCTTTGAAAACTTCAGATTTTAACTTTGGTTCTGTTGTATTTATATTTGATATTTTACCCCAATATTCTTCATTATCTATAATAAATGTTATATAAACATCATAATTTATATTATTTACTTTTACAATCCTAAGTATTTTCATACTTTGTATATCTTGGTCTTCTAAAGCTAATTTACTTCTTAAATTTGAATAGGCTGATGTTCCTTTAAGATTATATAGAATATCATCAATTCTAGACATTGCTTGTCTGATTTTATCTTGATGTTTATCAAAGGCGTTTATAGATAGTTGTGGATCATCAACTTGTGTTGCTGGTCTGGCTGAATCTGAATTTAATCTTTGAACATTAAATTCAGTAAACTCTAGAATTAATCTATTTCTATTTTTCATATTAATATATATATTAAATAATTAAAATTACATATTGATATGAAAATTAGAAGATTTAATGAATCAACAGAAGAACTAGACATTACACCTGAAAGAGTCGGTGAATTAATAGAAGAACTTAAAGACAGTCTTTCTTTAATAGAGGATAAGAGTGAAAGTGTTGATAAATTATTAAGTGAATTAGAAAAATATAAAAATAACTCTAAAAAGGGAAATGACCAAATAGATGATTCATTGGCTGCTCTGCAAATTATTAAAAAAAATTTAGATGAATCAACTGATAAACTTGATACGGTAATTGGTAATTTAATGGATTACAATGATGAAGGTCGAAAGTATCTTTATACAGAAAACAAATAAGATTAATTAGATATAATTTCTAAAATTATATTTATTTATGAATGATGTCAACTTGCGTTCATCTGTTGAATTAGTTGGTGAATATACAACACAGATTATTCACTTTGTAGGTGGTGAAAAAAGAACATTTTCTGATATTGAGTCTTCTTCGATAAAACAAGGTCAATTTACAAAACTAAATATTAAAGATGGTAGAGTTATTATGGTAAACGATAAAAATGTTCTTTGTATAGAGGTTTTTCCTCAAAAAAACTAAATTATAAAAATGATTTATGAATCTTTAAAAGACCGATTAGTTAATACAATATTGCAATTTAAATCTTGGATTAGGTATACAAAAAAATCATATCACTTCGGAAATGATGAACCCAATACAAAATTGATGAATTGTAGATTTTCTGATAATTTCAAATTTTTTGATAAAAATAAATGGAGAATTTCACAACCATGGGGTAGATTTCATACTGGAAATCCTACTCAATATTATGGTGATGAGTCGGTTTATTTAGAGGATGGTAGTTTAACTTTAGACACAAAATATTTACCAAAAAAAGGTTTAACAACTTGGGAAAATGATATTAAGTATGATATAGATTATTCTGTTGGTTTAATTACAAGTTTAGAATCATTTGGTTATGGATTTTATGAATTCGAAATTACATTACCTAAAGGTGTTGGTCTTTGGCCTGCTGTCTGGTTGACTGCTGTTGATACTTGGCCACCTGAAATTGATATTTTAGAGGCATATTCTGACCAATATTCTAATTATGGAAGAAAATTTCAAACTAATTTACACTTTAATTTTAATCCTAATAAAAAAAATTCTGGTGCGAGAAATCATAGATTATTAGAACCATATCAAGTATTAAAAGTATCCTGTCATTGGAATGAAAACTTTATAAAGATTTTCTATAATGGATATTTAGTTAGACAAGTAACATCTAAAAAAGTATTAAAGTGGTTCAAAAATAAAAAAATGACAATTGTAATTAATAATGCACTTAGAAGTGAGTATATAAAGTATATTGATAGAAAAGAAATCACAAAGTTTAAAATATTCAGCGTAAAATATTCGAATTAAATGAATTATAAAGTCAAAGGTATTGTAGTTGATGATAATAATATAAGTTCATATGGAATTGATATAGAATCTGAACTTACTAAAGTTTTATCTGAAGAATTAGCTAAAGGAATTGATAGAGAAATACTTAAGAGCTTAGGTATTCTTGAAAGACCTATAAGAAGAAAAAATTCTATAAATAGAATATACAAAAATGTTTGTTGATCCAAATCAAATAAATCCATATGATAAAATTTTAGGTGGGCCTAAAATGAATGATGATGATTTTAATGGAATAAAATCTACTTGGATTTTACTTCGTTCTGTAATACGTAAACAAAAAATTGAAAAAATATATGGAACAAAAAGTGAAGATAGGAAAGAAAAGTTCTGATTTGGAACCTGGTTATGTTTGGGCTCCTTATATTCCAATGACAACATCGGCGACTATAGTTGAATACGGTTCTAAGAACATAAGTAGGAAAAGAAAGATTAATAAGATATTTAATTTAGGTTTGAATATTAAAGATAATTGGTTTCCAAAAAAGTCAATTACTTCAAGATACTCTGCTGTTCAGATAAGCAATCCTTATCAGACTATATTTATAGAAGGTAATATGATATAATAAAACCCAACTTTTCAGTTGGGTTTTATTTTTATTTGTTATATTTTAACTTATAAAGTGTTTTGTAAATTAAAGCGACTGCTTCATCCACGATATTTAATAGATGTGAATCTTCTGGTTTAATACACTTCTTTTCTGTTTTAACAAAATTAGCTAATTCCTCAAAGTATTCAATTTTATCTTTTGATTGTGTAGATGAAGTATCAATTGTTTCATAACCTTCAACAATTCCGTATTGACCCTGGTAAACTTCAATCATTTCATCAATAAATCCTAAAATACCTTCATAGTAATCACCAAGTGCTGTGTGTGCTGCGTGAGAACCCATTTCACCTTTTACCGTTAAATGATAAATGTGAGCCATTTCTCTACTTTCAAAAAGCTTAGAGAAGAATTTTACAACATCTCCACCTTCTGAAACCTCAACTTCACCTTCTTTTTGTTCTTCTTGTTTAGGTTCTGGTTGTAATTCTTTTTTACCAGACATAAGAGCTAAAAGTTCTTCTTTAGACATATCTTGATAGTTTTGTGGAAGATTAGCTTCTTCGGCTTCATTAACTCTTTTTACTTTTTTCTGAATTTCTGAAAATCTTTTCATATTTAGTTTTAGTTTTTTCTGATTTATATATTAAACTTTTAATTCCATTTTTAAGAAAAGTAAATTTTAATTTTAATATATATTCTTATAAAAATAAAACTATAATTATGAGTCATATCAAAAAATACTCAAGATTTGTTGAAGAGTTTGTAATGACAGGAACTGAAACAAAACCGGCTCCTACTACAACTCCGGCGCCAACTACGGTTCCAAGGCCTCGTCCGAGACCCGGAATAGCCCCTACTGAAACACCTTCTGAAGAAGATGCTCCTTTAGCAACTGGAACTGAAACAAAGCCGGCTCCTACTACAACTCCGGCTCCTACTACGGTTCCAAGACCTCGTACAAGACCTGGTATTGCACCAACAGAGGTTCCTTCTGAAGAAGATGCTCCTTTAGCACTCGCTAAAAAAGTTATGGATAGATTAGAGAATGTTTATACAAAGTCATCTAAAACCGAAAGAGATGAGATTGATTCTCATTTTGAAAAATAAAATATTTTATGAAATCATTTGAACAATTTATAAAAGAAGAAGTTGATTTAAGCGGAAGTAAAGGTGTTCCTTCGGATTTTATGTCAAAGTCTGAAGAACAAGCTAGACGATCTTTAGGTATTAGAGTAGATGATGAAAGAGGTGAGATGCCTAGAATTTATCCAGACTTTCAGAGAAATCAAATGGAGTCTGAAAGATTACTAAGAAATGGCCAAGATGGAAGACCTTTAAGTCGTGAAGATTTTGAAAAAAGAGTTGAGAAATTAGAAAAACTTGCAGAAAAAGTAGTAAGAGAAGAGTTTGATGATGTATTAAAATCTGGTGTTAAACCAGTTGAATTACAAATTAAATTGGTTCCAATTGGTGGTGTTACTGGAGAAATCCCAGATATTAGAGATGTCCCTCAACAAGCCGAACAGCCTGAAGAAGAACAGCCTGAAGAACAACAGGATGAAGAACAGCCTGAAGAACAACAGGATGAAGAACAGGATCAAGAAGGACAACAAGACGAACAAGACCAGCAAGAACAACAAGAACCTGGAGAAGAAGTAAAAACTAGTTTATCATCTTCAATTGATAAGAAAAAGTTATTGAATATGATAACTCAAGCCGCTGGTAAATCAACTAAAGATATTATTAGAGTTTCTGAAACTGTTGAAGAAGAATTAAGTGAGATTTTTGGTGAAAGACAAGGAAAACAAATACTTGATTGTTGGGTCAGAATGTCCGATTTAGCTGATAAAATGGATTGGGTTATTCCGATTTCAAAAAAATCACAAATGATGAAAGGAATGCCACAAGGTATGGCCGGTGCTTGTCAAGTAAAATGGGAAAGTTTTTCTGGTAATTATTATAATTTAGATATTCTTTTAGAAAAAGAAGCAACTAAAATTGTTATTAAAGCAACTGGTGTTGATTTTCCAATGTTGATACATGAAGCAATTAAAGGTGTATATCTTTTCCTTCAGTCAAGTGCTATTAAAAAGGATAAAGAAACAGCTAAGATTATAAAAAAAGCTACTTCCTCTTTTGCTGATGAGGCACAGGATTTTAGATATGGACCACCTGCACTTGAAATGTTAATTAAATTTGTTAATAAGTTTCCAGAATCAACTGAGTATAAGCGTTTAGATACAAAAGTATATGCTATGTTAGCTAAAGATAAAGAAGGTGCTAAACAAGAATTAGAAAAAGCAAAACTTACTGCTAAAGAAGCTAAAGAAAAATCGACTAAAACAGGAGACATCAATGATGAATATGCAGCTGAAGATGCTGAATTCATAGTTGAATATTTAGAAAAAAGATTTAAGTTTGTTAAAACTGACGATCAGTTTTTAGAGATTATGAATAGTTTGTTTTCTACTTTTGATTTGGTCGGATTAAATTTTGAGTTAAATGAAGAAAAGTTTAATAATTCAAAAGCAAAAAATGAGATTTCAAAAATAATAAAATATATTGTTGATGATATTGAAGAAGCTAAAAGAGAAGCTGAGGAGTATAATAAAGCAATGGAGGATTGGAAAAGAGAACAAAAAGAACGTGAAGAAGAAGAAAAGTGGAGTTCGAAAGAAAAAGAAACTGAAGAAGAGTCTGACATAGATAAATTAGTAAGACAATCCCTCTATGGACAAAAAGAAGAACCTAAAGAAAAGAAACCATATGATCAAATGACTATGGCTGAGATTCAAATGGAAATAGATGATGCGGTGGCTGATGAAAATTATGAATTAGCCAGTGAGTTAACTAAAAAATATCTCAAAGGAGAGGCTAAAAAAGTTTGGGAAACTGAACTTGCTAGAATTAATGAAAGAAACCACACAAGAAGATAAAAAAAACCCAACATATGTTGGGTTTTTTATTGTTTTAATATTTGATATATCAAATATGCATCATCTACATCTTCATATGGTTTAGGTGTTGTGCTTACTGACAAAACATCATCTTTTACTAATTTACAATGATTTGACCAATAGTCATTTAATTTTTTATTTTCAATTATTGCTCTAAACATATCTGGTTTTTGAAATTTGCCGCCAGAAATTCCTAATAGATTTCTGTATTCTTCAACTATTTTAATTTTTTTTATACCTGTTTCTTTTTTTATTGGTTCATAGCTAAATTTACAAGATTCTAATTTTAGTGTTGATGGTGACATAACCCATATGTCTTCTGAAACTTGGTCAAATAATTTTTTCCTTAGTAGTGTAGAAAAAGTTACTAAGTCAATAAGGTCACCTACTTGTGCTCCAAAATTATATCCTTCAATTCCTATTTTAGTTTCTTTTGATTTGTCTATATTAAACAAAATATCTTCAATAATTTGATCTGTAATTTTATCATAGTCTTTTAACTTAGTTAATTCTCCTTCGGAATAATCTTCAAATTCCCTATACTCTATGAATTTATATGTAACAAATTCTTCAGCGGATTTAAACCATTTAGTTATTCCTTTTTTTCCGAAAACTTTTGACTCTCTACAATAGTTATAGATTTTAAAAGTATCGCCTGAGCTAACAACTAATGCTGTTGATATAAGTGATGGATCTATTGCGACAATATTCATAGATTTATATAGAAAAATAAAACTTTTTCCTTTTTCAAAATATATTTTTTATAAAATTATAAATATGGCAAATTATTGTGATACGAAAGTGAGAATCTTAGGTGAACCTGAAGACTTACAAAGATTATTTAATAAAATTGGTGAAACTACCAATTTTAGTTCAGAAACTTATCAAGATTTATTTGAATCAGTTGATGATGTTGAAGATTGGGGCTCTAAATGGCAAGTGATGTATCCTGATTATTCCGGAGATACTATGTTGTTTATAACTGGAGAATCTGCTTGGTCACCTGCTGATGGACTTTGGAAAAAAATATCAAAAGATTATAATGCTCATATTGTTTTAGAATATTCTGAACCTGGTATGGGATTTGCTGGTGTTACAACCTGGGAAAATGGTCAAGAAATAGATAGACAAGAAATGTCTTATTGGCAATTCATCTATGAAACCGACACTGAGTATTTTTGGGATGAAATAGGATATAAGTGTGAATGTTTTACCTTAGAGGAGGTCATTGAAGATTTAGGTGAAATCTACGAAGATATGGATGAATCTGAAAAAGAAAGAATTGTTGAAATTCACAAAAATAATTATGTAGATTAAAAATAAAACCGAGTAAATCTCGGTTTTTTTATTTTGATAATTTAAAATTTTATACTATATTTGTATAAATAATCACTATGAAAGGACATAAAATAACTAAAACTAAAGAAGCTCTTAAATTCATATTTGCGGGTAAGTCAGTAGTAACATTTGTTAATACACAGACTGGTAATAGATTTACATATAAAGTAAAACAAGCTAAAGATTCAAATTTATTTTTTGTTAGTGTTTTGACTAATCCAGATCAATATACTTATATTGGTACTTGTACCGATGGTAATTATAAACATGGAAAAAAATCAAATATAAATTCACAATCTCAATCTGTTAGAGTTTTTGAGTATATGATTAAAAGATTACTTACCGATACTTTACCAGATTTCTTGGAGGTTTGGCACGAAGGTTTTTGTGGAAAATGTGGCAGAAGATTGACAGTACCATCTTCAATTCTTACAGGGATTGGTCCAGATTGTATTAAAAAACTTTCAAAATCAGATAAAAGAGATAAATTCCTAGAATTAATTTTAGCTTAATGTTTTTAATTATCTTTAGTTTATTTCCTTTATTGTTGATTCCGATAACTATGATTCTCACGGCAAAAAGAAAGTCATTATCTTGGGAAATAAAAAAAGGCAAAATTTGTTATAATTGTAAAGATAATTTAAATCTTTCGGATAAAGACTTAATGAGTAGAATCATGGTTGATACAGACCGTAGTAAACTTTGTACTTCTTGTTCAAGAGATATGAAGATAAATTCAATTAGAAATCCTTTAATCTCACTTAAATATAAATTTCAAAAATACTTAGCATCAAAAAAATCAGATAATTTAATTTGGTATTTCAGCATAGCGGCCTTCTTTTTTATTGTTTTGGATATTTTACTTGTATTTTTTGGTATAAAATTACACCTATCTTGGACATATAGCTCAATAAATATAATTTTTTGGTCTTTAAGTATTTATAAGATTCTATACACAACAACAAAAAAGACCTCAGAATAATCTGAGGTCTTTTCTTAGGGTTCGAATTTCTCCGACTTATCCACCACCTTATTTTTCTAAATAAGGAAACTTCTTTTTCTCAATATAATCAATTATACCTCGAACAAATAATTCTTTTATAACAGATTCACAAGTATAAGTCTTATCAAAATAGAATTCAATGTTTTCTCTAACATTATCTATTCCTACTTTATATAGAGTTTCTATTGGAAAGTTTTCTATTTCAACATTTCTCTCTAATAATAATTCTTTAATCTTGTGTTTCATTAATCAAATTATTTTTTTGCTTCTTCAACAGATGCGTTTCTATAAGGTGTAACCAATTTCTTGATCTCACCTAAAGCTTTACGCGCTCTTGTATCAGAAACTTTAGTTGTTGCTGCGTGGTTTGCTTCAAATTCAGCCCACAACGCTTTCAATTGCTCATAAACTTCTTGTTTTGTCATTTCTGCTTTTTATTTTTTATAACCCTTATTTGGGTTTAGTTTATCCAAAAATATCGTCAGCATCTGCTGCGTCTGTGAATCCATTTGTATCATCTTCTTCATCACCCATAACATCACTGAATTGTTTTTCAACTTCTTCAATTTCATCTAATGACTTAAATCTAAAATAGTCATTTACAATTGGTGCCATTTTTCCCAATACCTCTTGTGTAAATACTTCAGATGTAAATAATTGTTTTGTTGTAACTGATTTACCTAAGTGTGAGATAAACCATCTATTACCACCCGGTACAAATTTAATCTCACCTGTTGACTTATCAACTTCTTCTTTGCCTTTTGCAATACCAATTTGATCAAAGTATTCAGGTCTACAAAAAGCATCTAAACCTGTGTAAGGATTCATACCGTGAGCGAATGAAATATCGAATCTAATTTTCTTTGGTTTAGCCATACGATTTTTAGCAGTCTTGAATAGAACAGAGATACCAGATTGACCTAAGTCCATATCATCCTCTTCGCCTGTTTTTAATTTAGACTTAGACATAAATCCAATAACTGAAGCCGAGTATAATAGACCATTACCTCCTTTGAGGCGCTCTTGTGGGAATAAATCCATTGTTAAGTAAGTGTGGTTACAAACAATCATAGGAATGTCTAAGTAACCTAAATCCGTATTGATTGAACGGAACATAGAACCTAATGCTTTTGCTTTAGTCATATCTTGTTTGATATCACCTTTTAATAAATCTGCTTTTTCTTTGTTAGAAGCCATTTGACCTAATGAGTCAAGAACAATCATTAATTTAGGTAATTCAAATCCACCCATTTTTTGTTCTTTTAATTCATCAACTAATTGAGTTAATAAGATGTTAACATCCTCAACTTTGTTAGATCTAATTAATCTAAACTTTTCTAATGAATTATCAATTCCGAATTTTGGTAAATCTTCTAAATCAATTGCTTGTTCTGTATCAATGTAGATAACTGAATATCCAGCTTTCTGTGCGTGTTTTGAAACAGAATAAGCGATAAATGATTTACCTGCTCCAGATTCACCAGCGAATGCTGTAATTCTGTTTGAAGCTATACCTCCACCGATTAGTTTACCTGAAAGAGCCGCGTCTAACAAATAAACTCCAGTTGTAATGAATTGTTTTTCTTTAATTTCCTTTTCAATTTGAATCGGAACTGATTTTGCGATGTTATCCAAAATTGAACCAATCTTAGAAAACTCGAACTTCTTTCCTTCTTTTGCTGATTGTTTTGCCATTTTAATTAATTTTTATTTTATAGTTTATATATTAGAAAACTCACTCCTCCTTTCAAGAAAAATTAAAAAAATGTTGAAATAGGGTAAGGATTTTTTATATATAGTATATGAGAAGATTGGAATTTTTAGAAAAAGCTAGAAATATACACGGATATAAATACATTTATTTAAATTTATCAGAAAGAGTTACTTTAAATGATAAAATTGAAATTGAATATAAAGGTGATGTGTATACACAGAAAATTTCTAAGCATTTAATGGGTAGATGTCCTGAAAAAAGTATAAAAAGGAAAACTACTGAAGGATTTATTATGGAGTCAAAACAAATTTGGGGAGATAAGTATGATTATTCGCTTACTGAATATACTGGTGCTTTAAATAATATTAAAATTATTTATAATGGTATTATTTATGAGCAAAGAGCTAGCTCTCACTTATTAGGATTATCTCCTGAATTTAGAAATAATGAAGAAAGTTTGCTAAGAGATAAGGTTTATCAATCAGATATTATGGGTATAAAAGAAATAAAAGAATTCTTAAGTAAATATAAAATTGACTATGAAGAAAATAAAAATTTAGACAATATTATATTTCAATTTTATATATCAAATAAAAGAACGGTAATCGAATATTTAGGTAAAGATCATAATCTTGTAAAAATCTTAGATGAATTAAAAGAGGATTATTGTGAAGATAATTACATCAATCTAATAAGAATTCGATATGATCAAATTGATGATATTTACAGAATATTATATGAAAATTTAAAGAATTTTATAAAAAAATAATTATTCAACTTTACCTGGTATTTCCAAATACTGGTCTAATATCTCTTTAGTTTGCATATCGTTCTCATCAAAAAGAACTTCTCCATTTTTAAGAGTAATTTTATTATCTGTGATGAGTTTTTGAAGAGCTGATTCACTTGAAAATAAATTCATTTCATCTTCTGAAACAGATACTCTCTTATTATGTGATTCTGAGATAAATGTTGAAAATCTTTCAACTTTCATGCCTTCTTCATCTTTTTCTGGATTAGCTTCTAAAATTCTGATTAAGCCTTCTAATTCATTAATATCAAAAAAGTCTTTTAGATTAACTTTAGTTCCTTCTAACTCTTCACCAGCAATTTCTGCAGCTTTAACTAAAAATTCTTGAACCTGTGGATCATCACATTTATCATGTAAATCCATAATAGCTCCACCGTTTAGTGTAGAAGTAATACTTTTACCACTTTTAGTGCAACTAAGAATCTTTTTAAGAGCATCTACTACCTCTTTATTATCGTCAAAACTTTCAAATAACATTAAATATTTCATAACTTATATATTAAATATAAAACTCAATTTTTTAGAAACAAGAAAGGTATCTTTCTCCTCTATCACAAAGAATAGTTATGATGTTACCGGTCATTTCTGGGTATTTTTCTAATAGTATTTCAGAGGCTAAAATATTTGCACCTGATGATATTCCAACAAAAAGACCTTGTTCTTTTGCAAGTCTTTTTGCCCTTTTAATAGCGTCTTCTGTTGATATAACAATGATATCATTAACTTCATCTAAATTAACTAAGAATTTAGAGCCATCACCTATTCCTTGAATTCCGTGTAATCCGGGTTCTCCACCTGACATTACTGGTGATTCAGCTGGTTCAACAGCTACGACTTTCATATCTGGGTGATACATCTTTAAAAGTCGAGAAGTTCCCATAAGAGTTCCACCTGTTCCAGTTCCATCGACAAATGCTGCTATTACATTGTTGTGTTGATGTAAAATTTCAACACCTGTTCCATTATAATGTGCTTCAATATTTAATGGATTGTGAAATTGATTTGGATTAAACCAACCGTTTTCTAAAGCTAATTCGTTTCTTAATTTGATAGCGTCGTCAAATTTTCCATCTTCCACTTCTATTAACTCAGCACCATAGTATCTTAACATTTGTTTTCTTTCTTCAGACATATTACTTGGCATTACTATGACACATTTATACCCTCTTTCTGCAGCTAAAAAAGCAAATGCTATTCCTGAGTTTCCTGAAGTCGCCTCTATGATAGTATCTCCTTTTTTTATTAGTCCTCTTTTTTCAGCATCGTTGATTATATAGGATGCCATTCTATCTTTGATTGAGCCTGATGGATTTTGACCTTCAAATTTTGCAAAGATTCTGTCTGAGATTTTAAGAAGTGGAGTTTTACCAACTTCAGAGGATAGTTTTTCCATTAAAAAGAGATAATTTTTATGTTTTATATATTGATATAATTGAAGTTTATAAAAATTTTATTATATTTGCAATATGAATATTTGGATAACATCAGACACTCATTACGGACACACAAACATAGCCGGTCCTAATGTATCTCGTTGGCAAAGAGGCTACCGAGATTTTGGTAGTGTTTGGGAAATGAACCAGGCATTGGTAGAAGGTATCAACCG